>ERZ1090878.44-NODE-44-length-59594-cov-11.845782_pt1 | contig 59594 bp, 64 predicted proteins | sample MGYA00478473_ERZ1090878 | MGnify/ENA primary metagenome ERZ1090878 (study PRJEB33644, sample SAMEA5815720) | chicken gut metagenome | biome: Chicken; feature: Gastrointestinal Tract; material: Caecum | place: Ireland | collected 2019-01-01 | study: A study of the... | reverse complement strand
TTGACTGGGGGTCAAGAGGCCGCAGGTTCAAGTCCTGTCACTCGGACCAAAAAGTACCGAAATTCACGTTTTATCGTAAGTTTCGGTACTTTTTCTTTTGCTTTTAAATATTACTGGTTTGCTATGGATTGCTCTATTACCAACGTACTACCAACAAATAAATCGCGCCTGCAAGCCAGATTTATTTTAGTTCAAAAATAATTTTAGAAAAAATAGTAGAATACAGTTGACTTTAAGCAGAATAGCGTTTATAATAAAAGCAAGTTCATGAGAGAACAACGGCGCACTTCGCGTCAAAAGACACAACCGAAGAAAGACTTTGCAAGAGAACCAATATCGGTTTGATGCAAGGCTTTATAATTGTGTGTTTTGACGTGAAGTGCGCTTTTTCTTTTCTTGAACTGTATCTTCCTATTTTACATATCCATATTCCTCCCGAAATGGGAGGAACACGCGTCGCTGATGTAGTCGGCAGCATACCAGCCTTCCAAGCTGGGTGGGCGGGTTCAAATCCCGTGCGGCGCTCCATGGCCGGGAAACGGCCTACATACGGATTGCGCCTTGTGTCTGAATATACGGCGAAAGAGGTGAAACTTCCCTCTCCTGCTTTCGCACCGACGCAATCCGCATAGCATACTCCTTTCTCTACTCGGCGGTATCTCCGTAACCGCCGAGGATATGCCGCGACGCAGTTGCACGAGACGGTCGCAGGAAAAAACGAAAGGTTGATATTATGAAGGCTATGTTGTCTCAGCCTATGGATGGAAAAACTGACGATGAAATCATAGAAACCCGTGAAAGAGCAATTTCAGCGCTGAAAGAAAAGGGATATGAAATTGTTAACACTCTTTTTACAGACGAGTGGTACAGCAGAGAAAAGATGGGGGAACGCGGTGTTGTACAGATTCCCCTTTGCTTCCTTGCAAAATCACTTGAAAATATGTCTCTGTGTCATGCGGCATACTTCTGCAAGGGATGGGAAAACGCTCGTGGATGCAAGATCTAGCATGATGCAGCTGTTGCGTACGGGTTGAAAATTATTTACGAGCAGTAATTTTGAGCGGTGGCGGAATAGACGTTCCTGCGTTCCTACGTGGGATGGTAAAACCGGACGGGCGGTAGCCTGAATGGTAATAGTAGACGCAAATACAAATCCATGAGGATTCCACAGTAGACGGTTTGTGCCGCAGTGAGGGTTGAGACTACGCGCCGAAAAAGTGGAGACAGTTGGAGAACATTATACTCAAATCATGGAGAAAAAGGCACATGCTGTGTGAAAATCACAGCCCGCTCAAAAATTATAAAATGGTGGTTTTGATGATAAGTGCGAATTACTGGAAAATATGGAACAATCTAAAAAACGCTAACTTTTTCAAAAATTTCAATCGCTGGTATGGAGGAAACACATCGCCAACAGTGATGTGTGATTCAGAAGAAAAGGATCGAGACGGTATTCCGATTAAACAGTATTCTGACCCCATTATTGCAGTAGACAAAAGTGGAAAACCGCATATTTCTGTGGAAGTGACTGATTATGAAAACGAAGAACCGAATCGTTTTTTCATAGATGCATATACAGGTGAAGAACTGGAAATCGACAGATGGAAGTATATTGAGCGATAATATAATTCGATTATAGCATAGAAATGGTTTGTTGAAAAAATTCCGCTTACGGTATACAGGGCAGCCGCAAACCTACGCAACGCCCCAACATGGGGCGTATACGCCTCACAAACATTTACGGTGATGTAATCGGCTTTTAACCGATAAAACGGAGTTCAAGTCTCTGGTGGGGCACCATTACCGGCGCGAGAGAAAGAAACTCGCGAAGCCGGTTTGATAGCCGATGATCTTCGGCTAAACAATCATCGTTCACGAAACGATGGGCTTTACGCATAGCAAATGCGGGAAAGGAGTGTTGAAAATGAAGCGATGTAGTCAGACTTTTTGTGATATGAAATATAAGGTGATGTAACGGGCCAACGGCGGCGGCCAGCAGAATGCGCCGGACATGACGCATTCGTGCTTACGCAAAAGAAAAATATATTTGCGCCATAAGGGAGAAAGGTTATGAACAGGATTAGAGATCAGGACTGATAACGTTAAATACGACTATAAAATGGATAACTGCATTCGTTCATCTACGTTAAAAAATGCGGATGAACAAAAAGTGTTGCGCGGCGGTCGGATTGGATAAAAGGTGACGGCGAATCACGTTGAACCCGCGCAACGCTTTATATGTCCTTGTAAGCTCAATAGGGTAGAGCTTCCCTAAAAAGTGGGTGTGGTTGCCGGTTCGAGTCCGGTCAAGGGCAACCGTTGGCGATGCACTGATGCACACTGCGGTTAGAAGAATTTTGCGAAGGCCAAGCAAATGACTGTGGAAAGACACTATGCCGGGAGAAGGCCAATCCCGGCGAATATGCTACTGTAGCTCAGTTGGTAGAGCATCTGATTTGTAATCAGCAGGTCGGCGGTTCGATTCCGTCCGGTAGCACCAATACACGCCCCTAAGTCTTAACAGGGCGGCGGGGTGAAAATTTAATATCTTCCCAGACGGGAAGCATGTCTTGACGGCGTGGAAAGACACGCAACTGTTTCTGATCTCCCCTTTCGTGTACTGCAATATGCGAAACAAGGGGCGCGGCTTGGTTGCAGCCAAAAACCGCGAAAAAGCGCATGCGCATCTACTGGTTAGCGCACCACACGGGGGGATTCCCCTGAAAACGCGCACAACAGGGCGGCGAGAAGTAGAAAATTCAAGGAGGTTAAAAACTTGCTTGTGGCTATTTGGTGTAACCGCCGCCGATACCCGCGAAAAGCGGGTATATGGGTTCTGAGATAGGTCTTTTCGGGTTCAAATCCCGTGGAACCCAATCGCCGTGCGGGCGAGATTTCACCTGAAAGCCGCTTCTGCAATAGCGGGGGCGGCGAAAACGGTTCCTTGGCGTGAAGGTCGCGCAGACGGCTCATAACCGTCGGGTCATGGTTCGATTCCGTGAGGAACCACCAAATGAAAATTTAAGTTTAATGAGGTGAAAAAATGACTAAGCAAGATTTGTACGACAAGGTATCGGCAAATATCGGCATTTCCAAAAGCACCGTCGGAAAGGTGTGCGATGAAATGATTGAAGCATTGAAGAGCGCGCTTAAAGATGGCGAAAAAATCAGTTTGACCGGATTCGGCACTTTTGAGATCGTGGAAACGAAAGCGAGAAAAGGGCGCAATCCACGAACAGAAGAACCGATTGATATTCCGGCGGGAAAGAAGCCGAGATTTCGTTTCTCCAATCCTGTAAAGGAAATGGTAAAACGTTGATTTGCACTGCCCTATCCCACCAAAAAACGGGATAGGGAAATATCGGGGTGTAGCCAAGCGGCAAGGCATTTGACTTTGACTCAATGATCGCGGGTTCGAGTCCCGCCACCTCGACCAATACACACAAAAATAATATGAAATGAAAGGGTGACAAAATGTTTCGAACAAATGTAGTTAAAAAGTGGTTTGAAGTCACCCTTGAAAATGAAATCGGAGAGACTTCTACGTTTCGCATTGACGCAGAAACAGAAACGGCGGCACGTCTGATGTGTGAGCGAGACGGATGGAGAATTGTTTCTTTGATCGAAACGAAAAAGTGAAAAAGAAAAATCCTAAATTTGTAGGATGATGATAGCCAATAGGGGCTGTGAACTGTTTTGTACAGTTTGCAGCCTTTTTTTGTTTGCCTTGAAAGGTGAGAAAAGATGTTAAATCGGGAACAACAGGATGCCGTTCGTCGAGGGAAACCAATCATGTGGAACGGACTAACCCTGTTTCCAATATTAGTGTCAGATTACTTACAATTTTCTGACGCAAAAATGGGGCTGATGGTATCGCAACAAACGCTCCCTGTCAAATACGTTTGTATGCGCTTTCTGGAAGCCTTATACGCAATGGACTACGACGCAAAACAAAACGGCAATTCCGATGGTGACGGCTTGTTCGTTCGTCTGATGATTTTCTTGCAACTGGCGTTGCGGCTACCTGTCAAGAAAAACGAGGACGGAAAAGAATACGTTGAACTCTATCTTGCCACAAACAAAAGCGAACCGCGCAAATTGGTATCCATTAAAGCGAAGCAAGGTGATGTGATAGCAGAAATAACGCCAAAGAACTTTGGAGAACTGCGAACTATCCTTGCGGCGCAAAACGGGATTGAACTTCCGGACGAAACAGACAATCCCGATCTGATTCAGGCAGAAAACGACATTGCGGCGCACAACGCGCCAAACCTAAAACCAGACTTTGAAGCACTGCTTTATTCGATTGCTGTAAAAAGCGGAACGCAGCCAGAACAAATATACGATTGGACTGTTCGCCGCTTTATGTTGACCGATCAAGCCATAACGAGAACAACAGGACACTTGATTGCAGCACTGACAGAAGCTAGCGGTGGAAAGTACAAGAACGGAAACCCATTCCCATCATGGAAATACGACCGAGAAGAAGGGTGCAGAGCGCTTACCAGTTTTGACGCGCTGCAAAGTAGACTTTCTGGCTCGGTAGAAAAAAGATAACAAAGGAGGACACAAATGAACGTATACGGTTCTATTAACGGCATGACCGTTTATGCGAAGGGAACGATGCACTTAAAGTGCTTCGACCCAACCACGAACGATCTTGTTTTTTACTCTGATAAGATCATCACTAATCAGCTGCAATCCACGGTAAATCTGGGCGCAATCAACGCTGGTATCGGCAATCCGGTTGTGATTCAGATTCCCGATACGCCGTCTCTGACGCAGACCATTACCGCCGGCGACTTCTCTCTTGCGGCTCGTGCGCTGTCGGTTGGTTCTTCTGTTGTTTACAACGGTGTTGTACCGGTAGATGAAGCTATCGCTGCTACTGGAACTACTCTGACCGTCGGACAAACCCCGTGCGCACCACTTGGAGGTTGCGACATTGTATGTACGATTAACAATGACAGCACTTCCTACCTGATTGATGCAACGTCTATGCAGGTACAGGGATTCACGGCAACCGAAGGAACTACATACTGCGTACATTACTATACCCAGTCCGCAACGGCGATGCAAATGAGCGTTGACACCCTCATGTCCCCTGCTGTGGTTCGTTCTCTGTATACCATTCCGCTGTACGCAACGGAAGCGGGACAGGGCGCGAGCAACAAGGGTTCTCACGTCGGCAACGCATACATTACCGTACCGCGTATGCAGTTTAACGGTGATGTTTCCACCGAAGGTTCTCAGACTACGGCGGCAACCACCAACCTGACTGGTACTGCCCTCTCCTACAACGAAGCGTGCGACGCTGGTATTCAGTGCGGCTCTGCTGCATCCCCGAAGCTGGCATACATGGTCGTTGAGATTTTCGGAAATCCCGATCAGTTTGTAGAAAGCCTTGCGGTTGTCGGCGGTAACGAACTGGATGTTACATACGACGAAGGAACTACCATTCCAGTTAAGTATGTCATGCCGGACGGCTCTCTGGTTACTCCGCTTATGAGCAATCTTAACTTTGCGGTTGCGGAGGGAAGCGACCAGTACATCACGGTTTCCCCTCTCGGTGTTGTGACTGGCGTGACAAACGGTACTGGAACGGTGAACATCACTTCCAAGTACAATGCCGACCTGACTACGGCGGTTCAATGCACTGTCACCGGCGCGCCCAACCCACCGACTGAGAACGTGACATTTGCATTGACCACTCCCTCCCCTGATGGTTCAAACACCATTGAGGGCGGCGGCGCAAGCATGACTGTCACCGTAAACGTACAGAACGGAACTTCCAGCGTCGTGCTGACCGCAACCAAGACTGCGGCGCAGAGCATCGCTATTGGCGGTACTGATTCGTCGGATGTTTCTGCGGGCGGCGGCGACACAGACCCGACCTACACCGTGAACACAACCAGCGTTTCTTCTGCTGGCGGCAGCAAGTCTTTCACGCTGACCGTTTCGGAAAGCAACAAGACTTCCATCACATACAATGTGACGGTGACTGTTGCAGGTTCTTAATTAGCCCACATCTTTTTCATATTTCTCCTTTCGTGGCGACTCAACTTTTTTGTTGGGTCGCCGCACTTTTTATATATATTTATGTTGACTTTGACCAAGTAAAATGGTATTATAAATATAACGTAACGGCGCACTTCGCGTCAAAATCAACAAAATAATAAAGACCTTGTAAACGAGCCAACAACCGGCTATGCGCAAGGCTTTATAGTTGTGGATTTTGACATGGAGTGCGCCTTTTTTCGTTTCTGCGAGGTGAACATATGAACAGCAGAATTGTGCTGGAACAACAAACGATTAGGACAATCGAAAGATTGCTTTCAAAAAAGCGCGATGTAGTTTTGCGCTCTACATACGGAGAAGAAGTTCATTTGAAAGAAGATCGCGGTCGCGTCAAGGTTCTGTCCGCCAGCATGAAACTGGAATATGTGCAGGAACGAAAAGATAATATTTGATAAATTGATTGCGGTGATATTGAAATGGGAAAAGTATATGACGGGATAATGGGATTTGTTGTTGGAGACGCACTTGGCGTTCCGGTAGAATTTCAGATCAGAGATTCGTTTGAGATAACCGATATGATTGGCGGTGGCAGTCACAAGCAGCCAGCAGGAACATGGTCGGATGATAGTTCAATGACTTTAGCAACTGTAAAAAGCATTGAAGAAATCGGGTATGTACGATTACACGACCTGATGAACAAATTTGTGGAATGGATTGAAAACCAAGAATTTACACCGAATGGAGAAGTTTTCGATGTTGGACAAACAACATTTAACTCTATTGTAAACTATATAAAAGGAACAAGTTTACAGAATTGTGGAGGTAGAAAACTATCGGACAACGGAAATGGCGCTCTAATGAGAATGCTTCCAATTGCGTTATATATACATACAAAGAAAAACGTACAGGATAAAATAAGCATTGTTCTAAATGCCGCATCAATTACGCACAATCACATCATATCCCATATAGCTTGCGTAATATATTCTTTGATGGCAGATAACATACTGAAAGGAATGTACTCATTTCAAGCGCTATCTAACGCTGTTCATGTCGCAAGAATTTTTTTCGAGAATATACCGGAGTGGAAAGAATACGAAAATATTATAAATGTTCCGTTGCGTTCGAGAAATGAAATAAAAAGTTCTGGATATGTTGTTGATACACTTGAAGCATCTATATGGTGCATTACAAACACTGATTCATATAAAAGTTGCGTTCTAAAAGCGGCAAATCTTGGTGGAGATACAGATACGATTTGCGCAGTTTCGGGTGGAATAGCGGGACTTATTTATGGATTGGGAGAAAAAAATGGAATACCAAAAGAATGGATTGAAATAATTGCTCGTAAGGAATGGATAAAGAACATATGCAATAAAATGGAAGAAAGGATAAAAATAAATTAAACACTTTCTTGAATTAGCAAGAGAGTAAAGCCAATTGGGGCTGTAAGTCACAGAAATGTGACTTACAGCCCCTTTTTTGTTTGCATCGGAGGTGGTTTGATTGGCTGAAATTGAATCGGAAATACCTATTTACTGCGCGAAGTGCGGAGAGGAATTAACTGTTGAGAACGGACGTCTCGCCTCCCCTGAGTGGTACGGAGAAACGAGATTTGTACATTACTGTAAGAAGTGCCAGAGAGAACAGTTCACAGAGTTTGCGTATCTGATTTCTCCATACATGGCGTTTTATGTTTGCTGCGCGGCCTATAACATCCCGTTTATACCTGAGTGTGTTCCCGAAATGGGAAAGATTTTTGATGGGTTTTCGTGGGATGTTTACCTGAGAAACATTGATGATGCAGATAAGTCAACTCGCGTGGACGGTGAACCGTGCGCGTTTTCTGATGGAGTAACCGATGTTGAAAAACTGTTTGGCATTTCGGTTAAAACAAAGATCAACGAAGAAGTAACATCTGAAATGTTGCAGTCGGATTCGCATGGAACGAAAACACAGCAAAAGAACTGGGGCGTTCGTGCGGACTATTCCAAGGAAGATTATAACGAACTTGATAGATTGTACGCAATTCAATCTAAGTCCTATGAAGCAAACGGAATTGATGCTGAAATGGAGTTCAATATCCGAGAAATTTGCAAACTTCTTTTGGTTTACAGCAAACAGTGTGCAGCGGGAGAAATTAAGGAAGCAAAGCAGACATACGACGTGATTTCCAAGATGAAAGCCGACAACCTGATGCGTAAGAAAGACGAAGCACCTGTTTCGGCGGCTAAAATTGACACAATGGTTGCTGCGTTGGAGCGCAACGGATACGCAAAGGATGGGAAACTGCTTCCATACGATAAGCTGCTTGAAATCATACGGGAAGATCACCCTGTTTACCCTATGGGTAAAGATATTATCGACCAAATTTTGCTTGCTATTTGGAACGCATATAGACGGAATTGCGGCCTGAGCGAGACGGATACACTTCCTATCGAAATGCAAATTGACCAGAAACTGGGTGAGTTCCAAGAAGGAAGTACAGAAGCAGAAAAGAAACTCATTGAAAGTCTTGAATTGCCACCGATGAAATACGAACAAAAGGAGGGATAAACAGTGCCAGCGGGAAAGTATTGGAACCCGACGCTTCATAAATGGGTGAAGCGAGGTCAAGCCAGAGAAGCCAATTATGACGAAATGATGGATGATAACTGGGCACTCCTGCTTTCCTACTGGCGTTGGTATCCTGATCGAATGTTGGCGGTTCTTGAAGGAGAGGATAGTGATTACACGCTTGCGCTGATTCAAGCACTGAATATTCGCGTTATGGCTCGGTATCAACAGGTTTTTATCACTGGTTCTCGTGGAACAACAAAAACATACTCGTCATTTCTTGCAAAAATGAGTGAGGGGTGTTTGTGGCCGGGTGAATTGATTCGATATTTCGGACCTTCTTTGAAGCAAACTGCTGATATTGCGGACGCGACGCTTACGCAGATCAGAAAGAACTACCCTGCTCTTGCGGATCACTGGTTGAAAACACAGAACTCAAAGGAATCGTTTGAAATGAAAACGGAAACGGGTTCTGAGTTTACAATTACCACAATGCGCGGTGATAACTCGCATCAGGTTTTGTGCGAAGAGGTTGGGCAGGAAGAACAGCCGATTTTCGACCACAGAAACTATCGTAATGTTATCCTTCCGTCTATTCGTTTGCGGCATCAGGTGGATAAAACTCCTGACCCAATGCACATTGATTTCAAAAAGCAGTACATCACTTCGGCTTGCAGACAACAGAACGAAACGTATCAATACAGATGCGATATTCTAAAGGCAATGCAAAACGGAGAAAGCGCATTTATTATTGACTACCCGTGGGAAGTTGCTGTTTTGTCTGGTATACGCGATCTGGCGTGGGCAGAGGACTTACGCCGAAAGCTGACCCCGGAGGAATGGATGCGAGAAATGGAGAGCCGCTACACAGGAGTTAGCGAAAACTCTGTTATTCGTGATGAAGTTCTGACCGAAGCAAAGAAAATTATGGTTATGGAAACCCACCATTGTCAAGACCCGAACGCAATATACGTTATCGGATATGACGTATCGCACGAAGAAGGAGCGCGGCACGCGATGTGCGCCGTTGCAGTAGTCAAATTGACTAAGCAATATGGACGCGGAAAGAACGATGTGTATTTGAAACAACTGGTGTATGTAAAAGACATGTTGCCAAATGAAGCATCGTTGCAAGCGCAGTATTTGAAAGAAATGTGGCGGCGCTATTCTATGGATGGCGGCGCAGGAACATATATAGCCATTGATAACAAGCAGTACGGTAAAGCCGTAACTGAACAACTGATGAAGGATATGGGAGACGGACAACCATTATGCTGCTGGAACCATGATTATCCTGAGTTGGAACAACCGTATGCGCTACCAGTTATATACCCTGTTGTAGCAAGTACGGGTTATCGGGAAACTGGTCACGGAGACCCCGACGGAGAAATGCTGAAATATGCAGAGGTTCAGTTTGAACAAGGGAATGTGCAAATTCTGACCACAAACATTTACGAAGGAATTGACGCTTACAAGGCATATCATAATTTGAAAACGTCGGATGAAGATGTGACATTCTCCATTCCGTATGCAAAATGCCGTGAAATGTGCGGTCAGATTATGAATCTGAAAAAAAAGCAAAATGCCATGAACTGGTCAGAAAAACGCATATCCAACTCTATCCAGCGCGATATGTGGTCTGCGTTCAAGTACGCATTGCGATTCGCGCAGCTGTTAGAACGCAGGAACCTTGTTGAATCCAATCGGAGAGAATCGGACTGGGAACCGGCTATCAAAAAAGTTCAGCAATCGAGACTCCCAGCTATGGCTAATTATCGACCGCGCGTTTTACAACACAGAGGAAGGTTGTTTTGAGATATGGGAAAACGCTTTTGTGTATTCGCGCTTCCTCTTTCGGAAGAAAATATTACATATGCGCAGAAACAGATATTTAGCATGATTTCTCCAAACTGCGTTTTGATCTATACAGATAAAAAGCGGGTTAAGGGAGGGCAAAAGCTGAAAGTATCTGAGTTGAACCAGCGAGATCAAGCATGGATTCAAACTTGCCAAGACAGCATTGTAGCGGATATTCTGGAAAACGATACGGAAACGGGAGAACGAATGATGCGTTTTCTGGATTGTTTTGCGGAAGAGCTTGAAAAGGTAAAGAACAGAAAGGAAAGAGGTGAACAGAATATTGGAACAGAATCAAGAGAAACCGACCACTATGTACGACAAGATGCTCCAACGGTTTAACGAAATTGCTGGACAATATTCTGGATTGCCGCTTAGTTCTGTTATGTATGCTTATGATCGAGCATCTAACAACCCGTATATCCAAAATAGGCGTGTTAAGCAAATTTCCTCCCTCCCTGCTGAATATAGCAAGGATGATGTGGCAGACGCAATTCGGTCGCCCGGAGAACACGAATTGATGCTGCGGCAGACACACCATGCGTTGGAAGCAACCGCATATCCCATGCTCAAGATCAGAAAAGTGTACACGGACATTTTGACGTATCGGTACTACACTTCTCCACATTATATTGACGAAGAAGATGCGAAAAGCGATACTTTCAAGCGAGAAATGCGATTGCTTGATAAGTTCAATCAAGAAATCGACCCAAAAGCAACGGCGCACAAGATGGCTGGACAAGCATTGCAAGAAGGAAAGGCTTTCTATGCTATCCGCTACGAGGTGGATAAGGCACATAATAGCGTAAAGTTTGTTTTCCCACAACAACTACCATCAAACTGGGTAAAGATTGTTGGATTCAACAACATATCCGGTTACACGGTTTCTTTCAATCTGTTTTACTTTCTGCAACCCGGAACAGACTGGCGGCAGTATGGAGATTTGCTTGAGCCGTACATCTATGATTTCAAGGAAGTTATAGAAGAAACACCATCCAAGGTTGTGTATGCTTCTCATGGTTCATACCGAGTAAACCTGACAAAGTTTAATGAACTAAAGAAGGGCGCAAAAAATGGACTTGCTGGAAACCCTGACCCGTATATGCAAAACGGACGTTGGGCATATTGGGTCACACTTCCGGTAGAAAAGGTTTTTGTTTTTGAAATTGACGACACAAATCCGTTCGCGTGTTCGCCGCTCACTGGACTGTACCTTTCCATGCAAGCAATCGCACAGTACGAACAAGTACAACTGGAACTGGTGCAAAATCCTTTGGTATCGGTTATGACAGGTGAGATACCTTATAACAACGATCCGAACCGGCAAAACAGTGACCAGTACAAATTAAGCAACGGCGGTCGAGAACTGTTTGAATATCTCTGGTATCAGATGCTTGCGCAGAACAACACATCTGGTATTGGTTTGTATCTTGCTCCTGCGGAGAATCTAAAGCTGCACCAGCTGACAGAAGCACCGAGCGCAACAGAGATTTCTACAAACGGCTATGCCTACACCGTGGAAAAGTCTGGTTTGGCTGGGCTTATCCCAATCAGCGATAACCCGCGTGCTGGAACAGTCAATATCTCAATTCAAATTGAAGCGCGATATTGCCTACGCATTTACCAGCAGTTTGAGAAGATGATGAACTTTCTCTATTCTCAACTGAATCTGAAATACGAATGGCGTTTCCACATGTTTGGTGACATTTACAACGATGAAAAGATGCGTGCGGAAATGCAGAAGTCAATGACTCTGGGACTTCTCCCCGACTTGTATATATACAATGCACTCATGGATAGATCGTTGCTGGATGATATGAGCATGAGCGCAGCGGTAAAAGCAAGCGGAATATTGGATAAACGCATGCCGCTCATTTCAAGCTACACAGCAAAGAACGGAAATCCAAACCTTCCTCCCTCCCCTTCTGATGATAAAGGCGGCCGAAAAGAGGTTGAAGAATCCGAAATGACCAGCGAAGGGACGGAAGATTTCAAAGACGCGGAATAACAGCGAAAGCGACAAGTTCATATAAGAAAGCATCTCTTGATTTAGCGAGAGATAAAAGCCAATTGGGGCTGTGAATTACGATTTTTCGTAGTTTGCAGCCCCTTTTTGTTTGTAAAAAAGGATGGTGAAAATGACAAAAAGAGAATATTTCAACTACGAAAACCCCGCATTTTACAATTTGCGCGACCCGATGCGCGAAGTGATGAAATCTTTCCTTGATGCGGAACGATATTTCGCGGCAATCAAGGAAGTGGTATGGGGACGATACGCAATGCCGTATTTGTCGGATGCAATTCACTCGTTAGAACACAAACAACCGGGTCGAATTGACCAGTTTTCGGATGCAATGAGACAAGAGGGGTTGGAAATTGAATACCCCGGAACAGCGGAACTCGCAGAAACGCTTGAATCTTTAGACGAAGTTTTCCGCGTTTGTGTGGAACTGACGGACAATATCGACCGCGCATTGCAAATGTTTATTGACGTTGCAGATAAGCGAAAAGGAGAACGCGGACTTGCCACAACAGAAAAGCAAGGGAAGTTCCCGGCTTTGGCGCGGCAGGCAGAGCAACTTCAAATTGATAACAGCGCAGACAGAACCAAACTGCTTGAATCTTGGGCAATGTGGGGCAATCAGCCGAGCGCGTCCAGTTTCGATAAGTGGGTCAAATCCCGTTATGATTTGCCAGATGATGGCGGGGAGGATGACTAATGGCAATTAAGACAAAAGGTGATGCGAATTGCGGTCATGTCAGGGTTCTTTCGCAAGACCCCAATTTGAACTATGAAGTTGAAATTGATGTGATGCGTTCCGGTCTGAATGACAACCAATGGGACTACCGGAATGTAGACAGATTCGCAAAGACATTTCGTGGGACACCGATTCTGTGCGCCTTTATCGGTGAACGAGTTGGTGATGGACACAACATGGAGGAAAAGATTGACCCCGCAACCGGGCGCAAGCGTTATTCCTTCCTCTCCCCTACTGCGGAACGCATTGTAGGTGAGATTTACGACAGACCCGACGCTATTCGCTTAGAGGAACGCGACGGGGAAACGTGGATTATCGCTAAAGGAAAACTTTGGCGTTTCTATAATCCTGAACTAGTGGACAAGATTGCGCGACAGGGGCGCATGAAAGTGTCTGCTGAAACAAACGTCACAAAGGCTTTGCGTGCTTCCGACAGAGAAATTTACGAGGAATGGCAAGGTATTGGCGTGACAATCCTTGGGGACGGTGTTCCTCCTGCGATTCCCGGCGCAAACATTCGCGCCATAGAAGAAGTGCAAGGCGCATTTCACGAATTGCAGCTGAGAGCCGCCGCACTCCAACAAAAGCCGCAAACAAATAACAAAAAAGGAGTGAAAAACACTGTGAATGCAATGAGCAACAAAAAGCTGCTGAAAACAGTACAGGCGCGCTTCCCGGATTATCGCGTTCTCAACATGAACGATGATGGAACGCACGTCCTGCTGCTTTCGGCAGACGGTTCGCCTTGTGCATACAAGGGAAATGCAGAGGAACACGGCGTGGTTATCCCAGACCGCATTACCCCCATTACCCTTTCTGCGCAGCATCAGTTTGATGATGATGTTGCACTTTCCGTGGACATTTTCTCGATGCTTTCCGAAGCAGTCACCGAGACAAACGAGAAACGAGAGGAAATGCAGGCTCGATGCGAATCCGCAGAAAGCCGTGTAAAGGAACTTGAAAGTCAAGTAAAGGAAATGCAACAGCAAGAATCCGAACGCCGCATGAAAGCGTGCGAGGACGCTGTAAAGGCTGCTGCTGAAAAGGCTGTTTGCATGGGCATGGATGAAACCGTTGCCAATGAAGTGCTGGAAGATGTGAAGAATGGCAAGTACGGTTCTGTTTGCAACGCAGAAGGCAAGTGGATTGGTGATGAAAAGGCTGTGGAGGCCGTCATGGCCAAAATCGGAACAATGGCACTCAATCAAGCCGAGAAAAACCAGAAGCCGGTTGTCAGCTATTCCTTCTCGCCGGACTTCCTGAAAGCAAACAGCGCACAAGGCGAAGCAGACGCGATTGAAGCGTTGGTTGCGCGCACATGCCAGTAAACGAAAGGAGATGTAAAAGTACATGGCTTCTATTGCAAATACCTTTTTCGAAGTAAAGAACTCGAATCTCATCAATGATGCAATGCAGAACATTGCTGGTACGTTTGAAACGTCCAGCCGGCCAGACATTTGCGCTGCTGGTTTCCTTTGCGTAAAAAAAACGCTTATTCCGTGCAGGGGTTACACTGGCATCAACAACGGGAATCAGTGGGTGTTCAACGCGGCAACCAGCGGAGCGCCGGGAACGAACGGTGTAAAGCCAGAGATTTATGCGTTCAACAGCTACGATATTAACACCGTTACCGGAATCAACGGAAATACATGGCGACTGGGCGCTGAAACCGCCGGTCTGGAACTCCCTGCGGGCGAGATCGGCACGTTCACCAAGATTATCGAAGGTGAAATTTACCGTTTCGGAAAAGGCAACTTCTCCACCACCCCGACGTCCCTCCCGGATTACAAGTATGTCACGATTGCCAACGGTCTGCTGGTTGCATCCAATTCCGAGCCGACCGAAGGAACTGGATTCTTCTTCGAGATTTTGAACGCTTCCGCTGCGGAAAATTACACAGTTGGAACTTGGAACGGCGGCGAGTGCTACCGTGTTATCGCTAAGTATGCGCCGAATGTTGGCGCGTGAGAAAGGGGTTGAAAGAATATGTCTTTGAAGCTGAATAGCATTTCGAGCGATATTTTTTTATCGCATGAAGGAAACCAAACGGCAGGAATTTCCCGCGACGATCTGGTTGCTGGCGGTCGTCTGGTTGCAATGGAATATGCTGGTCGAATGACCAACATGGCGCGCAACAGCAAAGAGTATACGCCGGTTTTGAAAGACCAGCTTACTTACGCGACAATGGCACAGGGACACAAGGAAAAACTGATGATGTTCTGCGCCGCTTGCGCGTATGCACAGCAAGGAAAGCAGCCGCCGTCCTCTTATCAGGATGTTGTAAACGATGTTTCCTTGCAGCGAAACGGTACGTTCCTTGCTACGATGGCGGGAGTTGTCAAGGAAGTTATCACCCCTCTGCTCCCCTACACCATTGCAAATGCGGGCGGTATGTTGCTGGAAGTGACCACTGTTCCGATGGGTCAAACAAAGGAAATCACAGTACATAGCAACGATGTATTCCTGTTTGAAGATTCCGCACCGGGTTCTAACCGTTCTGCGTCCATGAATTACCTGTACGACGGAACGGTCACTCTGAACCCGCGTTGGTACACCGCAAACGCTACGATCAAATGGTATCAGATGGTCGCAAATGACACTGATATTGGCTGGTACTACAACGCTATCATGGCTGGTATGTACTCCAAGATCATGGCGCTGTACACGCAGGCAATTACCGGTCTGGTTGACAACACCAAGTACATCCCGTCCTATCTGCAAGTAGATGGATACAATACGGCGAACTGGGCAAACCTGACCGTTGGAGTTTCCACTGCAAACGGTATTCCGCGTACTCAGCTGATGGCATTTGGCGAGTACCGTTCTCTGCAAAAGGTTCTCCCGTCTGGAACGGCGCAGGACGCAGCTCTTACTTACGGCCTTGGTCAAGAGTGGATGCGCAACGGATTCCTTGGAACGGTGGGCGGTGTTCCGCTGTTCGAGGTAATGAATGCAATGGTTCCGGGAACTGTAAACACCACGGGTCAGTTTGTATATCCGGACGATCTGATTATCATTGCAGGACGCCCCGGAACTACATACGCGCCTATCTACGCGGCGTTTGCAGAAGGTTCGCCGCTGACTTTGGAACTTAATCCGTCTCAAAGCGGTGCACCGTCCATCGACATTTCCGTAAGCGCCATTATGGACGTTAAGGTTGTCATGGGTTCCAAGATTGGCATTATTGAGAACGTGACCTGACAATTGTTGTTTTATATGGAGTGGAGCGGTTTTCCCGTTCCGCTCCACCCTATAAAATCCCACACAATCTGAAAGGAGACTAAAAATGGGACGACCGAGCAAAGCAGAAATCGCGGCGCGTGAAGCAGCGCAGGCGCAAGAGCAGGAAAATGAACAGACCGTTTCTGCGGCGGCAACCGAAAATGAAACTCAAGCATCTACGACCGATGCTGCTGATACCGAAAGCGCGCCGATGGATACAGCAGAAACCGTAACTGAGGAAACGAAGGCAGATGATGTTCAACCTGACGTTCCGGTTGACGAACCAAAGGATGTAATCGCCGCGTTGCAGGAGCAAATCAAGGCGTTGCAGGAAAAAATTCAAAGCGCTGGTTCTACGCCGAGCGTAGTGCTGGCGAAGCCAGAGGAAATGGTAAAGGTAACGTACATCAGCAATGTTTCCGCTACCAACATCCTTGATCTGGGCGACTTCGGACAAATGACTGGCGTTGGCTGGGTAATCGAAGTGCCGCGTAAGGATTTCGGCGGTAAGTTTATGACACCGTTCGTTCAAAAGCTGATTGCAAAGCGTCGGCTGATTGTTCTGGATGGTCTGAATGACGATGAACGAATCCGGTACAATGTGGATTACAAGCCCGGTGAAGTTATGGACGTTCAGATGTTTGATAAGCTGATCGGAATGGATGTTGAAAAGCTGACAAACATTTTCGATAATTTGTGCGCACAGCATCAGCAGTTTGTCGCGACTCGGTTTATCACGGCATACGAGCGAGGCGATAACCGCATCACCCGTGGCGTAATTGAACCGCTGCAAGCGCTGTCGAAGAAAAACCATCCCAATGGTCTTTTCAATCCTATTCTGGAAAAGATGAACAAGGATTCCATGTAACGGAAAAGGAGGTTTCTGCATGGCGGCAGCACCACTTTTAGGCATACATTCCTACTACATAAATGCGAAGCCGGTATATGCTGCCTTTTTAGCAGATATAGAAGCCAACAACGGCAACATGGAGCCGTGGACACCGGTAAGCGAAATAGCGGATGGTTTTTTTCCAGAAAATCCGTGGGTTGGAATTGTAGTTCAGAAGAATCCTGCATACACAGGTGATACGGTTGAATACCAGACGCAGTATATTATTCTTTCGGACGAACAAGAGGAGTACAAAGCGATTACTCCACAAGAGACAACATTTCAGACTGCGTTTGCTGGATATTTTGGAGCCGCACCAACACCCGAGGAGGACTACTTTAACGCTTCGGCAAAGCGAACAACGCAGTTTACAGTCACAATCTCCTACAATGACACGGCGTACAGCGATACTTTTGTTCGAGTTGTTCCACCAAAAAAAGGAGCTACTGCATGGTCTGATGTAGTAACCAGATACGGAAATGTGTTTGTTGATGATGCGCGAATGAAAGAAAAATATGCGCAATGCCCCGCGCAGTTCTTTGATGAAGCGTTTTACTATTTTGCGGCGGCGATACCAAGATTCAATTTGCCGCCGCAGATCATCCCGTATTTGGTTTACACAAAGCCGTACTTCTCCTTTTACGAGTATACAGTGCCGAGCAATGAGCAGGACGGAAACGGTGAAGCGGGTTCGGAACAAGGAACTGAACCGCAGCCAACAACAGAACCTACGGTTGTACAAACAAGACAATTCAACTATGAAATTTGCTCGGTTGTCATTTACTCCACAGATCAATTTGGAAACCCAATCGAAACGGCTTATTCCAATGCCGTTTACGATTCTGTAAGTGGAGAAGTTACATTACATGCTGGTATCGTCCCCGGAACGGTATTTCGCATGTATTTTGCGATTGACGGGTATTTCGCAAACCCGCTGACACAAGAAATGAAACGGTTGCTTGGGCTGGCATTTCAACTTGTGTGGGAAAACAGATTCACGGGTGAATGGTTGCCGCGAGCGGCAAAGGTTTCGGACAAGTCTTTTTCACCGCCAAACGAAGCGAACTGGACGCGTGCGCAGGAAGAAAAGCGCAGAGGTATGGAAGCGTCATTCAATGACGAAATGTGGCGGTATGAACAAAACTGCGTTCGACAAGGGGCATTAAATGGAACAGGAATCACATTACTTTGAAAGGACGGTGCGCTATTGTGTGGAGAGTTATATCGACGGATGCTTACAGTACCGTTTGGGCAATTGACTCGGATGCAGACATCCAGACACCGCCCGGAAATGCGCGGCAAGGCGATATGGCGATCTTGTGCGAAAGCGCGGATGGAAGCGGCGTTGGAAGGCCGTTTTACATGTTGAACTCACAAGGACAATGGGTAAAGTAAAATTTTTTAAGGAGGAATTTTTGTGTATCATAACAATATTTACATCAAAAATCACGAGGAAATTGCAGGAATGGGCGGTGATATCGGTGTATGTCTGGACAAGTACGATAACAAGCACGGCCTGAAGCACGACGATCTTGCACGCGCGCAGTACAAACATTGGCGTGCAGAAATTACCGGCGTACCAGAACTGCTGACACCTGACGATAGAAAACTGCTTGGCCTGTGATGGAAGGAGGTGATGGGGCGGGTAGAACCGCCCCGCCTTACCTATGAGTATCCTTGAACTATTCGCAAGCGGAAGTGGAATCCTGTTCGTTTTTCTGTCTTTGGTTGAGATTGCCCCAATCGAGATAAGACCTTGGTCAGCAATTGCACGAGGAATCGGAAGAATCGTGAATCGTGATGTGCTGGCACGGCTTGATGAAATTAGGTTGGTGCAAAAAGACACACAGAAAAGATTGGACGATCACATTAAAGCAGACAACGAAAGAACGGCAGATATGCATCGGTCAAAAATATTAAGTTTCAACAATGAACTGTTGCGAGGTATACCACATACAAAAGAGGAATTTGTGGAAATCCTTGCGGAGATAGATGGGTACGAAGCATTTTGCCGAGAAAACCCAGATTACCAAAACAATAGAGCGACACATGCAATCGCAAACATTGGTCGCGTCTATGACGAGAGATTGCAAAAACACGATTTTTTGTAAGGAGGAAAAGCAATGAAAATCAATATTCCTGTACGTCTGAGAAACCCGTGGTTTTGGATTGGACTCATTTCTGTCATTCTTACTGCGGTTGGCGTAGACCCGCAGTCTTTGACAAGCTGGCAAGCCGTGTGGAATGGAATTATTTCCACACTCAACAATCCTGTACAGCTTGGCGCTGTTGTGGTTGCTGTTTTGGGCGTGTTCATCGACCCGACCACAAGCGGACTGACCGACTCTGACCGAGCAATGGAATATAAAAAGCCGCTGGAAAAGTGAGGTGCGACATGAATATCCCGTTTGTACAGGCTCACAGCAGCAATTATCAAAAGGGGCGAAGTGCCACTATCCAATGGATTGTTGTGCATTACACGGCCAATGATGGAGATACAGACGCAGGGAACGCAAGCTACTTTTCGCGAACTCCAAACTTGAGCGCATCAGCGCATTACTTTGTTGACGAGGACAGCGTTACACAGTCTGTGCGTGATACTGATACCGCTTGGCATTGCGGTGCATCTACATATTACAACGGTTGTCGAAACGCAAACAGCATCGGGATTGAAATGTGCAGTGATATTTTCGGTGGAAAGTACATTATTACTGAGCAGACAGTGGCGCGCACGGTCGATCTGGTTCGCATGCTGATGCAGAAGTATGGCATTCCGGTAAGCCGTGTATGCCGACACTACGATGTGACGCATAAAGAGTGCCCCGAACCGTGGGTACGAAATCCGCAGCTATGGGAGGATTTCAAGAAGCGGCTGACGAAAAAGGAGGACGAAGAAGTGGTTGAGAAGAAAACTGTGTTGGTGGACGGCAAGGAATACACCTGCGAGGTGATCGAGAAGGACGGGCAAAACTTTGTGAAGATGAGATCGCTCCCGCAGGCTGGCTATACCGTTGTATTTGATGCGGCGCGCCAGCTTCCAGCTATGACCGCTCCGCAATGCAGACCTTTTGTGCCAGAAGCCGACGAAAATGTGCAAAATGCAATCAAAACGCTTCAACAGGTCTGCGGCCTGGAAGATCAAACCATTGAATATTTGAGAAAGTACAAATATGGCGATGATCTGGTAAAAAAATTGGCAAAGGGTATCGCCGCTTCCTAACGGGAGCGGCGATTGCTCAAATATGGGTATAGCAAGGAGGGAAACGATTGAGTGCGAAAGACCTCGTAATGGGAATGCAGATTGCAGGAAGCGGAACAGGTGGCGGTGGAACGGTTGTAATTCCTAACATTGATGCAACCGCAGAGACACTTCCGGCAGGAAGCGAAGCAACCGTAACAAAAACCGGAACCAACACCAATGTTGTTTTTAATTTTGGCATCCCGAAGGGAGATCAAGGAGAGCAAGGCCCGCAAGGTCCGCAAGGTGAGCAGGGGCCACAGGGAGAGCAAGGACCAATGGGACCGGCTGGACCTCAAGGTGAGCAAGGAATACAAGGCGAAGCCGGTCCCACCGGGCCACAAGGTAGAACAGGAGATACCGGCCCTGCTGGTGCTACTGGTGCGGCCGGACCAGAAGGGCCGCAAGGACCAGCCGGACCGCAAGGCGAACAAGGGGAACAAGGGCCTATTGGCCCGCAGGGACCTGCTGGACAAGGTGTTCCATCTGGTGGAACAGCCGGTCAAGTTCTCACCAAATCGTCCAATAACGACTATGAAACAGAGTGGAAAAACCCAACAGACCTTGGCGTTATTCCAGTATTAGATATTGGTTCTATTGATGGAACTCCACCAGTTCAAATATCGCTTTCTACTGCGCAAGTTTCTCAATCCAAGCTTGAAAATACAGTTGTTCAGGCTGTATATCAGGGAATTACGCTCCATTTGCAGAAGATTGGACAAAGCGCTTCTCAAGTTGTGTTCTCTGGCTTTGCTTCCAATAGCAATATTTTCTTTTTTGTGAATATCGCAAACAGTCAGGGAACTTTCAATATTGTTGCGGTAAGCGGTGGGAATTATACAGCTGGTGATGGAATTGAAATAAGCGGACAAACCATACAAGCGAAGATTAGCACACAAGGAGACAACGCAACGGGGATTTTGAACGGAGGTATTTATACACCTGCCACATTTCAAACAACAGTTAAACCTATGATTTCTGTATCCACTGTACCTGCAACACCAGATGTTCAAGTGACTGCATCGAAAGGTGATCTTAGTGTTTCTGGAACTACTGGTGCAGACGGAAAGGTGGAACTTGAAGTTACTGCGTTTGGAATATGGATAGTAAGTGGAACCGTCGATACAGAACAAATTCAAATAAGTGTTCCAGTAAGCGCAATCAAACAATATAGTATTACATTGGCACCGACACCAACTGTTTTTGGTGTTATATGGGATGGTAGCGCATCTACTTTGTGGAGCAGGACGGACGGTTCTGAACTTTTCACGGAACCACAACCAGCCGTAGAAAACGGGACTGGAAGTTCTCCTTTCGACAATATTATGCCATGGTCCGGAATGACAAGGGTAAGCGACCCGGTGGCAGGAGAATTGGTTCAGATACCAAAATACTACTACAAGTGGACGCAATCCGGCTCATCATTGCAATTACAAATTGCAAATGAGCCACAAGACGGATTCTATGTTTCTCCAGCGCACGCAGACCGCGGAGACGGGCAGGGAGAAAGAGATTTTGTGTACGTTGGCAGGTATCATTGCAGTCCGGATTATAAATCTGAGACAGGAACGCAGCAAATATCAAACATGGAAAGAAGCGTATCAAGGTCCGCTATACACAATCTTGGAAATGAGTATTGGCAATTTGATCTTGCCATGAGATGGACGATTGCAATGCTTTATTTGGTTGAGTTTGCTAACTGGAATAGCCAAAACGCAATTGGATGGGGTTCTTCTGCAAACGGAACAAGGCAGCCGAATGGAACAACCGATGATATGGCTTATCATACCGGAACTACATCTGCTCAAAGACAGCAATATGGTTTTTGCCAATATAGAAACATAGAAGGTTTGTGGGACAACGTGTATGATTGGTGCGACGGTTGTTATTTTACAAGTCAAGGTCTGAACGTGATACTGAATCCAAATTTGTTTTCTGATACGGAAAATGGGGTATTAGTAGGATTGCCAGTAGACGGTTATCCATCAAAAATGCAAACAACAGATATAACTGGGTACGAATGGGTTTTGTATTCTGTTGAATCGGAGGGGAGTCAATCTACATATATACCAGACTATATGTACTTTAATGGGATTGCTCAAAATGTTTCGAGCGGAGGAAGAGAAAATCAGAAACAAATATATGGTATGTTCTATATTGGATACCAAACAGACCCCGGAGAACAATGTGGAACACGCTTGATGAAACTTCCTAACAACACATAAGGGGAGTGAAGAAATGGAATATGTTTTCGGAACAAGCAAACGAAATGGATGTATTTGCGAAAATTTAAAAACGGTTGGAGCGGAACATTCCAATCTTTATGGCTATATTTCTACTATACGAGATTTTGCAGATGGAACAAAAATCACTGACCGATGCAGAATTGTAAAGAAATATGCCAGTAAAGAAGAAAACGGAAAGTGCTACGACTGGTATTTGATTGATAGTCATTACCGAGAAACGGATACATCTGCAAAAACGCAAGCATTAGTAAGTCAGGTTGCGGCTAACCTCGACTACATTTCCATGATGAGCGGAATTTCTATTCCAACGGAAGAAGGTGCTGCAAATGAATGAGCACAGCGAAAAATTTGAAACAGTAAAGCGATATTACGAAAGCGGGTTGTGGAACGAGACAATGGTGCGGAATGCCGTTGGTCGCTGGATAACCGCCGAGGAATACGAAGAGATCATAGGAAAACCAATGGAGTAAAAGAAATGCAATCAGGGAGGGAAACACATAATGCTTCAAAACGCAAAACCGTTGTGGAGTACAATACCGGGGCAAACAAGCAACGCACCTACTGAAACAGGAGAACAGACACAGTATTTTGCTGATGCAACTCGCAGACAGATTCGAGAAATGGCGAAGTACGCCACGGACTACTTTGCGGCACAGGTGCAAGGACTTGATACCGAAAATCCAGAAGAACAAGGTTGGTATGAAATTCGCGTGTCTGATGTGTTTTCCTCTCTTGGTATTTCTGCTACCTCCAAACAGGACGATTGGAAAAATGTGTTTTTCCGAAGCCCTACCGTAGATTATATTCCGATGGGGACAAAGTTCTTTTTCTGGAATAACGTCTGGCTTGCTGATAATCCGTCAAACATTGCGAGCGTGGCAGGAAACGCACTGGTGCGCCGCTGCAACACGGTTTGGAACAGCCTAGACTACTATGGGAATATTGTCTCTGAGCCGTTTGTAATCGCCAACATAGCAACAAAGGCAAACGCTAACACCGATACTGAATTTATGAAACTTGCTGACGCATATTCTGATTGCGTTATGCAGGCAAACGAGTGGACGCTTGCCAATCTGAGAGAGAACACACGAATTGTTCTTGGAACAGGAGTATATGCGGTTCGTGGCCTTGCAAACTACATAAGAGAATTTACCAATGATGCGACCAGCGTTCGACTGCTTCACTTCTCCATGGCATATCAAGAGCCTGTCAAAACGGATGATATGGAAAATCAGGTTGCAAACGGTTTGGCGTTTTCGTGGGAGATTACGGCAGATGTACCGCGCAACATGACCGTTGGGCAGACTGCTACGATTGCCCCTGTGTCCATCCGAAATGGTGAAACTCCTACTGAAACAGTTTCATATATTTTTGAAAGTATAACACCTGAAATTGCTACGGTAAGTAGCACTGGTGATGTGGAAACGATTTCAGAAGGACAAGCACAAATCAAATGCACACTCGAACAAAATTCGAATATCAGCACTACGTTTACAATCGAAGTTGCAGACGCAGCAGCGTTTGGATGGGCTTCAAGCGTACCCGCTTCCCTGCCCCAGTTTACCAGCGTCACGCTGATTACCACGCAGAACGCAACGTGGACGGTAACGGGAGGAATGCAGAATGCTTTCGACTACACTACAACGGATGACAGCATCACAATTACCTGCTACTACCCTGTTGATATTCCGATTACGGTTACTGCGACAAACGGAACGGAAACACTGACCGCTACCATCGCACTTACCGCAAAGTAGAGTTTCGAAAAATATTATTTTGGGAATCTCTACTTTTTGTTGACTTCCAGTGTCCCGCAAAGTATAATAAAAGAAAGAATGCAAAGGAGTTGATAGGATGGCAAAAATGGGCAGACCGAAAGTTGAAAACCCTATGGAACACCTGTCAATTCGGCTTGATGCCGAAACAAAGCAAATACTTAATGAGTATTGCACGGATAAAGAAAAGTCGCGTGGTGCAGTGATTCGAGAAGCGGTTCATTTGCTTTGTGGCAAAAAATAAAACCTCTCATTGACATACTACAATAATTGTAGTATTGCAGTAGTGAAAGGAGGAAACATGAACGACAGAGCATTGAACATCAAGATACCAGATGAACTATACAAGCGATTACAGGAAGAAGCAAAGAAGAAAGGAATTTCTCTTGCGGGTCTTGTTCGCATGATTTGCAATGAGTATCTTGAAAAATGAAAACAGCCCGCCACCCTGAACAAGTTACGGACTGTTTCAAAGAACCAATCCACAGGGGATGGTAAATCTATTCTACCATTCCTCTTTGGATAAAACAAGCCGAGGATGATAGTTTGGAATAAATTTTTTTGTTGACTTTTGGGCGCGCATAATATATTATATATGTACGCCCACAAGTGAGGTGATAAGGGTGTCCCCAAGAACAGGAAGGCCACCAAAAGGAACTGAATCCCGCACAGAAAAAATAAACATCCGCGTATCGAAAAGCGAATCGAAACGCATTCAAGAATGCGCAGAAAAGATTGGCGTATCGAGAACGGATGCAATCATGCAGGGAATTGGTTTATTGGAAGCTGAACTCAAAAAAAAATAGAAGCAGCCCGCTACCGTCCAAAGCATCGGGCTACTTCCGAAAAAATCACCCCCAAATGGGATGATAAATCCATTCTATCATCCTCTTTGGAAAAATTCAAGGAGGAAAAATAAAAATGAACGAGAAAACCGTAAATGGGATGAAGGACACACTGTTGCAACTTCGGAATACACTGGAAACCGCGTCCCATTTGCAGGACTTGATGATCGAAAACTACTATGCAGAAGAAGTCTACCCGAACATTGAAATCCTGACGCAGAACCGTAAAGACAGTGGCATCGTCGCCTACGCGGTAATGGATTACCTCGAAAAAGCCTACACAGAAGTGCAGAGCGCGTGTGAATTGGTGGGGGTGTCGTGATGAACAATCTCGAAATAAGAAATGTTCCGTTCCTTGGAACTGAACTTTTGGCAGCGCAAAATGAAGATGGGGATATATATGCTGGTGTTTCTGCTATTTGCAACGGAATTGGTTTGAATAAGAACGGAAAAGACAGACAAATCAAAAATGTGCAACATGATGCGGTGCTAAATAAGGGGTGCGTCAAGTTTGACGCAGGAGTATTTGACCCCAACAATTCTACGGTTGCGCTGAAACTTGAATATGTACCGCTTTGGCTTGCGAAAATAAGCATTACACCAAAAATGAAGTTGGAGCATCCAGAAGTTGCGGAAAAACTGGTGCAGTATCAATTAAAAGCAAAAGATGTGTTGGCACAGGCGTTTATTGGACGTTATTCAAACACACAATATCCGATGCCGAAAGATTACCCGTCTGCCTTGCGTGCGCTGGCAGACGCAGAGGAAAAGCGGCTGGCATTGCAAGCCAAGACAGAGCAACAGGCGCAGGTGATTGGGGAACTGAAACCGAAAGCCGACTACACCGACCGAATTTTGAAGTCGAAAGGCGTAGTCCCGATTACCGCAATTGCCAAAGACTACGGCATGACCGGAAACGAAATGAACAAGCTGCTGCACCGGTTCGGCGTGCAGTATCGAATGGGGGATATGTGGCTGCTGTATCGCTGCTACCACGGGAAAGGGTACACCCACTCCGAAACCTTTGATTTCGAGCATAAGGACGGAACGCCTGACGCGCGCATGACAACAAAGTGGACGCAGAAGGGGCGGCTGTTCCTGTATGAAGTGCTAAAGGAAAACGGAATCCTGCCCATGATTGAACGAACCGACTTGGATAAGGCGCAGTAAGCGGGGTAGACGGGAACGACATACCACCTACAATACGTGGGTGGTATCCAAAATTGCGAGTCTACCTTTGTTTTATGAAAAAATTTGCAAAATGTTTGAATTAAAAAAGCAGAATATAACGCTTTATCCAATAGAAGGATGAAAAGAGCCAATAGGGGCTATGAATCGTTTAATGACGGTTCATAGCCCTTTTTTATTTTCAAAAATATGCAAAGGAGCGTTGACATGATTTATAAACCAAGGTGCGAATACGCGACAACAAAGCAAAAAGGCGGCGCGTTACATTGTGAGAAAGTGAACGGCTATTGCGGCTTCCAATACCGGTGCGAACAGACGGGACAGTGGGAGAACACGCCGACCGCAAAGGGATGCAAGGCGCGCAAGCCAAAGGAGGAAGAAAAAAACCTTTCGACTGCAAAACAAGTTTCGGAAATGCAGGAACTTCCCAAGGGCGCAGAATTACCCGCAGATCAGAAATTCCACGGTGAAGAAGCAGCCGTTGAGAAAATTGCGTACAACAAGCCTAATGCAACGCAACCTACGAAACCAGCAGATGCTTTGTCGAAAGCATTTTCTGAGTTTGCAAAACTGGCAGAACAAGAAAAACAGCCAACGGATGTATTCGTGGGTGCTTTAGGAACTGCAAATACACACTCTACATCCCCTGTCGAACCGGTATCTGAAAGGAGCAAAGTAACAGATGAAGTGGAACGATCTGAAAACCAAACTGCACGTCGAGCAAGTGGAACTAAGCGAGGACGACGTAAGAAACGCGACAACGTATCTTCCGATGCTGCACAAGCAATCTTTGGTGGAACAGCTGATGAACGGCTGCATCCAGAAGGTGGAACTGTCTCTGAATGATATTCAGCCAATTCCTCCCCGTTATCAGGAGGACGGATTTGCAAAGAGCCTGATTTGTTGCGCGGTTCTGGCTGGTTTCTACATGCACATGTATGACCTGTCTAATCTGCTTTCTGACAATCCATCGTTTGAGTTTTCCATGGCAGAATATGACAGATTTGCAACCATTCCAATGCAGCTTGATCGCATGCGCCGATGCGGGAAGATGGAAATTCGACCGATTGCAAATGCAATCCTCTCTGATTACCGAGACTTTGAAAAGCGGCTGAACCTTGCTATCCATAACTACATCAATGCGCGGAATGATACATGCGTTCGATTGGTGCAGATGATGAATATGCAGGCTGCACCAGAGAATGTAAAAAATGCAATGGCGCAATTCAAGGAAATTCAAAAGGAATTGGAGCAAGCTGCGAAAAAGGGAGAATCAGAATCAGCGGCAACTACCGAGGAAGCGTCGGATGTTGATAAGACAGATAAGGGGGACTGATTATGCCAGTCTCCCCTACCTATCCGTATGAGCGGTTGCAGCAATACAACCGAATGCAGGGCGCGGAAGAAATTCCAAGACAGGTTATCAACTACCTAATGGATATGCCTTTGCCGGGATATTCGCCACAGGACGGGGACGAGTACCCACGTTCTCGGCTGATGAAGTATCTTTACTACGATGAAGCGTACCCGTTAGATCAACCTCTCCCCTCCCCCGCGCAGAAGCTATCCATTGTGTTCGACCCTATGCACCCCACACAGCCACCGAACACCGAGAAAGGTTATCGTATATTCCCACAACAATACGTTGCGCAGGCGCAAGTTCTGGCGGCTACAACGCTATACGTTCACATGGGACAATCTGTTGCAAAAGCAGTAAATCGAACCGAACTATCCGTTGTGTTTGAAATTATGACCAATGTTAACTACGAAAGCAACGCCGGAAATGTCCTGTCACGCACATGGGCTATGGAGTGCGCTATTCTGGATGCACTCAACGGGGTAAATCTCAACGGTGTTGGTACGTTCTACTTTGACCGGACGCAGCACCCATCGTGCGGCTCTTGGGATATTGGCGACCGAGGAACAAACGTAGGTAGACAACTTGTGATTGGGCTTACTTGGTGCCCGAATGGGTAAAGGAGGTTAAGAAATGACTAATTATCCATTAGTGCAAAAAGGAACGTCTGCGTGGGAAATCCAATCCAGAGGGAGAAGCGTAACCGTTGATACGGTGCAATCTGAAACCATGTCATTCGATTCAAACGGATATGTTTCTATTCTTTTGTCGGCAAGTTCTGTGCCTGATGATTTTTTTGATTTCATCACAAGCATCAAAAGCAAAGCCATTTTGGTCGTGAAAAAATCCTGTTTTGCAAGCATGGAACACGCAGATGTTCAGATGGAGAAAACCATTTTTATAAACAGTATCCATTGCGAATTTTTTGCAACTCCAACAGATTTAGGAAGTTACAAAATTCACCTGAGATATTGCATGAACAATCAACTCCGCGACTAACCGAAAAGGAGAAACGTTTTGGATACTGAAATTGTATTTAATGAGAAAAACAATGAGCCGTTTACCACATCCAGCATTATTGCGGAATTTACAGGCGTTCAGCATCATACCATCACCAGACTTATCCAACAACACGAACAGGATTTTAATGAATTTGGACTGCTTCGATTTCAAATCGACGCAGTGAAATCGGAAGGGTATCGAGGGACTAAGTATACAAAAACATATCAACTTAACGAACAACAAGCAACTTTGTTGATGACATACCTTCGCAACACAGAAAAGGTTCGTGCGTTCAAGATCGAACTTGTGCGACAATTCTACATAATGCGAGAAGCACTGCGAGAGCGTCAGAGTACAGAATGGATGTTGACGCGCCGACAAGGGAAACTCATTCGACGCGCCGAGACTGATACCCTATATAAACTTGGAGAATATGCGGCAAAGCAAGGAAGTAGGCACATGCAGAAGGAGGTTTATCGAACTTATACAAAGCTGGTAAACAGTTTGGTCGGTATAGAAGCCGGAGAAAGAGAGCGTGCTTCGTTCAAGACCCTTTCTGTTATCGCATTTTTGGAAGATATGATTTTGCATACGGTAGAGGATGAAATGTCAAACGGAACATATTACAAAGAAATCTACCGTAAGTGCAAGGAAAACGGAGAAAGCATTATGAAGTTTGCCTATCTTCCGAACAGCACCCACGCCCTTAATGGGTAAGCCGCTATGCAACGCCTAACCGAAGAAGAACTGCAAGCCATGTTGCAGAAGAATCCAAAACTGCGCGTTCGTCAGATGGGCGGCGCACCAATGGATCAAACCAAACGAACAAAGGCTTTGGCGCGGCAGATTGCGGAACAGATTGTACCGGAAGAAAAAAAGCCGAGCAAATACCGAAACGTAAAGATATATGTATACGAAAATGGAGTTGTTTCAAAAGGAGATCAGTTACCTAAGTACGGCAAACCAGAAATGGTGTTTGATTCTGTAAAAGAGTACGAACGCTGGGGCGCACTTCAAATGTTGGAACGCGCTGGGGCAATAAGAGAACTGCAACGGCAAGTTCCTATGGAGATCGCGCCAAAGGCGGTTTCAAGGGACGGAGAAAAGCTGCGCGCTATCGTGTACAAAGCGGATTTCATGTACATCAACAACTCGGACGGTGAAACCATCGTAGAGGACGTGAAGCCTTTTGATAAGAAAAGCGGAAAGTACCTTACGACCAAAGACTTCATTTTGAAGTGGAAACTATTGAAAGCAAAGTACACGGACTACCTGTTTAGGCTGGTGTGAAAGAAGGTGACTCTATGAAAATTTCAAAGATATTAAAAGAATTTCCGAATAAACACCCTGACTTGCCGCTTTATATATCTGTTATTGCTTTAGTACTTTCAATAATACTTCCAATAATAAGGAGATTTCTGGAACAAATGACTTGATTAGCGCAACAATCGCAATTCCAATATTTTATATTCTTCTGTCTCTCTATTTTCCTATCCTGAATCAATTTTTCGACATAGTTCTTTCCTATCGGTTCAATAATAACATTTCCTTCATGCACGCAGAATTTTAACGAAATCCCCTGTTCGATCACTTTCCCTTGTGGTTCGGAAATAAAATCGTTACTTAAAAGGAATAAGAAGGTTTGCTCATCAATCCCTAATTCATCAAAGGGAAAACCGGAAGGATGTTTATATAGCATCATCAGCGCATTTTGAGAAGTTGAGTCAAGCGGAAAAAGATACATAATACTACCCCCTATTTTTCATCCATTATATCACACATAAAACACAATAGGTCAATTAGTCACAGATTGCAAAAGGACGCACTAAAAGACCGCGATTCATCATTGCGGATTAGTGCGCCCTTTTTTAGTTACCAAGAAATGAGGTGAGCGTTTATGAGTGTTTTAGCAACATTCCAAAAGTACCAACAGCAAGTAGAAATGGCTGTGGATGAAATTCTGGAAACCGATGTGGCAGAAACGGTCAAGGACATTATGGAAGAAAAGCTGAGCAGCGTTGTGTACTCCTACCCTGCCACAGAAAATGCAATGGCAATGCGCCGGTACGCGAATGGCGGTTTGCAAGATCGGAGTTATATGCAGTCTCGTGTGGAAGCCGATCACACGCTGATTGTAGAAAACGACGCGCCGCTGCAAGGAACTCCAACGGGAGACGCACTTTCGGACGTGGTAAACGCTGGATATAGCAACTACAAACAACCTTATGCACGCCAATTCGTGCAATCAACGGAGCAAGAAGCCGCGTCTGGACGGGTTGCGGCTGACATTATGAGCGGTCTGCAAAGACGCGGAATTACCTGAAATAAAATACAGAAAAGAGGTTTTGATACATGGCTGTCGAAGTAGTAACTATAAAAGTTGGAGTAAGCGGCGATACTTTAGCGATTCAAAATCTGCAACGGCTCGATACACTGATTGACCAGCTTAATAAGAAAACGGTTAATATAAAGATTGGTGGCAACTCTGCGGCTGATATTGAATCCAAAGCGACCGCAATAGACAATCTTGGACGCTCCATTGAGCAGATTTCTTCTCAATCCGGAAACCTTTCTACGGCGACTCAAAGCGCAGCACAATATAAAAAGACAATCGAAGGGATTTCCTCTACACCGCTGCAAAAGCAAATTGAATCATTAACAGGGGTATCAAACGCTTACAAATCAGCAGCAGAGAGCGCCAAAGCGCTTTTGGAAGCGGAAAAGAAGATCGGAACTGCTACCGGAGATCGTCTAAATGTAAAATCAGATTTGAACACATCTGGAATGGAAAATTACGTTAGAAGTGTACAAAATCTGCAAAACGCCACAGTAGAAGCTACAAAAGCAATCCAAGTCGGAGGAACACAGTTCCAGCAATTTTCCGTCTCTGCGCTTAACGCATCTGGGGATATGGAAAAATTCACTTACTCTGTGGACAAAAGTTCTGGTGCAATATACAAAATAGATAATGGCTTTTCTACCATAAAGGCCGCTTCATTCGAAGCCGCCAATAGCATTGCATCTTTTTCAAATGAAGTAGCAAGAACAGACCCGACACCGCTTCAAAAGCAAATAGAAAACATTACCGGTGTATCTTCTGCTTATAAGTCTGCCGAAGAAAGTGCGAAAGCACTTCTGCAAGCGGAAAGCAAACTGGGAACAGCAACGGGTGACCGAATTGATCTAAATTCCCAGTTCAGCACAGCCGGAATGGAAAATTACATCCGAAACGTACAAGGATTGCAAAACGCCACTGTTAGTGCTTCCAAGGTTATTAAGGTTGGCGATACTGCGTTCCAACAGTTTGCCGTATCTGCGCAAAACGCTTCGGGGGACATTGATAAGTTTACATATTCGGTGGATAAAACAACCGGAGCAGTGTATAAGATTGACAACGGATTTTCTTCTCTGAAAAATTCCACGTCCTCTGCTGGTTCTGCCATGTCTGATGCCGCAGGAAACGCAGACAAGTTTTCAAAAAGTGCTGAACAGATGGGAAACAGCGCAAAAAAAGCTGGGCAATCTGTTTTTGATATGATTGGCAAGTTTGCGCAATGGTATATTGTCGGGCAACTTGTTAGCGCGCCTGTTGCGGCCTTTAAGTACGCGGTTCAAGAACTGAAAAATGTAGATTCTGAACTTGTCAGCATTCAAAAGGTCATGGGTGCATCTGCATCCGAAATGGACAGGCTTTCCGAAAAGGCATATCAAGTCGGCTCTAATCTTGGTGTAGCTGCATCCGATTACCTTGCATCCGTGACGCAATGGGCGCAAGCTGGTTACGGATCGCTTTCGGATGAACTGGGCGAACTGTCTGTTATGACACAGAAAGTAGGTGACGTTGACCAAGCAACGGCAAACCAATTCCTGCTTTCTGTTGATGCCGCATATCAGTATCAGGGCAGCATTGAAAGCCTGACCCGTGTTCTCGACGGCGCAAACGAACTTTCCAACAACTTCGCTACCAGCGTGCAAAAGCTGGCTGGTGGTATGGGTATCGTTTCCTCCCTTGCTGCGCAAGCAGGAATGGCCGTAGAGGAAACCGCAGCGGCCATCGGTACAATTACTGCTGTAACTCAGGAAAGCGGAAATAGCGCGGCTCGTGCGCTCCGTGCGCTAATTCTTAACATTCAAGGGGAAACCAACCTTGAAATTGACGAGGTAACAGGTGAACGCTGGACAGAGGAAGAAATCAATAAAACCGCCGAAGCAATTCAAGGATTGAATGTTGCAACGCGAGAATACAAGGACGGCATTCTGCAACTTCGCAATCCGATGGAGGTTATCGGTGAAATTTCCGAGAAATATCGTGAAGGCTTGATTTCGGAAGTTCAACTGCAAGAACTGGTTTCTTCTCTTGGCGGTAAAACGCGCTCTAACCAGCTGCAAGCATTGATTACCAACTTTGACATGTACGAAGATCAGGTTGAGACATTTGTCAATGCAACCGGAAGTGCCGAACGAGAACTGGACATTTACCTTAATTCGTGGGAAGCAAAAGCAAACCGAGTACAAAACGGATGGGTTCAGCTTGTAGAAAATATGAAAACCAGTGAAATTTCTAAGGGTTTGTTGGACGTTGCAAACGCACTACTTACGATTGCAAATTCCGATCTCGGACAAACAATTATTCAAATCACAATGCTTACCGCTGCGGTTACAGCACTGGCTTTGGCATATGAAAAATTCAAAGCCGCCCAAGCAGCTGGAACGCTTGCTGAGTTGAAAGGATTGCCCGCACTTTTTTCCAAGATATCTAAAATAGATTTGGCTTCCATTTTTACAAATGACGGAACAGCAATCAAGGGGGCGGCATCAGCGATAACGGGTGCCGGTGGACTTGCTGGCGCAATTTCTTCTCTTAGTACGTCTGCATTGGCAATGGCTGGTGTTATCGGTGCTGTTGTAACTGCTGGTGTTCTTGCGTTTAAAGCAGTAGATTCTCTGATTGTTACGGCGGAAGAACAAAAAGAGCTGGCTGTTACAGCGGGAGAGGAATACCAAAGCGCTGCGGTAGAAGTTGAAAACCTCAACAAACAGTTAGAGGACACAAATAAACAGATTTCCGATTTGGAGTCAAAGGGGAAACTTTCTCTTACAGATCAAAAAGATTTACAGAATCTTGAAGAACAAAAAAAATCTCTTGAAGCCCAACTCGCTATTGCAGAAAGCATCAAGAAAGTCAAGGAAGAAACGGCTGTTTCCGAAACAAAACAGGCTGTTGAAAAAGGTTTTTCACAGTCTTGGTTTGACTTGGGAAAAGAAATTGGATACAATGATGCATTCGACCCCAGTTATGTATATGAAGGTTGGGAAAACCAGATTGGGCTTATTACGGAAAAATTAGAAGAATTTCGTAAAAAGCGAGATGAACTTTCCCAAAAGGGTGGTTCTCTAAATTGGTTCGAGCAAAAGGATTTGGAGGACACAAACGAGGATATAACTGCGCTGACTTCTACTTTAGTGGAAATGGCATCAGAATTGCAAACTTATTACGACAACCTAGATGGCGTGACGGGTGAGCAAGCAGATGCAATTCGAGCGCAAATAATGTCATACTTAGACGCTATAAATTACGCACTCGACCCTGTTGGTTCCGTAATAGACAAAATAGACAATGCTCTTAACGATTTATCAACAGAAGAAATTCAATCTTTTAACGATGCTTTGAACGACCTACGCGCAGACGGAGAGTTGACCGCTGACGAAATTATGCAGCTTGCAGACAAATTCCCATTCCTTTCGGCGCTGATGGACGAAAGTGGTATATCGGCACAACAACTCGCGGATTATTTCTTGTCTGCTGGAAGCGCTGCTGCGGAAGCCAGAAGCGACATTGAGCGGCTGAAAAAAATCATCAATCCTCTAAGCGAAATCACGGATGCTGCGTCTCAAGCACTGAAAGACTTCCAAGAAGCGGTAGAAGCAGAGGACTTCGACGATATCTACGACGGATATTCTGATGCTATTGACAGGTTTTTCACAGACTACGATCAGGGAATCCGAAACTCAAAGGCTCTGTGGGCGGCGGCTGACCTGTTCTTTACGCCGGAACAACTGGAAGCGATGGGATGGGATATTGATGTGGTCGCAACCAAACTAAGAGAAATGCAAAAGTATTTCACCGGCGACCCGACACAGTTCTATGACCAAGTTGCTGCACTGGCAGAAGCGGGAAAACTGATTGACGAAAACGGCAAAGCACTTGCCGAAATGACTGAAAACGGACTACGCATACCGGTTGAGAATTTCGACGAGATTGCCGAAAAACTTGGAATCAGCGAAGAAGCATTTGCTTCCCTAATTGAATATGTCGGTATGTTTTCCGAATCAATGATTGATATTGACCTAAGCGCCATTGAAGATTATGTGAAGGATATGGGGCTGGTCAAAGAAATCGGAGAGGAACAGGTTGTCAATGCCGACGAACTGGAAAAGCAACTGCGCGAAGCTGGTGCATCTACAAAAGATATCACACAAGCGTTTGAAAAACTCGAATCGGCAGGTTATACTGTTGTTTCTGTAACCGAAGAAATTGATAAGCTAAAAGGTATGCTTATTGATTTAGGAGTAGCAGAACAGAAAAATGGCAATTTAGAAATCAAAATCAGCAACTATTCTGATTTGATGCAAAAACTCGGGTATACAAAAGAACAAGCAACTGAACTACTCGAAAAACTGTACAGTGCTGGTAATGTCTCTTTTGTGGACACAGAAGGAAACACGATTGATCTGCAAAAAGCCATTGATGAAGTTACTACCGATCCTATCAGTGAGCAGTTTTCAAAAACGGTAAAAGATGCAAATGAAGCATCAGGCCAAATTAAAGATGCTTTTGACCGCGCATTAAGCTATGTAAACGGGCTTGTATTTACACCAAAGTTCCAGATACCGGATGTTGAACTTCCATCCATATTCGGTGGATGGACAACCGAAGATAGTTCGAGCACAACAACAGATAAGAAAGCAACCGGAACTAACTTTGCAAATGGTGGCCCAACTCTCTTAGGTGACGAACAGGGCGTAGGCCCAAAGCCAGAATTGGTTATCGACGGCGACCAAGCGTTCCTTGCCGGTCAAAATGGGCCAGAAGTTGTAAATCTTTCTCCCGGCGCGCGAGTTTTGACAAACACAGAAACAAAACGCGCGCTAAATGGTCAGAAAATTAGGGGGACGATACCGGCTTTAAAAAAAGGTAACGGTCCCGCGCTGATTCTTCCGCAAAGACCAAATTACAACCAATCTGCTGACCCCGACTATAAGGGTTCTTCCAGCGGAAGTTCTTCTGGTAGTTCGTCTGGTTCTTCCAGTTCTGGCGGCTCTAAGGCAAGCACTGTAACCATCACGCAGAAATCCGATGATGGAGAAAGTTACTGGGATAAACAGCGTGAAGCACTGGATGAATATCTAAAAGCACTGGAAACTGCCACAGAGGTAATCGAGTACGAACAGGAAGATTCTTACCAGAAACAGATTGCCAACTTCCAAGCGGCGCAAGCAAAAATCCATGCAACCGCCAACGACTTCCGCGCACGCGGCTTGAAGGACACTGACAACGAAATCCAAGAACTCAAGCTGATGTGGCATGAGTACGCGGATAAGATTGAGGACGTTTACAAAGCAATGTATGACGATCTCAAGGAAATGCACAGTGACGATCAGTGGGAACTTGACCTGCTTGAAAAGAATCGTGAGCGTGCAGACCGAAGCGTTGTTGAAATTGCGGCTGATAATCAGGAAATTGTTGCTACCTATAAGCGGATGCAACAGGAAGTTCACGACCTTGCCAACTACTACCGTTCACAGGGGTACGATGAAACCAGCGACTACATCCAAGACCTTTCGGATGCATGGTGGGAGTATCAGGAGGAAATCGAAAGTGTTTATGAAAACCTGACCGATTCTCTTGATAAGTATATCGAGACTTCCAAAAATAAACTGGAAGAACTTGAGCATTCCGGCGCTTCGGTTGGTGAAAGAATTTCGGTATATATCGAAAGAATCCAAAAGGCTCAAGAAACACTTGCTGCTTTGAAGTTCACCAACAAAAACGGCGTAAATGATGAAGCAATTGCGAATGTTCAAGACCAGATTTGGAGCGATCAGGATGCGATTAAGGATATTCAAAACTCCTTATGGGATGAACTCGGAAGCGCAATTGACGTTATTTTCGAGGAAAAGCAAAAGGAAATCGACCTGATTGACAAGGAAATCGACCGTGCCAATAAGAGAATCGAACAGTACCAAAAGGAACTGGATGATATCCTCAATGACCCGTCTATCACAGGAACAGACGTTGGTATCAATGACCTTCTGGAACGTCTCAATGATAACCTCGAAGCGGAAAAGGATGCTTTGGAATCCATCGTTGAACCGCTTGAAAACCAGATCAACGGTTATTATAAGCGTGATGAAGATGGAAACCTTGAATACGTCGAGGGGTTGACAGACAAGATTGAGGGCTACTACAAACAGGATGCAGACGGGAATCTTGTTTATGTAGAGGGATTGCAAGACCTGTTGGATGCCGAAAACGAGCGTTACAACAAAGAAAAGGAAGAACGCGATAAGCAACTTCAACTGGAAAAGAAACAGCTTGCAGTTCAGGAAGCAATCAAGAATTTGCAGCAGGCGCAGCTTGACCTTGAAACCGCAAAGAACGAACGTCCGCTTTATACCCTGAAAGACGGCGTGTGGGCATGGCGACCGGACGAGGAAGCCATTAAGAATGCGCAGGAAGCGGTTGAGGACGCGGAACAGGCAAAGGAAGATGCAGAAAACGACCTCAAGGACTACGAGGAAGATTTGAAGCATCAGGAAATCATTGACGGACTGCAAGACCAGATCGACGCGATTGAAAAGCAGAAAGAGCAGATCAATAAGCAAATAGACCTGTACGAAAAAGAAAGTAAAGCCCGTCAAAAGTATCTGCAAAGCCAGATTGACTACTGGGAAAAGGAGAAGGAGGCTTACGAAAAGCACTACGATGAACTCATTCAAGCGCAAGAGGATATAATCGCGGCAAAGGAAGAAGAACGCGACGCGCTTAAAGAGGATTTGGAGAAATGGCAGGAAGAATGGGAAGAAATCACGAACAGCTTAAAAGAGCCTGTCCGTGATATAAAAGACATTCTTACTGACATTGCCAAATACGGCACACCAGCGATGCAGGATGCGGTAAATGATGTAACTGATCTTCTTGAACAGTTAGGACATGCCCTTGAGAATTTCAACCCGGAATATGGTGGAGACAACGACTGGGGCAACGGTGATTACATGCAGGGGTTCAAAGAACAAGTAATCGAAAAGATGAAAGAGAACTCTATACGCTGGCATGTATCGGATGAACAAGGGAAAGAACAACTCGAACGTGAGCAACAGGAACTTGGTGCAAGTATCGGTGCCCATTATCAAGGAGGGTACTGGTATGATGAAAACGGAGAAAAACTTTATGATTTTACTGACGATGAAATGCAGGAAATCATAAAACGCCTTATGAAGCAAAATTCAGAAGCGTGGCACGGAGCAAGTAGTTCTGAGCAGGATAGACTTGAGAGTGAAAACAGACTGCTTGGAGATTTGATTGAAGCCGTTTACAACGAGCATGAAGGAAAATGGTACGATAAACAGGGATTCCCCCTGTTCGATGCCGGAGGAATTGCACGCGGTCTGGGTGTGATGCAAAAGGCAACTACGGAAGATGAAGTTGTCCTCTCCCCCGCCCTTTCCAATCTTGTTCTTACCCCGCAAAAGAACCGGGAGTTTGCGCAATTCGCTCAGTCTATGGGGTTGCTGTTTGGTGCGTCGCAGCACTTTGGAAGCGCAGAATTTTCGAGAGAAGCAGTATCTAACAATGTAACCGACCGACACGACATTACAATAAACGGTGTTACGATTGGCGAAAGCATGCTGCGCAGACCTCTATCTGACACGCTTTCTTTGCTTGGATTGCACCGGAACGAGTATTGATTTACGAAGAAAGGGTACGGTAAAAAACCGTACCCTTTCTTTTTTATTGTACTTCTCTACTACCCTCGTATTTAACCCGGTCAATTTTGACCGAGTTGAAATCTCGCCCTTCCTCAAACCAGTATTTACACATACGAGGGAACAAATGCCGGTAATCCGATCCAACACCAAGGAACTCATTCAGTTTTTAGTGGAATGTCAAGACTATTTTTCTGAAATGTTTATGTCAATACATTTTCAAAATTCGCGCCAAGCAATTTTTGAACGGGGGTTTTCTCCGCATGGTTCTTATACCACAGCTTTCCTTGCTTCCATACCTCGGCAAGCGCGCATTGCAAAAGAATCTCTTTCGACATATAGGACGGCGATTTTGGCGGTAATTCTGTATCAGAAATACGCTGTGCAACATATTCGGTAAATACTCGATGCGCTTCCAACACTTCTGCAAGGCTAATCATATATTCGCGATTAGGCGACTGATCTTTAGCCTTTGGTTTTTCTGGCTGTGCCGACTTCGGAGAAATGTACTGCCCTGTCTTTCGGATGCTCGGCAACACCTCATGCGTTACCCAGCGCTTGAAAGGTTTCGCTTCCGGCTTGTCGCTGCGAAGGAGTACAGAGTATAGACCGGATTCGTTGACTATCCACGTCTCTCCTTGACGACCTAGATTAAATCTAGACCGTTCATCTTCATCTAATCTTCTTGCTACATCCGTGGTATTGCGTATATCTAAGATGCGGCAAACATCCACCAGAACCCACCATACAGTTCCGTTCTGTTCAACCGTGCGAACCTGTTTTCCGTTGTATCTGAACTCTGTTAAAGTCTGAATCATGATAACTCCTTTTTTCCGTTGACTAGAACAGAAGCACAGTGCTATAATATTTGTGCTTGACCGTTCTGGTCGAGTTTACAAGGGCGTTCACGTTATGTCTTGTCGGGACGGTGAGCGCTCTTTTACTTTAGTTCGTCCTTCAATTTCCGAATCCCGCGACGAGCAGCTTCCATTTGGTTCACACTTTGCTGTTGGCAATATGAATCAAGAATTTCCTTTGTCTCCTTGTCCATCTTTACCGCTATTCTATACGGTTTCGGATTGTCTGTTGGACGACCTCTCCTTTTTTCGCCCATTGCTATCCTCCTTTTGGGTTACCTTTATTATATTTATGGTGACCCAAATTGTCAAGCCAAAAAACATATTGAAAATCTGAAAATATTATAGGCTGGATTCGTTGACTGCCATCATTTTTTCTTTCATCCAAGGGTGTCCATCAGATAGACACCCTTTTCATCCTGCTTGTTTCCAACAAGAGGTGTACAGTGCTATAATATTTATACCTCCACTTGTTAGCGGTGTAATAGGGTGTTGGTGTTCTTTGTCATGGGAGCCAACACTCTATTTTTGTTTTAGTCTATCATATAAGGAATCGACCATTTCTTGAAACAAACGGATTTTTGTTTTCCCTGAAATTTTCGCACATTCGTTGAACTTTTCAACAGTTTCATTGGATACTCTAAATGCAATTTGTTTATCTTTTCTCGATTCTCCTATCAATGGCCTTCCCGTTCTTGGCGACATATAATCACCTCCTTTTCGCCTATGCATAATTTAACATATGCATAGGCGAAAGTCAATATAAAATTTTAATCCAACCACTTTAGATTAAACGAAATACTTGCTTTTCTACTTTCCGTATGATATACTTATACTATAAGTAGATATTCAAACGGCGCAACACGCGTCAAACCACATTAGAAAGGTTGTGTAAGCCCTGTTCGGGCGCACAGCTTTTACCAGTGTGCTTTGATATGTGTTGCGCCGTTTTTATTTTATTTGGAAGGAGAAAATAAAAATGACAAACAGCGTTAAGATTTTCGAGGACGAAAGATTTGGCAAAATCAGAACAATCGAGGAAAACGGAAAGGTTCTGTTTTGCGGATCAGACGCGGCTAAAGCATTGGGATATACGAAGCCCCAAAATGCAATAGAACGCCATTGTCGGTATGCCCTGAAACGGAGCATACCCCATCCGCAGTCTCCCGAAAAGACTATTGAAATGCTTTTTATTCCAGAAGGGGATATTTACCGACTTGCCGCAAAGTCTGAACTACCCGGCGCAGAAGAATTTGAATCTTGGATTTTCGATGATGTATTGCCTTCTATCCATAAGCACGGCGCGTACATGACCGAAGAAACCATTGACAAGATTCTTTCCGACCCGGACACGATTATTCGTCTTGCAACCGATTTGAAAGCCGAGCGCGAGAAGCGTAAGGCTTTGGAAGCAGAGAACGAGCAACAGCGGCAGACTATTAAGGACTTCGAGCCAATAAAGCAGTACGTTGACACCATCCTTGAAAGCACTGGTACGCTGACCACTTCCCAAATTGCCGCAGACTATGATCTCAGTGCAAGAACCTTGAACAAGATTCTGCACGAGGAAGGTGTGCAGCATAACGTGAACGGTCAATGGATTCTGTATCGAAAGCACATGGGCATGGGCTACACAAAATCTAAAACCATTCCGATTACGCGGTCTGACGGTTCGCCAGACACCAAAATGCACACGCAATGGACGCAGAAAGGCCGCATGATGATTCACGAAATCCTGACGCGGCGCGGCATTAAAGCGGTCATGGACAAAGAAATCGAGAAGCGGAACGGTGAACGGAAGAACGAAGACGAACTACTGTCTGCGTGCGGGATTTCTGGAACGTGCATCCGTGTTATCGTGTAATTTTACTTGCGTTCATTTTCATTTTCTTCTTTTCGTGTTAAAATATCAATAAAAAACTGGTGTATTCTATTTGCACATAATTCCTTTTGATTTTGAAAAGGGAAAGCCAATCGGGGCTGTGACTGATCTTTTGCAGGTCAGCCGCAGCCCTTTTTATATTTCAACCGAAAGGCGGTGATATTACATGCCATTAAACCAACCAACTAATATAACCCCATCTTCCTTTGCTGGTGTCGGCGGCGGCGTTGTCGATGTGACACAACCGCTTACAGTCTCATGGCAAGTGAACGGTTCTTCTGCGCTGACTTATTACCAGATACAGATTTTTCAGAATACAGAAGTATCTGCAAAGGTATATGACAGCGGACAAACCGCAGTAAACCCGCCGTTTTTCGGTACATCCAGCACAGGAGAAGTTCAGTTTTACTCTGTCACAATACCAGCATCAAGACTTACCAGCATGACAAACGGATATGATAACGGCTACAAAATGCTGATAACGCAATGGTGGAATGGCGGTTCTCTGGCTCAGTTGTCCCCTTCGTTCTTCTGGACGCGATCAACACCAACGGTATCTATGCAGACTTTCCCCAATCCGCTTGAAAGCCGAATGGCAACATTCTCTGCAACGTACACACAAGCACAAGGCGATACACTGGACTGGTTTCGTTGGCAGCTTGCCGTAAAAGGCAATGAAAGCAATCCGATCGAAGATTCTGGGGACATTTACGGAACGGAAGATATTCAAGTAACCTATGACGGTTTATTTGTCGGAACAACCTATGTCGTTCGCTGTATGATTCAAACGGAATATGGTATGCAAGCGGATACAGGGTGGCAAGAGTTCACAGTACAGTATGACGTTAACGACTTCACAGGCTATGTAGAAGCGTGTCCCGGTCTGATAGACGGAATACTGGTAAGGTGGTCGCGCGTTTCATATATCCCCGGAAACGCAGAAGGAAGTTATACAGTAGGAAATGGAACGCTCTATCTCCCGAGTGGTTCTTCTGTAACATGGGACGAAAAGAATGGTTCTCCAATGAACTTTTCTACCCCGTGGTCTATTGCATGGTCATCCATTTATCCTTCTTCTGGAACTGCACCAGCACTTGGAATCAGCGGGAGCATAACGGTCAATGTGTTGCCTGATTCTGTAACTATTTTGAATGGTGAAACTGTGGTAGGTTCTGCTCCATTGAGCGGAATTTATTCCATCACGCCGATCAGAATTGTAATTACTCCGCGCGAATTACATGTTTATGCACCTGTATACGAGGGCGGTTTATATCCGAGTGATGACCTATATCCGAGTGATGATTTGTTCCCAGAAACTTATACCGCCATTTGGAAAGTTGTCAAAACCCCTCTGACGTGGGTGCAGCCAGACATTACGAGCATTACGCTTTACGGAGAACAAACATGCGAATGGATTACAGCCATTGACGGCGAAGTTTCAGGAACAGAGTTACAAACCCTACTTACCAACTTGGAATACGAACCAACTTGGGGGCTTGACACGCTGTTTCTTGCCAACTTCAACGGCACCGGCATCGACGGTGGCAACATCACGCCCAACGAGGATATTACTGGTGTGGCATTATATCGTCAGGCTCAAGGTGATGCAAGACTTTCCCTTGTTGCAAATCTTGATATTTCCACAACATCTATTGTTGATGAGGGTTATCGAAACCAAGTCAACTACACCTATTATGTTTTTGTTCTTGGAGAAACCACCTACGTTTCCGCTGCTCTCCCATCAAATATGGTTTGTTCTATGCACTGGAACTGGACTGTTCTTGACTGCACGCAGGACAATGATGGAATTTATCATGTTAATGCGGCGCATATCTTCCGCAATAGTGTATCTACCGACGCGCTGACAAACAACAACACGCCAAATGTACTGCAAAACTTCACGCCATACCCCACCAGACAACCCACATCGTTCAACTATATCGCTTCTACACTGACCGGATATATCGGTCAAGTGGATATGGTAAACAACAAATATGTTGATACCGTAGATCAGGCGGCGGCGATATGGGAACTGTCTACAAATAATGATCCTAAGTTCCTTAGAGATCGAAAAGGCAATTTCTGGCGCATTGAAACGCAAGCGGCAGTCACTATGCAAACGGGAGATAATCAAGCACCGCAACCGTATTTTGGCTCTATCCCGTGGATGGAAACTGGATCAACAACTGGTGTTTCTGTTATCTGCCAGTCTGGTGATGGCGGATGGGGCGAACTTGTTCCTGCTCCACCAACGGAAAGTGCGACACGGATTGTTGTCACTGCTCCTTATGGAACGATTGTGACAATAACAAATGGAACTACCACATATACCGCGACCTATTCTGGTGTTATATCCTATACACCACCATCTGTTGGTCAATGGATGGTTTCTGGCGTTCTCGGTTCTGCAACCGACAGCAAGAATATCACAATTGCAACGGGAGAAACGTATTATGTCGGTTTAATTCCTGCGTGATTTACGCGAAAAGCACTATGCATTGTACACCAATACTGATATTTTAACGAGTGATTCTATATGGCAATCAATCAAAATCTATGGAGACAATATTTAGAAACAGTCAGTGGCAGTTTTACTAAGCTGGCACGTCTGGATTTTCTGCAACCTGACAGTTCGATTGCGTTTTCTATCGACAACAACCCGTTCAATAGACGTTCCGGTGCATTCATTCAGGACGGCGATCTGACTGTCAATCTGCAAAACGGGCAACGTCGGCAAGCAACCGTAACGCTTTCAAACCTGAACAACGAATACGACTTCAATGTGAATAGTGTTTGGTTCGGCTCTCAAATTCGCCTGATGGAAGGGCTTATACTTCCTGATGGAACGGATTTCTACTTGCCGCAGGGCGTTTTCTATGTTCGTGACCCGGAAGAAACATTCCTGCCAAATCAAAAAATGGCTCGATACAATCTGGTTGACAAGTGGGCGATGCTGGATGGGACTTTGTTCGGCAATCTGGAAGGATGGGCGTTGATCGAACGTGGCGAAAACATTCTGACGGGCATTTCTGGAATTATCAGCAGAGACAAAGGAAACGGGACACCAATTGACAGCGTTCCACCTGTGTTCACTACATACTACAACGATAAAACGGTACAAATGGCAGACGGAAGCACACAGCCGTGGGTGAATGCCCCATATACAGCAAGATTTGATAGCAACGGTGTTACTCTCGCTGATATTTTGCTTGAACTTAACAAAATGCTGGTAGGTTGGATTGGTTACGATCAGAACGGACAACTTCGCGTAGAAGCAGCTTATGAAGATATTCTTGACGCAGACAAGCCAATCATTTGGAGTTTTTCGCCTGAAAGCACTACGTTTCTTGGCGCAACATATCAGGTCAAAAACACAGAGGTTTTCAACGATATTATCGTTTTGGGGCAGGCAATCGAAGGAAACCACATTCCATCTGGTCGTGCCGTGAACCAAGACCATGCAAGTGATACGAACATAGACATTATTGGTTTGCGAACAAAAATCTTTGAAGATACCAGCTACTATGCAGACGAACAATGCCAAGAACTTGCAGAGTATTACTTAAAGCGAAATACCGTTCTGAAAAAGTCTGTAACGATTCAATGCTCGCAATTATTTCATCTTATCGAGAACAATATCGTGAATATCCGCAGAACGGACAAACCCGGAAACCCCGTTGAACGGCATTTGCTTACTGGATTCACGCGCCCGATTGCACAGACTGGCGAAATGCAACTCACATGCACAAGTGTAAATGACTTCCCTTCTGCTTCTCCTTATCCTCTTCCTTCCACACAGATATACGCAACGGTTGTGGTTACTGTTCTTTCTGGCGCAGTTGTAACGTTATCGCTTGGAGATACAACGCTTACCTCAATTTCTACTGGAACGGCAACATTTACAGTCCCCACATACGGCGATTGGGATGTAACTGCAAAACTACCCGGAAAAGAAGGAAGTACAACGGTTAGCGTAGATAATCCGGGGCTTTACACTGTCGAAGTCACATTACTGTCAACGGGGAGTTGATGCAAAATGCGTATGGATGATACACATATAGAAGCAACACGCATTTGGAAAACGCTTCTTCCAAATATTCTTGATTTGATCGAGGAAAGAACAAAATCATGCGTCAGAATGAAAAAACTTACCGTTGTAACTCTGCCAAACGGAACTACGATGGGAGTTATGCAACCAAACGATGATACCCATACTATATTTGATATACCCTATCTGGCAGCTTTATCTAATGCTCAGATTGGACAACCTGTTTTTGTTGTGTATTGGTATGGAATGACAAACGCCATTGCTATTGCTCTTTCGGATAACTCAAAACCATATCAAAGTCTATTGGTACGAGAAGTAAACGGAATGACAATCAACAATTTGCAGGAATACACAATGGACAATTTTGCTTTTTAGGAGGCGGGCATGAGTAAATTAACCGAAATTTTGGGGTTGTTCTGCTACGACCCGGAGACGGATGGGGCAAACACGTTCAACATCCAGAAAGCGCTCAATGAGAACTGGGAGAAGATCGACGCGGCGCTGGGTGCTGTGGTACGCCCGAACGAACTGGATAACGCCTATTTTGTCGGCGGTGGAACAGGTTGGGGTGTGTTTCCGGTCAATCAGCGGGGCGTTTCCGGCACGATCAGCACGTCGGGCTATTTCATCGACCGCTGGAAATTAGTTTCCGGCACGGTGCAGATCACAGCGGCCGGTCTGGTGCTTAACGGCACGATCGCACAGATTTTGCCTAGCTCAATCGGCAGCATTTACACCGCGACGGCACTGACAACGGAAGGTCTTTTGACATGTCAATATGACGATGTAAGCCGCACTTTCACCGTCACCGGAACAGGACAGACGTTTGTATTTGCCAAGCTGGAACGGGGTGTGGGGCAAACAGCGGCTTATCAAGATGCGAATGGTGAATGGCAACAACTCCCGCAGCCGGACAGCGATTATGCGATACAGCTGGAGAAGTGCCAAGCATATCTATTAGATATTACGCCTGATAGAAAATTCAATGCGTCATATTTCAGGTTTGTGAGCGGTCAAGATGCTATATTCATGGTTCCCATTCCAACGACGATGAGAACCATTCCTATTGTAATTTGCAACCCAAGCCAAATTCAAATTGCGATAAAAGGCACATCTTATGCCACTCCGGAAAGCGTTAGTATTGTGACCTATGGAAACAACTATGTAACAATTATATGCAAAATACCCGATACCGGATTAACAGAGTATGCAGTATGCGATTTTAGAATTGCAGAAGATGGAAGCAAAGTACTTTTATCCGCGGAATTGTGAGGTGCAAGATGTTATCCAAGGTATATGTTAAAATAGATGAGCATTGTCGAATCATTCAGTGCGAAGGCGGTATAAAGACGCCTGATAATCTTACTGGATGGATAAAAATAGACGAGGGGACGGGCGACAAATATAACCTGTGCCAGAGCCACTATTTTGATGATGGCCTGTACACTAATACAACACCATCCGTTCCGCGTTATAAGCTCGTAGACGGAAAGCCGATGCTACGCAGCAAGGATGAGATCGAAGCGGACAGGCTTCCAAATCTGCGCGCGGCCAAGCAGCAGAAGAACAAGAAATCCCTTGCATCCTGGCTCGCCGCGCATCCGCTGACGTGGACAGACGGCAAGGTGTACGGCGTGACCGAGCAGGATCAGACCGAAATGGCTTTCAACCTTACCAAGTATCAACTTCAATCATCTGCTCAAGAACAGTATGTTTTAGAATGGCACGCGCAAAAGAAAGAAAGACACACATTCACATTCGAGCAGTACAAGGCATTATTCCTTGCCATTGATTCTTATGTTGACCCATACAGGCGGCATCAAGAATCCATAAAACAAGCTATTTATGAAGCGAATACGGCAGAAGAAATCAACGCAATCCAGATTGATTACTCTACCGTAGGAAACTAAAAACGAAAAAGAAAGGAAGTGTAATTACATGCCTATTACTAACGGCAAATACATAAACCCCGGATGGATAAACGGTCAGCCGCCAGCAATCAACGCATCCGAACTCAACGCTATTTCTGATACACTGCAACACCTTAATGGCATCGGAGGTAGTCGCGGCGGCTATGTTGTAGTTGGCACGTCAACGGATGGTGCAACGGTAACAACATGCGATTTTTTGTGTGATGGAACAGCGGATGATGTGGAGATCAACGCCGCGATTCAACTTTCGGAAGCACTTGGAATGGATGTTCTGATTCTAGCTGGCATTTACAATCTGGAAAATCCATTAAATCTATATAACAATGTATTGATTGTTGGTCAAAACACCGGTGCGACCCAGATTGCACCCGGAATCGTTTCTCCACATCAAACCATCCTTCGTCCCAGCTTGTCATTGAACACTTCACTCATTCAAGCACAGTCGTATATAACCATATTCCATATGCAAGATTTGACGATTGAAATAAACGATCCGTCCTCATCTTCATCTTTGTGTTTGATCGACTTGTCGCAAACTTCCGGATGCGACTTGCTGATGAAAAATGTCCAGTTGATTGCTATTTCTCAAACCGGAATCAAGATGCCTGCAAGCGATCTATCTATTTCCGCTTTTGATAGTGCTATTCCAAATACTGCTATAAAAGACATGTCAAGATCGTATTTCGAGCGTTGTTCTTTAAGCGAAGTATCTTTCTCGGAATGCGGAGCAGCAAACGCTACAGGCGCACAAAACTTCTTCTATCTCAACCAATTTGTAGGCGATGTGTCTTTGACAGATTGTTCTTCCTGCACATTTATTGGAAACACCTTTTATGGCAACCTCACACTAACTTCCATTAAAAACGGAACAGGAAACATAATTTGTGGATGCAATAACATATCATCGAACTTGTTTCTTTCTTCTGGCGGCATTACGCTTGGCACAAACACAAGGTATAACATGGTAACAAACAATGGCGGCGTAAGCTACGGCGGCGGCTCTTCTTTTACTCCTTGGGCTGGTGTGACCGACAACGGAAGCGATAACTATGTCGCAAACAATATGCCGACTTGAAGCGTGAACGCTACACTCTATAAAATAGAATAAGACAAAGCACCCATTCGACTGTTGATCGTCTGGGTGCTTCTTTTCTTACATGCTTTTCTTGTTAAACACTTCTGCTGCGGACTTGATTGGGGCAACGTCTGGGGCAAGCAGCTTTGCATAATGCTCTGTCATTGTAGTGCTTGCATGACCAAGTAAAGCCTGAATTTCTGCAATCGGAACACCCGCCGAAATCATTTGACGCGCCGACGTGTGGCGCAGACAGTGGGGGGAAATATCTGTGCGCCCTGTTAGCTGTTTTACAAACTCCTTCACATCACGCATGACGGTTTTTCGGCATATACCTACAATCCCGAACCGCTCAGACGAAATAAAAAGTGGGTCTGTGTCAGTGGCTTTCTTTGGTCTGGATAAATCCATGTATGCCATGACCGCCGCTTGCGCCGGTTCAGAGAACAGCACCGTTCTGTCCTTGTCTCCCTTACCTTTTGCGATATAGATTGTACCGCGCTCCCAGTCGAGGTCTACCGGACGAATAGCAATCAATTCGGATTCTCGGATAGCAGAGGTCAGCAGAATCATAACTACCGCTTTGCGCCGTAATGTGACGCGATCTTGTGATGGCGCGATTTCGTTCATGTGAGAAATGCGGAATAGGTCTGTGTCGTTCAGCACCTTTTTGATTTGATGCTCTGGACTTCTGACTTTCAGCGTTTGTCTGACTGGATTTGCGCCGTTCCAATATCCCGTTTCCTCCATCCAAGAAAACATAGATCGAAGCTGGGACATGTATTTGTTGATGGTAGTTGCCTTGAAATCCGAAAGTGAGTTCCGAAAATCCATCATTGTTTCTACGGTTATCGGTTCGTTCTCCTTCCCCTTCAAAAATTCCTTTAGGTAGGAATACACCAGTTTCTTTTGCGAAACAGTATTGTCAGAAAGGAACTTACAGGATCGGAAATACCGCTCTGCTCCCCTCTCGAAGTCTTTGAATGTAGGCATGTTGTTATTCCCCTTTCCATCCGTCGATAATGCTCCGAACCTGCTGTTTTGTTCAATCCATTGTCTGGTATGATTACTTTCTTTTTTCCGCTTTCTGGTTTTCGATTATAGCCTTTAGTTCCGGTATGACGCTTTCAAAATATCGGAAACTCGGAACTTCTTTGTTTGAGTTCCTTGCCTTATCGTTATACCACAATCCGTACTTTTCTGTTTTCAGACCGTACTTATTGGAAAGCACGCCCACCATATGCGCTGTGATTCCGACCATATCACCTATTTCTGTTGCAGAATAGGTTTGCTCTTTAATCTCAGGAAGCGGAAGAAGAAACTCGCCCGTCAACTCCTTTGTTGCGTGCGCTTGCAAGACTTGACGAAATGTTCCTTGATACCCCTCGGCAATGCGTTCCAAAAGCTGCGCTTTCCCCAAATGGACTTCCTGTTCTCGCGTCTCAATGATCTTTTTCTGGTAATCTGTCATTGGAACAATGGTTGCTTCACCACGCCGCAACGCTTTGAGAATGCCACGAATCCATGCGCGGAACTCCCGTGCTTTCGGCTGTTTGGAAAGCATCGTTACCTCGTATATGCCGTCCTCGGTGAATGTTCTTGTTTGCTGGGTACCCCCCGTGGTGTACGGTACCTTTTGTATGAACGAAAATTGTTCTTCTTTCAGATATTCATTTCGTTCCAACAGTTTTTCGATTGCACGCTTGTCCGCGTACCCCAAACACGCTGCAAGCTGGCTTATGGTCATAAACATTTCTGTTCCGTTGGAATAAATGTCTGCTTCGACCTCTCCGAAACGCTCTGCCCTGACCAGTTCCAAAGTTCCCATCATAATCTGTCTCCTTTGTAAAATACAAAAGGACGCACCTCGACCACACACAGGTAAATCCTGCCATCAATGGCGCGACGTGCGCCGAAATAGTGGTCTCAGTATATTCTACTTTGAGTAGAGTGTCAAGGTGAATGTGTGACAAAAAGTAGACCTACGATTTTGACATACCACCCACAATGCGTGGGTGGTATGCCGTTCCTGCACAACCAGATTACCGCGAATTATCCAAGGTTTTGAGATTCACAAGCACACAGAAGTTATTTTCCTAATAGCCACTCGAGCCAGGCAGCGTAGTAATTTTCGCTGGTGATACACCGGCCTTTTCCAGCTCTTGCACCACTGTCCGTTCGTCTGTACCCAAAACCGAAGCAGCTTCTCCTACCGTGAAATACTCTTCCACTCCATCCGACAGTGAAAGCGCGAGCCTTGCGCCGATCAAACAGGTTTTCACATCAAAACCGTGTTCTAAACCAGAGATCATGATTCCTTTCACTTCATCAGAAGTGGTATTGTGCCGTCGCGCAATCGACGCAATTTCTTTTTCGTAAGGTTCGAGTTTTTCTTTTTGTCTTTCTTTCTGACGCTTTTCGGAACAAATTGCACAATAAACATTAGTTCCGTATAGATCGCCGCCAGACGATAAAATTTCTTGCAAATCGACAGTGTGTTCCTTGCCACATAGAGGACAGTAGGTGTAAACATTGTCCTCTTGGATTTCAAGTTTTTTCCCTTTATGCTTCAAATAGAACATTTATTATCCCTCCTGCTCAATACGCTTACTGCGCCTTATCCAAGTCTGTTCGTTCAATCATGGGCAGGATTCCATTTTCCTTTAACACTTCATAAAGGAACAGCCGCCCTTTCTGCGTCCACTTGGTTGTCATGCGCGCGTCAGGCGTTCCGTCCTTATGCTCGAAATCAAAGGTTTCAGAGTGGGTGTACCCTTTTCCGTGGTAGCAGCGATACAGCAGCCACATGTCTCCCATGCGGTACTGCACGCCGAACCGGTGCAGCAGCTTGTTCATTTCGTTTCCGGTCATGCCGTAGTCTTTGGCAATGGCGGTAATCGGGACAACGCCTTTCGACTTCAAAATGCGGTCGGTGTAGTCGGCTTTCGGTTTCAGTTCCCCGATCACCTGCGCTTGCTGCTCTGTCTTTGCTTGCAATGCCAGCCGCTTTTCCTCTGCGTCTGCCAGCGCACGCAAGGCAGATGGGTAATCCTCTGGCACGACCAGCGCGCCCTTGCGGATGGTATCGCGCATTTTCTCGAAAGCAGTTACATAGGCGGCGGTGAACAAAACACCCTTTTCACCAGTCATTTTGTTTGCTACCATGTCACAGCCCTTTTTGGTGAGTAAATAGCACGGTCTGGTTTCGCCTTTTCCGTCTTTGTATGTACTGGGGATGAAAAAATCAACCAGCGCAAAATTGCGCTCGTTAACGCCCCCAGATTTGGGGGCGTTAGCCCCAGACAGAATTTTGATATATCCAGCAATATCCCGGATAAGGTGGTCGTGTCGTTTTCCCGTCATCTTCGCAACGTCTCGGCTGTCAACAACGTCAACGCCGTCTTGCTCGAACACTTGCAAATCGTTCATCACGACACCCCCACCAATTCGCACGCGCTCTGCACTTCTGTGTAGGCTTTTTCGAGGTAATCCATTACCGCGCGAGTTACAATCTCACATCCCTTGTGCGTGCGCATCAGCAGAGACGGTTCGGGGTATACTGCTTCGTCGAAGTAATCCGTAATCATCATGTCCTGCAAATGGGACGCGGTTTCCAGTGTGTTCCGAATCTGCACAAGTTTGTCTTTCATCCCATTTACGGCTTTTTCGTTCATTTTTAGTTTTCCTCCTTGATTTCTCCACGGAGGAATGGTAGAATAGATTTACCATCCCCTGTGGATTGGTGTCGTAGGGTGTTGGTGTGGTTTCTCAGGCCTCCAACACCCTATTTCTTTTTTATACTTTGATTGACAAGCTCTATGCCGCGGCGCAAAGAAGAAACTCTTGTTTCTCCATAAAACTTAGCGTTTTCATCCAGCTTTTTCAATGTTTCATCGTCAAGACGAACGCCAATTTGCGTTGCTTTTGGCTTGTCACTCTTTGGCCTCCCCATCGGAGACATAATACTCACCTCACTTTCTGATTCCCATTATATTTTATGGGAATCAAAAAGTCAAGAGGAATTTTGCATTTTCTTGGGTGATGATAAAAAGTGGAATATATTAAATGCCCATATTGCGGACAAGAACAAATTAAGTCTAAAACAGAAACCTCTTGTATAAAGTGCAAGAAAACGATTCCACCGAGTACGGTTGGTCAATCTTTAATAATAAATGAAGAAAAAAGCATTAAAACGACCATAAATAAAGAAAAACCAATAAAGAAAGTAAAATGGAAGAATTTATCTGTCGGTCTAATAGCGATTGCATTTACCGCGCTACTTGTTTTTACGATTCAGGGGTTTTCAGATTATAGGGAACAGATTAAAGATTTAGAATCTGAAATCGTAGATTTGCAGGAAGAAATTGAATCGCTGAATGCGGAAAATAAATCGCTTTACGCAGAATACGATATGTTATCCAATCGCTATGATTTGTTGAGCGAAGAAAATTCCAAACTGAAAAAACAGATTGAGAACAAAGATGAAAGAATCGAAAAACTGCAAGAGCAAAACAGCGGTGCAACTTTAACGGTTGGCAGACCTTTTTCATCGTCAAGCAATGGATCAAGCACAAACACATCTTCTTACAATAGCGGTGGAGGAACGGTTTATATTGCAGAAAAGGGGAAAAAGTTTCATACTTACAGTTGCCATTATGTAAAGAATAGCAGAACAGAAATTGACAGAAACACAGCAATCGCAAAAGGTTATGAACCGTGTAAGGTGTGTGTGCCATGATAGAACACTTTATTAAATTTCTTGAATTTCGTATGCACCCGCGGCGTGCTGGTTCGTATTCCAACGCTTACTATGCCGCTAAAAGAGCCGCCAGAAGCTATAAGCGCGGTGGAGGTGGTGGAAATAATAACGGTGGAAACGGAGACGGCTGTGGTGGTTGTCTGGTACTTTTGTTTTTGTTTTGCGCATGTTGGTTTATTTCGTTTTGGTCGCTTCTGTTTACGGATATTGATAGCGGAACCGCGACGATAGTCGCAATCCCTATGGCTATTATGTTGATCCTCATTTTTGATAAGATAACCACGATGCAGCAACCAAATAATAATGTAAATATAGAGGATGAGATTACACGTCGAGAATTTTTCCAGCAGTACGAATTTAGAAAATACAATCCCGTAAACCATCCTTACGTTTTAGGCATAGCGATAGGAGCAAAAACATATCGCTATACGGTCAGCGATATTAAAAGTTTTTGGGTTGACTTCGATTCTTTTGAAAACCAAGTCTTGCTACATATATCCGATAATACATTCTCTATTTCAAAAACTGCGCAAAACCAAAAGGATATAGATTTTTTCATCAACTTTATAATGCAATGCGGCGGTTTGGATATAAGGGGGAAAATTCCTACCGAACCACCGTCAAACAAATAAATCAGGGGGAAAGAAAATGGACAACGAACAAAAGGTTATAGTCGCATGTCCTAAGTGTGGACAGAAACTACGTTGCGCCGCTGGTGGAGTTGGGACTTGCCCCAAATGTGGGGAGAGAGTAAAATTTCCAGAACCGAAAAAACCTGTTCCATCTGTACTTGATATAGAGGAACAAAGCGAAGAATTACCAAAGGAAAAGAAAAATAAAAAAGTCAAAAAGCCTCTTATTGCCGTTCTCTGCATCTTAATTGTAGTCGGCGGCGCATTTTTTGGCGTTTACAAGTATTATAAAACGCAACAATTTTTATATAACATCCAGAAAATACTTGAATTGTCCGAACAATCCTATACCGCTTGTGATTCAATAAGCGGACTTGCATCTGCGGTATGGAACGATGCTATATTTGAGAACCGCCGTACAGAAACTTCCCAGTTTGTTTATCGAAATTGCTATCACCACGATTTTAACGATGCTCTGCAATATTTTTATGAAGATGCCACAGTTTCTAATGCTGTTTCTGCAACAAGACTTTGTTCGGAATTGGCAAACATCTGGCTCGGAGAAATAGAACACGCCCCGTCAAAATATGACGATTTGCACGACAAGGCAATATCACTATGCAGTTATGTGGAGCAATACACCGAACTGTCTTGCTCGCCCGGCGGTATGAACATAGGCGACTTTAATGATCGACGCACAGAACTTAGTTCCGCGTGTGCATCTGCTTATCAGGCTTTGTCCGAGAAAGCACCAGAACCAAACGAAGATTTTCTGGATGCAATGGAAAAGGTTATGTTCTGGAAAAAGAAAAACCCAGACTTGTTAGAACTTGCATAAGAACGAAAAAGGCAATCCAGAGCGGATTGCCTTTTTATATTTATCAAAATCTAAAGGGGTTAATGGCTAAAAAGCCATTAACCCCCGCTTATATCTAATGCGGAATAATGTCTTATTCCGTATTTTCATTATAGTTTATAGCTAATTCGTTGTCAATCGTGTTTTCCAATAAAACCTACAATATAAAGTATGGAACATTCAATAATCCCCTCACTTCAATTTTTCCAAAATCCTTTACAACTACATTGTTTCCGCATATAATACAAGTATGCAAACGTGCTATTTGGGAGGTGATTTGGATGTCAACTGCTTTAAAGTGCGCAAAGTTTTTTATTCGTCATGGAATGGACGAACGTCGTGACACTTTCGACGGAAACATGAAGCTTCAAAAAATGCTTCTCTTTGCTGACCTTATCAGCATGGCGCAGTATGACCATCCTTTGTTTGACGATAATATATGCGCGTTTGCCAATGGGTGCGTTGTCGAATCTGTACGACTGCGATATAAGAACGACTTCGCCGGTTTGCTCAAAGACAGCGTAGAGTTTGACCCTGATTTTACGCAAGAGGAATACGATTCTCTAAATCTTTCCATGGAAATCTTCGGGCATCTTTCCGCGAGGGAACTTTCCAACCTTAACCACACATTTCACTTCTGGGAGAAATATTTCGATGCTTCCGAGCAGCCCAACGGCTATCGAAGCAAGTTAGAATCTATAATACCAAAGTCCGCTTTGAAGGAAGAAAGCGCGCGCATAGCTGAGATAATCGAAATCTATCAACAGGATAAGAACGAACCTGTAATCAAGGAAACAGTGAACGGCGTTGACTTTTACTGTGACCCAGAAACCGTTGTTGTTGATGATGCTCTAATGGACGTTCTTTTTAATTTCTCGCTATCGGCAGATGAAAATGCGTACCGCGTTTATTCCGAGGACGGGAATCTGGTGATCTACTGATGCTTTGTGAAAGACAAGGAATTCTGGGAAAGATACCTTTCCGTGATGGAAAAGAACCAGAATATCCAAGAACGTACTTGATTGTAAACGCAAATGAGGACGGCATAACCGTTCTAAACGTTTCCTCCACGCGAGGGAAAGAACATAAGCTGTTGTTTCAGACGAATTATCCTTTGAGAAGTTATAATCCACCGTTTGTGAAAAGATGTTTTGTGAAGTTGGATTCTGCTGTGTATGTGCCAGCAGATAAGTTTGAATTTTACGAGATTGAAACGCTACATAGTGGCGATTTGCTGAATGAATCGGATTTTTCCGAGATTAAACGCCGGTTCCCCAGATGGAACATCTCTTAAAAAAGAATATTTACCCCGCCGAAAAATCGGCGGGGATTTTTTGTGCATTTTTCCTGATTGAACTCTACTCTAAGTAGTGCTATACTTATAGAACAACTTCATACAGCCAAACGGCGCAACACGCGTCAAAACACATTTACTACGCTATGCAAGGCCTATTCTGGTCATATAGCTTTTGTTCTTGTGCTTTGATATGTGTTGCGCCGTTTTTGTATGTCTACTGAAAGGAGGGTTTTTAAGCATTCAAGCAAACTTAATCGGCTCAATTTTGAGCTGATTTCTTACGAGAATGTCATGCACGACATTCGAGAACTTGGATGCAGCAAATAATTTAATATCGCCAATTTGTCGGCATCCACCTTTACCACGACCCACGATTCAATCAGCCCAATTTTGGACTTATTCACCTTCACCATGCTGCATGATTTGCCAGTCCAAAAATGGACTGACCTAAGTACACCCGAATTTTCGGGGCTATTTAATAAACCTTGTGGTCGAAAGGAAATTTTCTTAATTGCGAAAGGAGAACGTACTATGAACACTTCCATTCAAACTTTCCAGCACAGCGACTTCGGCAGCATCCGCACACTGACCATCAATGATGAACCGTGGTTCGTTGGTAAGGATGTGGCGCAAGCGCTGGGGTATGGAGATACCGACCAAGCATTGAGAAAGCACGTTGACGCGGAAGATAAGCTGACCCGTCAAATCGACGGGTCAGGTCAAGGACGAAATATGACCCTTATTAACGAATCCGGCCTGTACAGTCTCATCCTTTCCAGCAAACTCCCAACCGCGAAACAGTTCAAACGGTGGGTTACTTCTGAAGTCCTGCCTGCTATCCGCAAAAATGGTTATTACAGCTTTGTGAAAGAGGACAAGGAACAAACCATCATCCGAGACAGAGAAAGCCGCTCTCGCATTGCAGAACTTTGGCTTGCGCTTTCCGATAAAGTCAAGTCGGAAACATATCAACAAATTTGCATCAGCTACGCCAGCAAGGAACTCGCTGGGCAAGAGGTAATACCACTCCCCCGCTCCACTCAGCATCACTATTCTGCTGGTGAGGTTGGAGAAATGTTCGGTGTCTCTGCACGCAAGATCGGCATGATAGCCAAAGCGAACGATATGAAAACAGAAAAGTTTGGATGCTGGTATCACGACAAGTCGCCGTATTCCAATCGTGAGGTAGATGCTTTCCGATACAACGATGCCGCTATTGAACGGTTTAGAGAACTGCTTTGATTTAACTGAAAGGAGAATATAAAAATGAACGACATCATGAACATCTGTGGAGTAGACTGCTACGAGAAGGACGGCACGGCTTATCTGAAACTGGAAACCGTTGCACGCGGGCTGGGGTTCACGCAACAGAAGAATGGGATTGAGTATGTTCGTTGGGAAACAGTAGAAAAGTATTTATCTGATCTTGGTTTTCCCAACAAGTTGGGAAAGGCAGATTTCATCCCCGAAAACATTTTCTACCGCCTTGCAATGAAAGCGAAGAACGAAGCTGCCGAAGCGTTTCAAGCTAAGATCGCAGACGAGGTTATCCCTTCCATCCGCAAGCATGGTGGATATATCGCCGGTCAAAATGAAATGAGCGCCGAAGAACTGATGGCAAAGGCTCTGATGGTTGCACAAAAGACGTTGGCTGAACGCGAAGCCCGTATATCTGCACTGACGGTGGAAAATCAAATCATGGCTCCCAAAGCGGCATACTTTGATGAACTGGTTGATCGAAATTTGCTCACCGGTTTGCGCGAAACCGCAAAAGAACTTTGCATCCCGCAGAACAAGTTCATTTCCTACCTATTGGAGCAAAAGTATTTGTACCGAAACCAGAAAGGAAAACTAATGCCGTATCAGACACATGTGGATGATGGCATTTTCGAGTTGAAAGAATGCTACAATGAAAAAACGCAATGGGGCGGCACGCAAACTATGGTCACTCCAAAAGGCCGTGAAACATTCCGTCTCTTGATGGTCGGCGTTGCTTAAAATTTTCGACCATGTTCCTGTAAATGAATAACTGAAACCAATAAGAAAAGAGCCAGCACAAACGTCGGCAAACGCATAGTGTTGGCTCTTTCTTTAGCAAACAGGCAATTCTGTTCACTATGTACAGCAACATTATTATACCACAAAATCAAACGTGTTTCAACCTATTCCCCACTTTTGTTTACACCTGTGAGCGGAGCGAGTGAACAAAAAGTGACTTTGTTTTATGCCCGTACGCGGAGCGACTTGCCACATATGGGACTTTGTTTTATGCCTGTATGCGAAGAGAGTCGGCCTGCACGGGACTTTTGTTTACAGCAGTACGCGGAGCGAGTTGTGGTAATCCAGACTTTGTTCTATGCGAATGAGCGGAGCGAGTTGTCTTTTCTTCTAAAAGCGATTCTACTGTCAACCCACCTTTTCCGCAAAATAGCTGCTACCCATCGTCTTTATCACCCGAAATGGAATAACTCCTTTTGGCGCATGTTCCTTTTGAAAAATCTGATACCACGGAGAGTCGTCAGAACGCACCCAGTCGCACAGTTCTCTTGTGGACAGCTTGCTATACTCCCTTACAATTCGGCGCAGAATACGGGCATCCTCGTCCGCTATTTCGTTAGTGTCTACACAGTATCGCGTGTCTATATCAATCCCGCCATAAGAGCAGTATTCATAGTACACCTCTTGACAGCAAGCGCCATACTGCCACGCATAGAATTCTTCACTAAACAGGCTATCTCCTGTTTGCAAGTAATACTCCAACCAAGCGGCATACAACATATACTGCAAGCGCAGGTTTTGTATCGCCGTATGCTCCAAATGATGGACATATAGTATGTAGTCCGATACCTGCTTTGCCGTATATAGAGAACTATTCTTTTCTTCCATCGAATACCGCTTCATGATTTTGCTTTCATTCTGTTTACCGATAATCTTCACTTTATCAATCGGAACAAATTGGTTGCTATCACAAGCGCAAGAATAGCGTGGGAAATCCCTATCTGCATTGTATTTTCCGCAAACATATTTATGGAAACACTGTTCGCAAATACTTGTCATTCAATACACCGCCCATCGTAGATAGTATTAAAAACTACTTAATGCAGTATTATACTCTTTTTAATTTTCATCCGCATATATTAAAAAACGGTCAGAACAAATGTCTAACCGTTTTCTCTGGTGACATAAACCTCTGCAACCCAGAGAATATGTTCGACCTATTATGTACTTGACGTACTTATTATATCACACAAACGTTTTATTCACAATAATTTATTTTCTTTTTTAGTTCTTAAAATCACAGACATTTGAAGCTGAACT
>ERZ1090878.42-NODE-42-length-62164-cov-7.398718_pt1 | contig 62164 bp, 56 predicted proteins | sample MGYA00478473_ERZ1090878 | MGnify/ENA primary metagenome ERZ1090878 (study PRJEB33644, sample SAMEA5815720) | chicken gut metagenome | biome: Chicken; feature: Gastrointestinal Tract; material: Caecum | place: Ireland | collected 2019-01-01 | study: A study of the... | reverse complement strand
GGTAAAGTATTTAAAAGTAGAATTTTAATAATGGAGGTGGCTTCATGGCAAAATATCAAAATGACGTACGCGAGCTTTTACAGTACATCGGCGGCAAGGAGAACATTCAAGCCGTTTCCCACTGTATGACGCGCATGCGGTTTGTCTTGGTAGATGCCGACAAAGCCGACAAAAAAGCGATTGAAAACATCCCCGCCGTCAAAGGCACCTTTACACAGGCCGGCCAGTTCCAGGTCATCATCGGCAACGATGTGGCCGTGTTTTACAAGGAATTCACACAAAATGCCGGCATTGAGGGCGTGAGCAAAGACGCGGTAAAAGCGGCCGCCAACCAGAGACAACCGTGGATCCAGCGCGCCATGGGCGTTTTGGGCGAGATCTTTGCGCCCCTTATCCCTGCCCTGATCTGCGGCGGTCTGATCCTCGGCATCCGCAACATCATCGGCGAGATCAACTTCTTTAACGACGGCACACAGAGCCTGGCCGACATTTCACAGTTCTGGGCCGGCATGTACAGCTTTTTGTGGCTGATCGGCGAGGCCGTGTTCCACATGCTGCCGGTCGGCATCGTGTGGTCCATCACGAAAAAAATGGGCACCACGCAAATCCTGGGCATCATCCTTGGTCTGACCCTGGTTTCCCCGCAGCTGCTCAACGGCTTCAGTGTGGCCGACACAGCGGCCGCCGACATCCCCGTGTGGGACTTTGGTTTTATAGAAATACAGATGATCGGCTACCAGGGCCAGGTCATTGCCGCCATGCTGGCAGGCTTTGTGCTGGTATACCTGGAGAAATTCTTTAAAAAAATCTGTCCCGAAGTCATCAGCATGATCGTGGTGCCGTTTTGCTCGCTGGTACCGGCCGTGATCATTGCACACACGATCGTCGGCCCGATCGGCTGGCGCATCGGCGACGCGATCGCCAATGTGGTCTACGCCGGCCTGACCTCAAACGTACACTGGCTGTTTGCCGCTGTCTTCGGGTTCTTCTATGCGCCGATCGTCATGACGGGCCTGCACCACATGACAAACGCGATCGACTCGCAGCTGGTCAACACATACCAGGGTACGATTTTGTGGCCGCTGATCGCGCTTTCCAACATCGCACAGGGTTCTGCCGTGCTGGGCATGATCGTGCTGCAAAAGAAAAACGAACGCGCCCAGCAGGTCAACATTTCCGCCTGCATTTCCTGTTACCTGGGCGTTACGGAACCGGCGCTGTTCGGCGTCAACATGAAATACGGTTTTCCGCTGATCTGCGGCATGACCGGATCGGCCTGCGCCGCCGTGATCTCCGTTGGGACGGGCGTTGAGGCGTTTTCCATCGGCGTAGGCGGTCTGCCCGGTATTTTATCCATCAAGCCCGAGTACTGGCTGCAGTTTTTAATCGCCATGGCGGTGGCGATCGTCCTGCCTTTCGTGCTCACCATGATCATCGGCAGCCGCAAGCTTTCAGCCGAGGACCGCGGTTTGCACATCGCTGCACAGGCAGCTGCTGAAACAGCAGACGCTGTAACCGCACAGGCCGATGCACCCGAACTGACCGGCACAGATACGTCCAGCGCGCCTGCCGAAAGCGAAAGCGCCATGAGCAGAGATGCCGGTGAGATCCTTGCGCCGCTTTCCGGCCGTGTTGTGCCGCTGGAGGAGATCCCCGACGAGGTCTTTTCCCAGGGCGTGCTCGGCGACGGCATTGGTATCGACCCGACCGACAACACGGTTTTGGCGCCGGCCGACGCAACCGTTTCCTCTGTGATCGAAGACAGCTGCCATGCCTGCGGGCTGGAGCTGGCAAACGGCATTGAACTGCTGATCCACGTCGGCATCGATACCGTTTCCATGAACGGCGACGGCTTTGCACTGCACGTCAAAGAGGGCGACCGTGTAAAACGCGGCGACAAGCTCATCACCTTTGACCCTGAAAAGATCAAAGCGGCCGGTCACCCGACCATTACCGCATTTTTGGTGACAGAGCCAAACGATTTTACGGTGACGTTCGCGCCGGGCGGCACGCAGGCAGACGCCGCGCAGACAGCCATAATGCACTACAGCAAGGAGCAGTAAAATGACGGACTTTAGAAAAAGCGTTGTTTACCAGATCTACCCAAAATCTTTTTTAGACACAAACGGCGACGGACTGGGCGACCTGCGCGGTGTAACGCAAAAACTGGATTATCTGCAAGCGCTCGGCGTGGACTGTATTTGGCTGACCCCGTTTTTTGTGTCGCCTCAGCGCGACAATGGTTACGACGTGGCTGACTACCGCAGCATCGACCCGCGCTACGGCACGATGGAAGATTTTGAAACGCTGGCGGCTGAAGCCCGAAAACGCGGCATAGACCTGATGCTCGACATGGTGTTCAACCACACTTCGACCGCGCACGAATGGTTCCAAAAAGCCATGCAGGGCGACCCGAAGTATAAGGATTACTATATTTTTAAAAAAGGCAAGACGGACGATACTCCCCCCACCAACTGGGAGAGCAAGTTCGGCGGCAGTGCCTGGGAATATGTAGAAGCGTTTGACGAATACTACCTGCACCTGTTTGACAAAACACAGGCTGACCTCAACTGGGAAAATGAAGAAGTGCGCCGCGAGGTGCAAAGCATTCTGCGGTACTGGATACAAAAAGGCGTGCGCGGTTTTCGTTTTGACGTGATCAACCTGATCAGCAAAGGCGCATTTGAAGACGACGACTGCGGCGACGGGCGGCGCTTTTACACAGACGGACCGCGCATACACGAATTTTTGCAGGAGATGTGCCGCGAAACATTTGGCCGGGAAGAGGGCTTTGTGACCGTGGGCGAAATGTCCTCGACCACAATGGAAAACTGCTTCCGCTATGCCGGCGCGGACACACAGGAGCTTTCCATGGTATTTTCATTCCACCACCTGAAAGTGGATTTTGTCGGGAATGAAAAATGGGTACTGGTGCCGCCGGACTTTTTAAAGCTGAAACAGATTTTGTTTTCCTGGCAGACCGGCATGGCCGAACACAACGCCTGGCAGGCCGTTTTCTGGTGCAACCACGACCAGCCGCGTGTCGTTTCGCGTTTTGGCGATGAGGGAAAATACTGGAAAGAATCGGCCAAAATGCTGGCCGGCGTGATCCACTGCATGCGCGGCACGCCATATATTTACCAAGGCGAAGAGATCGGCATGACAAATGCGCATTTCAGCCGGCTTGAGCAGTACCGCGACGTAGAGAGCCTGAACCATTTTCAGATCCTGCGCGACAAAGGCATGAGCGAGGAGAGCGCATACCAGATTTTGAAGGTGCACTCGCGCGACAACAGCCGTACGCCGATGCAGTGGACAGCCGGCGAAAATGCCGGCTTTACCGACGCACAGCCGTGGATAGAAGTGAACCAAAACCATTCGGCCATCCATGCCGAAAGCCAGGTGGATGACCCGGATTCGATCTTTTCCTATTACCGCGACCTGATCCGGCTGCGCAAAGCGCAGGATGCGATCGCCTGCGGCGATTTTACACCGCTTGACGAACACCATCCGGCTGTTCTTGCCTACCGGCGGCGCTACAAAAACAACACGATTTACTGCATCAACAACTTTTTTGCAAAGCCGTGCCGTTGGCGGTGCCCAGACGATTTGACCGGCTGCCGCATTTTGCTGGCCAACTATGCCGATGCGCAGACCAGCCAGACCCTGGAGCTGCGCCCCTATGAATCGCTTATTTTGCTGAAAACAGCAGAAAAATAAGACCATACAACTTAAAAGCAAAGGAGAAATCAATTATGAAACAGTTTGATTACACCATCACCGACCCCGTAGGCATCCACGCAAGACCCGCAGGCTTGCTCGTGAAAGCAGCCAAGGCCTACACCAGCGCCATCACCATTGCAAAAGGTGAAAAATCGGCAGCCGCCACCAAACTGATGGCGCTGATGAGCATGGGCGTAAAAGGCGGCGACACCGTGCATGTTACCGTGGAAGGCGACGACGAAGCCGCAGCCGCAGCTGCGATCGAACAGTTTTTCAAAGAAAACCTGTAAGCGGAACAATACTAAAGGAGATGGTTTGATGAACGTTGCAACCGGCAAATCCATCATCAACAAAATCGCCATCGGCAAGATCCGTTACCAGGGCAAAAAAGCCGTGCAGGCGCCGGCAACCTCCAAGCGCACACCGCAGGAGGAACTGGAACGGTTTGAAAAGGCACGGGAAAAAGCCGGCGAACAGCTGCATGCGCTTTATGAAAACGCTTTGCGTGAGGTCGGCGAGGACAACGCCGCCATTTTTGAGATCCACGCCATGATGCTGGAGGACGACGACTACCTGGACGCTGTGAAAAGCATTATTGAAACGCAGGACGCAACGGCAGAATACGCTGTGCTGACCGCCGGCGACAATTTTGCCGAGATTTTTGCCGCCATGGACGATGCGTACATGCAGGCGCGCGCGACCGACATTAAAGACGTTGCAGGCCGCCTGGCCGCCGTACTGACCGGGAAGCAGGACAAAGTGGACTTTGACGAGCCGTTTATTCTGATGGCTGATGACTTGACCCCAAGCGAGACGATGCAGCTCGATAAAAGCAAGCTTTTGGGCTTCATCACACGCCATGGCTCCACCAACAGCCACACGGCCATTCTGGCGCGCACCATGGCCATTCCGGCGCTGATCGGTGTAGACATCCGCGAAGAGTGGGACGGGCACACGGCCGTGCTGGACGGCTACAACCACTGCGTTTACATTGACCCGACCCCCGACCTGCTCAAAACAATGGAGGCGCGCCGGCGTACCGACGCCGAACAGGCCGCATTGCTGCAGGGGCTGAAGAAAAAGCCGAACATCACGCTCGACGGCACTGAGATCAAGGTTTTTGCCAATATCGGCAACGTGTCGGACGTTGGCTTTGTGCTGCAAAATGACGCGCAGGGCATCGGCCTGTTCAGAAGCGAGTTCATTTACCTTGGGCGAAACGATTTTCCGAGCGAAGAGAAGCAGTTTACCATCTACAAGCGCGTAGCGGAAACCATGGCCGACAAAAAGGTCATCATCCGCACGCTTGACATCGGCGCCGACAAGCAGGCCGACTACTTCGGCCTGGGCAAGGAAGACAACCCGGCGCTGGGCTACCGCGCCATACGCATCTGCCTGACGCAAAAGGAAATTTTCAAAATACAGCTGCGTGCCATTTTGCGCGCGGCGGCCTACGGCAACATATCGGTCATGTTCCCGATGATCATTTCCGTGCGCGAAGTCTGCGACGCCAAAGAGATTTTGGCAGAGTGCCGCAAGGAGCTGGAAGCCGAAAAAGTTCCCTGCGGAGATGTGGAGATCGGCATTATGATCGAAACGCCGGCGTCTGTCATGATTGCCGACGAGCTGGCGCAGGAAGTGGAATTTTTCTCCATCGGCACCAACGACCTGACGCAGTACACACTGGCGATCGACCGCCAGAACCCGAAGCTGGATCCGTTTTTTGACGCGCACCACCCCGCCGTGCTGCGCATGATCGAAATGACGGTGCAATCCGCCCACCGGCACGGCTGCTGGGTGGGCATTTGCGGCGAGCTTGGCGCAGACACCGCGCTGACCGAAACATTTTTGCGTATGGGCGTGGACGAACTGAGCGTCTCCCCCGCTGCGGTTTTGCCGCTGCGCAAATGCATCCGCTCCATCGACCTGCGAAAAGATAAAGCGAAAAGTAAAAATGCATAATGGTAACTTAAAAGGAAAAGGACGGCTGATGCCGTCCTTTTCCTTTGTCTAAAAACATATCCACTTTACAACCCGAAAAATCGTTCCTAATTTTTCCAAGTACAGCCCGGTGGACAATTTGATGCACGCTTGATGTTTGGCCTTGATTTTGTTTTGCGACAACGCTTTTGCGGTTTTGGGCAAAGAAAAACACCGCAAGCAAATGCTTACGGTGTTTGTGGTGACCCATCGGAGATTCGAACTCCGGACACCTTGATTAAAAGTCAAGTGCTCTGCCAACTGAGCTAATGGGTCATTTGCCCCAAAATTGGGGCGCTGGCTGGGGAGGCAGGATTCGAACCTACGCATGAGGGAGTCAAAGTCCCTTGCCTTACCGCTTGGCGACACCCCAATGTAGCTTGGGAATGATTTTTAAAAGTGGGGTGGGATATGGGATTCGAACCCATGACCTCCAGTGCCACAAACTGGCGCTCTAACCAACTGAACTAATCCCACCATACAGGGTAAAATATGTGGCAAAAAATATGGCGCGCTTGAAGGGACTCGAACCCCTGACCCACTGCTTAGAAGGCAGTTGCTCTATCCAGCTGAGCTACAAGCGCATCTTTCACTGGAGCGGGTGATGGGAATCGAACCCACGCGACCAGCTTGGAAGGCTGGGATTCTACCATTGAACTACACCCGCAGGCGACGGTAGTTATTATATATAAAGGGCGGATAAAAGTCAATACATTTTGCAAAATTTTTCAAAATTGTTACGGCAAACCTGAGTGAAACAAACCACGCTGCCCTATGCGGGGATCAGGAAAAACATGCGGCAGGCCAAAAACCTGCCGCACAAAATGCTTAGTTGATCTGCACGTTTACGCTGCCCTCTTTGGCAGAGACCGTAAAGCGCTCGATCTTTGTGTCCTGATTAAAGACGATGGCATTGGCGAGTTTTTCCTCCACCTCACGGCGCACGGCATCACGCAGAGAGCGCGCACCCTTTTTACCGCCGTAAGCCTTTTTGGCCAGGTAGACCGGCACACTTTCATCATAGACAAAGTCGATGCCCTTGTCTTTCAGCGACGGCACAAGTTCATCGAGCATCAGCGACGCGATCTTTTCAAAGTTGTCGAAGGTCAAGCGGTTAAAGATGACGATCTCATCCACGCGACCGAGGAATTCCGGCCGCAGGAAGCGCTCCAGCGCACGCATCGTGACCTCTTTGGTAATATCCGTTTCCGACTTGCCGAAGCCGAGCGTATTCTGGTCGGTCGAACCGGCGTTGGAAGTCATGATGATGACGGTGTTTTCAAAATTGACCGTTCTGCCCTGCGAGTCAGTGATGCGGCCCTCGTCGAGGATCTGCAAAAGGATATTCAAAACATCCTTATGCGCTTTTTCGATTTCGTCGAACAGGATAACGCTGTAGGGCTTGCGGCGCACTTTTTCCGTCAGCTGGCCGGCATCGTCATAGCCGACGTAACCGGGCGGCGAACCGATGATGCGCGAAACGCTGAATTTTTCCATATATTCGCTCATGTCCAGGCGGATAAGCGTATCCGGCGAATCGAACAGATTGGCAGCCAGCTGCTTGACTAGCTCTGTTTTGCCGACACCGGTCGGGCCGACAAAGATGAACGACTGCGGGCGGCGGCGCGGCGAGATCTGAATGCGGCCGCGGCGCACAGCGTTGGCTACTTTGCTGATTGCCTCGTCCTGGCCGATGATTTTCTGTTTCAGAGCATCCTCCAGCCCGGCGAGCTTTTTGATGTCGCCCTGCTCCACCTTAGCAGCCGGGATGCCGGTCCACATGCTGATGACCTTTGCCAGGTCTTCTTCCAGCACAAAATTGTCCTGCGCTTTTTCCTGCAGCGCCGGCAGCTCATTGTCAATGGCCATGACCTTGGATTTGAGTTTTGTGATGGCCTCATAATCCGGCACAGTGCCCTCCTCTGTATCGGAAAGCTTATCGATATTCTGCAGCAGATTGTTTTTTTGCTTTTCCATCAGCTGTACCTGGCTGATGGCCGGATTGCGCAAATTGGCGCAGGTGCAGCTTTCGTCAAGCAGGTCGATGGCCTTATCCGGCAGATAACGGTCGGTGATATAGCGTTCTGACAGCTGCACGGCCTTATAGACCAGCGTATCCGAAATGCGTACGCCGTGATAAGTTTCATAATAGGACTTGATACCAAGCAGCATCTGGTACGCCTCCTCGAGCGACGGCTCCTCGATCTTAACAGGCTGGAAACGGCGTTCCAGCGCGGCGTCCTTTTCGATATACTTTCTGTATTCGGTAAACGTAGTCGCGCCGATGACCTGGATCTCGCCGCGCGAAAGCGCCGGCTTCAGGATATTGGCGGCGTTCATCGTGCCCTCACTGTCGCCGGTGCCGACCAGGTTGTGCACTTCGTCAATAAACAGAATGATATTGCCCTCGTGTTTCACCTCATCGACCAGGCCCTTGATACGCCCTTCAAACTGGCCGCGAAACTGCGTGCCGGCCACAAGTGCGGTCAGATCGAGCAGATAGATCTCTTTGTCGGCCAGGCGCGCCGGCACCTCGCCCTTTGCTATTTTGATCGCCAGACCCTCAGCAATGGCGGTTTTGCCGACGCCGGGCTCACCGATCAGGCAGGGGTTATTTTTCGTGCGGCGGCAAAGGATCTGCACCGCGCGGTCGATTTCTTTGTCGCGGCCGATGATGCGGTCGATCTTGCCCTCTTTGGCGCGCTTCGTCAGGTTATTGCAGTAACTGTTCAAAAACTTGCGCGCCTCGTCCTGCGAATTCTTTTTCGGGCGCTTGCCGCGCTGCTTTTTCTGCGCAGATGCGCCGTCCGACGACTCGTCGTCATAATCGGCGTCCACAGCCCCGTCGCCGAACATGTCGGCATAGGGCAGCGTTTTGGCGCCGTCCATATTTTCCGGGTTGAACATGGCGCCGAGATCGCCGAAGTCGAAATCATCCATATTCTCCATAAACTGGCTCATCTGCTCCGACGCCATTTCCAGATCTTCATCTGTCAGGCCGAGCTTTTCGATCATATTTTTGACCGGGCCGATATTCAGTTCTTTGGCGCACTGGATGCAAAGTCCCTGCGGTTCAGCGCCCTTTTGCATATCGGAACGCTGAATAAAAATCACCGCCGGGCGCTTGCCGCACCGGGAACACATTTGTTTTTTCATATATTGTAAAACTCCTTACCGGGGAAAATCATTGTTTTGTGCCGTCAGACGGCTTACCCGCTTTATTTTCGCGCATCTGCTTGACAAAGCCGGGGATGTAACCGAGCAGCGAGCAAAGCGTAGCCACGGCCGAAACGGCGACGAGCACCCAGGTGAACGTTTCGTTCAGCTGGAAGCCGGTCAGCGCCACCAGAGCGCCGTTTTGGCCAAAGCAGATGATAAAGATCATGACGATGTAAAAAACGGTCGTAGCGACCTTGCCCCACATTTCTGCGGCGGTCGGGCGCATGCCTTTGGAAAGCAAAACGGCGCCGCCGATCAGCATCAGCACCTCTTTGACAATGAAAAAGGCAAACAGGTATTTAATGCTGTCGTCGCGGTATGTAAAAATGAGCACGATAACGATCGCCATCTGCGACAGCTTGTCGGCGATCGGGTCCAAAATTTTGCCGAGCGCCGAGACCTGGTTGAACTTGCGGGCAATTTTACCGTCAAACAAGTCGGTCAGCGCCGCCACCGCGATCACGATGCAGGCGGCCAGCACATGACCCTTTACGAACAATACGGCAAACACCGGGATCAGCGCAATGCGGATCACCGACAGCAGATTGGGAATGGTCCAGCAGCCCTCAAAAAGGGATTTTAAATTGCTTTTCAAATTCATGGAAAATACCTCTCAGTTACACAAAGTCGTTAAAGGGGTTGATTGTGTTGATTTGACGTATAATAAAGCTCTGCTCCAGCGCTTGCGCCAGAGAGCTGCTTTCAAAGGAAGCCAGGAATGTGGACAGCACCTGAATGATCGTGCAAAACACAAAAAGAAGCATTACAGCCTTCACAAAGCCGAGCACACCGCCGAACACACGGTCCGCCTTGCCGAGCGTGGAATCCTTTTTGGGCTTCAACAGCAAAGAGATAAGCCACAAAGCGATGCTGAGCACCAGACAGGCGGCTAAAAAGACAAGAACCTGCACCACGATGTTTGCGACCGGCTCGATCGTGTTGTCAAACAGATGCTGAACAAACGCCGGATCGGCCGCAACCGCCAAATCCCACTGCTGCTGCAGAGAATCGGCGGCAGAATCGGGCAAAAACGGCAGTACAGAACGGACGGCCTCTGCAACCGAGCCCGAGCCGGAAACGGTCTGCAGCTTTGTTTCGAGCTGTTCGAGCGCATACGGCGTTACAATGTCACGCATGACATACGGGGTCAGCCAGTCGCTGAGCAGAAACGCAAGCGGGATGGTTACCACAAACTTGGCCAGCGAGAACAGCGTGCGCACAAACCCTTTATGGCAGCCAGAGAAAACGACCAGCGCCATAACCACAAGAATGATTAAATCAATATAGGACAATGCCATCACCAAAATTTACAGACTATGGCACGAAAGCATAGACTGCTGAATATAGAACAGACGCCTGGAAACGACCTGCATGGCCGAAACGCTGTCCACAGAAGAGACGGTGTCGGTCACAGCGCCGCTTTTGTCCAGCAAATAAATATCCGTACCGTTATATACAGCGTAAACACTTCTGGAGGCAGCTATGCACTGCGGCACAAAATCCACGTCAAACTTCGTGTCCAGACGGGCGTTTTCGCTGATGACCGAGACCTGCGCCGTTGCTGCCGTGTCGGACTGTGCACTGCAAACAACCAGATCACCGGCCGGATTGTAGCAAAAAGCCGAGATCTGCACCGGCGTATCCGCCGAGAAGACACTTTGCAGTTCGCCGCTGCGATCCAGCAGGGCTACGCCCCCGGCGCAGACACAGTAGACCTTACTGCCGCGAAACTGCAGATCGAGCAGCGCACCGCAGTCCAATTCGGCCGTTGCCGCTTCATCGCCCTGATAACAGACATACGTTTTTAACGCGGCGTTCTCGGAATCAAAGCAAGCATAAGCGATATTGCTGCCCGAGCTGTCTACAGCCAGCTGCGCAACATAGCCTAATGATATATCATATGTATTGATTTTTTCAAGAGATTTCGAGTAAACAATTATTGAACATTTCGCCGAATCCGAAAGCGTAGCCACCGCAACAGTGCCGTTTGCGCCGACGGCAGCACACAAAATGAAGTGGTCAGCCGTCTGCTCATAAAGTGTTTTGGAATCGGTCTCCAGGCGGAACTTGACGCCGCCCTGGTCATAGATCAGCGCATAGCTGCCGGCGGTCTGCAGCACCGGGTTTGCATAGCGGTGCACGACCGTGCGCACTTCCGTTGCATCGGCCGGGTTCAGAAGCTGGAAAGAACCGGCGGTCAAAACGGCGATTTTATTGGAGAGCTCCGCGCAGGCTGTGTCGTTGGAACTGTCAAGCGCGTAAGGATAGGCCTCATTATCATAACCGGAATTAAAGGAAAAATGGCCGTCAGAATCTGTATGCTTCTGGCTGACGGAAGCAAAATCTATTTCGGAAATGCGCAATGCGACCAACACAACGATCAAAACGGCAATAACGATCCAGGCGATTTTTTTGCGTTTGTCCTGTTTTTTTCGCCGAAGCGCACGCCGCTCCTCTTCACGCTGTTCGTGCAGCGCTCTTCTTTCCGGATCTGTCACACGCCATCCTCCTTCCACTGCAAAGCCTGCGGTGCATATTCCACTTGATTCAAATAAAGGCCGCCGGGCGGCGCTGTTTTGCCGCAGCGGCGCCTGTCTTTCGCAGCGATCACTTCGCCCAAAGTGCCGGGCGCGATTTTACCCTCGGCCACAAACAGCAGCGTGCCCACCATAATGCGAACCATGTTGTATAAAAAGCCGTTCGCTTTTACGATAAAATGCACCTCATCGCCCCGGCGCACCACATCGGCACGGTAAACCTCGCGCACCGTGTCTTCCACATCGCTGCGCGCGCTGCAAAAGCCGCTGAAATCGTGCCGCCCCAAAAACGCCTTTGCCTCGCGGTCCAAAAAAGTTTCGTCCAAACGGTAAGGATAATGCAGCGCACGGTTTTCGTAAAACGGACTGCGCACAGGCGCATTGTAAATTTTATAAACATACTGCTTGGCAAGGCAGCTGTAGCGCGGATGAAAATCATCCGGCACTTCAAAACAGTCAAACACGCAGATGCCGCGCGGCAAATAAGTGTTCAGCGCCCGCAGGATATTTTCACACGCGATCTGCTTTTGTGTGCGAAACGTTGCACAGTAGGCCTGTGCATGCACGCCGCTGTCGGTGCGCGAGCATCCCTTTACATCCGGTCGCTCGCCGAAAAGCCGCTGCAGCGCGTCCTGCAGCGCCTGCTGCACGGTATAAGCGTTTTGCTGCACCTGCCAGCCGTGGAAGCAGGCGCCGTCGTACTGCATTTTTAACAATATATTTCTCATATGATTTTGCCAAGAAAAATATTCAACAAAATGACGACTGCATAAAAGACAGCCACGATCAGAATAGCGATATAATCCACACCATGCATGCGCGCCACATTCATTTTTGTACGGCCGACACCGCCGCGATAGCAGCGGCACTCCATAGCATAGGCCAGTTCACGCGCACGGCGGAAGCTGGAGACGAAAAGCGGGATCAAAACCGGCACGAGCGCCTTGGCGCGCTGCACAAGGTTGCCGCTGTCCAGATCTGCACCGCGCGATTTCTGGGCATTCATGATCTTCTCCATTTCATCGATCAGCGTCGGAATGAACCGCAGCGCGATCGTCATCGTCATGGCGACCATATGCGGCGCCTCCGGCTTGATCAGCTTGACCGGCGCCATCAGGCTTTCGATCGCCGAAGTCAGCGTGGTCGGAGAAGTCGTGTAGGTCAAAAGGCTGCTGATGAGCACCAAAACGATGATGCGCACCGCCAAAAAAATGGCATTGATCACGCCGCCTTCGGTGATTTTTAAAGCGCCAAGCTCCACCAGCACCTTGCCGGAACCGTAAAACAGGTTCAGCACCATGGTCAGCAGCATCACGAGAATTAGCGGCTTTAAGCTTTTTAAAATGGTTTTAAAAGGGATACGCGACGCAGCGACCAGAAAAATCGAAAACAGCACCAGCGCACCGAGTGCGTAAAAATTAAAACACAAAAACGCCGAAATGAGCAAAAACAGCAAAAGCACGCACTTGACTCTTGCATCCATTCGGTGCAAAAACGAATTACCGGGGAAATACTGGCCGATCGTAATGTCACTGATCATGCGTCTTCTCCCCTTTCATCAGCCGGCGCACTTCGGCGGCGGCGCTTTCCAAAGTATAGATATCGGTGCGGCACGGCACGCCCATGGCATGCAGCTTTGCAAACACAGCCGTCACCTCGGGCACATTGAGGCCCATGGCGCGCAGTTTGTCGACCTGGGCATACACCTCGGCCACTGTGCCGTACATGGCCACCTCGCCGCCGTACATCACCAGCACACGGCTGGCAAGCTTCGCCACATCCTCCATAGAATGCGACACCACAAGAACGGTGCGCCCGGTCTTTTGCTGATAGTCGCGGATCAGCTGCAGCACCTGGTCGCGCCCGCGCGGGTCGAGCCCGGCCGTCGGTTCGTCGAGCACCAGCACCTCGGGGCGCATGGCCACAATGGAGGCAATGGCGACGCGGCGCTTCTGCCCGCCGCTGAGATCAAACGGCGACTTATCCGCCAGCGCACGGTCAAGCCCCAGGAAATCCATCGACTCCAGAACGCGCTCTTTGATCTGCGGCGCATCGAGCCCCATCTTTTTCGGGCCGAAAGCGATCTCACTGAACACATCGTTTTCAAAAATCTGATACTCCGGGTACTGGAAGCAAAGGCCAACGGAAAAGCGCACACTTTTGATTTTGCTTTTATCGGCCCAGATGTCCGCGTCTCTCAAATACACCGTGCCGCTTTCCGGCTTCAAAAGGCCGTTTAAATGCTCGATCAAAGTCGATTTGCCCGAGCCCGTGTGGCCGATGATGCCGATGATCTCGCCCGCCTGCACGTCAAACGACACATTTTTGAGCGCCTGCGTTACAAAAGGCGTGCCGGCGCCATATATATAGTTTAAATCCTTACAGGAAAGAATTTCCATTTACTTCCTCTCCAAAATGCTGCCCAGAAAAGCCGCGCACTCGTCGGCGTTCAAAATCGTCTGGCCGCATTCGTTTTCAAGACCCAGCATGTGCACAAGTTCCGTAGACTGCGGCACATCGAGCCCCAGGGCTTTCATGCCCTCCACGTCGGCAAACACATCGCGCGGCACGCCGTCCTTCACGATCACGCCGCTGTCAACCACGACCACGCGGTCGGCCTGCACCGCCTCATCCATGTTGTGCGTAATAAACAAAATCGTAATGCCGTCGCGGCGGTTGAGTTCCTTTGCGATCTGCATCACCTCGGCGCGGCCGCTTGGGTCAAGCATCGCCGTAGGCTCGTCAAACACGATACACTGCGGCCGCATGGCAATGATGCCGGCCACGGCCACGCGCTGCTTCTGCCCGCCGGAAAGCTTATTGGGCGCCTTTAGCCGGTATTCGTACATGCCGACACGCTGCAGCGCTTCGTCCACACGGCTGCGGCACTCCGCAGGCGGCAGGCCCAAATTTTCCACACCAAAAGCCACATCCTCCTCCACGATGGAAGAGACGATCTGGTTATCGGGATTTTGAAACACCATGCCGACACGGCTGCGGATGTCAAACAAACGGTCTTCTTCAGCCGTAGATATACCGTCGACCAGCACCCGGCCGCCCTGCGGCACGACGATGCCGTTTGCCAGCTTGGCGATGGTGGATTTGCCGGAGCCGTTGTGGCCGAGCACAGCGACGAACGAGCCTTTTTCGATCGACAAATTAAAATGTTCAAAAACCTTATATTCTATTTTCTGCTCGTCCTCATCCTCCGTAAAATAGGAGAATGTAACGTCTTCATAACGAATCAAGTCCATTGTTCACGCATCCAGACGGCCGTGGCGCCGCAGGGCAAAATGCCGCCGCTGCGCTCCACCGGCAGACCGATCTCGTCCGCAGTGACGACGCCGCCGAATTTCGGCTGCACCAGATCGGCCAAAATATACTGCATGACCGACGCGGAAAGGCCGGTCGTATAAGAGTTGAGCAGCACCATCAGCGACTGTTTAGACAGCAGCTGACAGCAAAGCTGCATGAAATCATAAATCGAATCCTCCAGCCGCCAAACCTCGCCCTTTGGGCCGCGGCCGTAGCTTGGCGGATCAAGAATGATAATATCGTAAAAATGTCCGCGGCGAATCTCGCGCTCTACAAACTTCATGCAGTCGTCCACGATCCAGCGCACATCGCCGCCGTCTACCCCGGAAGCTTTCGCATTTTCCTTGGCCCACTGCACCATGCCCTTCGAGGCATCCACATGCACCACAGAAGCGCCTTCTTTTAAACAGGCAACTGTTGCACCGCCCGTATAGGCAAACAGATTTAAAACACTGACCTTTCGTCCGCCCTGCGCACGGATGACCGAACGCAGAAAATCCCAGTTGACGGCCTGCTCCGGGAAAAGCCCGGTGTGCTTAAAGCCCATTGTTTTGATGTTGAACGTCAGATCGCCGTAGGAGACCTGCCAGACCGGCGGCAGCTTGCGGTACACCTGCCAGTTTCCCCCGCCCTTATCTGAGCGGAAGTAGCGCGCGTCGCACCGGCGCCAGCGGACGTCGTCCCGCGGGCTTTTCCAAATCACCTGCGGATCCGGACGCACCAGCACATATTTGCCCCACGACTCCAGCTTTTCGCCGCCGGAACAGTCGAGCAGGCGGTAATCCTGCCATTTGTCGGTAAATCTCAAAACAAAACTCCGTTTTCTTAAAATATTGTCTGCTGGCCGTCCTGCTGAAAGCCCAGGTGCGCATAGCCGGCCGGCGTCACACAGCGCCCGCGCGGCGTACGGCTCAAAAACCCGAGCTGCATCAGATACGGCTCATACACATCCTCGATCGTGACGGCCTCTTCGCCGATCGCAGCGGCCACCGTCTCCAGTCCGACAGGCCCGCCGCCGAAGTTTTTGATCATCGTCGTCAGCAGCCGGCGGTCGATCAGATCCAGTCCAAGTTCGTCAATGTCCATACGGCCGAGCGCATCCTCTGCGGCCGCTTTGTCGATCACGCCGTTGTGGCGCACCTGCGCAAAATCGCGGCTGCGTTTCAGAAGCCGGTTGGCAATACGCGGTGTGCCGCGCGAACGCGAAGCGATCTGCCGGGCGCCGTCCTCGTCGATCTCAATGCCAAGGATCGCCGCGCTGCGCTTTACGATCTGCAAAAGCTGTTCTGTCGTATAAAGCTCCAAACGCAGGATCACGCCGAAACGGTCGCGCAGCGGCGCAGAAAGCTGACCGGCGCGCGTTGTGGCGCCGACCAGTGTGAACGGCGGCAGATCCAGCCGGATCGAGCGCGCCGACGGCCCTTTGCCGATGATAATGTCAAGCGCACCGTCCTCCATCGCCGGGTAAAGCACCTCTTCCACACTGCGGTTCAGGCGGTGGATCTCGTCAATAAACAGCACATCGCCCTGCTGCAGATTGGTCAGCAGAGCCGCCAGGTCGCCCTGTTTTTCAATAGCCGGGCCGCTGGTCACACGGATGTTGACGCCCAGCTCGTTGGCGACGATACCGGCCAGCGTCGTTTTGCCAAGGCCGGGCGGGCCGTACAGCAGCACATGGTCAAGCGCTTCGCCGCGCGAACGCGCCGCCTCGATATAAACGGCAAGATTTTCTTTTGCCTTATCCTGCCCGATATAATCCTTTAAAAATTTCGGACGAAGAGAATTTTCAATATCCTTGTCCTCTTCAATGAAATCGGTCGTCACGATCCGATTTTCAAAATCCATTTCAGGCATAAACGCCTCTCCTTATCTGCAAGCTTTATAGCGAAGCCGCCAGCATTTTCAGCCCCTGGCGGATCATTTCATCCACAGAAAGCGATTTGTCCATAGAACCGACGGCCACCGCTGCATCTGACCGGCCGTAGCCAAGCGCCACAAGCGCCTCGACCGCCTCCGCAGCGTCAGAACCGGTATCTGCTGAAACCGAAGCTGCGGCAGACACATCGGCTGCCGATGCCGCCACGCCGGTGATTTTCGACTTCAGTTCCAGCACGGCGCGCTCGGCGATTTTTTTGCCGACGCCCTGCGCACGGGTCAGCGCCTTTGCATCGCCCGAGGCGATGCTGATGGCCAGCTTGTCCGGTGTCAGTTCCGACAAGATCGAAACCGCAGCCTTTGGCCCGATGCCCGAAACCGAGATCAGCAGGCGGAAACACTCAAGCTCCTGCGTGGTAAAAAAACCGTAAAGGTCAAGCGCATCCTCTTTTACGAGCATGTGCGTAAACAGTGTGACCTCGCTGCCGGCAGACGGCAGCGAGCGGATCGTATTCAAACTTGTAAAGCACTTAAAACACACGCCGCCGCAGTCCAGCACCACAAAAGCCGGATCTGTAAACGCCAGTTTGCCGCGCAGGCTGTAAAACATAAAACCACCTACTTACCTTCGATTATATACATTATAAAGGCTGCCGATCGCCGAGCCGCTGGAATGGCCGTGGCAGATGGCAATGGCCAGCGCGTCGGCCGTGTCGTCCGGCTTAGGCACTTTATCGAGCCCTAAGATGATGCGCGTCATTTCCTGCACCTGCTTTTTTTCAGCGCGGCCGTAGCCGACGACCGACTGCTTGAGCTGCAGCGGCGTATATTCATAAAGCGGCACGCCCGCCTGCTGTACAGCCAGCGTGATGACGCCGCGTGCCTGCGCCACATCAATGACCGTTTTGGCGTTGTTGTTATAAAACAGCTTTTCCATGCTGACCGCTTCAGGTTTATACTTTTGCAAAATCAGCCCAAGTTCGGTATAGATCTGCTGCAGGCGCAGCGGAAACGGCGTTTTTGCCTGGGTCAGCACCGCGCCAAAATCCACCACTTTAAATTTATTTCCGGCATATTCCAGTACACCCCAGCCAACAATCGCATAACCGGGATCTATGCCTAAAATGACCATAGTTACACTTCTCCACAATAAATTCAAACAATTATAGCATAAGCGAAACATCTTTGCAATAGATATTGATGAACAGGGTGTGAACACACAGCCGGCAAAACAACAAAAACGCCCATCAGGGCGTTTCGGTAAACGGCGCAGCAAAACGGGAAAGCGCACTGGCGCCAAGTTCCTGCACCTTCGTATCGGTAGACGGCACATAAAGCTTTGAAACGATGCGGCCGTTCAGCACCGTAAAGGACTGGCGCAGCGTTTCAAACATATAATCCGCCACCTGCGGACAGTCTGAACCCGAGCACAAAAACACACCGACCTGCTTCGGCCGCGCGATCGGCGGTTTCCGGTTGCGGAAAAACCGGGCGGCATAATAGCGCTGAAAACGGTCGAGCAGGTTTTTCAGCGGTCCAGGGAAAAAATTGTTGTAGACCGGTGAAAAGATCAGCACCGCATCCGCCTGCTCAAAATCCAGGAAAAACAGATCAAGATCCTTAATGGAGCAACCGTCATTCGTTTTGCAGTAGCCGCAGTCTATACAGGCGGCCGGATTCAAATCATAAAGGGAATACTCCAGCACACGCGCTTTTTCAAGCATTGTCTTTACCGTGTAGACCGCCTCAGCGCATGTGCCGTCGCGCCTGGGGCTTGCGTTAAGTAACAATATTCGCTGCATACGCACCTCCGGCATGCCTTTTCGCTATTCTAACACACTTTTCTGCACCGTGTCAAATGCACAAAAGCATTGCAATACGGTGCGCTTTGTGTTAAATTAGAAAGAAACCAGAAATAGGGAGTTTTTCAGATGACAAAACTGCTGATACGTTTATTCATCAAAAATAAAGATGACCGGGAAAGTTACTCCTTTTTAAGCGGCGGCGCCGGCATTTGCTGCAACCTGATTTTAACAGCTGTAAAGTTTGCAGTCGGCCTGTTTACAAATTCCGTTTCCATTACGGCGGACGCGGCCAACAACCTGTCGGACGCTTCGTCGAGCGTGGTGACGATCATCGGGGCAAAAATTGCAAAAAAGCCGGTGGATGAGGACCATCCGTTCGGCCACGGCCGCGCCGAATACATCAGCGCCATGATCGTTTCGTTCTTTATTTTTCTGATGGGCATTGAGCTGGCCAAATCAAGTATTGAAAAAATCATCGACCCGCAGGATGTACTGTTTTCCTGGCCGGCGTTCATCATACTGCTCATCACCATTCCGGTTAAGCTGTGGATGAGCTACTTTAACCACAAGCTTTATAAAATCACCGGCAATGAAAACATGAAAGCCGTGCGCCAGGACAGCTTAAACGACTGCATTGCGACCAGCGCGACCGTGATTTCCCTGCTCGTCAGCGCATTTACAAAATACAATATTGACGGCTATATCGGCATTGCCGTCGCGGTGATCATTCTGCTGGCCGGGTTCAATATTTTAAAAGACATCAGCTCCAATCTTTTGGGCAAAGCGCCCGACCCGGCGCTTGTGCAGAAAATCAAAGACATCATGCTGGACGCCGACGAGATCGTGGGTGTGCACGACCTGATCGTGCACGACTACGGCCCGGGCAACATCATTGCCAGCGCGCATGCCGAAGTGCCGGCTGACATGGACATGATGAAGATCCACGATGTGATCGACAATGTAGAACGGGAAATTTCACAGCGGCTGCATATTATAATGTGTATCCACATGGACCCGATCGCGACGAACGACGAAACGGTACGGAAATACCGTGAGTTGGTCGCCGGCATACTGCACGATTATGACGATACATTTTCTTTTCACGACTTTCGCATTGTGAAAGGCGAAACGCACACCAATTTGATATTTGACCTGGTCACGCCCAAAACATATAAAGGCAGTACGGCAAAGGTTTTAACAGACCTGCAGGAGCTGGTGTGGCAAAAAGACAAAAAGCTGAACATCGTTGCCACGGTGGAGCACACCTTTTTGCAGGATTAACAAGAAGCACGGGTAACGCATTTTTTGCAAATAAATCTATAAACAACACGCATTTCACCAGAAAAGTACAAATTCACAAGAAGGCGTGTGCATTCAGCGCCTGAAAAACGTGTTAACCGTTTACTATTTCACCTTATAGAATACCAAAAAGCAGTACAATCTATATAGACTGTACTGCTTTTGTATACTATATTAATTATTGCCATTTTTTGCATTTATCGTAATTCCGCCGCTTGTGTCGCATTGAGATAAGGTAATCGCGCTGCCGTCTTTTAGCCAACAAAAAGCAAGGCGCTCCATAAAAAGAGCGCCTTGCTTTTTGTATTCGCAGTGAATAATATTTTCAGACAGCCGCCGTGTCGTTTTCCGGCGCGAAAGCATAGCTGACTGCGTTTTCCTCGCACCAGGCGCGGGCCTTGCCGCGCAGGTACGCGTCCTCAAACGCTTCATACTGTTCGCTGATCTCTTTGTAAGCATTAAAATACTTCCAAAACGTCTCGCGCAGTTCGCCCTGCGGCGTATTGGCAAAAATCGCCGAAAGCTTTTTGTTGCCGAGCTGTGCAATAAAGCTGCGCACGACCTCTTCCTCTGTAATCGTAAAGTAAGGGATATACCCTTTTGCGATCAGCTGCGCCGCAGCCGTGCCCGTTTCTTCGCCGGTGTCAAATTCGCCAAGCGTGTCTACGCTTTGCAGCAGGTACGTTTCCGGGTTGAACCAGTATGTAAATTTATTGCTCCAACCTTTGCGAAGCGCCTCTTTATCTATTTCAAAAACCATAAAATGCCTCTGCTTACTTGGACTCAATGGAATGCATCAAACCGCCGTTTTCAATGATTTTCTGAATAAACTCAGGAAACGGTGCGGCCTGATACGTTTTGCCGGTGGTGTTATTCGTAATAAGACCGCTGTCAAAATCAACCGAAACGTCGTCGCCGCCGCGGATCTCGGCCGCCGCCTGCGGACATTCCAGAATAGCCAGACCGATATTGATGGCGTTGCGGTAAAAAATGCGCGCAAAAGTAGATGCGATCACGCAGGACACGCCGCAGGTTTTGATAACGAGCGGTGCATGTTCACGCGAAGAACCGCAGCCAAAGTTGGCGCCGGCCACCACGATATCGCCCGGGCGGACGTTGCTGACAAAATCTGCATCGATATCTTCCATGCAGTGTGCCGCAAGCTCTTTCGGATCGGTCGAATTCAAGTAACGGGCGGGAATGATCACGTCCGTGTCGACGTTGTCGCCGAATTTATGTACTTTACCGTGTGCATTCATTTGCAATTCCCCCTTCAGATTTTAGCCGGGTCGGCAATATGACCCGCGATGGCAGACGCCGCCGCCACAGCCGGGCTGGCCAGATAAACTTCCGATTCCTTATGCCCCATGCGGCCGACGAAGTTGCGGTTTGAGGTGGAAACAGCACGTTCACCCTTTGCCAAAATGCCCATATGACCACCAAGGCACGGGCCGCATGTCGGTGTGGACACAACGGCGCCCGCCTCGATAAAGATCTCGGTCAAGCCCTCGCGGATACACTGAAGATATATGCGCTGTGTGGCCGGGATTATGATAACACGCACATTTTTTGCAACTTTTTTGCCCTTCATGATCTGGGCGGCAGTGCGCATATCCTCCATACGGCCGTTGGTGCAGGAGCCGATCACGACCTGGTCGATCTTAATTTCGGGGCACTCGTCGATCGTTCTGGTATTTTCCGGCAGGTGCGGAAATGCCACAGTCGGGCGCAGCGCAGAAAGGTCGATCTCCACGACCTGGTCATATTCGGCATTTGCATCGGCCTCAAACACTTTGTACGGGCGCTCGCTTCGGCCGTTTACATAGGCCAGCGTGACGTCGTCGACCGGGAAAATGCCGTTTTTCGCACCGCATTCGATCGCCATGTTGGCAATGCACAGACGGTCATCCATCGAAAGATGGCGGATGCCATCGCCGGTAAACTCCAGGCTCTTGTAAAGCGCGCCATCCACACCGATCTTCCCGATCAGGTGCAGGATCACGTCCTTACCGCTGATGTAGGGCTCTTTTTCCCCTTTAATAACGACCTGAATGGCAGAAGGCACCTTGAACCAGGCCTTGCCGGTCACCATGCCGGCCGCCATATCGGTGGAACCGACGCCGGTTGAAAAAGCGCCGAGCGCGCCGTAGGTGCAGGTGTGGCTGTCGGCGCCGATGATGCAGTCGCCGCAGGTGACGATGCCCTGCTCCGGCAGGAGCGCATGTTCAATGCCCATTGTGCCGACATCGTAAAAATGCTTAATGTCGTGGGCACAGGCAAAGTCACGCACCTGCTTGCAGTTTTGCGCCGACTTAATGTCTTTATTCGGCGTAAAATGGTCCATTACAAGCGAGATTTTATTTTTATCAAAAATATTGGTCTTGTGGAATTTCTCCATTTCATTGATCGCGACCGGCGAGGTCACGTCGTTGCCAAGCACCATGTCGAGTTCAGCTTCGATCAGCTGCCCGGCACTGACCTGAGGCAAGCCGGCGTGTGCGGCCAAAATCTTCTGTGTCATGGTCATGCCCATAACAAATCCCTCCAAATCACAGAATAAATGCTTGTTGCAAAGCAGACGGATGCCCGCTGCTTACAGGATGGAATCAATAATGGATTCCCCGCCGCGCTTCAGCGCCGTTACACCGGTACGCGCCATTTCAATGATGCCAAACGGTTCCACGGCGGCAATGAACTCATCCACATCCGCTTTGGTGCCGGTGAATTCCAGCGTGAGCGACTTGAGCGAAATGTCGCGTGTGCGGGCGCCATACTTCTGGTTCAGCGCCAGGACTTCATTTTTATGGGCAACGCCCTCTGCATGCACCTTGATCAAAAGCAGTTCTGAAAAAATAGAATCTGCCGGCTCAAGCGCAACGACCTTGCGGACGACTTCCAGTTTTAAAAGCTGCATCTCGATCTGGCGGAAATTTTCTTCCTCTGTGATGCAGTCGATCGTCATGCGGGAAAACTGCGGGTCCTCTGTTTCGGAAACGGTAAGCGAGTCAATGTTGAAACCGCGGCGCGTAAACAGGCTGACGACACGCTGCAGCACACCGCTGGAGTTTTCCACAAGGACAGATAAAGTCAGTCTTTTTTTCGTATCCATAAAAAACGCCTCACATTTCTTCAATAATATCTTCGCTGGCGCCGCCCGGCGGGATCATAGGCAGCACGTTGGAATCCGGCGAGATGCGGCAGTCGATCAGGACCGGGCCCAGCACGGCAAGCGCCTTTTGCAGCACCGGCTCAATGTCTTCGTTCGACTCCATACGGTAACCGGGCACGCCGAACGCCTCGGCCACTTTGACGAAATCGGTCTGGCGATGCGGATCGGTATCGGCAAAGCGGTTGCCGTAAAAGATCTTCTGCCACTGGCGCACCATGCCGAGCACGGCGTTATTCATAATGATCATCACGACCGGCACGTTGTAACTGCGCATGGTGGCAAGCTCTGACAGGTTCATATGAAAACCGCCGTCGCCTGCGAACATCACGACCGGACGGCCGGTGCCAAGGCTTGCGCCGATCGAGGCGCCCATGGAATAGCCCATTGTGCCAAGGCCGCCGGAAGTCAGCAGCGTGCGCGGCTGTTTAAATTTATAGAACTGTGCCGCCCAAAGCTGGTGCTGACCAACGTCGGTCACGACGATCGTGTCGTCGGGCGTCATGCGGTCGACCGCTTCGATCACCGTCTGCGGATTGACGTAGCGGCCGATCTGGTTTTGCACGAACGGGTGCTTCCAGCCGTTGATTTCCTCTTTCCAGGCGGTGTGGTCACCCTGTTCGATGCCGCGGGTCAGCATTGGGATGATCTCGGCCAGATTGCCGCGCAGATGATAATTGGAAACGATATTTTTGTCCATTTCAGCAGCGTCGATATCAATATGTAAAATCTCGGCGCGCGGAGCGAACTTTTTGCGGTTGCCGGCCACACGGTCGGAGAAACGCGCACCGCAGGCGATCAGCACGTCGCACTGCGAGGCGGCACGGTTGGCCTCAAAACGGCCGTGCATACCGATCAGGCCGACATGCAGCGGATGGCCGTACGGGAACGCGCCAAGGCCCATCAGCGAGGACACGACAGGCGCATCCAGCTTTTCGGCGAACGTGACGAGCGCTTCGCCAAGGTCAGAAGAAATGGCGCCGCCGCCGACATAGATGAGCGGTTTTTTGCAACCGGCAAGCAGTTCCAGTGCACGCGCCAAACACTTTTCTTTCGGAGCGGCGGCCGGTTCAGGCTGCTGAGCCGGCTGCGGCGTATATTCACATTCGGCGGCCGTAACGTCTTTGCAGATGTCGACCAGCACGGGGCCTTTACGCCCGCTTTGCGCGATTTTAAACGCTTTGCGCAGTATGTCGGCTAGCGTCGTAACATCCTCTACGATGAAATTGTGCTTTGTGATCGGCATGGTGATGCCTTTAATGTCGATCTCCTGGAAAGAGTCGCGGCCGATCAGATTGGTGGCAACGTTGCAGGTAATGGCAACGACCGGCACAGAATCCATATATGCCGTAGCAATACCGGTGACCAGGTTGGTAGAACCCGGGCCGGACGTGGCAAAGCAGACGCCTGTTTTGCCGGTGGCGCGGGCATAGCCGTCCGCCGCATGGGCGGCCCCCTGTTCGTGCGCCGTTAAAACGTGGTGAAATGTATCGCCGTATTTGTAAAGCTCGTCAAAAATATTCAGGATCGTGCCGCCCGGATAGCCGAAAACTGTATCTACATGCTGCTCTTTGAGCACCTCAAGCACGATCTGCGAACCGTTCAGACGCATAAATCAACACTCCTTTTCGCCCGTATTTGTCAAAATTTAATTATATATTTTATAAGATTCTGAAAACCTTGTCAAGGTACTTTGCCTGATTTATACGACGCATTCAGATATTTTTCGCCGCTGAAAAACGAAAAAGGCGCAGACAGCTGGGCAAAAACAGACATGCATCCGCCGTACAAACGCGGGAAATAAAAAATTCACCGGATTTTCCTTGTAAATTCCAAAAAAATCATATATACTCTATCTCTGTAAAGAAAAAGTGTAAAAGCACATGCGAAACGGAGGAATCTGCATGAAACTTGGAATCGTGGGTCTGCCGAACGTCGGCAAAAGCACGCTGTTCAACGCCATAACGAATGCCGGCGCGCAGTCTGCAAACTACCCTTTCTGTACGATCGAACCGAACGTGGGCATGGTGTGCGTGCCGGACGAGCGTCTGGACAAGCTCAGGGAAATGTACCAGCCCGACAAATTCACACCGGCCACCATTGAATTTGTAGACATTGCCGGCCTGGTAAAGGGCGCTTCCAAAGGCGAGGGTCTTGGCAACAAATTTTTAAGCCACATCCGCGAGGTGGACGCCGTGGTGCACGTTGTGCGCTGCTTTGAAAACCCCGACATCACCCATGTGGACGGTTCCATAGACCCCGCGCGCGACATCGAGACGATCAACCTGGAACTGATCTTCAGCGACCTGGATCTTTTGGAAAGACGGCTGGACAAAACGAAAAAAGCCATGAAGGGCGACAAGTCGCTTGCCAAAGAGGCTGAATTTCTGCAGCGCCTGATCGGCGAGATGGAAACGGGCAAAACGGCGCGCAGCGTAGAGATGGACGACGACGAGCGCGAGATCATTGAGACCATTCCGCTTTTGACCTACAAAAAAGTGATTTACGCCTGCAACGTGAGCGAAGACGACTTTGCCGCCGGCATTGAAAACAACGAAAACTACAAGACCGTGCAGGCCATTGCCGCCGCCGAGGGCGCCGAAACGCTGCCGATCTGTGCCGAAGCCGAAGCGCAGATCGCCACACTGGAAGACGACGAAAAAGAAATGTTTCTGGCCGACATGGGGCTCGAGCGCAGCGGCCTGGACCGGCTGATCCAAAAAAGCTATTCCCTGCTTGGGCTTATTTCTTTCCTGACCGCCGGCAAACCGGAGGTGCGCGCCTGGACCATCCAAAAAGGCACCAAAGCACCGCAAGCGGCCGGCAAGATCCACACCGACTTTGAACGCGGCTTCATCCGTGCGGAAGTAGTGCACTTTGATGACCTGATGGCCTGCGGCTCCATGGCAGCTGCCAAGGAAAAAGGCCTTGTGCGCAGCGAGGGCAAAGACTATGTGATGCAGGACGGCGACATCGTGCTGTTTCGTTTTAACGTATAAAAACACGCGGCAGGCGGCGGAAGGCTGTCTGCCGTTTTTCTTTTCCGAGAGCGCGCCAGGCACAGTCTTTTTTATTAAAAACCCCGATACAACTGTAAAAAAGACGGATAAAACGCCTTATTTTGAATAAATTAAGGTTATTTTGTGCATTTTCTACAGTTTTTTTATTGACAAATGGCAAATTTTATTATACATTTATAATTGAGTGGAGGAATTATGTCTGACAAAACCCAAAATACGGATGACCGGTTGCTCGCTCTTGCATTAAATGGCGACAACGCCGCTGTAGACACACTGATCCAAAAATACCGCAGAGCTGTAGAATCCATCGCCGACAAGTTCCCGAACGCCCCGCTGGACCGCGAAGACCTGGTGCAGGAAGGGCTGATCGGCCTGATCGGCGCGATCTACACGTTTGACGGGACAAAAGGCGCTGCTTTCAGTTCCTACGTCTACACCTGTGCATCAAACGCAATACGCTCTGCCCTGCGCAAAGTTGTGCGCAAAAAGGATGTGCCAAGCGACGCTGTCGTACCGCTTGAAGAAGCGTTTTTGTCCGCGTCGGACAAGTCCCTCAGCGCTGAGGAAACGTACCTGTCCGCGCAGAACACTTCTTTGTTAACTCAGCTTCTGGAAGAAAAATTATCCTCATTTGAAAACGAAGTTTTACGACTCCACATAATGGGATACAGTTATTCTGAAATTGCTGAAAAGCTTAACAAAAACCCGAAAGCGATCGATAATGCAATGCAAAGGATACGCAGGAAAATCATCTCTTCTGTGGAATTCTAAAACGAAAGGAAATGAGGTAACAGGATGTACGAAGACAAAACGCTCGTCTGCAAAGAATGCGGCAAAGAATTTGTTTTTACGGCCGGCGAACAGGAGTTTTACGCCGAAAAGGGTTTTGAAAACGAGCCCCAGCGCTGCAAGGAGTGCCGCGACAAAAGAAAAGCGGCCGCCAAAGGTCCGCGCGAAATGCACGACGCCGTATGCGCTGCCTGCGGCGCGGCCTGCAAAGTGCCGTTTGAGCCGAAGGACGACCGCCCGGTCTACTGCAGCGAATGCTTTGCAAAGATGAAAGAGGGCCAATAACAAAAAAACAGCGGCTGTGCACGGGGCAGCCGTTTCTTTTTGCCCGCCGGCAAAAGCAAAATAATTTTCTGCAAAGTTTTCTATTGACATTCGAAAACAACTGTGCTAAGATGTTAAGGACTCACGGAGAGATACCGAAGTGGTCATAACGGAACGGTCTTGAAAACCGTCGTGTCGCAAGGCACCGTGGGTTCGAATCCCACTCTCTCCGCCATGTAAATTGAATCGGTCTAATGAACGTTACAACACGGAGAAGTACTCAAGTTGGTGACGAGGCGCCCCTGCTAAGGGCGTAGGTCGGGAAACCGGCGCGAGGGTTCGAGTCCCTCCTTCTCCGCCATATATATGAAGGCGTAGCTCAGTTGGTTAGAGTACCTGCTTGACATGCAGGGGGTCGGTGGTTCAAGTCCACTCGTCTTCACCATAAGCGGCACAGAAATGTGCCGCTTTTTTGTTTGGTTCAGATAAAAAATGAAGGGCGGGCAATGCCCGCCCCTACAATCCAAGCATAAAAGCTGCATTTTATATAAAGGATTGCTGATACAATTCATCCTCACACCATTTTAACGGATTTTCATCGATATACTGCCATTTTGTGAAATAATCCTGCTCATCGCGAATAACATGATCATAAAATGATTTTTGCCAAACCTTTTTGCCAGATTGTTTGCTTACATAACCTTTTAGCTGCTGCACAATACGTGATACAGTAGGGGCGAGCATTGCTCGCCCGCCGGGCCTTTCTATGCGCAGCAGCAAGTGCACATGGTTCGGCATAATCACATAATGATCAATAAACACATTTTCATAATGCTTCTCAATGCCTTTTATACCTTTTTCGGCAACAAGGCCGATGTTGGTTAACTGCAGAGCATGCGGGCGGGCAATGCCCGCCCCTACGAAAATTTGCGACAATACCGGTTTACGGTTATTGGTACAAATGGTAATAAAATATATGCCATTTTGACTATAATCATAATTTTTCAACCGATTCGGTTTTCGTTTGATCTGATCCATAATTAAAGTATAAAAGCGCCAACCACGCTTGTCAATACAAACACCCGCCGTACAAAAAGTACAGCGGGTGCTTTTATTTACTAGTTTATGGACGGAGTAAAAGTAAGCAGGGTCGCATCGTCCACATAAGAGGAGGTCAGTTCGGCAGAGCCGGTGAAATCGTCGTAGTCGATCATCACATAGTTGCCGCCGCTTTGCAGGTCGAGCGTCATGGAAAACGAGCCGTCCGCTTTGAGCGGAATTGCAAACTTTTCCTTATTGATGCGCACGATGACGGTGGCCGAGCCTTCATGGATGCGGATCTTGCCCGAGACGAACAGCTGACCCGAGCGGATGCGCCCGCCGCCGAAAATCACGTCGCGCCCCGAATCATCACGGCAGTGCGCCGTGTATTCGCCGGAGAACGCATCGGTTTCCACCGTGCGTTCCCCGATCAGGTCGGCGTCGGATGTGATCTGGCTGCGGCCGAGCGCCGCTGCCGTTTTGTCGAGCCAGGTATAGACCGCGCTGCCGGAAACGGCAGAACAGGCGGTAAAAGAAAACAGCAAAACACCGGCCAGAAAAAGAGCCATTAGCTTTTTCATTCGTCTTCCTCCCCGCTGCTGACGATTTTATAATACGCACCGGAGGTCACGCGGTAAACGACCATGTAAAGCAGGGCGAACACCAAAAAGCAGACAACGGTCGAGATCAGAAGCAGGTGCATGTTCTGGAAACCGAGAAGTGAAATGGTGCGGTTGATGAGCGGGAAGTTGAACGCCAGGTGCGTACCGGCCAGAAGCAGCGGCGCAAAAAAGACGGTCAGCATTTGGGAATTAATGCTCTTTTTGATTTCCCGCTTTGTCATGCCGACTTTCTGCATAATGTCAAAGCGCGCCTGATCCTCGTAGCCCTCGGAAAGCTGCTTGTAATACATGATCAGCACGGCCGCGCAGATGAACACGATGCCGAGCAGGATGCCCAGGAAGAACAGCCCGCCGTAAAACGCCAGAAAGCTGGCGCGTGTGCCGGCCGCACAGTCTATGCTAAGCGTCTGTATGCCTATGTCCTGCGCAATATCGGGGCTTTGCAATGACGCATTTTTGGTCAGAGCATCGTTGATATCGATCTGCACCGCATCCTCTGCCGAAACGTCAAAACCATACAGGTAATGCAGATAATAACCCGGGTCCTCTTCCACGACTTCCAGCTGTGACAGCGCCGCAACATAGGTGTCGAAATCCGGGGTGAACACATAAATAGACTGCGTGACCATGGCCATATCGGCGCCGTAGCAGATGAAATCATCTGTTTTACCCATGATCTGCAGCTGCGGCATACCGGCTACAGACAGCGTGTCATAGTTATAGGAATTGGACTTCGGTTCATAGATCAGCGCCTGCCCCGGGGCAAGCGTTTCCTTCTGCCCCATCACGCGGTTATAATCCTCCAGCGGTACAAGGTACACCACAAAACCATTTACCGGGTAGCCGCTGCCCTGCAGCACCTCATATTCCCCGTTTTCATTCTGGCCGATGTTAAACGCCGCCATACGGAAATCGGCCTTGCTTTCCATCGTCTGGTCGCTCGCATCAACCGCATCCCTGGCCGCAGAATCCACCAGCGTATAAAGCCGGTCAGAGTAAGCATTCGGTGAAGAAACCTCCACATCTACCGTGATATTGCGCGGGTAGAGGGTGCGCATGCCGTCTTCCATACCGAAATACAGGCAGACTGTGCACGAGACCATGACCAGCACCATGGTGCTCAAAATGCAGATGGAGGCCAGGCCGGCGCCGTTGCGCTTCATGCGGTAGGCCATGGTGGACACAGAAACGAAATGGTTGGTTTTATAGTAATAGCGCTTGTTTTTCTGCAGCGCCTTGCACAGCGCCACCGAGCCGGCGATAAACAGCAGATAGGTGCCGAGAATAACCATAATGACCGCGATAAAATAGGCATAGATGGCCGCCATCGGCTCTTTGATCATAACAGCAATGACATACGCGCCGCCGAGGAGCAGCACGCCCACGAGCGCCATAAACCAGTTGGCTTTCGGCGGTTTTTCGCCGGTGCTTTCGCTTTTGAGCAGTTCGACCGGGTTCGTCATATGGATCTGACGAAGCGAGTTTAAAAGGATCAGAAAAAAGATAGCTGCAAAAAGAACAGCCGTAGTAGCGATCGACTGCGCATTAACCGTAAATGTAAAGGCCGCGTCCGTTTCCAGAATATTGACCATCAGCAGCTCTGCCAGTTTGGAAAACAGGATGCCGCCGGCCAGGCCGCCCACCAGGGCAAACGCCAGAAGGATGAGCGACTCCCAGATCAGGACACGGGAAAGGTTGCCCTTGTCCATGCCGAGAATGTTGTAAAGGCCGAATTCCTTTTTGCGCCGGCGGATCAGAAACGAGTTGGTGTAAAAAAGGATCAGCAGTGCGAACACACCGAGCACGACCGTGCCGAGCGTTAAAATCAGCTGCATGGTACTGCCGCCGGCAACGCTTTGCAGCACACTGCCTTTCGACAGGAACGAAACGATATAGAACATGGCGACCGTGCCGACGCAGGTCAAAATATACGGGACGTAGAGCTTTTTGTTTTTGCGGATGCCGTCCCAGGCAAGCCGCAGGTAAAACGCGCGCTTCATAAAACGTCACCGCCCGTTGCCAGCATCGTAAGCGTATCGGAGATCTTCTGATAAAACTGCTCGTCGGTGCAGCCGCCGCGGTAAAGCTGGTGGAAGACCTCGCCGTCTTTAATAAACAGCACGCGCCCGGCGTGGCTGGCCGCTTTCACAGAGTGCGTGACCATCACGATCGTATGGCCGGCCTGGTTGATCGTTTCAAACAGGCGCAGCAGCTCGTCGGTCGCCTTGGAGTCCAGCGCACCGGTCGGCTCGTCGGCCAGAATAATTTTCGGATCGGTAATGATCGCGCGGGCAACGGCGACACGCTGCTTCTGACCGCCGGAGATCTCGTAGGGATATTTTTTTAACAGATCAGTAATGCCGAGCGTTTGGGCGATCGGCGGCAGCAGACGGTGCATTTCCTCATACGACTTGCCGGCCAGCACCAGCGGCAGGTAAATATTGTCCTCTACCGAAAACGTGTCCAGCAAACTGAAATCCTGAAACACAAAGCCGATGTTGTCGCGGCGGAAGGCCGCAATGTCCTTTTCACGGATGGACGAAACGTCCTTACCGGCCAGCATCACCTGGCCGGAGGTCGGCCGGTCGAGCGCGGCTAAAATGTTTAAAAGGGTTGTTTTGCCGGCGCCGGACTCGCCCATGATGGCCACATATTCGCCCTGCTCTACACTGAACGTGACGTTGCGCAGCGCCATGACCTGGTTGCCGCCGAAACGGGTGGAATAGATTTTTTTAAGTGCATTGACTTGCAGAATACTCATTGTGCATTTCTCCTTTCCTGCAGCTCCAAGTATAGCAAGAAAGGGAAACGCAAGGCCATCGATTTGCCTTACATTTCCCCCGTAACTTCTTACACTTTTGTAAGAAGTGATCTTTACTCGATTTCCAGCTTGTCGCGGCGCAAGGTCAGGTACACAGCCGTACCCTGCCCCGGCACAGATGTAACGCGGATGGCGTGGCGCAGATTTTGGCAAATGCGCTTGCAAAGGTACAGCCCAAGGCCGCTTGCGCGCTTGTCGGTGCGGCCGTTCAGGCCGGTGTAACCGCGTTCAAAAACGCGCGGCAGATCACCGGGCGCAATGCCGATGCCAGTGTCCTGCAGAACGAGCACGCCGTCCTGATCGAGCGTGACCGTGATGACGCCGCCTGCCGGCGTATACTTTACGGCGTTTGAAAGCAGCTGCTCGATCACAAAAAGCAGCCACTTTTCATCCGTCAGAACCGGCTCGTGCACAGGCGTGTAATGGAGCGTCAGCTTTTTGGAAATAAACTGCCCCGAAAAGCGGCGAAACGCCTGGCGAAGTATTTTGTCGAGATCCACTTCAGCAATCACAAAATCGGTCGTGTCGCTATCCAGGCGCAGATAGCAAAGCACCATTTCGACATACTGCTCAATGCGGAACAAATCGTCGCGGATGCTGCGCGCAAGCGGCGAGTCCTCATTTTGCAAAGTCAGGCGCATGGAGGCGATCGGCGTTTTGATCTGGTGCACCCAGACGGTGTAATATTCGATCATATCCGCATACCTGCGGTCAGACTGCGTAGCCAAAAAACGCTGCTCGTCCTTCAGGTGCAAAATGATTTTCTGGTAATCCTCGTCATCCTGCGAAACGGCGGACGGCAGCGAATCGATCAGCTGTGCCGAAAGATGCGCCAGTTTTTCCAGCTTTTCATGGCGTTTTTTGGCTTTCAGAAAGTCATAAACCAGTATAGCCGCGCCGGCTGCAGCGCACAAAACGGCCGGATAGACCACGGCGCCGACCGGCAGATCGTAAAGCAAAAACGTGACCAAAAAGATGAGCACGAACAGCAAAAACACGATGATCTCCAGGCGCCGTTTTTTTAAATAGTTGAAAAAGAATCGCATAAATCCCCTACTCCACAATATAGCCGACGCCGAACTTAGTTTTGATAAAATCGTGCAATCCGGCTGCCTCCAGTTTTTTGCGCAGGCGGTTGACATTGACCGTCAGCGTGTTATCGTCTACAAAACTGTCGGTCTCCCACAGGCTTTGCATCAGCTTTTCACGGCTGACGACCTTGCCCTTGTCTTTCATCAGAACCAGCAAAATGCGGTACTCGTTTTTACTTAACTCTATTTTTTCACCCTGATAGGTCAAAGTATTGTCGCCGGTGCTCAGCAGTGCGCCGCGGTGCTCCATCACCGGTGCGGCCGGCGCAAAGTCATAGGTGCGCCGCAGCATGGCGCGGATCTTAGCCGCGAGCACATTTTGGTCAAACGGCTTGGCAATAAAATCGTCGGCGCCCATATTCATGGCCATAACGATGTTCATGTTATCGGACGCGGAAGAAAGGAACAGAATCGGCACGCTGGAGACAGCGCGGATCTTTTCGCACCAATAGTAGCCATTAAAAAACGGCAGGCCGATGTCGAGCAGCACCAGGTGCGGCTGGTACGCTAGAAACTCGGTCAGCACGTTTTGAAAGTCCTGCACACACTTTGCCTCGAGCCCCCAGGCCTCGGCCTGGCGCGCCACGGCTGAGGCGATGCCGACGTCATCTTCCACTATGAAAATTTTGTACATAATTTCACCTCAAAGACGGTTTTATTGTAGCAAAAAGAAGAAGCGATTGCAAGACGACAAAAGCGACCGGATTTGGGCGCTTTTCATATTCTATAAAAATTGCTTTTCCAACAGTACAAGACTAAAATTCAGAAACACTTTCATCCGTCCGGCATTTTTCCATGTATTTTTTCGTCCACGGGCAGACGGCCAGGCAGACGCCGAAGCTGCCGTCGGTCACACCGATACGTTTGCCGCGTTTACCAACAGTTCTGCTGCACTTATACGGATTTAAAAGGCGGCTGCGCTTTGTGCCCACAGACCAAAGCTCCCCTTTGACCGCACGGCCGGGGCAGGCATCCACACAGGCATGGCAATCACCGCAAAAAGACGCGGTGACCGGCGTGCCGGTCTGAAACGGCATGTCGGTGATCACACCGTTTAAGCGCACAGCGGCGCCGTACTCCCGGGTCACGAGCACAGCCGAACGGCCGATCCAGCCAAGGCCGGAACGGGTGGCCAGCGTTTTAAACGGCAGCGGCGTGACAAAGTGCCGGTTCTGCTTTTCGCGCGCCAGGGAAACGGCGCGGTAACCGAGGGACTGGATCTTGCCTTCGAGTTCCAGGCTGATCTCTTTCAGCCGGGCTGACACTTCCTTATACTCCTTATAATAAGCAGGCGACGGCGTATCGCCTACACTGGGAAACACGTTCAGCGCGATCGCAATGCAAACGCCGTAAGGCATATTCTGCTTTTCGGCGGCATCCACCCCGTGCAGGTCGGCAAAGCCAACCAAAGAAACGCCTTTGACCTTCAGCCACTCGGATAGGATGACGTTGTTCTGCTGCACGGCCTGCACCTCCAGACGCCCATTCGTTATTTATAGTATAACATATAGGATTCCAGCGGTGCAATACGCACCCGCTTCTCTTAAAATAAGATTATTGCTGCAAAAACAAAAAGCAAAGTACATATATCCTGTACTTTGCCGGCGAATACACATTTTTTTAGAAAGTTATAGCAAAAAGCACCGTATCCTTAACAAGATACGGTGCACTGGTGGAGACGGGGGGACTCGAACCCTCGACCTTTCGGATGTGAACCGAACGCTCTAACCAGCTGAGCTACGCCTCCGTACTGCGAAAGAGCTTTTCTCTTTCGCTGACGTGTTATATTATACACGATGCTTTTACGAATTGCAAGAAAAATCTTAGCAGTTTTCAGAAAAATCGGTTGCACTCTAAATTTGCTGCGATCAGACCGCCCATGTTTTATAAATGCCGAATAAAATGAGACGCATGGGGCACCACAACATCGTCATACACAAAAGTTAAGCAGCAGTCAAACAGCGCTTTTGCATTAGCGCCGGCGTTTAGCATCGCATAGCATATAAACCCACTGCGTTATTGGCAATTAAAAACATCGCAAAATGCACTTGACAAATACCCCGCCAGGGTATAAGATAAAAGCAAGATACCGGTACGGGGTATTTAAAGGAGCGAATAAAATGAGCAAAGGAAACGGCTGCAGCACAGCCAATACGACAGATAGAAAAAACGGATCCGCCTGCTGCCACCAAAAGGCTACGCCGCGCAGCGCCGAAGCGCAAAAGCTTTTGCAAAACCGCTTGAACCGCATGATCGGCCAGCTGGGCGGCATCAAAAAAATGATCGACGAAAACCGCTACTGCGGCGACGTGCTGGTGCAGGTGGCGGCGGTCGAGAGCGCACTGCAAAGCTTTGGTTACATTGTATTGAAAGACCACCTGGAAACGTGTGTGACCGAAGAGGTCAAGGCCGGCAACCCGGACATTATGGACGAAACGCTCGACCTGATCAAAAAGATCAAGTAACAAGAAGGTGACGGTATGAAAACCGAAAAATTCAACGTCAGCGGCATGACCTGCGCCGCCTGCCAGGCAAACGTGGAGCGCTGTGTGCGCAAGCTGGACGGCACGCAGGACGTAAATGTCAGCCTGCTGGCCAACCAGATGACCGTGTCGTACGACGAAAACAAAGTAAAAGAAAGCGACATCATCCACGCTGTGGAAAACATCGGCTACGGCGCCGAAAGCGCAGAAAAAAAGGCCGGTGACGATACGACCGAAGCCGGCTCTTTCAAAAAAGAATGGGAAGACCGAAAGGCCAGAACCAACCGTTCCACAAAAGCCATGAAAACACGCCTGATCAGTTCGGTCGTGATCCTGATCCCGCTGATGTATGTGGCCATGGGACACATGCTGCCCCTGCCGATGCTGCCGTTTTTAGACGGCACGGAAAACGCGCTGATCTCGGCCCTTGTGCAGCTGCTTTTGACCATACCGGTTCTATTCCTGAACCGTGCGTTTTTCACACGCGGGTTTAAAGCGCTTGTCAAACGCGCGCCGAACATGGATTCCCTTGTAGCGATCGGCGCCGGCGCATCGTTTGTATACGGGCTGTTCGCCATGTTCAAGATGGCCTACGGCTTCGGCCACGGCGACATGGCTGTGGTGCACGAGTACGCCCACGCGCTCTATTTTGAGTCGGCCGCCATGATCCTGACGCTGGTCACCGTGGGCAAATATCTGGAAGCGAGGTCCAAATCCAAAACATCCGACGCACTCGGCAAACTGGTCGACCTGACGCCGAAAACCGCAACTGTGCTTGTAAACGGCGAAGAAAAACGCATCCCGGCCGAAAAGATCAAAGCCGGCGACACCGTTGTGATCCGCCCCGGCGAAGTCATCCCGGTAGACGGCACCGTACAGGAAGGCAGCGGCTATGTGGACCAGGCCGCCATCACCGGCGAAAGCATTCCGGTGGAAAAAAACCCCGGCGACGAGGTGATTTCGGCCACGATCAACAAAAACGGCTCGTTTCGCTTTACGGCCTCCAAGGTCGGCAACGACACGACCCTGGCGCAGATCATTCGGCTGGTGGACGAGGCCGGCAATTCCAAAGCGCCGATCGCCCGCCTGGCCGACAAGGTCAGCGCCGTATTCGTACCGGTCGTCATGGCCATTGCGCTGGTGACCGCCATTGTCTGGCTGATCGCCGGCGACGGTTTTGAATTTGCGCTGTCGAACGCCATTTCCGTGCTGGTGATCTCGTGCCCATGTGCGCTTGGCCTGGCCACGCCGGTCGCGATCATGGTGGGCACCGGCAAAGCTGCCGAATACGGCATTTTGATCAAATCGGCCGAGAGTCTCGAAAACCTGCATAACGCCGACACGATCGTGCTGGACAAAACCGGCACCATCACCTCCGGCAAACCGACCGTGACCGACGTAGAGATTTTAGACAAAGCCGTAAATGAAACCGCCTTTTTGACACTGGCGGCAAGTGCAGAGGCGCTGAGCGAACATCCGCTGGCCGGCGCCGTAACGCAATATGCCGGCGAAAAAGGCATCGTCATCCAAAAAGCCGAGCGGTTCGAGGCGATCGCCGGGCGCGGCATCCGTGCCAAGCTGCCGCAGGGCGAAGTGCTGGCCGGCAACGCCGCACTGTTTCAGGAAGCGGGCATGGACTGGAAACCGGCCGAGGCCGCAGCGAACCGCCTTTCCAAAGCCGGAAAAACGCCGCTGCTATTTGCGTTAAACGGCAAAATCGCCGGCGTGATCGCGGTGGCCGACACGGTAAAAGAATCCAGCATACACGCGATAGACCGGTTTAAAAAAATGGGTCTGCACGTCATTATGCTGACCGGCGACAATCGCCAGACGGCACAGGCCATTAAGGAAAGGCTGCAGATCGAAGAGGCCGTTTCCGACGTGCTGCCGACCGAGAAAGAGGCACAGATCCGCCGCCTGCAGGAACAGGGACGCAAGGTCATCATGGTGGGCGACGGCATCAACGACGCGCCGGCGCTGATGCGCGCAGACATTGGCATGGCGATCGGCGCAGGCACCGACATTGCGATCGACTCGGCCGACGTTGTGCTGATGAAAAACTCGCTGGAGGACGTTGCCACTGCCATTGCGCTGAGCAAGGCCGTCATCCGCAATATTAAGATGAACCTGTTTTGGGCGTTCTTTTACAACATTCTGGGCATTCCGGTCGCCGCCGGCGCGCTCTTCCCTGCTTTCGGCATCCGCTTAAGCCCAATGATCGGCTCGGCCGCTATGAGCCTGAGCTCCGTGTGTGTAGTCACAAACGCGCTGCGCCTGCGCTTTTTCAAAGACAAAAACAAAACTGAACCGGCGCAAAACACGGCGCCCGAAACCAAAGAGCAAACCACTGCCCTACCGGCAGATGAAATTGAAACCAAGAAAGGAAATGAGCAAATGAAAAAGATCCTCACAGTAGAAGGCATGATGTGCAACCACTGCAAAATGCATGTGGAAAACGCGCTCAAAGGCGTGGACGGCGTTGCAGACGCCCAGGTAAACCTGGAGCAGAAGACCGCCGAAGTCACCCTGGCAAAGGATGTGGCAGACGATACACTGACAGCTGCCGTAAAAGATGCAGGTTACGAAGTGACCGGCTGCAAAAACGCCTGACATATTGCCATGCGCCCCGATTCGTTGTATAATAACGATCGGGGTGTTTTTATGACCACAAATGAGATCCGAGAACTGATCGGCGACTTTCCGATCATCGCCGCAATAAAAGACGACAGCGGGCTGGAACAGTGCCTGAACAGCGACTGCCAGATCGTGTTTGTGCTTTACGGCAGCATCAATTCCATTGCCGGCATCGTGCACCGGCTGAAAGACGGCGGCAAGACCGTGTTTGTGCACAGCGACCTGATCGAAGGGCTTTCGGCACAGGAAGCCGCAGTCGATTACCTGATCGCGCACACCAGCCTGGACGGCATCATTTCCACCAAAATGCCGCTGCTGCGGTTTGCCAAGGCCAAAGGGCTGACGACGATTCTGCGCTTTTTTGTGATCGACTCCCTCGCCCTGCAGAACATTTCCAAGGCAAAAAACGAGCGCTCAGTGGATTTTATTGAAATTTTGCCCGGACTGATGCCGAAAGTGACGGCAAGCATTGTGCAGGCGACCGGGAAAGATGTGATCACCGGCGGCCTCATTACCGAAAAGGGCGATGTGATGACCAGCCTGGACGCCGGCGCATGCGGCGTTTCGACCACCAATCAAAAAGTGTGGTTTATGTAAAAAAGGCTTGCACTGCCTGCAAAACTGTGGTAACATAAAAACAGATATATAGCCGAAGAGAAAAGAGAAACGGCAAAAAAGCGGATTCATCCGTTTTTTTGTCGTTTTTTATTTTTAAGGAGGAAAATATATGTACGATGTAGCCGTGATCGGCGCCGGTATTGTTGGCGCTGCATGCGCATGGAGGCTGTCGCGCTGCAAGCTGAACGTGGTTCTGCTTGAAAAGGAAAACGACGTCTGCATGGGCACGACCCGTGCAAACAGCGCGATCATCCACGCCGGATACGACCCAAAACCCGGTACGCTGATGGCCAAGCTCAACGTGCGCGGCAACGCGCTTTGCAAAGAGATCTGCAAAAAGCTGGATGCGCCGCTGAAAGAGACGGGGTCGCTTGTACTGGCTTTTGACGATGAAGAGTGCGAAGAAGTGCGCGCCCTGTTCGCCCGCGGGCAGCAAAACGGCGTGCCCGGCCTGGAGATTTGGGACACGCAGAAAATTCTGCAAAAAGAGCCGAACGTGGCCAAAAATGTGAAGCTGGCACTGTGGGCGCCGACCGCCGCGATCGTCAATCCATGGGAAATGGGGCTGGCCATGGCGGAGACGGCTGTACGAAACGGCTGCACTTTGCACCGTTCTTTCCCGGTAACGAAAATCGAAAAAACAGACGGCGGCTACACGCTGCACTCGGGCAACGTCGCCGTGCGCGCCCGCTATGTCATCAGCGCCTGCGGCGTGCACGCAGACGAAGTGCGCAGCATGGTGTCGCCCGCTCCATACAAAATCATTCCCACAGCCGGCGAATACTACCTGCTGGATAAATCCGAGGGCAAAACCGTTTCGAGCGTTGTATTTCAGTGCCCGTCCAAAAAAGGCAAGGGCGTTTTGGTGGCGCCGACCGTACACGGCAACCTGATCGTGGGGCCGACGGCCACGCTGAAAGACGACCGCGACGACACAGCCAACACAGCTGCCGGCATGCGGGAGATCCGTGAAAAAGCCGTAAAATCTGTGCCGGGTGTCAATTTCCGCCAAAACATACGAAACTTTTCGGGTGTGCGCGCCAATTCCACGGCAGACGACTTCGTTATTGAATTTGCCGACAAGAACTTTCTGGACATCGCCGGCATCCGTTCGCCCGGCCTGACCGCCGCACCGGCCATTGCCGAACAGGCGGCTGAAATGCTGTTTGCCGCCGGACTGCCGAACGAAGAAAAAGAGCACTACATCGACAGCCGCACGCACATCCACTTCAACACACTGGACGAAAAGGCGCAGCAGGAGATCGTGCAGAAAAACCCGCTTTACGGCCGCGTGATCTGCCGCTGTGAAACGGTGACGGAGGGCGAGATCGTAGAGGCCATCCACTCACCCGTTCCGCCCTGCTCGGTGGACGGTATCAAACGGCGCACCGGCACAGGCATGGGCCGCTGCCAGGGCGGCTTTTGCGGGCCGCGTGTGCTGGAGATCCTGGCACGCGAGACCGAGACGCCGCAGACCGAGATCCTGCAGGATGCGCAGGACAGCTACATACTGACCGGCGAGACGAAAACGGAGGAGAAGTAATATGGTATATGACCTGATCGTGATCGGCGGCGGACCCGCCGGCCTGGCTGCCGCATACGCCGCCTGGAACAAAGGCCTGCGGCATGTGCTGATTCTGGAGCGCGACAAAGAGCTTGGCGGCATTTTGAACCAGTGCATCCACAACGGCTTTGGCCTGCATTATTTCAAAGAACAGCTGACCGGCCCGGAATACGCCGAGCGCTTTATTGACATGGTGCGCACGACCGGCATTGAAGTGATGCTGGACACGATGGTGCTGCATGTGACGAAAGACAAGAAGGTGCACGCCATCAATACCGAAAAAGGCTACCAGATCCTGGAAGCCAAAAGCATTGTGCTGGCCATGGGCTGCCGTGAGCGCACACGCGGCGCCATTTCCATTCCCGGCACGCGGCCGGCCGGCGTGCTGACCGCCGGCGCGGCACAGCGCTATGTGAACATGGAAGGCTACATGGTCGGCAAGCGCGTGGTGATCCTGGGTTCCGGCGACATTGGCCTGATCATGGCGCGCCGCATGACACTGGAGGGCGCCAAGGTGCTTGCCTGCGTGGAGCTGATGCCCTACTCCGGCGGCCTGCAGCGCAACATCGTGCAGTGCCTGGAGGATTTCGGCATTCCGCTTTACCTTTCACACACCATTACAGACATCAAAGGCAAAAGCCGTGTGGAACAGGTCACCGTTTCCAAAGTAGATGAAAAACGCAACCCCATCCCAGGTACGGAGATGGTATTCGACTGCGACACCGTGCTGCTGAGCGTTGGCCTCATTCCCGAAAACGAGCTGACGAGAGAAGCCGGCATAGAAATGGACCCGCGCACAAACGGCGCAGCCGTAAACGAAAACAAAGAGACGTCTGTGCCTGGCATTTTCGCCTGCGGCAATGTGCTGCATGTGCACGACCTGGTCGACTTTGTCACCGCCGAAAGCACGGCGGCCGGCGAAGCGGCGGCCGACTATGTGCTGGGGCAGGACAGCCGCGCCGAAAACGGCAAAACCGTGCATGTAAAAACGAATGATGCAATCGGTTACACGGTGCCCCAGCAGTTTCACACCGGCGCGCCGGGCGTGGAATTTTACTTCCGCGTGCGCCGCGTATTTGAAAAAAGCACGGTAACGTTTACAGACGGCGACACCGTGATCGCCAAATTCAAACGGCAGCACATGGCGCCCGGCGAAATGGAAAAAGTCATGCTGCCGAAGGTGCTGCTTGACCGGATCCGTTCGGACGAGATCACCGTGTCTGCACAGGAGGAAACGATATGACAGAACTGATCTGTATTATGTGCCCAAAGGGCTGCCGGCTGAAGGTAGACGAGGAAAACGGCTTTCAGGTGACCGGCAACAGCTGTGAAAAGGGCGCCGTCTACGGCAAAAACGAGCTGCAAAACCCAACGCGCGTCATCACATCTACCGTAAAGATCGACAGCCGGACACACCGCCGCCTGCCGGTTAAGACAAACGGTGAAATCGCCAAAGGCAAAATCATGCAGGCCACAGCCCTGCTGAACCGTGTGACTGTGAAAACACCGGTGCACTGCGGCGACGTGGTGCTGAAAAACGTGCTGGACAGCGGCGTGGATTTTGTGAGCACAAAAACCGTACTGGAATAACGGCATAAAAAACACCGCTGCGGGCAGCTGCCCGCGGCGGTGTTTTCTGCTGTTGAACGATGGACGTTACTTCAAAAAGCCCTGAATGATGACCTCTTCTGCCTCATCCTGCGTCATGCCGAAAGTCATCAGCTTCAGCAGCTGGTCATTGTTGATCTTGCCGATCGCGGCTTCGTGGATCAGCTGGGCATCTGAATTCTGCGCATCGATCTCGGGAATCGACGAGATCTTCGCGTCGCCCATGATGATCGAGTCACACTGCACATGCGCGCGGCACGGCGCGTTGCCGATCACACGCGGGTGGAAGATCTGCACGGAATCGTCTGTGCCGACCGTTCGGGAAATGACCTGGGTAGAAGCGTCTTCTCCGTCCAGCGAAATGTCTACATTGCTTTCGGCAAACTGGCTGCCGTGCGTCATCAGACGCTCCGTAATGACCAGCTTGGCGCCGCTTTGCAAATGGGCGCTCGTGTCGCGCTTGGTAGAATCCACCCCTTTGATCTGTACCATTTCCATGTCCGCATAGGAATTTTCATCCATATAAACGACTGTGGTCGGGTTCAGCACTTTGTCGCCGGCGCCCTCCCCTTCGCCGTAATGCTTTTCTATATACTTCACACGGGCGTTTTTGCCCACATGGAACGTGTGGATGCCGTCGTGCTGGCTTTTCTGGTCGCCGCAGTTGTGAATGCCGCAGCCCGCCACGATGACCACGTCCGCATCCTCGCCAATATAAAAATCGTTATAGACCACATCATCCAGGCCCGTTTCGGTCAGGATGACCGGAATATGCACGCTTTCGTGCTTGGTGCCGGGCTTGATGATGATGTCGATGCCGGGCTTATCTTCTTTAGAGACAATATCAATATTTGCACTGCTTCTTCTGCCCATGGCCTGGCCGTTTTTACGAATGTTGTAAGCGCCGATCGGCGTTTCGTGAATATCGGCGACTGCCTCAAGCAGATCCGCATCGATTCTGTCCATAGCTTACTCGCTCTCCTTTCTGAATGCGCAGGCATTCTCTTCGCCCAGATCCTTCAAAAGACCCGGGAAGATCTCATCCTTTGCACCCTGCTTTCTGATTTTGCCGTTTGCAACGATAATGATCTCGTCTGCAAGCTGCATGATCCTTTCCTGGTGGGAAATGATCAAAACGGTTTTGTGACGGCGCTTGGAAATGGTTTTGAAGCTTTCGACCAGCTTGGCAAAGCTCCAAAGGTCGATACCGGCCTCAGGTTCGTCATAAATAGCCAGTTCCAGATTGCGCGCCATCAGTGTGGCGATCTCGATCCTTTTGACCTCGCCGCCGGAAAGAGAGGAATCCACCTCACGGTTCAAATAGTCTGCCGAACAAAGGCCCACGGCCGTCAGATACAGCGAACACGCATCGGCCGGCAGTTCCCGGCCGCTTGCCAGGCTGAGCAGCTTGCGCACCGTCATGCCCTTGAAACGGGCCGGTGTCTGAAACGCGTAGCCAATGCCGAGCTTGGAGCGCTCATAGATCGGCAAATCGGTAATATCCTGACCGTTAAAAAGAATCTGGCCGGAGGTGGGCTTTTCAATGCCCATGATGAGTTTGGCCAGCGTGGATTTGCCGCCGCCGTTCGGACCGGTCACGACAATAAACTTGCCGCTTTCGATCTGAAGGGAAATTTTATCTATAATCTCAAGCTCGCCGCCGTCTGACGATTCGACCTTGAATTCGACATCACGCAGTTCAAGCATATTAATAATACTTCCTTTCTTTAAAGTATAATCATTATAATCTGACAATCGTTATAAAGCAATAGATGCGGTAAAAATTTGACAGAATGTTTGAAATTTTGGCATATTTTCAGGCGATTTCCGGCAAAATCCCCAGCACACGCTTTTGCAAATTAATTACGAGAAAACAATACAAAAACAAGAGAAAAAATGAGAAAATAAAAGAAAACAGTTTTAAAAATAAAAGAGGTGTTGACACGAATTTTATTTTGTGCTATGATAGCGGCGCACTCGAAAAGAGACCAATCTATTAATCGGAGGAAGAATTATGTCTACAACAATGCCTAAAGCAGACATGGAACGTAAATGGTATGTTATTGACGCTGCTGACAAGCCGCTTGGCAGAGTGGCCGCGCAGGCTGCCACCCTTCTCAGAGGCAAGCACAAGACGACCTTTGCACCCCATGCCGACTGCGGCGATTTTGTCATCATCATCAACACCGACAAAGCTGTGCTGACCGGCGGCAAAATCGAAAAGAAAATGTACCAGCACCACACCGGCTACATCGGCCACCTGAAAGAAGTCAGCTACAAAACGCTGATGGCTGAAAAGTCTGACTTTGCTATGCTCAAAGCGGTAAAAGGCATGCTGCCCGACACTACGCTCGGCAGAAAGCAGCTGACCAGATGCAGAGTTTTCAAAGGCGCAGATCACAAGCATCAGGCTCAAAAACCCGAAGCCTGGGAAATGTAAGGGAGGTTAAATCATGTACGAGACAAATCCTTATTTCTACGGTACAGGCAGAAGAAAAGAGTCTGTAGCCAGAGTCCGCGTATACGCCGGCACCGGCAAAGTGACGATCAATGACCGTGACATCGACGATTATTTCGGTCTGGAAACGCTCAAGCGCATCGTGCGCCAGCCGCTTGCCCTGACCGAAACCACAGAAAAGTTTGACATTGTCTGCCGCGTAAGCGGCGGCGGCGTGACCGGCCAGGCCGGCGCCATCCGCCACGGCATTGCCAGAGCCCTTCTTCAGTACGACGAGAGCCTTCGCCCCGCGCTGAAGAAAGCCGGTTTCCTGACCCGCGACCCGAGAATGAAAGAGCGCAAAAAGTACGGCCTCAAAAAAGCCCGCCGCGCACCGCAGTTCTCCAAGAGATAATCTGTTCCAAAACGCCTCTGTTTATGCAGAGGCGTTTTTTTGATCGTTTCGGAAAGGTATTTACACACCTGACGTGATACAATATAACCAGCCTGCAGGCAAAGAGGGTGCGCATGGATCCCCGCACGATCATACAAAACACGCTTGACTACATTGAAACCCATTTGGAAAACGACCTGACACCGGACGGCCTTTGCCGCACAGCCGGTTATTCCCGCGCGCACTTTTGCCGGCTTTTCCAGCACTTTACCGGGCTGCCCGTGGGCAAATATATCGCCCGGCGAAGGTTGCTGCACGCGGCGTACAAAATGGCGTCCGGCAACAGCAAAACAGAAGCCGCCTTTTTCTACGGGTTTTCAACCTATGCCGGCTTTTACAAAGCGTTTGTGCGGGAATTCGGCTGCTGCCCCTCTGCTTTTACCAAATACCGAAAGGCCGAAAGGCCTTACCGAATCAATCTGATGCAGGAGGCATATAAAATGATCACGACCGAAGAGATCCGCCTGGCAGCTGCCCACTGGGGCCTGCAGGCAGAAGAGATACGGCCGATCTATAACGAAAACACTGGCCACAAAAGCGAACGCGCCTGTTTTTTGGGCAAACAGCACGTTCTTAAATTTTCTGCAAACCTTGGCACAATCCAGACAGAGCTTTGCGCGGCCGAGCAGTTAAAACGCACCGGGTTGCCGGTGGCAGAAGCTGTAAAAAGCTTGGACGGCAGCATATGCGTGCCGCAGGGCGAGCTGTACTTTTATGTAACCAAACGGCTTGACGGACAGCCGCTGCGCTGCGACACACTTTTGCAAGCACCGTCCCTGGCCGAAACGATCGGTGAAAATATTGCCCGGCTGCACCTGGCGCTGAAAGCATTTGATGAAACACAGTATGCGCCAAGCGGCCTTGCAAAAGAGGTGGAAAACGCCTGCCCTACCGTGTGCGCAAAAATCGCTCCTACCAAAATGCCGAATGATTTTGCCGCTAAATTTGCAAAGCTTTACGCGGCACTACCGAAGCAGGTCATCCACCGCGACCTTTCCCAGTGCAATATGCTTTTTGACGGCAAACGATTCAGGGGCTTTATTGACTTTGAAATGACCCAAACCGGCGCAAGACTGTTTGACATCTGCTATTGCGCGACAGCGATTTTGTCGGAATGTTTTTCTGCGCCAAACGTCCGGAAAATTTGGCCGGAAATTCTGAAACATCTGCTTTGCGGTTATGCGTGCATTACACCGCTCAATGAGGACGAAATGCAGGCCGTGCCAATGATGCTTTTGGCCATTCAAACGATCTGCGTGCACCACTTCAGCCGGTTTGACAAATACGAAACCCTTATGCTGCGCTATCTTCTGCAGGGCATGCACGGCCGCTGCGCTTTGGAATAATCGCTTTACAGGCAAACGAAAGCATGCAGTGTGTTTCATGTGCCGAATCGCCGATGTATAAGATCGATCGTTAAAGTAGCCGGAGGCATTGCCTCCGGCCATTTTTATTTTTTTATGTAACGCCGAATCGCTTTTATGGCAAACGAAAACAAAAATGTAAACAAAGCCAGCGCCAGAACACACAGCCAGTGCCGGATGCTGAGCGCTGTCAGCGAAAAAACGCTTTGCAAAGCAGGTATAAATAAAACTGCACCAGTCAGTACAAGCGATGTAAAAAACGACAAAACGAGCCAGATATTCTTCTGCCCCGCACGAAACCGGATCGGCTCGTCAGCCGAACGCCTGTCAAAAGCGCGCAGCATTTGGGAAAGCGCCAGCACACAAAATGCCATGGTCCGGCCGGCAGCGTGGCCGGTCAGGTATACACCGACCCAATAAGCCGCAATCGTTGCCGCAGCCGCAACGGCACCCTGTGTCAGCACATAAGCGACCAGGTCTTTCTCGAACAATGTACCGCTGCGCACCGGCGAACGGCGCATAACGCCCTGATCGGCCGGGTCAACACCCAGCGCAAGCGCCGGCAGTGTGGCGGTGGCCAGATTGACCCAGAGAATGTGTACTGCCAGAAGCGGCGCATCCCAGTTCAAAATCGTAGCGACCAGCAAGGTCAGCACCTCAGCGATATTACCGGAAAGCAAAAACCGAATCACCTTTTGAATGTTGCCGTAAACGCGTCTTCCCTCCCGAATAGCATCAGCGATCGTCGTAAACCGGTCGTCCAGAAGGATCATGTCGGCCGCATCCTTGGCAACGTCCGTACCGGAAATCCCCATTGCTATGCCGATATCAGCCGCTTTCAGTGCCGGCGCATCGTTCACACCGTCGCCGGTCATGGCCGTCACTTCCCCTGCTCTTTTCAAACTTTGCACGATGCGCAGTTTATCCTGCGGCGTAACGCGGGCAAAGACAGAAACCGTTTTCACTGCCTGATCAAGCTGTGAATCTGTCATTTTTTCCAGCGCATCGCCGGAAACCACGCTGCTGTCCGCACAGTAAATGCCCAATTCCTTCGCAATGGCCTGCGCCGTCACCATATGGTCGCCGGTGATCATGACCGTACGGATACCGGCCCGGCGGCAAATCTGCACCGATTCAGCCACTTCACAGCGCGGCGGGTCGATCATGCCGGCAACGCCAACAAAAACCAGATCCTTTTCCACATCATCTCCCTCTTCAGGGACAAATTCCAGCGTGCGCATCGCAAAACCCAGCACGCGCAGCGCATCCGTTGACATACGGCCGCAAAGCTTCAGGATACAGTTCTTATCGGCCTGCGTTAACGGACGCACGCCCTGCGGCATTAAAATCTGTGTACACAGCGGCAACAATTCATCCACTGCGCCTTTTGTATAAGCGACCAGCCGGCCGCCCATGTCATGTACCGTTGTCATACGTTTTCTCTGTGAATCAAACGGTTGCTCAAACCGGCGCGGGTGTTTAGCCTCCAACTGCTCATGATCCAGGTCAAACGCCTGTGCCAAAAACAACAGCGCGCCCTCGGTCGGATCACCGATGGTCTCTCCGGCCCGGTCCGGGTCAAAGCTCGCATCATTGCAAAGCGCCGCGGCATATGCCAGCTGCATATAGCCCGGCACAGACACAGCCGAATTGGGCGAAATCGTTTTCTGCGCAAACAGATCAGCACCAGATGCAAGCTGTGTGACCGTCATTTTATTTAAAGTCAGCGTACCGGTCTTGTCCGTACAGATGACCGTTGTGCTGCCGAGCGTTTCAACGGCCGGCAAACGGCGCACCAATGTGTTTTTACCGGCCATGCGCTGCACGCCAAGCGCCATTACGATCGTAGCCATAGCCGGAAGTCCCTCCGGGATAATAGAAATCGCAAGTGAAACAGCAACGAGAAGCTGCGGCACGACCGGGCGGTGGTACAACATACCAACCACAAAAATAACGGCGCATATAACAAGCCCGACCACCGTCAGCGTTTTGCCGGCAGAATTCAGTTTCTGCTTAAGCGGTGTGTCCAGTATTCCCTGCCCGTCAAGCATACCAGCAATTTGCCCCACCTGTGTCTGCATGCCGGTCTCCGTTACAATGCCAACAGCACGGCCATATGTGACCAGCGACGCAGAATACGCCATATTGCTGCGCTGCGCCAGCAGGCAATCCGGCGTCAAAACACAGTCGGCCTCTTTTTCCACCGGGACCGATTCACCGGTCAGAGACGCTTCCTGCACTTTTAAATTGACTGAATCGATCAGGCGAAGGTCGGCCGGAACCATATCCCCATCGCTAAGCAGCACCACATCGCCCACAACAAGTTCAGCCGCCGGCACGATACTTTCCTCACCCTGGCGCAGCACGCGCGCAGTCGGCGCTCCCATGCTGTGCAGCGCCTCCAGCGAGGACTGTGCTTTCTTTTCCTGTGCAATACCAATGACAGCGTTAACCAATACGATCAAAAAAATAACCGCCGCTTCCGTCCACTCCTGCAGCGCGACTGACAAAACAGACGCTGCAATCAAAATCAGCACCATCGGATCGCTCAGCTGTTCCCGAAGCATTTGCCAAACAGATTTTGACGGCTTGGCGCGTAAAACATTCGGGCCGTTTGTTTTTAATCTTTCTGCAGCCTCAGCATCGCACAAACCATTTGCATCGGTTTGCAAGCAGGCGCATACTTCCTGCGCCGTCTGCGCATGCCAAGGCGTTTTTCGGTGATTATCCATAAAGGATAAACCACTCCCTTCAAAATATATTCTGAACGCTGTAAAGCGCTTCAGTAAACGCAAAAAGGCACAGCCCGCACAGTAAATGCAGGCTATGCCTTGTGTTCATAAGCTTTTTCAGTTGAAGATTCGGGGCAGCGTCGCTACTGTCGGCGTCGTCCATAAAAACTTGCCGTACTCTCTTTCCTCATGAATTACAGCCATATCATACCAGAAGCACTGTGTTTTTGTCAACAGTTTGCTAAATAATGCAGAAAAAACATGTATGCATTCAACAATTACCAAATACACTGCAAAAATACCCAAACGAAAACACGGTAAATATTGACGTTTTAATATTTGAAGCATATAATAAAAGCTCAAAGAAAATTTAGAAATTCTTAACATTTGACCGTTTGGATAAATCCGAAGGGAGTGAGACGTATGTTTAAACGGCTTTTCAGCTATCTGGGCAAATACAAGAAATATACGTTTCTGGCCATGATCTGTGTGATCGCCGAAACTTTTTTTGAACTGATCATTCCGCTGATCATGGCCGACATCGTAGACGTTGGCGTGGCAAACCGCGACGAGCCGTATATTCTGCGCCAAGGCATCATCATGGCCATCTGTGCCCTGCTGGCACTTGCGCTTGGCACCGGCAGCGCCCGCTTTGCCGCAATGTGCGGCCAGGGGCTCGGCGCCGAGATCCGCAAGGCCACATTCCGCAAGGTGCAGCAGTTTTCGTTTGCAAACCGCGACAAATTCCGCACCGCGTCGCTGGTGACGCGCCTGACTGGCGACGTGACGACCATTCAAAACTCCGTATCGACCGGCATGCGCCCCGCCGTGCGCTCGCCGTTTATGCTGCTTACCTCGCTGATCGTCTCGTTTACGATCAACGCCAAGCTGGCGCTCGTGTTTGTGGTGGCCATCCCCATTCTTGGCACCTGCCTGGTGCTGATCATCCGCCGTGTGCGCCCGCTTTACGGCCGGATGCAGCGCGCCGTAGACCTGGTCAACCGCATCATTCAGGAAAATTTAACGGCCATCCGCATTGTAAAGGCGTATGTAAAAGGTGATTACGAAACCGAAAAGTTCGGCGAAGTGAACACCGAGCTGAAAACGACTTCCGAAAAAGCATTCGGCACGGCTGTTTTGAACATGCCGGCCATGCAGGCCGTGATGTACGCCACGATCTTGGCGATCCTGTGGATCGGCGGCAATCTGATTTTCATCGGCGACATGAAGGTCGGCGAACTGACCGGCTTTTTAAGCTATGTGCTGCAGGTGCTCAATTCCCTGATGCTGATGTCGAACGTGTTTTTGATGCTGACCCGCTCCATCACCTCCTGGCGGCGTATTTGCGAAGTGCTCGACGAAAAAAACGATATTTCCGAGGATCAGGTCAAAGATGTTGCAGTGGAGCACGGCAGCATCCGTTTTGAACACGTCTCTTTCAAATACAGCCGCGATGCGGAAGAATATGTGCTGCACGACATTGATCTGGACATTCAAAGCGGCCAGACGATCGGCATCATCGGCTCGACCGGCTCGGCCAAATCCACGCTGGTGCAGCTGATCCCCCGCCTTTATGAAGCAACCGAGGGGCAGATATACATTGACGGCCGCCCGATCGAGGAATACCCGCTGCGCCACCTGCGCGACGCGATCGCCATGGTGCTGCAAAAAAACACACTGTTTTCGGGCACGGTCAAAGAAAACCTGCGCTGGGGCGACCCGAACGCCACGGACGAAGAAATGGAAGAGGCGTGCCGCATCGCCTGTGTGGACGAATTCATTGACCGGCTGGAAAACGGATATGAAACTGAGCTTGGCCAGGGCGGCGTCAACGTCTCGGGCGGGCAGAAGCAGCGCCTTTGCATTGCCCGCGCGATCCTCAAAAAACCGAAAGTGCTGATCCTGGACGACTCCACCAGCGCTGTGGACACGACGACGGAAATGAAGATCCGAAACGGCCTGGCGAGCTGCCTGCCCGAATGCACCAAGATCATCATTGCACAGCGCATCACCTCGGTGCTGAACACCGACAAGACCATCGTGCTCGACGACGGCAAGATCGAATGCGCCGGCGACCACTGGTACCTGATGGACCACAGCAAAGTCTACCAGGAGATCTATAATTCGCAGCAGGAAGGAGCTGGTCTGTAATGGCAAAGCCCATGAGCTATAAACGCCCGAAAAACACCAAAAAGACACTCCTGCGCCTGCTGAAATACCTGGGGCGGCACAAAATATCCATGGCGGCCGTGGCCTTTTTGGTATTGATCAGCAGCGGCGCCAATATCCTTGGCACCTATCTGCTCAAGCCGGTCATCAACCGCTTTATTGAGCCGCACGACACAAAAGGGCTTTTGACCGCCGTGCTGCTGATGGCGCTGATGTACGCCGCCGGTGCGCTGGCAACGCTTGGCTACAACAAGCTGATGGTGCGCACCGCGCAAAAGACGGTAAGCGAGATCCGCAGCGACCTGTTTGCCCACACGCAGAAGCTGCCGCTTTCCTACTTTGACGTGCACACGCACGGCGAACTGATGAGCCGCTTTACAAACGACGTAGACACGGTGACCGAAGCGCTCAACAACAGCTTTACCCTTTTGATCCAAAGCTTTATCATGACGGTGGGCACCGTGATCATGCTGGTGGTGCTGAACTTCCGGCTGTCACTCATCGTCATCGGCTTTTTGATTTTGATGCTGCTGTATATTCTTTTCAACAGCAAAATGAGCAAAAAGTATTTCAAGCGCCAGCAAAATGCGCTGGGCAGCATCAACGGCTTTGTGGAAGAGATCGTAGACGGACAAAAGGTGGAAAAGGTCTTTAACCACGAGGACGAGGACTTTGCGGAATTCTGCAGGCGAAACGAGGCGTACCGCGTTTCGGCCACAAAGGCGCTGAGCTATTCCGGCATGATGGTGCCCTCCATCGTCAGCCTGTCATACTTCAATTACGCCATATCGGCCTGTGTTGGCGGCCTGTTCGTGCTGCGCGGCCTGACCGACATTGGCAGTTTAGCCTCTTACCTGGTGTATGTGCGCCAAAGCGCCATGCCGATGAACCAGTTTACCCAGCAGGCGAACTTCATTCTTTCGGCCCTTTCGGGCGCAGAGCGCATTTTTGACATGATGGACACACCGTGCGAACCGGACGGGGGCACGGTAAGCCTTTGCAACGTAAAAGAAGAAAACGGCCAAATCACCGAATGCACAGAGCACACACGCCACTTTGCCTGGAAAACGAAAGATGCAGACGGCCGCACGCAGCTGGTGCCGCTGAAGGGCGACGTGCGTTTTCACGACGTAAGCTTCGGCTATACGCCGGAGAAAAAAATCCTTGACCACATCGACCTTTACGCCAAGCCCGGGCAGAAGATCGCGTTTGTCGGCTCCACAGGCGCCGGCAAAACGACCATCATCAACCTGATCACGCGGTTTTATGAGATCGACGGCGGAAAAATCACCTATGACGGCATCGACATCCGCGACATTAAAAAAGACGACCTGCGCCGCAGCCTGTCTGTTGTGGTGCAGGATACGCACCTGTTTACCGGCAGCATTAAAGACAACATCCGTTACGGCAACCAGGGCGCGACCGACGAGGACGTGGTGCACGCGGCTAAAATCGCCAACGCAGACTCTTTTATCCGCCGCCTGCCGAACGGCTACGACACAGTGATCTCGGGCGACGGCGACAACCTGTCGCAGGGGCAGCGGCAGCTTTTGGCCATTGCCCGCGCCGCCGCTTCCAAGCCGCCGGTGCTGATCCTCGATGAAGCGACCTCCTCTATCGACACCAGAACGGAAAAGCTGATCGAAAAGAGCATGGACGCCCTGATGGAGAACCGCACGGTGTTCGTGATCGCGCACCGCCTCTCGACCGTACGCAATTCGCACGCCATTCTCGTTATTGAAAAAGGGAAGATCATTGAACGCGGCAGCCACGAAGAGCTGCTGGCCAAACACGGGCGCTATTACCAGCTGTATACCGGCGCCTGTGAGCTGGCCTGACACAATTTGTTCGCAATTTATTCCATTTTTCGCAATGATTTGCGTTTATAGTATGCGTAACACTTACCTTACGGAGGAAATGAAATGCTTGCGTATAAATTTGACACACAGCTTCTGATCGAAGGCCATGACCTGGACGAAGACGAGATCCACGACTATTTCGTTGACCATTTCCAAGGCGACTGCCTGATCGCCGTCGGCGACGAAGATTTGATCAAGATACACTACCACACGAACGAGCCGTGGAAAGTGCTGGAATACTGCGCCTCCCTCGGCGATATTTACGACGTTGTGGTGGAGAACATGCAGCGCCAGGAGGACGGCCTGAAAGGCTGAAAACACCAAAAACAGCCCCGTACAGCCCCGTATGTTGCATACGGGGCTGTTTTTTTGTCATGAACGGTAAAAAGCAAAAATTTTTGTAACAAACCGGCGCAAAATGCACGCTTATTAATTGAGAGATCTTTCAAAGAAACTTTGGAGGGAACACATATGAAACGAAAGCTGTGTTTTCTGTTGGCCCTGACCGCCGCTGTGTGCATTTTTTCTTGCGCCGTGCCGGCTATGGCCGACGATTCGCCGTATGACGATTTTTGGGATGATACGAATAACTGGCAGTATATTCAGGATATTTCTGTTTTTATCAACGACAGCAAAGACTGGCCGGACGGCACCGACATCCGAACCGAATACGACCCATCGCTTGATAGCCATACATTTGAATACGTTGGCAATGGCGATTTGCAGGAATGGACTTTCCCAAAGGCTGTGGAAGGGCGTGACTATGAGATCGTATCACGTTCCAACAACAGCATCACTTTGCGGTTTATCAACCCCACACACGGCATTCCCTATGTAAACGCCGTGGTCGATTTTGGAGACCTGACGACACAAAAAGAAACGAAAGCGGCAGGTCAAACACAGGCAGATACGACCCAAAAGGCCGAAAAGGTCGCCGCCGAAACGACCGGCAGCACAGCAGCGCCCGAAGAGACCCATGAAAACAGCACTGCACCTGCCGCCGAAAAAAGCGAAATAAAGCCGGACAGCACAGGTAAAACAGCGGCTGTGGCCGGCGGGGTGATCGCCGGTGTGATCGTGATCGCCGGCGTTGTCATCGCCATTAAGAAAAAGCATTAATAGTAAATATTCAAATCAAAATAAAGGAGGGACGGCAGATGCGCGAAGAGAAAGAACTGGTCTTGCAGGCACAAAAAGGCGACGAAAATGCGTTTTGCGCACTGTACGAGCTTTACGCCAAAAAGCTTTACAACTTTGCCATGTTCCGGCTCGGCGACCCGTATGACGCCGAAGACGCGGTGCAAAACTGCATGCTTGTAGCGTTTGAACAAATTACCAAGCTGAAAAAGGCAGAGGCCTTTTCGCCGTGGCTTTTTAAGATTTTGTACTGCAGCTGCGTAACGCTGATCAAAGAGCAGGCCAAAAAAAGAGAAACGCAGGACTTGGAAAACGCCCTGCACCTATTTTCGGCAGAAGACGAAAAAATGGTTTCGCAGTCGGAAGTGCACGAAGCGCTTGCCGCCCTTTCAGAAGAAGAGCAAAACATCGTGCTGCTGTCGGTCATCGGCGGCCTGAAAAGCAAAGAGATTGCAAAGATCACCGGCTATTCCCCCGGAAACGTACGCCAGAAGCTGCGCCGCAGCCTGGCCAAAATGAAAAAGAGATTGGAGTGAAGCCGTATGAAAAAAAGAGAAAAAGAGAACCTGGAATTCGTCAGAAGCCGGTTTGAAAAAGCGGCTTACGAAATTCCCGTTACCCTAAGTACAAAAGCTATGCGTAAAAAAATAACCGAAAAGGCCCAGGCAGCGCCTGTACGGCGCAAAAAAAGGCACAGCATGCGCCCCTACATTGCCGCAGCCGCCTGCCTGGTTCTGGTGATCGGCGCGGTGTTTGCCGTAAAAGGCAATTTCTTTCAAAACACCAAGCGCATTGCCACTTTCCAGAGCTATGACGAAGTCCAGGCTTTTGCCGCCGGGCTGAGCAAGCCGGCCATTCCGTCTGAAATGGGCGGCGGTCCCCTGCAGTCCATGATCCAAACGGTGGAGAGCGCCGGCCAGACTGCCTCAAACGGGCAAAATATTTACTGCGCCTATTATAATGCTTACAGCGACACCGACCGCAACAGCGTATATGTATTCAGCGCTGAGGGCGAAGATGCGCAGCTGCTCGGAAAGATCGGCGGATTTGACGATCAGCTGGATATAGAAAGCCTGCTGGCGACTGAAAACAGGCTGATCGTGTGTCTGTCTGACCCGGACGGTGTTACACAAATCTATATATACGACATTTCCGATCCGGTTTCGCCAAAAAAGATTGCGGTATTTGAACAGAGCGGCAATTACACAAACGCATTTCTGATCGGCAATACGGTCTACACCCTGTCAAACTATCTGCCCCAAAAAGCGGAAAGCATACCGAAAAGCGGCGCTCAGGGCGCGGCCGAACCGGTCAAGGCAGAAAACATCAGCTACTTTGAAAACTGCCGCAACCTGAACTACATTGTCATCAGTGCCCTGGACACAACAAACGGCACAGCCGGCGAGACAAAAGCCGTGCTCGGCGGCATGCCCATTGTCTGCTGCATGGAAAACGCCATGTATATCGCTGAAGACGGCACGATCTATGGGCAAGACGGCTGGGTCGATTCACAGACCTACAGCGATGCCAGCCGCAGCAGCACCAATATTGTTAAACTGGAGCTGGAGGGCACGCAGGTGCGCTTTGCCAATATGGCCGAAGTAAGCGGTATTCTGGCAAAAGACCTGATTTCGGACAGCAACCTGCTGTTTGCAGACGGCGAATATGTTGCACTGATCACCACCATGTGCGATGAAAACGGTGTGCAAAAGACCACGCTCACCACACTGGACAAAAACCTGAAGCAACTTGGCCAAAGTGAAGCGTTTGCTCCGGGTGAAACGCCGCGGGACGCCGCTGTGCTGGGCAGCACCGTCTATGTAAGTACGGATGGCGGCAACCTGTACGTCGTAGACCTTTCTGACAAAACAGCGCCGAAATACGCAGGCTCTGCGCAGGCGATGGAATACAGCGGCATCTTTGCACCTGTGGACGAAACGCATTTTCTGGTTCTAAGCGACTTTATGAGCGCACCCGAAGGCGGCGACCTGGTTACGCTGTACGACATTTCCGACCCGCTTGCTCCAAAGGTTGCCGACCAAAAGCAGCTTGAAAACATTTACGTTTCTTCGGAAAGAATGATAATAAACCGCGAAAAAGGCTACTTTGCCATCCCCTACTACACATCCGACGAAGTGCAGCGGTATTACGGGGTTTTAACACTGGAGATCCAAAACGAAAAAATCGTGGTGAGCAACACGTTTTTAAACGATAACCACGATGCCATTAACGCCAACATGTGCTGTATACTGGGCGATTATATTTACAACTTTGCAATAGACACTTCAGATACCGGCGGCGCGGAGCTTCTCATATCCGCCCACAAATACAAATAAGCGCAAAAGAAAAAAGGACACAGGCAGTTCGGTTGCCCGTGTCCTTTTATACACTGATTTTATTTTTCCACTTTCGGCAGCGTGGCAAAGCCTTTTTCCAGATCAGCATCGGTCGGGATGTAATCCGTCATGGTGCCGTCGTTAAAGCTTTCGTAAGCATACATATCGAAATAGCCGGTACCCGTCAAGCCGAAAAGGATCGTTTTCTCCTCGCCGGTCTCCTTGCACTTGAGCGCCTCGTCGATCGCGACCTTGATGGCATGGCTGCTTTCCGGCGCCGGCAAAATACCCTCTACACGGGCAAAACGTTCAGCCGCCTCAAACACAGAAGTCTGTTCCACCGCTACGGCTTCCATCAGGCCATCGTGATAAAGCTGGGAAAGGATGGCGCTCATACCGTGGTAACGCAGACCGCCGGCGTGGTTCGGCGACGGCATAAAGCCGCTGCCGAGCGTGTACATTTTGGCAAGCGGGCAAACCTTGCCGGTGTCGCAGAAATCGTAAGCGAACTTACCGCGCGTAAAGCTGGGGCAGCTGGCCGGTTCCACGGCAATGATGCGGTAATCGTTTTCGCCGCGCAGCATTTCACCGACAAACGGTGAGATCAATCCGCCAAGGTTAGAACCGCCGCCGGCACAGCCGACGATGATGTCGGGCTTAACGCCGTATTTGTCGAGTGCCGTTTTGGTCTCCAGACCGATCACCGTCTGGTGTAGAAGCACCTGCGAGAGCACGGAACCCAAAACATAACGATAACCCTCGTGCGTGGTGGCCGCCTCGACCGCCTCCGAGATCGCGCAGCCAAGGCTGCCGGTCGTTTCGGGGAACTCCTCCAGCATTTTGCGGCCGATGGCCGTTGTGTTCGACGGTGACGGCGTGACAGACGCACCGTAGGTGCGCATGACTTCGCGGCGGAAAGGCTTTTGCTCATAAGAGCACTTCACCATGTAGACCTGGCAGTCCAGGTCAAAATACGAGCAGGCCATGGACAGCGCTGTGCCCCACTGGCCGGCGCCCGTCTCGGTCGTAACGCCCTTTAAGCCCTGTTTTTTCGCATAGTAAGCCTGGGCGATGGCAGAATTCAGCTTGTGGCTGCCGGAGGTGTTGTTACCCTCGAACTTATAATAGATCTTAGCCGGCGTGCCGAGCGCTTTTTCCAGGCAATAGGCACGCACCAGCGGCGACGGGCGGTACATTTTGTAAAATTCCACGATCTCGTCGGGAATGTCAAAATACGGCGTGGTGTCGTCCAGCTCCTGCTTAACAAGTTCGTCACAGAACACCGGGCGCAGCTCGTCAAACGTGATGGGTTCCAGCGTCTGCGGATTCAAAATCGGCGCCGGCTTGTTCTTCATATCGGCGCGGACATTGTACCATTTTTTCGGAAGCTCATCTTCACGCAGATAGATTTTGTAAGGGATTTTTTTCTCGCTCATAATTCTCTTTCCTTTCTGAAAATGTTGATAAAGCCGAAGCCGATTCCAGGTTTTCATTTGTTTTCCGGGAAACAAAAAAAGCCCCTGTCCATAATAGGACAAGAGACTACTCCTGCGGTGCCACCTATCTTCATTCAAAGAATGCACTTAACCGCGTACCATCATACGCGTTCCGCTGTAACGGTCGGACTCCGTCGCCCCTACTCGCCTGCGCTTTCGGTTTGCCCTCGCAAGGCCATTCGCCAAAAAAGATGCCGCGGCTTCTCACCAACTGCCGTTCTCTGTGCACATGCTGTTTTTGGTTACTAATCTTGCTCATCGGTTCTTAACTTTATTTCATTATATGACACCGTAAAGAATTTGTCAACCACTTTTTAAATCCAAGTTTTTGGGCATGCTAAAAACGAGGTGATCACAATGATTGAAAATGATACGATAAGACTTTTGCGCGAATGCAGCAGCGGCGCGGAAATGGGCGCACGTTCGATCGGCGACATTTTAGACAAGGTGGAGGACCGGCAGCTCAAAAGCATCCTCACCTCCAGCAGAGACGCGCACAAAAAGATTGAGCACGAGACAAAAGCCCTTTTAAACAGCTACGGCGACCAGACGAAAGACCCGCCTGCCTTTGCCAAAATGATGAGCAAATTCACAACTGACATGAAAACCGCTTTTGACCCGGGCGACGACAAAGCCGCCGACCTGATCACACAGGGCTGCAACATGGGTGTAAAAACGCTCAACAAGTACCTGAACGATTTCAAGGCGGCCGACGAACGTTCCAAAAGCATTGCAAAACAGCTGATTACCGAGGAAGAGCGGCTTTGCGAAGACATTAAAGGCTATTTATAAGAAGTATTGACGCACCCTTCTTTTTTTGATAAACTTGATAAGTCGATCAAAGGAAGGGAAAAAATGAAAAAAGCAGAACTGAAAGAAGCGTTTAAGGACAGTCTGCCGGTGCTGGCCGGCTACCTGGTGCTGGGCGCCGGGTTCGGCATTTTGCTGCAGAGCCACGGCTACAACGTGTGGTGGGCGCTTGTCATGAGCGTAACGATTTTTGCCGGCTCCGGCCAGTACCTGGCGGTAGACCTGCTGGCACAGGCAGAAAGCCTGGTCACGGCGGCGCTGATGACATTTATGATCAATGCGCGCCACTTTTTTTACGGCCTGTCCATGCTGGAACGATATAAAGACACAAAGCCCTATAAACCCTACCTGATTTTCGGGCTGACGGACGAGACCTACTCCATCGCCTGCAGCAAAACCTTTGCCGAGGGTATGTCCCCGAAAAAATATTATTTTTATCTGACGGTACTGGATCATTTGTACTGGATCGTCGGCAGTGTGGCCGGCGCACTGGCCGGTTCGCTGATCCACTTTAACAGCAAGGGCATCGAATTTTCCATGACGGCGCTTTTCACCGTGATCTTTGTGCAGCAGTGGACAAGCGAAAAGCGCCACGCCCCGGCGATCATCGGCGTTGCCTGTTCGGCCGTTTGCCTGCTCATTTTTGGCCCGGACAGTTTTATTATTCCCTCCATGATCGCCATTGCAGCGGTTCTTCTGGTTGGTAAAAAAAGACTGGAGGGGGTGCGCGAAGATGGATAAAACGCAGATCATGCACTCTGTTTTGATCGTAGCTGTTGCCGCCATTGTAACAGCTGCTACGCGCTTTCTGCCGTTTCTGCTGTTCCCCGCCGGCAAAAAAACGCCGAAAGTCATTACATATTTAAGCAGTGTGCTGCCGTTTGCCATTATCGGGATGCTGGTGGTGTACTGCCTGAAAGACGTTGGCATAACCAGCTACCCTTACGGCATTCCGGAACTGATCGCCATTGTAGCCGTTGTGGCGCTGCACCTTTGGAAAAAGAACACGCTGCTCAGCGTGGCCGGCGGCACCGTGCTTTACATGGTGCTGGTACAGGTAGTTTTTGTATAACGCATGCAGCAAAAATACGCAAAAAAGCTCCGGCAGCGCCGGAGCTTTTTTATGCTGAAAAACTTATTTGCCGATCTGTTTGGAGTACTTGGCAACGTACACCGTGCGCATGATCATGCACTCTGCCGTGGGCACATAGTGCACGCGGTTGAAGATGTTGGCACCGATGTCGGTTGCGGCGCCCTTTTCCATGACCAGAGAAAGCGCTTCCATGTCGCCCTCGCTGTTGCCGGTGACGAGCGCACCCATCTTGTCGACCAGAACGGCGTTTCTGCCGTCAAGCGCTTTGGCAATGGCCTTGGCGCATTCGTCGGTCTCGCCGTCTACCCAGCCGCAGTTGCGAATGGAAATGCCGGCGATCTGGGCAAAGTCGTCGATCATCGGATACATCGTTTTGCCAAGGCAGGAGACGGCCACGATATCCGGCTGCGTCAGGTGACGGATCATCGTACACTTCTGTGCCTTATAGATAGCCGTATGGATCTTGGAGACCTTCGGCGCAATGCCGTCGATCGCAAGGCCGGTAGACAAATCGATCTCAAGCGTTTCGCCGCCGACCGTCAAAGAATAGGTCTTGCCATGCAGTACGGAACTGCCCAGGTCGCAGATCGTTTCAGGCATGGTGCCCGCTTCCTTCTGCTTCAGGTAATAATTGCGCATCGCATCCTCGGAAAACGTTTTGTCCCAGGAATGACGGATGTAGTTGTCTTTAATAATACGTTCGCAGCAGGCTTCCAGCGTTTCAGCCAGCTTGAACGCATCTTCATAAGTATCGCCCATGCAAAGCGTGCCGTGGTGCATCAGCAGAAATGCGCGGCAGCCCGGGTGCATGGTGATGGCGCGCTCCACATTTTTGCGCAGCATCGGCGTTGTGGACATCGCATAATCGGCAACCGGGATCGTGTCACCGAGCACATCGCGGAAATCCTTGTAAACGTTGCGGATCTCCATGCCGGTCACACTGACGATCGTGGCCGCTTTCTGGTGTGTGTGGATCACGAAATCCACAGTGGGATGGTGCTTATAAGCATCTGCATGGATGCCTTTTTCGGATGAAGGCTTTACGTCGCCCTCATAACTGCAGTCTTCGATATTGACCACAACGATCTCGTCCGGCGTCAAATTTTCATAGGAACGGCCGCTGGGCGTGATCACAAACTGTGTGTCCGAAATACGGGCGCTGACATTGCCCCAGGTGCGCGCGATCAGGCCGGTTTCGAGCAGGCGCTTGCCGGCTTCGATCACCAAACGCTTTGCTTGTGCAATTTCGTATGCCATAACATTTCCCTTTCTGCTAAACTAAATATTTGCAATATGAGCACAGCAAGGGGGAAGCTCCCCTCCCCCTTGCCGTAAAACGATTATTAATCTTCGATCTTGCAGCACTGGCTGAGCACCTTGTCGAATCTGGCGATACAGTCGTCGATCATCTCCTCGGTGTAAGCCGCAGATGTGTACAGACGGGAACCGGCCAGCGTGACCAGGCCCTCGGCCATGTAAGCCGCGCCCATATACTGCATTTCGGTCTGGCGCTTGCTCGTCTCTTTCAGGACGTGCGGGATCGTCCAGGGCTTTCTGAGGTCTACACGGAAGTGCATGGTACCCACGGTGTGCAGGTGGCAGACCGAGCCGACATTGTAGCAGACGAACGGCAGATCGTACTTTTTGATGCTTTCCTGAATGCCTTTGACCAGACGGTCAGCCATATGACCGGCAACCTGGCAGGCATTTCTCTTTTCGATCTCGCAGATCGTGGTGTAACCGGCGCAGCAGGAGATCGGTGTAGCCGCCAGCGTACCGCCGCACATGGCCTTATGGATCTTTTTGCCGGAGGTCTTGTCAAGGCCGGCGCCAAGATACTTCATAACTTCTCTGTGGCCGCCGATGCCGCCGGCACCCGGATAACCGCCGGCGATGACTTTACCGAAGATGGTCAGGTCGGGGTCGATGCCGTAGTATCCCTGTGCACCGGACATGCCGATTCTGAAGCCGGAAACCACTTCGTCGCAGACGAGCAGCGCGCCGTACTTGCGGCAAAGCGCCTGCACGCCCTTCGGGAAGTCTTTGTCGACCGGGCGGGTCGCCGACTCAGGACCGATCGGCTCAATGAAGACGGCAGCTGTGCCGCCGCGGAACTTGTTGATGATAAGCTTTCTTTCAAGTGACTTCAGGTCGTTCGGGAAGAATTCCTGCGTGTGCTTGAAAACATAAAGCGGAACGCCGTGGCTCTGGGTGTTCATGGTGCCGGGCACGCGGATACCCCATGCCAGCTGGTCAGACCAGCCGTGATAGGCGCCGCCCATTTTAATGATGTTCTTATGTTTGGTCGCCAGGCGTGCAACACGCACAGCGCACATGCAGGCCTCGGTACCGGAGCCGAGCATGCGGAACATTTCCACAGACGGCACGCACTCGCTGATCTTTTTTGCAAGCTTGTACTCATATTCATGGAAAAGACCGGTGGACGGGCCGCAGTCGTTGAGCAGTTCGATCACCTTTTCACGAACGACGTCGTCATTCGAGCCGAGCATGGTCGGGCCGCCGGCCTGCAGGAAATCGTAATACTCGTTGCCGTCAAGGTCATAAAGCTTTGCACCCTTCGCCTTTGTAAACACGAGCGGGAAAGGATAGTTGAAAGCCAGGTTGTGCTGAACGCCGCCGGGGATGACCTGCTTGGCCTTTTCGATCATTTCCTTTGACTTCTTGCACTTTTTGCCGTAATACTCGTCTTCATACTTTTTGAGCGCTTCACGGCTGATGGAATAAATCGGTTTTTTGATCAGGGCATCGAGCTGGGCCGTGATCAGGCCGGCGTCATGATAC
>ERZ1090878.39-NODE-39-length-62871-cov-37.629696_pt1 | contig 62871 bp, 70 predicted proteins | sample MGYA00478473_ERZ1090878 | MGnify/ENA primary metagenome ERZ1090878 (study PRJEB33644, sample SAMEA5815720) | chicken gut metagenome | biome: Chicken; feature: Gastrointestinal Tract; material: Caecum | place: Ireland | collected 2019-01-01 | study: A study of the... | reverse complement strand
CAGGTTGGACGTAATAGTCGAAACCATAGCGGGTCTGACAGTAAGTACAGACATCCTTGGTCTGCTGGTGAACGTCTGCCCGGCGCAGGAATGCTTTTCTGGCGTCCTGGAACGAGTGCAGGCAAACCGGGCACAGAGTCATGAGGGATGCGGTATTGGCATTGCGTGCGTAACTACAGCTCATAGGGTTTTCCTCCTTTGTGTTGAAAGATTTGGTATGTAAAAAGCCCACCGTCTTGGGTCTTGCGATCCTGGGCGGTGGGCTGAAATTGTTTTTGGGGTTCCTCCCCTATTTGTCCTCGACGCCCCGGGGAGGGTTGGGAACCTTCTGGCGGCGGATTTGCACCGCTCCATCGGCCTTTCGGCCGCCCCGCCTTCTTTGTGGCCGGGCCGCGAGTTACGGAAGTATCATTGTCTGGAAGTACCAGGAGGCTGCTTATTCACTTTTCAAGGTCCACTGGCTTCGGGCTTGTCCCTCCGTCTGGGGGAGTCCCTTGCTGTGACTCTATGATACCTTGAATTTTTCTCTTGCGGGAGTGACTCGTAGTACACCTTTTAGTGTACTCTTAGTACACCTCTTACAGCATGCGCTTTGCTTGTTCAATAATTTCTATTGCTCCTGCAAGTTTCTCTTTGGCAGCATCTGTTTGCGACTTTTTACCCAAGATCAGAAAATCCAATGAAACATCATATGTAAGGGCAATTTGAGCCATCAAATCGAGCGAGCAGGCACGGCGACCACGTTCAATGGACTTCAGATGGTCAAGGCTGATGTTCAGCTGATCTGCAAATTGCATTTGTGTATAATGTAAATCCTCTCTCATAGCCCGAATTCTAATTCCACATTCCATAATGTCAAAGCGCATAGGGTTATCCTCCAGATTTTGACGCGTGTATAGACATGCAAAATCTGAAGATCAAGGATATCTGGCGATATATGTTTCCCAGTGTTGGCGCATCTGTCACTCCCGTGGGGCGACGGAAGCGACAACTAGATAGCAAATAAAAAAGGCCGGCAGACAGCCGCAATTTCCCTAACCTAAGGAAATCGCTTCCGTCTGCCGGCTCGTCCGGCCTATAGCCGGTTCAGTCCTATCGAACAAACTTTTGACTCCTGAATTCTGTTCCTAAGGGCTTGTACCCAGTTCAACAGCAGCTACAGTATGTCTCATTCCATATTCAGTTTTATGTATAATGAAGGGCTAGTTCTTAACCTAGATCGTCAAAATAGAATCCTGCGTGGGTTACTGTCACCTTGTTCCGTTCCATTTCAATCACCCAGTGCCGCCTGCATTTAGGGCATTGATGGTAGCCCATAACAATGATTCTTCCGCACATAAGCCGTGTGCCGCACTTTGGGCAGTTGGAAATATTCAAATCCATTCGTCGGTCCGAAGTCATAAGTGCCCCCTTTTCTTGGTTTGTTCTTACTATCGTAAATTAGTGATAATCGTACCTAAAATCCCAATTTACATCTCATCCCCACTGGGCGAAAGTCTCGAGCTTTCTTGATGGAGAAGGTCACTAATCAGGTAACAGCCACCGGCAGCATATAACCAGTGGAATCAATGGAATCAAATGTAGTAGTCACTTCTACATAGATACGCGCAGTATGAGGACAGGCTTCACCCATATCATGATCCGCCATCCATGTCACCTCCCAAGTCACAGTCTTTATCTTGGTATCATGATATCATGCCTCCATTATGTTATCAATATTATATTTATAACAACTTTTTGTTTTATTCATTGTCTAGTTTCTCTAAGTCAACATCGCTCCCCTCTCCCATTTTCCAAAGATGTGTGGTATAATGATAAAAAATTATTCTTCTTTTTCTTCAAATCAAGGCAACTCGCCCAATGATGAATCTCTCCTATGGAATCTTTGATCTGGTGGCCCAGAGCTGCCCTCTCTTTTTCTATAATTTCCCTGTCTGCCAGAGACCCGGGCCTGCCTTTCAGGCAGGGTCTGGTTTTGTGCGGTCTTTTCGCGCCCTGCGCCCTCCCCTGTCCATGTGACGGGGCGGCGTGGGGCGCTTTTTGTTTTTCTGAAAGGAGTCAACAAGTATGGAATTAAAATATACCTGTCCCGACTGCGGGACCCCTTTGGGCTATCTGCCCTCAACCGCTTTTCTCTGGACGGCGGTGTGGAGATCTTCCCGTCGGAGCTCTTTGACGGGGCGGAGAAGATGGATTGCTATGTCCAGCCGGAGGACTACAAGGCCCTCACCGAAAATCCCTTTGTGCTGGGCGAAGCGCCTGTGCCCCTGTTTTACGGTGCGGCCTGCCAGGATGTGAACACGGTGGGTGGCTTTGCCAACTGGGTACAGGACGCGGAATATACGACCTGCCCCCACTGCGGGAAACCTATGAAATATCTGGTCCAGATTCAGTGGGATACGTTGTTTGACTGCGCAGAGGGCACGCTCTATGTGGAGTTCTGCCCGGACTGCCATATCGTATCCATGCAGCATCAGCAGACCTGAGAGGAGACCTTGCCATGAGTTTGCCAAAGCGTGACGGCGTGCATGACCGCTACTATCTGATCCACAAGCCGGACACTTCACCGGAGGTACTGGCGGAGGCGGATCTCTGCATTCAGGATGTAATGAACGGCACCGCCCGTGAAAATCACTCCGCCTACCCGACTGTGGTGCGAAATCATAACGGAACTCCCTTTCTCCCGGATCAGCTGTTGGAGCGGTATCTGACCGGGCTGCCGCTGAAAGGATTTCCCTGTGAGGATGCTGTCTCTCTCTGCGGCGCCATGCGGCGGCTGGTGGGCTGGCAGGAGATCCGCTATACATTGGAGAAGTACATAGAAAAGCAGGTACAGGAACGCTACTTCCTTGTGGGAGAGCGGGATGATGGCTTTACCGTCTTTCCGCCCTGCACGGTACTGCCGGAATTGCGCCCCGAGGATGCGGATGAAGGTCTGCTGCGCTTTGCCTGCTATGTAGCGATCTGCCATACCGTGTACGGGCAGAGTTTTGAATCCCTCACGACTGAACACATCCTCGGCCTGGTTTCCCAGATCCGCCCTGACATAGTAAAGGAACTGAAAACCAATGGCAGCGGCCAATTGCCGCCACCTATCCAAAAGCGGAAAACAAAGCATCTGACCGCCTCGGCCAACGATGCTTTCGCTACCATCCGTATCACCGCCAAGGACTGCGGCGAGGGGGCCTGTGAGGAGGCTCTCAGCTATCTGATTGAGATTTTGGAGCAGCCGGAGTTCCCCCGCAGTTACTCCATCGAGTTCCGCGGGCCGGAGAAGCTCTACCTGCCCATCCCCGGTCTGCCCAAGAAGGGCGTCAACCAGCTCTTTGCCTGCGCGGTGCGGGACCCCCGCCTCCATGTCCGAATGGAGAATTATGCTCGGCTGGCCATGCGGGAGGACGAGATGTACCAAAACCTCTCCGATGAGATCTGCGCCCTGCCTGGCACCTTCGCCGTGTTCGCTCTGGGGCTGGAGGGGCCAAAGTGGTGGGGGCTGGTGTGCGACTACCTGGACCGCTGTGACGACGAGCACTCTTCGCTCCAAGAAAAGTTCATCCACGCATTTTTCAAAAAATATGGCTTTACCGCCCAGTCCCTGCCGGTGCTGGTCCACGGAGTCCAGTCCATGCAGAATCTGAAGCCCGCAAAGGAGTTCCGTACCCTGATCGCCAATGAGGAGAGCCTGAATGCTCTGCTGGAGATCAAGGAACATCTGGGGGACTACCTGCCCGAGGAAGGAGCGCATGACCAGCGGGCTCGGGACTACCTGTGGCGGGAGATGCTCTGGGCCATCTGGGGCCCGGCCTCCGAAAACAGCGGCGGCAGGGTCCTCAAGGTCGCACCAGAGGAGCTGAAAGAGAAATACCGGCAGGTATTTGCGTAAGGAGAACGCCATGAAAAAGAGAACGGTCAAGGACTTTATTGCTCTGTACACCCCGGAAGACGAGGAAAAGCTGGCGCTGATTCAGGATGGTACCAGCGCGGACAAAACCTTTTTGGATACCTTTTGGACAGCCCATACCCATGCCCTTGCCATGGCGGACACCCGGACGGGACAGGTGATCTCCGGCCGATGCTATCTGAGCTGGCCGCTGACGGACAAGGAACGGGAAGCCGGCGACTATTCCAAGCGGTTTATAAAGGGTCAGGTCTACCGGATCAAAGCCCGCGGCTGGAAAGGTGATGCCCTCAGCGAACCTCAGTGGTATGTCACAGAGGTATTGGAGGAAGGTGTCCCCTGTCCGGCATTAGAAGATATCTGGGCGGAGTACACAAAGCCCGTCCTTCTGGAGGACGAAGTGCTGGGGACCCTCACGCTGGACCGTGAAATGAGTTATTTCAGCGGGACCTGCCAATGGATGGGAAAAGACATCCGCATTTCGCTGGATGTGGAGATCGAAAATCAGGCGTCTTGGACGCGCACGCGGAATGTCATGAAAAAGCTGCTAGCGGAACAGGAAACTTGGGACAGGTCCCTGCGGGCGCTGGCCGCCCGGAAGCTCACCACTCAGGCCAACGAGTGGCTGGCGGACAATGACCGGACGGACCGGGACCCGGAACAAGATCCCATTACGGAGGAGGAGTTCGCCCGGCGTATCCTGCTCACCGAGTTCTCCGTCTCCCCCGGCGGCCGGTTTACCGCTTGGTATGAGGATGACGATATGTTCTGGGGCCATGTGATTACTGTGGATGGTACACTGAAAAAAGGCCCCGTTGACACTGATATACAGGGCTGACAACAAGCGTTTACAGGAGGAAGCGTCCATGATGTGCGAGCACTGTGGGCAGATCTTCACCTGTGTGGCCAACACCTGGCGGGGCAGCGGCCACTTCAAAAAAGGCAGGAACTGACAGGAAAGGCGGTACGGAAATGAACCAGAGAGATGAAGCAAAACTGCTGGAGCAGCTGGAGCAATGGAATGAGGCGGACGAGTTTTCCCGGTGCATCCAGGCCATCGAAGCCATCCCGGAGCGGGAGCGCGGCTATCTGCTGACCGTCATGCTGAGCCGGGCCTACAGCAATCTGGCGGTGCTGGGTGATCACAGCACTCACGGTGAGGACGATGAAGTAGACGGGAATCTTATTCGGCACGCCATTGAGCTGCTGGAGTCCGTCCGCGCCCAGGGGGAGGGCGACCCCTACTGGAACGCCCGGATGGGCTATTCCTGCCTGATGGCATACAGTTCCGCATCTACCGCCTATGAATACGCAAAACGATGGCTGGCCCTGGCCCCGGATGACCCGGACGCCCAAAAGCTGGTGCGGGACTGTGAGGCGTATCTGGAGGAGGAAAAGGCCCTGGAGCTGGACTGGAGCGAGCGGGAGGAGATCATCCGGCAGGAGACCATTCCCCCTGCCGACGATGACATCCTCGGCCATGTGAAGGTACATATTGACCGGTATTTCGGTGTCTATACCCAAGTCCTCACGGACGACAGTGACCCGGAGTATCCCCTGGAGATCGCCGTCATCCCGCCCCGGCTGGAGCACGACTATTACACCCTGGTCACCCTGGGCCTGAGCCGGCACCGGATGGGTTTCCCGGAGGAGCGGCGGGACGAAAAACTGGAGCGGGCGGAGCTGCTCATCAATCTGCCCCGGGACTGGAAACTGACCAAGGCGGACTGCCGGGAGGAGAGGTGGAACTGGCCCATCCGGATGATGCTGGCCACCGCACGCTTCGCCATGGAGGACCCGGAGGTGGGGCTTGAATCCAGGACTACGCTGTCGGAGGGCGAGGAGGGCGCCCCTCTTGCGGAGGACACCGACCTGCGGGGCGAGATCCTGCTCTGTCCTGGTGTGTTTGGGGAGAACTCTTTTTTCTGCCGCCTGCCGGACGGGGACGAAGTCAACTTCTATCAGGTGATCCCTCTCTATCGGGAGGAGCTCCAATACAAGCTGGAGCACGGCTCGGACGCCCTGCTGGACCTCTGTCCGGACGAGAGTCTGGAGGTCATTGATCCCCACCGTCTGAATGTGGTCACCGACCGGGAGCGGCTGGGCTATGACCCGGCGGAGATGGACAATGCCGCTGACCAGATTCAGAAGATCCGGGCGCTCCACCTGCCGGTGGACGAACTAAGCGCCTGCAATCTCATGGCCTTCTATCTGAGCTGGGCCATGAAGCGTGGGCAGATGAGCAACCCCTTCCTCTCCCAATACCGGGAGGTGGTAGAGGCAGTCCAGGCTGGAAAGGGGCCGGATCTGCGGGAATTTATCCGTGACCGGCTGGACGGAAAGCTGTCCACCCAGTGCTTTGACCGCCGCGGCTCCGGCTTTGCCCAGTGGTACGCCCAGGACAACCGTTCTAACCCCTATGTCTACCGCCGGGACTGCCGGAATATCGTCTTGGCCAGGCTCAAAGACCGCGTCTGGAACAGTATTGCGGAAAAAGAAGCGGCCTATCTACTTCTGCCATATACCGAAGAAATCCGTCAGAGTGTGGAGCAGCTGCTGGATGAGCGGTATCAACAGTATCTGGAATCGGAATTTGTGGATGACCCGGAGGAGCGTATAGCGCGGGCAGCGGAAGGAAAACCGGCTGTCATTCCTGACTGGGACGGCCCTCTGTTCTGCTACGCCTCCGACCGGGTCGCCCAGGACGGCTGCAAGGTGCAGCTCATGGACCGGCTGCTTCCGGAACGGGAGGATATGGGCTGGGAGAGCGGCTGGGCCTTCTACTCCGGGGACGAGGAAGATGTGTACGGCGAAGGAGAGGAATACGATTATCCTCACTGCGGTTTCTACGATATCCGGGACATCTGCCGCATTGACCCGGACATTGTCCCGTTTCTCAAACTGCCCTATAGCACCACGAAGATGCGCGGTAAAGACGGGGCATGGTATGAGGTGACCCGCGAGGACAAAGGTGAGGAGGAACCCTAAATGAACGGCGAACAGATCACGGCTTTTTTACAGGAGCACTGGGAGTGGGTGACTTTGATCATGGGCATTGTGTCCGTGGTTGGCTCAATTCTGAATTGGAACTGGATGTGCGACCCTACCGGCAAGCCGGATTCCCACCGCTATGGACGCAGCTCCCGCCGGGTACAGTTCTTTCTGCTGGGAATCGTGCTGATTGTGATCAGTATCATGTCTTTAGTGAAGTAAGGAGACAAAAAATGTCATTCAAATTTACATTCCGAGAGATTACCCCGGAAGATACGGAAATTTTGCGTATGCTCAAACTACAGAACGCAAAACCGGAGGATCATCTTTGCTGCGAGATCCTAAGAGGTGACGGTATCACCATGAAGGCTTGGTACAGCAAGGCGGATGTTGCCCTCTGGGGAGAGGACTACATCAAGGCCAATTCCAAAATGAACTATATAGACGGTGACTGGAGGGTCAGTTTGGACATGGAGCCGTGGAACCGCGCACACGGCGTATTTTCGAAAGAAGTCGCATCCTCGTCCTCTCCCCGTTATCCCACCTGGCTCACCGGCCATGTGAAGGAGTGGGCACAGAAGCGCCTGCCCACCGTGACATTGTGTTCTACCACTGGCAATGAACTGCTGGAGGTTTGGTACTACGGAGACCTGCGCACGGTGAAGGGCGAGCCGCAACCCTATATTGTGGATGGGAATGAGGCCCCCGGGCTGGTGGCCGCCCGCGACCCGGTCAGCGGCGAGGAATTCGTCATCTTTGACGGCGGGCGGCATGGCTACGACAATATGTTCTGCGATGAACATGATCCATCCGAGCTGGAGCACCGTCCCCTCAAGCGATATGAGATCCCCGCCTCCAAGCTGGTGCTGGAGCTGGGGTACAGCGTGGACTACGAGGACGAAAAAGAAGACTTCGAACCGGATGAGGCGGATACTGTGGAACTGATCAACGGCGAGCGTATACCTTGGGAACAGGTCAAGCGGGACGGCATCGACTATATCGCACTTTACTATGTGAACGAGGAAGGAAAACAAGTCCAGATTTTGGACGCAGAGCTGGCGTAAGTACAGCTACTCTATCCTTTGTTAATCCGAGGAGGTGTCCCATGACCCAAGAAGAACAGATCCGCCTCTATCGGCTGATGGAAAAGCTTAACTGGTTTTTCCACCAAGAGATGCACTACCTGGACCGGGAGACGGCAGAAAAGATAGCGCGGGAGTGTTACCCGGAGATTCGGGATTTTACATACGACATTTTATGGAACGACCTGCCCAAAGAGATCCAGGAGCAGCTTGAGGACGAGGAGTGCCCCGAATGACTTTACGCTGGCTCAGGAGGTGGAATTGCAATGTCCATAACCGCCTATCAAGTGGAAGCCGTTGGCCATGACCGGACCGGCCGGGACTTCGGCTATGTGAATATCATGTACCGCTACGGCGGCAAGCAGTCCTGCCCCCGGCCGGATCAGTGCGAAAAGCTGGAGATCATGTGGGCGGATGAGAGCGTCTATGGGCCGCCTGCTCCCGGCAGCAAGGTGGGCGATTTTATACAGACCTGGCTGATGGGCTCCTGGAACTGTGGGGTGTTCACCCACCGGGCAATCGCCCAGCGGCTCATGGATACCTTTACCGGATTGAAGCTCAAGGAGTTGGCGTGGTTTGAAAACCCCAGGGAAAAGACCCTGAAAAATGGAAGGCCCCGTGTGCGTCGGGCCAAGTGGCTGCCGGAACAGGAGGTGGATCTGGTGCACCTCTACTCCGACCACTATCTTGACGCCAGAAATCCTACTCCCGCCGAAACCGACTTCTTCACTGTCACAAGGCTGGACACCTGGGGTGAGAGCACCTGGTTCATGTGTACCCCAGAGGCCGCCGAGAAACTGATCGCCATGGATTACGACAATCTGTCCGTCCGGGAGACCACCATTGTGGGATAGGAGGAATGCCGTATGATCGGGGCAGATGAAAACCAAGCGGTGCTCCATGTGGAGGTCACCTTCTGGAGCGGAAAACGAAAGACGCCCCCAGTCTGATCAGCGGGAAATACTGCCCCCACTTCGTGGTAAAGGGGACTGCCGACTATCTGGGTGTGTGTTTTCTGGATGGAAGCGAGTGCGCCTTTGATGAACCGGCGCTGGGCAACGCCCAGCCCCTCTACCCGGATACCGTGGACTATGGCCCTCTGGCCGACGGCGCGGAGTTTCTGATCTACGAGGGGGCCAACGCCGTAGGAGGAGGCCGGGTGCTGGGCCGGACTATTCCCCATCCAGTAAAGAAACAGAGGAAGTAAGCGCCCCTGTAATCGAGGGCGAGTTTGAGGAGTAAGGAGCAAGGCCATGACATCCATCGACTTTCTGAACAAGGTACATAAAAGCCTGGACTCCCAGGAATATAACCTCTCCTTTTCTCCGGCCAAGTCCAAGAATTATATGCTGTACTGCAATGGCAGCTTCATCGGTGGCCTGTTCGATGAGGAGCTGTGCTTCGTCTACGCCGACAGCGTGAGTGAGCTGCTGGGGCAGCCGGAGCCGGTCTACCGCGGTTACTCCAGCACCGCCCAGCACCGGATGCTGGTGATCCCGGAGGAGCACTGGGCGAATGCGCTGAAATTGCTCTATACCGAGAAATTCGACTGGAGCCGTCTGGTGTACGACATCACCTACACCAGCATTGGCGCGGCTGTGGTGGAGGACTTCTACGACGAGAATGTGGTGTTCCTGCGGTTCTGCTTTGAAAAGGAGCTTTTGAAAAAGAACCCGCTGGACCGGCGGGGCCGGATCATTCGGATGGTCTATCTCAACCAGGACCTGACAGAAGCGGGCAAAGTTCTATTCCCCAGACTGATGCAAAAGTTCCTTGTTTTTACAGACCGCGGCGGAAAAACCAGTCTGGAAACCATGCTGAAACGGTGGTACGCTGCGCTGGAGAAGGAGTACCGCAGCCAGATCACGGGATAAGGGGGCGACAACATGACAGAAGAAAACAGGGCCTATATCACCCATCTCAAGGTCACGGATGTCCCGTGGCACCGGCTCACCACTGCCTATGACCGGGGAACGGAGTTTCCCACCCACCTGGCGGTGCTGGAGCGGATGGAGGATATGGAGACAGTTAAAAAGTCCCTCTATGAGCTCACCACTAACATGGAGCACCAGAGCACCCTGTGGCACGCCACCCCCTTCGGCATGGTGTTTCTGAGCCGGATTCTGGAGAAGGCCCTTGCGGAGAGCGGGCAGAACCCCACAGCCCATTTCCTGGCCGGGGAGCTGCTGGACTTCTTTGCCTGCATCCTCCAGTGCTTCCACGACGGGGATGAGATGGAGCACGCCGAGCCGCTGCCGCTGTTCTCCGATCTGCTGAGGGAAGAATACCTGTGGTCGGAGGAATACGACGAGGAAGAAGATGAGATGCGCTACGAGGAGGACGAGGTTTTTCCCGATGACCTGTTCTACAGCTTCTATTTCTACTCCTGGCAGGCGGTGCTGGCCTACCGGAGCGTATTAGAGCAAGCCCCGGCGGAGTTTGCCGAGCCTGCCGCCGCAGTGCTGGAACTGCTGTAAAGGAGGATACACCGATGTTTGAAGCATTCTATGAGATGTACGAGCCCGAGGAGCAGGAAGTGGTCGCTCTGATCAATCGCTGCATTGGGGGCGGATATAACTGGAAAGGCAGCTTTTGGGAAATGACCGTTGTGACGCTGGGCATGGTGTTCTGTGACACCGGCAAGGTCAGCACCAAGGAGGAGCGTCTGGAGTGGCCGGTCACCGAGGAGGAACGCAATAGCGACAAGGGCTGGGGACGCTTTGGCAAGGAACAGATCTGCCGCCTGAAGATCCGCCGGATGAAAGAAGAACGGGCAAAAGATCTGGTGGTGCGGCCCTGGTGCATCGCAGAGGTCATCAAGGCCCATGAGGACTGCCCGGAGCTGCAGGCCGTTCTGGACGAATACCACAAGCCGGTGGTGATCCAGGACCAGGTGCTGGGAGAACTGAAACTGGACAAGGACTATGATACCTTTGAGGGTGAGATCCAGTGGTGCGGAAAGGATGTGAGCCTTTCTCTGGAAGTCAATTCTGAGAGCAAGCCCTCCTGGACCCGCGCCCGCGGCGCCGCTAAGAAACTGTTGGCCAACTGCGAGACCTGGGACAAGGCCATGCGGGAGCTTGCGGCCAAGAACCTGACTGAGCTGGCCAATGACTGGCTCTCTCAGGATGAGGAAAATCCTCGCAATCCGGAAACAGACCCCATCACAGAGGACGAACTTGCCCGGCGAATCAGCATGACGAGCCTTTCCGTCACCTCCGGCGGCAGCTTCACCGCCTGGTTTGACTGCGACGAGATGTTCACCGACCATGCGGTGACAGTCCACGGCTCCTTGAAAAAGGGCCTCAAAACTGCCAACATTGAGGGGTAAGGAGGATAACATTATGAAACTGAGCTGTAAACGCATTGATTTTACATATACCCCCGGCGAGGAAATCTTCAACTTTCCCGAGGAATCGGGACTACCCTTTATCTTCGATGTAGAGGAAGAACTGACCGGCGATCCTGCTGCCATGGATGCGGTGGGAAAAATGCTGGATGAGGCGGAGAAATTGGCGGAGAAGGCCAAAGCCGCCATCAAAGCGGCGCTGGCGGACGAGGACAGCCGCTACCATAGCGTTGTGACATTTTTCATGGAGTTCCACCGGGACGATGTAGGCCCGGATATTGCGGCGGAACTTTTTCCGGGGACCGACCCATCCAAGCTGTCCTTTGCCGAGATGGTGGACTTTTTGAAGCTCAAGCGGTTCGGCAGTCTGGTGGATGACGAGATTGATCAACAAGTTTTCATTATGGATCTGTCCTTCAACCCGGAGATCACCGACGAGCTGATGGTAATCTACTTTGACTTGAACAAGGAGATTTTCTGTATTACCCATGAAAGCTGAGGAGGTACCCCATGATCAAAGAACGCATCCCCATCTCCGGCGACCTCAAAAGCAGGGTCAAACAGTTGATGGAGTACGCCGGATGGCAGGAAGGGCGAAAAGTGGACATCTCCATTGCGGAGAAGTATTACGCCGATCATGGCGTCCCGATGATGAAGGCCACCCAGCGGTTTTACCTGAAATATTTCGGCCTGTGCTGTCAGTGGTACCTGGCGCAGAAAAAGCTGATCTGGGCGGCTGACTTTGAATTCGCGCTGTTTCCATACCTCATCAACGGGATCAAGAACCACCTGGAGGACGCCTATTTCCGGGATATGTCTGGCTTCGAGCTGGCGGAGATCGAGCGGGCGGCTGGCCAGAGGTGCCAGCCCATTGGACACATCGGCTACTACTACCCGGCGGAGGTTTGGATCTCCGAGTACGGGAAACTGTATGCGAAATATGAGTATCAGGATGAGATCGAGTGCTTTCCGGATGTGTTTGCCCTGATCGAACGGGACCTGCGGCAGTGTAAATTTGATTCCGCTGCCATGAAAACGGTTGAGGCACTGGATGGAAAGCTGTAAGAACTCTTCAAGGAGGAACTGACATGAGCATCAAAGAGAAACTGGAGTCGTTGGGCAGAAACAGCATTCAGCTGAAAATTGCCAGAAAAGAAACATACAAGCTGGGCGCTACCCGCTTCGGCGGGAAGCCGGATGTTCCGCCAGACTTCGTTTGGCCCACCTATGAGGGCGAGAGCTATGACCATGTGGTGAAAGATCGTCCTCTCACTTTCCTGGCTCAGTTCAACTGTGCGGAGTTGGCCCAGTTTGATAAGGAACATCTTCTGCCTGATCACGGCCTGCTCTCCTTCTTCTATGAGACGGATACCCAGTGCTGGGGCTATGACCCCAAGAATCAGGGCTGTGCCCGTGTCTACTGGTTTGAGGACATGTCCGCGCTGTCCGCCGCTGACTTCCCGGCAGATATGGGAGAGGATTTCAAGTTTCCCATGGTCAAGATCAAGCTGGATGCCAAGACCTCCTATCCTTCCTGGCAGGACTTCCACGAGATATTCCCGGACGAGAAGGATGACGACGCCTTCCATGACACCCGGGATGCACTGACCGGCGAGGACCCGGAGGAGGCGGAGGACTGCTCCCAACTGCTGGGCTGGCCCGCTGCCATTCAGGACGACAGTATGTTTATCGAATGTGATCTGGTGACCCAGGGCTACTATCTGGGGAACGGCTGGCTCAATATCCCCAAGGAGGTCCGTCAGCGGGCAGAAGAAACGGCCCGTGACCGCTGGATGCTGCTGTTCCAGCTGGATATCGTGGAGCTTGGCGACTTTGAGCTGATGTTCGGAGACTGCGGGCATATCTATTTCTACATCACCAAAGAGGATCTGGCCGCCCGCCGCTTTGACCGGATCTGGCTGATCCTCCAATGCTACTGAGGAGCGGCCAAATGCTGCGGCCCATCACCAACACAGAGCCGGTGGACAACGAGTTCTTCCTCCAGGATGGAGCGGTCTATTTCTCCGGCCTGTATGAAAACGGCCTGCTCAAAGGCGTCTTACCCGAAGATTTTCTCTGCTGGCATTACTGGGGCAAAACCTCTGTGGCCTGCTTCATGGGCGGCATCCGCCTGCGGGGGGCGGACCCCGCCTCCTTCCGGGTGCTGAATTTTGCCTACGCCATGGACAAAACGGCGGTCTACACCACCAGCGGGCGGGTCCCCGGCGCGGACCTGTCAACCTTCGAGGCACTGGATGACGGCCAAAACGACTCAGGCGCGCCCCAGGGCTACGCCAGGGACAGCCGGCAGGTCTATTTCCACAACGGGGACGGCAGGGTGAAAATCATCAAAGGTGCGGAGGTCTCCACCTTCCGCTCCCTGGGCGACACCTATTTTGCCAGAGATGCCAAGCGGATCTATGCCTACGGCAAGCCGCTCCCCAGGGTGGAGCTGACTTCCTGGGAGCTGCTCCCCTGCTGGTATTCCCGGGATGCCGGGCGGGTGTACTATCTGAACCGGGAGATCCGGGGAGCGGACCGGGACAGCTTCACGGTCTGCACCCCGCCGGATGCGCCCCCGCTTGCCGATCATCTGGCCCGAGACAGAAACCATTTTTACTGGAACGACGAGATCACCGAGGAGGTGCAGTGGATGGAACAGCTGCGCAGGATGACATGAGAACCATAAACGGAGGAAAACGATTATGGATCATTTGAAATTACTGCGGGAAAACCCCGATTTGGCAAAGGAATTTGATATTCTGTTTGACTTCTTCCTGCTGGATGAACTGTCCTCGCGGGATGATGCGGAGGGCCGGTGCACCTTCACCCTGCCCGGCATGGCCTTTGCAAGAGATGGCTCCGGCGGGGAATATCACCTGCTGGAGGACGGCTCCATCGGCTATTACAGCAGCGAGGGGGCGGCGGGCCGCCTGGCCGAGAACATGGAGGACCTCTTTTCCCTGATCGTGAGCTGCATCTGCTGGCACGACTGCTGTGACGCAAAGCAGTATGTGGATGCCAAAACCCTGGAGGAATATGGACAGAGGCAGCGCAACATCAACTTGGAAGATATGGATATGGACAGCTGGCGGCGGGTTGCTGATGCCCTCGGCATCCCTACCAATACGCCTCTGGCCCCCGTTCTGGAGCGGTTCTGCAAAGCGACGCAGCGCCAGCCTCTGTATCGGTGTGTGTTCCATGAGGACGACGGCAGCCTGACCGAATCATACGGTTTGATGTTTGAATGAGAAAGGAAGAATCAAAATGAAAGCGTTTGACCCCAATTACAAGCTGCTGGACGAGATGTATCAGGACGATTACTATCCTGCTTTTCTGGTGGACAAGGTAAAGGACGAACTCCAGAAGGTCGTCGACCTGCTGGAGAGCGGCGAGACTGACACGGAGGCAGTGCAGGAAGCGCTGGATGCGGCGGTCTGCGGCATCAATGACCTCCAAGAGGAATTTGATGAGAACGGCAGCGAGATCGAAACGGTGGCACGGGAGTGTATCGCGGCGGATGTGGCCTACATTCTGGAGTGGTTCGATATCCCCATTGACACCGAGGAAGCCATCCGGGAAAGGGATTGGTGAAGTCTGCATAGGGAGAAAAACTGGCCGTTTGTGACGAGTATGTCAGTCTATTATGAAGTCCCGAAGCTGACCATGACACTCACGGAACGGCTGGACGGCTGGCAGCGGGCGAAATTGTGAAGTTCATGAGAATCAGATTGGAGGTACAGGAAAATGGGTTCATGGGGTGTAAAAGCATTGGAAAGTGATAATGGCTTAGACCTAATTTCCCTTTTGAAAACAGATTATTTACCCAAACATAAGAAACTGACTTTAGGTGGATTGATCGGCTTTCTGAAAGAGGAAGGTTTTCTTGGAGAAACAGTGAGCGAAATTGACTTTCTCTATGATAATACCGCCATCGCTCTCGCAGAACTTTATTCTGAATGGCGGGAAACAGGAAAGCTAAACTACGATGATGAGGATTCTAATGTTTGGTCAGCAATAACGAATTTCTCAGCTTCAGCTACTGCTCGAAAAGACCTTCTTAGGCGATTGAGGAGTATTAAAAATCAAGTTCCTGATGAAGATGGCGAAAGAGAAATCGTAGAACTTTGGAAAGAAAGTAATAACTGGGAATCATGGGATAAGCATTTGGATTCTTTGATAGAACTCTTGCAGCAGGAATAAAATTGTTGCTTTGTAGGTAAGTGCGTTGAATTGTGAGGCATCACATGGCTTGGGAATATGAAACCTTTGGCCCAGACGGTCAATGCAAATTGTTTGGTGTGAGCATCTTTGACTATGACTGGCAGCCCACCGGCAAGCGAGTAAAAGTCAAAGACCCAATCTATCACCAGGAGCACACCTTTGAGGTCTGGCAGGTGGAGATCGACGGGAAAATCCGCCGCTTTGCCGCTGGAGAGTTCTCCAACTGCGTATGGGGATTCTATCTGGAAAAGAAGTGATGAAAGGAGCGTGGTGCCATGAAAGCCACCGCCGGAGAGGTCTATACAGTCTATAACCAATATCTGAAACGCTACACCGCCTGCCAGGTGGCCTATATTGCGCCGCCGGACACGGTGAGCAAAGAATCTTGGGCGGTGATCCTCTCTCTGGATTGGGTGGGAGACGCCCCTCTGACCGCGGAGGAGCTGCCCCATCTCCGCCCGCTCTACAAGGACTTCATGTACTGGCCCCGGGAGCTCCATCTGCTGCGGGTGCCGATGGAGGTCCCGCCTCAGTACACGCTTGTGGGCACACTGCCCCCTTTCACCGATGAGCCCTGCCGCTCCTACGGCGGCTGGAATGACGGCTACGATGTGTACCTCCAGATCCGGTGGCAGGCCATCCCGGAGGAGCGGCGGCGGGCCTTCAAGGAGGCCATGGAGAGCGACGGGGTGACGGAGATCGGTGGCATCCCGGTGAAGGTCAGCAGCCACCGGATCATGGACCAGTACGAGCCATTCGATTCGGCGCTGGAGCTAAAGGCGCTGCCTTGCCTCTCCACCCTTATCTGCGAGCGGTGGCACCCGGATCTGCTGGAGTTTTTGCGGGGAAACCCCTTCCTTGATGAACTGACTCTGCTGGACCACGGTCAGAGGACCCTGGACCTTCGGGGCACCAGCATCAGAAAGCTGATGCTGGACATGTCCGGGCTGGAGGAGCTGTGGCTGTGTGAGGGAACGGAGCAACTCCTGTTCCAGAATGAGGGCCCGGACGCCTGTACCATCCACGCCCCCGAAGATGGCAGCGGTTTGACCCTCCAATTTATCGGGGAATACCGCCCGCACCCGGAGCTGCCGGGCCTGTGGGGGCTGCATGGCATCCAGCTGAAGGACTTTGATCTGACCGGGCTGGCTGCTGTCCATCCCCATCTGAAGGAACTGCGGCTCTGGGGCGCGCCGGGAACTGTGCGAAACTTCTCCGCCGTGCGGGAGCTCCGGGAACTGACAAACCTCTCCACCTATGACCTGTTCGGCTTCGGGGCGGACGACATCCTCAGCCCGGAACAGATGCCGGAGCTTCGCTGGTTCTGGATGACCAGCCTGCCGGAGGACGCGGCAAAGGCGGCTAAACGGCTCTGGAAAGGGAAACCGGGCATGGACCTGCAGATCACCAAAGCCCGGAAACCGGAGTGGCTGGCGCAAAACCTGGACAATCCCTTCCGGGGCTGGGACGGTGCGGAACATATCCCTGCCTCCGCTGCGAAAAAGGCGGCCAATCAATACCGCAAGACCCGTTCCCAGCTGATGAAGCTGGCCGCTGAACCGGGCGAGGACGCCCAGGCCCAGGCGATGGATGCGGTGACAGCCTACACCCAGACCTTCAACAAGATGGGCTTTATCGAAACCGAGGAGCGGGATGAAATCTATATGGCCCTGCGGGGTATCCTGGATGCCCTGCCCGGCGATACGCTCCCAAAAGATGCTCTGATCGAGAAGTTTGAATCGCTTCGTGATTTTTGAGGAGGGGTGGGGATGGAACGATTCAGAAGAATCGTCGTGGATAACGCTACATATCAATGGCTCTTTCGATACCATGGACATGATTATCACAAGAAACCCTATCTGCTGATTGTGAAAGAAGCGGTTCCAGATAAATCATTGAAGATAGAATTTTCAATCACAGACCATTTTTTGCTGAACAGCGGCCTGCCGGCGGTCTTTCAGAGTAATCAGACCGTTATTAATTTGAACCGTCCTAAACTTATTTCTCAAATCATACGGTATTGCCTCGACCATGAAGATGAGATTCCATGGGACAAATACAAACCACTTAACGGAATCAGTATCCTGCAAAGCATGGGATTTGAAATCCCGGCCGTTTTCCTGGACTGATTATTAAAAAGGAGTGTGGGCGCATGAGCCGAATCGTTGATGAACCCTACTTTACATACAGCGCCTACAGCGCCCTGACCTCCGGCATCCAGGTGAAATGCCCTAAGTGCCACGGCGCGGGTATGGTGACAGCGGACGAGGATACCGCCTATTTCCGCTGCCTGAGCTGCGGCCACCGGATGACGCATGATCGGACGATCTACCGCTATGATGTGCATAACCAGTGCAAAAGCTGCGGCAGGTACTACCGGGTGGATATTGAAGATCCGGCCAAGCGGCACTTTTCCGTTCTCCGTGTGGCCTGTCCCTATTGCGGAACAACCATGCCGGGTGAGGTACACAAGACGGCGGAGGCTTTCTCCTATGGCGCGGAGATTCAAGGCGGCAAGGACCCCTGGTTCGGCCTGGAACTGTGGTTTTTGACCTCCTTCCAGGGAAAGCCGGTCTGGGCCCTCAACCGGGAGCACCTGGCCTATCTGATTGGCTATCTCAGCGCCGGCCTGCGGGAAAAGCCATCGGGAGGCCAGAAAAAGACGCAGGCCGATCATCTCCCTACCTTCATGAAAACCGCAAAAAACCGGGAGCGGATCGTGAAGCTGCTGAAGAAGCTACAGGAGGGATAAGGATGAATCACAAAGTTATTTTCAACGGCCAAATCCTTATCTTGACGCGGTTTTGGGCGACGGGAGAACCCTGTCTTTGGATCACTAATCCGGAGCAGATCGGGATGCCTAAAATGGAATTTGTGGGAGGCCACCCGGACGAATACTGCATTTTCCTGAAAAATCTGACGGAAGCAGAGCTGGCACAAATCACATCCCTGGACGGCGCTCCGCTGGATGTAAAAAAGAACTGAGCGATATCTGACAGGAAAGGACGAACCCTATGGCACTGCAAGACAAAAGCATCATGCCTCCCCCCTGGCTAGCCCACCGGGAGATCGAGCGATACTCCATTGGCTGGCGCATGGGCTATGGGGAGGATTACATATACCGATTTGGCGATTGGCTGGACACTCTCTCCCCGGAGGAGCGGACGGAATACCGCACCCTCTTTCCCGAGCCGGTGACCTGGAAGGGCTGGTGGGATGACGAAGACAGCAGCGAAGTGCTGGAACATGGGGACTTCTGGGTGAATGCGTGGCAGCCGGAAGGAAGGCCTAAGTACACTCGCCAGTGGCTCCAGCAGGAGTTTGCCGCTGGGAGAAAGCGGGAATTTTGCTTGTTCTGGGGCCATCAGCCTTCCGAGGACGGCCAGCTGACAAAAAGCTGCCTCAGCCAGTGGTGGATGGAGGACTTCTATACGACGGCTGACTCCTACCTCTGCATGGAGCAGTATATGATGGCTGCCAAGGCCGAGCTGTTCGGCGACAAAGAGATCCGGGACCAGATTTTGAAATGCAGCGACAAAAAGCAGATCAAGGCTCTGGGCCGCAAGGTGCGGGGCTTTGAGCAGAAGGTATGGGACAAGTTCAAGTACGCCATTGTGCTGCTTGGCAACTGGCACAAATTCAGCCAGAACCGCGAACTGCGGGAGTTTCTCCTTTCCACCGGGGACAGTGTGCTGGTGGAGGCCAGCCCCTACGATGCCATCTGGGGCATCCGCCTCTCGGCCAGCTCCCCGGAGACCCAGGACCCCATGAAGTGGCGGGGACAGAACCTGCTGGGCTTTGCCCTGATGGAGGTGCGGGACGAGCTACGCCGGGTGACACAGAATGAAATGCTTTGCGATTGGAGTACAGTATGGGAATATGAGGAGTGATTCCATGTCCAAATTACCATTGGAAGAAATACAGTCACTTCGCAGCAGGATATATCACGGAGAGCAGGAACTGATTTCCACTCTGACACCCGAGCAATTCTTTGCCCTGCTGTCTCACGACTATGATACCGGTTTCGCAGCTGGTAAAGCCTCTGCACAGAAGGAAATTCTCTGTATGCTGGCTGCGGACGGGATGCCAGCTGAGAAAATTGCGCTTCTGCTGCGGATAAAGACAGGAACGGTGCTGGAGATCATGGCCGCCAAGCGGGCCCACATTGAGAAATGCAGAAAGAAACTTGAACAGGCGGTGAAACCATGAAAGACTTTTCCCAATACGGAAACAGACCGGACGACCAGTGGGAGATGCTGCCCTGGATACCCGATCCGCGCCCGCCTTTCAAAATCTGGGTGAAGCCGGAGCAGATCGCGCCATTCTTCCTCATTCCCCACCACCCCTACGCCATCTCCCTTTTGCTGAAAATCAACGATGGATTCCGGACGGAAGAATTCCGTCGGCTGGGACTGACTGGAAGCAGCGGAGACTGGGAGCGGTTGGTCCGGGGCGTGATACGGGAGTTCGAGGAAAACAACAGCGGTGTGGGTCTGTTTCACTTCGACTCTGACGAGGATGTGTTCTGCGTGTATTCCCAATACATCGACGATTTGATGATGCTGGCCAAAATGATCCGAGTAGCCTGTGCCGATGAAAAAGCGATGCGGACTTATCTTGGCAAAATCGAGTACATCAAGCTCTTTTGGGAGGGCGCGCCGGAGGGTGAAGCATCGGTCATCCTCTATGAAGTGGATACCGAAAATGAGCGGCTGGCCCATCGCTCCATTGATATTTTTGAAGATGGCAGCACCCGCAACATCCCTGACCTTTACGACGGCGCCATCGAGATTACGCCGATCCCCACCGTGGAGGAATTGAACGCCCATGTCTGGGGTGAGGAGTTCCACGCCTGCGTAATAGAGAAAGCGGAATTTGAGGCCATCTGGGAAAGCCACACCTATGATGGAGCGTTAAAGTAGCCAGGAGGAGACGCTATGAACCAACCTATAAAAGCCAAAAATCTGCCGCTGTTCTCCATCATGGACCTGGACCAGCTGCGCCGGGAAAACCATCTGGAGGGCACAGAAGTGACAGACTTTTTCACGGCAAGGGATGGAAAAGTCTATCTTCTCATGGAACAGCCGTCCGAAACACAGGGTAAGGACTGGCTCAGCACTCCTTCCACCTATACCGCAGTGGAAATCCAGCTGGATTGGGCGGAACAGCGGGTGCTGGAAACGACGCTGTTTCCTCTTGGCCTCTTGAAGTTCCAGTTCCATTATTTGCGGCCCGCAGGTGATCACTTCCTCCTGCTGGGGGCAAGATGCGCCTATCGGGAACACGGCCCCGACCAGAACGCCTGGATCGTCAGCCGGGACGGAGCTGTGCTGTCCTGTTTCTGCCTGGGGGATGGCATTCAAGACTGTGTGGTAAAAAAAGATGGCACCATCATTACCAGCTACTTTGACGAAGGTGTATTTGGTAATTACGGTTGGGATGAACCTCTGGGCGCTTGCGGCCTAATTGCATGGACACCGGAGGGCATCCCCCTCTGGAAGAATGAAAAGTATCCCATCTACGACTGCTACGCCATCAGCCTGGATGAAGAAGAAAACCTGTGGTTCTATTACTACAATGAATTCCGGCTGGTGCGGACGAATTTCAAAGAGGACGCTGTGTTTGAACTGCCGATCGAGGGAAGCGGAGCTTTTTCTGTCGCCCCGTCTGGTGATACCTTTCTGTTCGAGGGCGGGTACCAGAAGCACGGCAAATTCTACTTCCTGACCGCCCGGGGCGGCCGCCTCGGGCAGAAGCAGAAGGCCGTTCCCACCTGCGACGGAAAGAAGGTTTCTGTGGAGCGGTGCAGCCTGCTCCGCAGCCAGATGCTGTTCCTCGGAAAAAACGGTGTTCTCTATGGCGGGGTACTTGGTGAAAGCGAGGAATGAAAATGATTGAGATCAGTCGCGTCTGGCTCAATGTGGATACAGACACCAACAAAATCACACTATTCAGCCGTCCCCGTGTATCCATCCATGTAGATGAGTACATTTGGAGCTTGATCGAAGAACATATCGTGAAGCCCCATAAGCTCATGCGCAGCGAAAAGCATAGGTATCTGCTGAAAATTGCCTTTGGCCGATTTGATCCGGTGCGGCACCGATATTATCCGCTTTCCCCGTACAACGGGCCGCTTCGGGAAGGCGTCGAGCCGGACAGCGCAAACGGATGGTATCCCCGTGAGGACTTTGCAGACGCTGAGGAACGCGTCACCTGGTTCTCTCCCGATAAAATCTGGACAAGCTGCGGCAACAAGGTTCTGGATGTGAATGTTGATGCCGCCAATGTGAGCGAGAGCATCACCCCCAGAGAATACGCAGACTTGCTGTTCGATGGGATTGGGGCAGCACTGGTGTTTAACTTCAAAAGGCTCAAGCGCGAGGAGTTTGATGGGCTGAAACCCAAGATCGACTGGAGCATGGTAGAAAGCTTCCCCTTCCCTGCATCCTTTGAGGAGCAGCAGTACATTGGGGACGAGGGCAAAATTCATGTGTATTCCTGGGATGGCCGTCAGGAAACGAACCTTGTAGGCCCTTATTCTGTGCGGGATTTATATCTGGACCATTTCGGAAAATTGTGAGGTGAGCACATGGCAAAGGGCATCCGTGAACGCCTGCTGGAGCAGGCAATCAAGTTTCATCAATGGCAGGAGGCCACTTATCCCGGCAAAACCAGCGAGGAACTCGGCGGTGAGTGGGAAGTCGATTATCCATACTGGAATGACACTTACAGTGCCTTTTGCCAGGTGTTGACCCAAATGGATGCAGAAACGGCAGACAGCGTCCTGCTGGATGAGATGGCCTATCTGATCGCCAGGGACAACGAAGCGGAGGGGTTTATACAGGAGACCACTTCCCATCCCCAATGGTTCGAGCGCCTCTGCCGCAGGGCCGCAGCCTCCAATGAGAGTGAGGCCAAGTGGCAGTTTGCCGCTTATCTGCCAAAATGTCCGTGCAGCCAGGAGGTCAAAGACATGATCCTGGACTTCGCAAAGGACCCCAATGAATATGTGAGTCGGCGGGCGCTTTTGGCGATGCCCGCTCTGCGTCCTGACTGTGTGGAACAGTTCGCTCCGCTGTTCTGGGAGCGGAACTGTTATTCCCTCGAATTACAGGAATACCAGAGGATCGCGGTTCTGGTCTCGCTGGACGCCATCCATTCCGGCCTGCTTCCACAATACTTGGAGCAGGCCAAGCAGGATGGCCGGCGCTATCTGCTGGAACACGCAAAAAGGATCGAAGGAGGACTACTGTGAACGAAAATTTATTCCGCACCCAATTCGATCAGATGGAAACCACCGAGAAACAGGCGCTGATGGAAAACCTGGCTGCTCGTTATAATATGACCTTTCTCGGTCTACAACCCTTTGACCGCTGGGGCCAGAGCTGCACCACCGATATATTTAAGAAAGATGGCCGGGAGTATGTCTTCGTTCCCGGCGATACCGTTACCCTGGGCTGGGAACGGTTCGCGGTTGGGCTGGATCAAGACAGCCAAGAGGAACTGGACTACCTGTTCCAGGAATGGGAGATGAAACAGGACCCAGAGGAGATGATCCGGGAAAGCATGGCTCCCGTTCGGCAGACAGCTATTGGCCCCATGCTGGTGGGCCGAAAGCTGGAAGAACTCTGCTGGGAGCAGGTCACAATGGACGATCCCCGCCTGCGCCCAGAGTGGCTGGAGGAGTTTCGGCAGTTCGCCCTGACCGGACGGGACAGCCTGACCCTGGTGGGTCACGCCCGCTTTGAACGGGATGGGGACGGCTGGCAGGCCGCCCTCTACCATCGGATGGACTATTCGGACTTTCTGAGCCAGCTGGAACAGCAGGGCCTCTCCCTGCCCACGGCGGACGAGTGGGCCTACCTGTGCGGCGGCGGGTGCCGCACCCTGTTCCCCTGGGGAGATGGGCTGGATTACTCCATGCGCCTGCACCATTTTGAGGATATGGAGGAGGCCGGGGACAGGCCCTATGACATGGAGGATCCCAACTTCTTCGGCCTGTCCATCGCCTATGACCCCTATATGCGGGAGGTCGTAAAGGCCGCGCGGTTTACCACCTGCGGCGGTGACGGCGGGTGCAACATCTGCGGCGGGTTGGGGCCGTTCCTTGGGTATCTGCCCTGCTCGCCTCACTGCAAGCCGGAGGTGCAGGAGGACAAGGAGCTGAACGGCGACTATGACTTCTATCGGCCCATTATCCGGGTGGAATTCATTTGAGAATGCGGAGGGCAGCATGAGAGAAACAGCACCCGATCTCACAAGGATCAGCAAATACATGAGTTTGATTCTACGGCATAAACCGGAGGTCATTGGAATTCATTTGGATGCTCACGGCTGGGCGGATGTCAATGCACTGCTGGCTGGCATCAGCAAGAAGTATCCCATCAATCGGGACATTCTGGAGGAAATCGTGCAGAGCGATGAAAAGCAGCGGTATTCCTTCAGCGAGGACGGAACCAAAATCCGGGCCAACCAGGGGCACTCCATCCAGGTGGATGTGGAACTAACCCTGACTGAACCACCTGAAACCCTCTACCACGGAACAGCCCAGCGGTTTGCCGCCTCCATCGAGGCCCAGGGCCTGCTCCCCCAGAGCCGTCTGTATGTTCATCTGTCCCCCGATCCCGAAACCGCCAAGAAAGTAGGCCAGCGGCACGGCAAGCCTGTGATTTACCTGGTGAATGCCGGTCAGATGCAACGGGACGGGTATTCCTTTTACCGTTCCGCCAACGGCGTGTGGCTGACAAAGGTTGTCCCTGCCATCTATCTGAAACGCTTGGAGGATGGGTTGAAACAGCCTTGACCCATACTACCGCAGAAAACAACCCCTGGACACCCGGCTGTGGGGCCGGTGTGGAACCTACTATTTACAGAAAAAAGACTGAAGGAGGCGTCAATATGGATGTCATCAAACTGCCCAAAAAATTCCGCATGGCCTGTTATGAGGTCATGGACGGCAAGGACGGGGCCCTGGACACCCTGGAGACCTTTGCCGACAAATATCCCCATCAGGTGGCGGCGGTGAAGGCGGAGGTGGCCTATTTCAACCTGGACTATGAGCAGGCGCTGGACCTGGATCTCACCGTCCTCCCCTGGCTGGAGGAGTGGTATTACAGCAATGTGAGCGATGAACACATGATCGCCATGACGGTGGCGGCCATCCGGCTCCACCGGGAGCAGGAGCTGATTGAGGCGCTGACGAAGGAACAGACGCGCATCCGGGCTGAGAACGGCCTCCCCCAGCGGGATCGGTTCTGTGACATCCTGATGGACTACCTCAAACGGGGCCTTATGCCCTTTGCGGACAACGACAAGAACTACCCCTACCATGAACCAGAGGAACCGCAGACAAAGGAGCAGCTCTGGGCAAAGCTGGTGGAACAGAATAAGAAACTCTCGCCAGACGATCCCGATGCCAGGCGGAAGCTCTATAACCACTGCTGTATGTTCGGAACCGCCAGGGATGCCGTAGATCTCTTTGAGGAGATTCAAGGCGTGCCCATGGCTGACTCCTCCTATCGGGACGCAATCGCCCGCTATCTCTATCTGGGCGAACGGGAGAAGGCGCTCCAGACAGCGGAGCGGTTGGCAACATCGCGGCTGTGGGCGGTTGCCGGGCCGACGCAGGTGCGTCCCATGTCCTTCTTTGAGGACCCGAACCTGCGGGAGTTTTTGCTGGAGCCGGAATCCCTCCGGCTCATCCGGGAAGCTGCCTTCATTGATGACGGGAGTTTGATCCGAAAGTAAATTGATTGGGAATGGAGGATCTGCCATGAGCAAGGAACTGGAACTGTATAAAGCATTTATTGACGGCCTTGTGGATCGGAAGAACAGCATAACGGCCCGGTGGGTCAAGGGGGATGGCTTTCCCAGGACGGAGGACAACCAGGCGAAAAACGAGCTTCTCGCCGCGCTGACCTCGGAGCAGAAAGGTGTGCTGGCTGAGATGCTTCAGGACGAACATATTGCGGGTATCCACGATACCCTTGCATATATCAATGAGATGATGGATCTGGAGGGGCTGGAGCTTCATCAGGACGGTGAATCCTATCCCAACGACTATTTTGAGAGCCTGCACTATGACTTCATCAGCCGTTGTGACGGCGATGAGTGGCCGGAATAAAAGGAGGCGTGACGGATGTATATCAAAAAATACTGGGGCAGCTTTATCGGAGGCTCGGATGACAGCCTGACCCTGGTGGAGTTTCTGGTGGACCAGAAGAAAGAGGAGATTCCCCTGGGCGAAATCTTCGCCAAGATCGGACTGGACAAGCAGAACTGGGACTTCCGCCAGACGGTGGAGTATCTGGAGTTTACACACTCCGATGGCGTGGAGATGGACTTTCATTTCGCCATTGATGTGGTCACCGACCTGGCCGCCATCCTGCTGGAGTGCAGCGTCAGCGGCAGTGTGAACCTTCAGGATCTGGACGAGTATAACGCCCCCGCCCGTCACATCCGCATCACCGCCACGCCAGAGGAACATGACGCCATGAACAAGGCCCTGGCGGATTTTGCCCAGAATCCGCTGGAATATGACCTCAGCGAGATGATGGACAATGAGGAGATCCAGGAGATGGCCCGGGATGTGGAGGCGCTGCGGAAGGAGCTGTACGAGGCCGCTGGCCGCAACCGGGACTACCATGTGAAAGCGGAGGATGTGAAACCTCTACTCTCTGACTGGAAGGGTGCCGATGGCTGCATCGCCACCAACCGTATCACGGTGGAGGGCTGCAAGGTCGGCTACTGCTACCGGGAGAAGCCGGACGGCGACTGGGACAGTGGCTGGCGCTTCACCGCCGGTGATGAGAGCGAGGAGTACATGGACGACCCCAACAATGCCGGGATTTACAAGCTGAACACAATCTGCAACGACGATCCCGACATCATTGCGCTGCTACATACGCCCGCCCCCTGCGCCTTTGAGCGGGACGGGAATGGCATGTTCCAGCAAATCAAAGACTGGAAACCAGAAAACGAGGAGGAACACGCTATGGACATTTTGGAGCAGTGCCAGAAGTGGCATGAACAAGGCAAACACCAGAAGATCATCGACGCGCTGGAGGCCATTCCTGCCCAGGAGCGGACCCCGGAAATGGATATGGAGCTGGCGCGAGCCTACAACAATTTGGGGAATCTCGGAAGTCAGGAGGGCAGAAAGCTGCTGCGAAAAGCACTGGAGCTGATGCAGCCACACGAGGAGGAACTGGGAGATACTTATTCCTGGAATTTCCGCATGGGCTATTCCTATTTCTATCTGGATCAGGAGGGCCGCGCTCTGCGATATTTTGAAAAAGCTCTGGAACTGCACCCCGGTGATGATCCGAAACTCAACACCAAACAGGATATTGAGGAACTGATCGACTGGTGCAAGAAGGGTATCTCCCTGCCGCAGTTCTCGGAGTGCTTCCGGGAGCGGACAGAGAACTGGTGGGAGACCTTTGCCGAGATGGAAGCAGAATTGCGCCAGATGATGGACGACGACAAGGACCATACCCGCGGCGCAGAGATCGTGGCCCAAATGGAAGGGGCTCTGAATCAGGTTTTTGACGAAATCTCTTTCGAGATGGGCGTGGGCGGCGAGAAGTACGAGCTGATCCTCACCCCGGAGGGGGACAAGGTCAAGCTGTTTGAGCTGGTCTACTTCCAGAAACACGCCCCCAAGGAGGTGCTGGAGCACTGGAACATCCTGGTGGGCCGTCAGCCCTCTCCGAATACCGGCCTGCGCACCGAGGATGGCTGGGACATCTCCGGGGAGGATGTGCAGATCTGGCTGGAGGAGCAGGGTGAAAACAGTTTCGCCCTCTCCGTCTACTGTGAAAAGCTGCTGCCTATGCTCCAGGAGGCGGAGGGCCGGGTATGGTGGATGCTCACCACCCTCACCGACCAGGTGCTGGGCGAGATTCCCCATATGAGATACATAGACAGCTTTGATGTGCTGGAGGAACCCAAGGCGGAGCCGTCCATTGCCATGTCCCAGCTGCCGGACAAGCTGAAGGAAAAGGGAGCGAATCTTTCCACTGACCCGGAAGCCTATCTGAACAGCTACCTCGGCTACCAAATGGAACCCAACAAGGACCCGGACGCCGACTGGCGACTGGATGTGATCGCCGGTTCCACCTGCTGTCCGGCCCTTATCAACGGCTATCTGAACGCCGACAACGACTTTATGGATGACCTCCATGCCGACGGCGCGGTGGCAGGCTTCTTCTGCTACCCTCTGGATACCCTGCGGGAGGAGGAAGGAACGGATAAGATTTTTGACTTCCGGGAGAAGCTGGAGGAAGTGTTTGCCGCCGGGGACGGCCCCGAGGTGCTCACTCTGACTGGCGGAGCCACCGGCCTTTTCTGCGGCTATGTGGACTTCATCGCCTGGGACCTCCAGGCGGCCCTCCAAATGGCCAAAGCCTTCTTTGAGGACAGCGATGTTCCCTGGGCCAGCTTCCACACCTTCCGCCGGGAGGCGGGCACCGTGAACCTGAAAACACCGCCCGAGGAGGAACCGGATGATGAGGATAAGGTCCCTGAGCTGGACGAGACGCTGACGGGCATGGACTATATCCCCTACACCCCGCAGAATGAGGAGGCATTTTTCCAGCAGCTGGAACAGTGGAACGACGAGGACGAGTTCACCCGCTGCATCCAGGCATTGAACGCCATCCCGGAGGACTGGCGCAGCTATCGCACCGCCTACGCTCTGGCCCGGGCGCTGGAAAACTATGCCGTTCTGGGAGACCATCAGGAGGAGCCTCCTTACTACAAGGCAGAAAAAGCCCTGCGGCGCGCCATCGAGGTGCTGGAATCCGTCCGAGAGGAAGGCCAGGACAAGGCCCAGTGGAATATGCGGATGGCTTATGGATACCAGTATCTCTACCATCAGGAGGAAAAGGCCATCCCCTACGCCCAGCGGTGGGCGGAACTGGCCCCCGAGGATGAGGATGCCCCGGCTGTGATCCAAGAGTGCCAGAAAGAGATCGACAAGCGGGGCAAGGCTGAGGGCGAGAGCGACCACAAAGGTGTCTTCACCGGCTTTGTGCTGCTGTCCAAGGGAGAATGGGACAAGGAGCAGTTCATCCGGGACATGCAGGAGAAGTGGGACATCCCTGTGGATGAATACGACGCCAGCGAAGAAAAAGACGATGATGCCCTGGTGTTTGAAGTGGGCGATATGCTGGGTGCCGTCAGCCTGTCCACCTCTCCTATCCCCGGCGGCGAGGCCGAGGCCAACGCAGAAAACAACTATATGTGGGAGGATGCGGTCAAGATCGCCAGGGAGCACCGCGCCCACATCATGGTGGCGGTTCTGGGCAAAGAGAAAGACCTGCTGGAGAAAGGCAAGCTGTTCACCAAAATGCTGGCCGCCTGCTGCCGTCAGAAATACGCCACCGGCGTTTACACCAGCGGCGTGGTGTTTGAACCCCGGTTCTATGAGGGTTTTGCCGATATGCTGAAGGAGGACGAGCTGCCCATCTTCAACTGGATCTGGTTCGGCCTGTACCGGAACGAAAACGGCATGAATGGCTATACTTACGGCATGGATGTGTTCGGCAAGGACGAGATGGAAGTGCTGGGCACCGACGCCAATCCCAACCAGCTGCGGGACTTCCTGGCCAGCCTTGTTGCCTATGTGCTGGAAAACGACGTAGAGCTCCAGAATGGAGAAACCATTGGCTTTTCCGCAGATGATAAGCACACCATCACCCGCAGCCCGGGAGTCTCTCTGCCCGAGGATCAGATGACCCTGAAAATCTCCTGGGAACCGTCGAAGGGCGGCCCGGAAGATGAAGGAGAAGATGACCCGGACCCTGAAACGCCCGATGAGCCGGCCGGCGACACGCCCCAGAATGAGGAAACCGGTGCTCCCGAGGTCTACTCCGAGGAGGAAATGGAGACCATTGAAGGGCACATCCAGCAGTATTTCGGCGAGTTTGAAACTGTGTTCCACGAGCTGAGTTCCCCGGACATTCATGTGGACATCTGCGTGGTACCGCCCTCGAGTGAGCGGAACTACTACACCCTGGTCACCATGGGTATGGGCGCTCACAAGATGAATGTGCCGGAGGAACTGGCGGAATACAAGCTGGAGCGGGCGGAGCTGGCCATCGCCCTGCCCAAGGGCTGGAAGCTGAAGCAGGAGGACATGAGAGACGAGCGGTGGTACTGGCCCATCCGCCTGCTGAAAACCCTGGCCCGCCTGCCCATTGACAGCGACACCTGGCTGGGCTTCGGCCATACCATGGACCATGAGGAGGACTTTGCAAAGGATACAAAGCTGTGCGCCGCTATTCTCACCGGCCCCCAGGGGACGGAGGAGGGCAGCGAGGTCTGCACCTTGCCCGGCGGCGAGGAGGTCAACTTCTATCAGGTGATCCCCCTCTACCGGGACGAGCTGGAGTATAAGCTGGCCCACGACGCGGACGCCCTGCTGGACAAGATGGAGGGCATCAGCTTTGTGGTGGAGCCTGACCGCCAGGATGCCATCACTCGTGGCACCCTTTCCAATGATGATTTTGACGGTGAGATGGACGATGCCTCCTATCATATCGAGAGTATTGAGGAGAAGGGGCTGCCCATTGACCCCATCAATGCCTACAACCACATGGCCATCTACCTGCGCTGGTGCATGGAGCATGACCTGATGGGCGACGAATTTTTAGAGGAATACGGCGATGTGGTGCAGAAGGTCAAGGCTGACCCCGCCGGCGTAGATCTGCGGGAGTTTATCCGGGATGAACTGGATGGGCAACTGGTGAGTCCGATGTTCAACAAGATGGGCCGGGCCTTTGCCTCCTACTACTATGGTGCATATTCCAATGGTCAGGAAAGTCCATTCTTCCCCAGCGACATCGACAACTACGCCATCGGCGTCATCGGGCAGGAGCGCAACTATTCCGACGAGATCCAGGACGAAGCCTACCTGTTCATCCCCTTTGACGAGGACTACTACCAGGCCATGGCAAAGGTGATCGAGAAACGCTTTGAAAACTGGCAGGGGCAGGACTTCGACGAGGACACGCTGGAACTCTCGGAGCTGGCCGAGGCGCTGATGGAGTATCTGGACTGCGAATGCACCTATTTCCCCTCCATGAAGGACGACGACCCCATCATGTCGGCCTACAGCTACGCCCGGCGGGACGCCGCCCATGAGGGCTTTGTGCCGGTGCTGATCCGCGCGGACGATGAGACCCTGTGGGAGTGCCTGATCTTGAACTCCGACCCGGACAGCGACGGCGGGGACAACTATACCTTTGACCCGGACAAGGTGGCGGAATACCGGAAAAAGATGCTGTCAGCACCCGTCAAGGACGGAAAGGCGGTTATGGAGGAATTGATCGGCCAGCGCAAGGAAGAAGCCGAGGATGACGATATGGACTGGGATGAGGAAGTCCTGGGCGAGATGGAGGGCGGCTATGAGAATGACCGTTTTTCCTGCTACTGGAATTCCGACACCGATATGACCTACCCTCTCATTCTGGCCAAGATCCCGGTGAAAAACCCCTGGGAGATCTTTGCCTACCTGCCCTTCGGAAACTGGAACGACTGCCCTGACACACCCCAGCTGATGGCAGCGGCCAAATACTGGTTCGAGCAGTACGGCGCGGTGCCTGCCGCCATGAGCCACGACGAATTGGAATTCCTGCTCCCGGCCCCCGTCCCCAAGGAGAAGTCCATGGATGCGGCGGTGGAACTGTATGGCTTCTGCCCGGATCTGGATCAGAATGAGGATGGAAGCATTGGCTCCTTGGCAGATGCCCTGTGGCAGTCCACCGTCTGGTACTTCTGGTGGGATTGATGGGAGATTGTGACCATGAACGAATACCTGAAGCAATATATCGAACTCCAAAAGCAGTTTCGAGAGACAAAAGGAAATCCAGACAGTGTCCGCGTTCTCTATACCTTCAAGGAGAAACTGGAGCAGTCGGAAGACAAACAGGCCAAGGAGGTGCTGGTGGATGTGTATGATCTGCTGGACTTCAAGAAGGATGCCTACGAGCTGCTCTGTCAAATCGGAAATCGTTCCGATAAAAAACACTCAAGCGGCTGGGCACGCTGAAGGACTATGCGGAAAACTGGGGCAATCATTATGCCCTCCCCAAGCCCAAAACGCCGGAGGAAAAGCAGAAAGAGAAGGAGCGGCAGGTCCAGCTGGGCCTGCCCACCTTCCGGTATCACCCCAACACGCTGGAAACCGGCGCTTTTGAAGAGTCTGCGGATGGCGTTGCCTGCGACTGCTGCGGCAAGACGACCCATATTTTCTATACAGGCCCCTTTTACGCTGTGGAGGATGTTGAGTATCTGTGCCCGGAGTGTATCGCCAGCGGCGAGGCGGCCCGGAAATATGATGGCAGCTTCCAGGACGATTGCTCCGTGGACGATGGCGTGGAGAACCCGGCCCAGTTGGACGAGCTCATCCACCGAACTCCCGGCTACTCCGGTTGGCAGCAGGAATACTGGCGCGCCCACTGTGGCGACTACTGCGCCTACCTGGGCCCTGTGGGTGCCAGAGAACTGCGGGCGCTGGGTGTGCTGGAGGAAATGCTGGACGATCCCATGTGGGATGACGAACAGAAGGAAATGATTCAGGAATCCGTCAATGGCGGGCATCTGCAATGCTATCTGTTCCAGTGCCTCCACTGCGGAAAACACCTGGTCTGGATGGATTTTGATTGATAAGGAGGTGCCTGCACCAATGGAAAAAACCTTCCTCAACCCCGCCACAAATAAGCAGTGGCGGATTGAAATTGACGGACATACCATCCGAACCTGCTTGAATGGCGGGAAGGCCAAGGAGATCCTGTGCGACTCCGCCTTCCAGGTCAAGAGCAAGGCGGCCAGCGCCATGATGAGCCAGATGCGGAAAGGATTTGTCTATCAGAATCCGGATGCCGCTGTTGGGCAGGCGCGGTGCCATCGGTTTGTCGGCAAGGACAGCAACGGCTTTATGCCCTTGGCTGCCGCCCTCACACGGGACGACTTCTTCCTGACGAGGGTGGTCGGAGATTTTGAGGACGAAACCCTCTATCACTTCGATGGCAGCGGGGAGATCCTCGAAACAGTTTCCCTGGGCGCAAAGAGAATGACCTATGAGCAGGTCCTCTGCCCCAATGACACCCTTCTTCTGAACAACAGCTATCTTCTCCAGCAGTTCTCACTCCGCACCCATGAAATCACGCCCTTTGCCAACAAGAAAAACAGCATGAAGACCATGCTGGATGCCAGCGGCGACCTGGCCCTGTGGTACACGGGCGAGGAGATTGTCGTCTTTGACTTTGGCAGCAACACGGAGGTATGGCGGGAAACGGTAAAATGCAAGAAGTCAAAAGACCCGAATTTTGCCTATTACTGCTTCGGGATGCTCTCTCCCCGGCAGGGCAAAGCGGCCTACCGCATCACCGAAGGTGAGTATGTGCTGGTGGACCTGAAGTCTGCCCAAAAAGTGGTGATCCAAAATGAGGGCTGGCATCCCTTCTTCTCCCCGGATGACCAGTGCTTCTCGGTGGGCGGCAAGTTCTATCTGACCCAGACTGGAGAGGAGATGGACAATCCCTTCCCGTTTTCTGTCCGGCAGGGACTGAGTTTTTCAGACACCTGCATGGTACGGACAAACGGCAATCTGATGGCCGTTCAGCAGGAGCGTGGAAGCTCCCCCATTGAATTATGGGATACCGACAGCGGCCAGCTGCTGGCCACCATTGATGATCCCTTTGTAGTACGGCAGGTGAATTTTGCCTTTACCAAGAGTGGACTTGTCCTGCACACCGATTATGGGGCCATGAGCATTTATTCCTGCGCCCTCTGAAATGGAGAAATGAACTATATTTACTTTTACGATGAAAAAATGGAGTGGGCACAATGAACTTTAACGAAGCAATGCAAATACTTGGAAACAAGCTGCAAGAAAAGTATGGGCATTTAGGCTTTAAGTATAAAAAATCCGACAAAACGCTTACGAGGCACAGTAAAAATTTCACCTATATGATTGCGTTTTCTTCATTTGGCGGGAACACAAAGGATAGCATAAGCATAGAGGTTTGCTATATAATCAACACCCGTCCATACGACCCTTATGGTTATGCCAAACCAGACATCAACACACAACCGCTGTTTTACAGTTTAAGAGACAATGAAATATATCTCGATATAGGAAATGAAGGAAAAATTAACAATACCTTTGAGATTGTTTGTCAGTGGATGGATAAATTACTGATTCCGAAAATGAATGAGCTTTGTGCTACCGAGTAATGTGGAAGTAATGGCAGAGAAAGAGCGTGGACACCCATGAACAAAGAATCATTGACTGAAAAACTCCTGGACTTGGCTGAGGGACAGGAAACACCTGAAACCTGGCAGAACTGGTGGGACGAACATGAGACGGAGTTGGAAGCCCTGCTGAGTCGGGGTGAATTTCTGAAACTGAAGCCCTGCCGACACGGTTTTCAGTGGGTCCCGGTGTTTGGCAGCCAAAAGGGAGCCATCGCCATTCTGGAAAAGAGCGGCTTAGCATTTGAAGCCAGCAATCTCTACCAGGAGCGGTATCTGGCCGAACTGGACGCTTTCTGCAAGGAGCAGGAGCGAGTGCAGCGGGAAAAGCAAAAGGAATTCAAGGCCAGCCACCCGGAGCTGTTTGGCCGATACCCCAAGTTCTCCAAGGCGCTGGCAAAGGTGCTGGACCTCTCTGACGAGATCCAGCCCGCCGCCACGGAGGAACAGATCGCAGATCAGGAAAGCACGCTGGACTTTACGCTTCCGTCCCAGGTGCGAGAGTTCTTCCTGCTGACCGCGGGCATCCAGGCGTCCACAGGCGTGAACCTTTCCTTGTCCGGGATGTTTGATTTGACCATCCATGGAGAGCGGTATTATGTGCTGGGCGAGTTCTGGAAAGAAGCGGACGGCGACCAGCTCCTGCTCCGCCCCGGAGAAGATACCATCTGGTACTACGCCCATGAGCAGGACAAGGTAAAGCGCCTCTGCAATGATATGACAGAACTGCTGGAGAAGAAATTGGCGAGGTATCTCAATGAGCACTGAAAAAGGAAAAATCCGCATGGCGGATGAGAGCTGCGCTGTAAATAAGTGAAGGAAGGTGGCAACATGGAGAAGAAGGATTTCCCCAAGGGAACCAAGCCCCGCGAGATCTTCGTCTATACCTGTGAGCGGATTGCGGAGCCCTTGATCCCGCTGGGTTACAAATACCGCAAGAGCAAAAATGACATCTACAAAAAGGATGGCATCTTTGTGTTCTCCTTTTACTTTTCCCCCTCCATCCGCTTTGGCTCCACCACCTTTACTGCCTTCTTCGATGTGAGTTCCCCGGTGATTGCCCAGTGGCGCAGCGAGCAGGAAGGGACGGAGGAAACCAATGATGGTATCGTGGGTACCTCCATCGCCCGGCTGACCCGCCGGTATGATGACTTTCCCCGCTATGAGGTATCTACTCTGCTGGAGCGGGAACGCTCTATCCAGGAGATTTCCGGGCAGATCCAGGACTATGCCCTGCCGTTCTTTGCCCGGTTTTCCGACTTGCCGAAGCTGCTGGACGACGTGGAGCGGGAGGGGTTCTTTCCCCATCGGAAGGGGCTCGATGTCCCAAAGCGGAATCGGGAGTTCATCGAATGCTTCCGGGAGTATCTCCAAAAGCAGTAGGACTCAGCAGAAAGGAAACAACACCTATGTCAAACAGTCGAGTATCCACCTGGAGCGGAATTCGGAACAAGCTGGAGAATGAGTACCTGTGCCCGACGCTCCGGGGGCACATCCAGTATTTTGTCACCCGTTACAGCAAAAGCGCCGACCATGAGGGCCGGGCAGCCATTCGCATGGACGGCGTGGAAGTGCTGCGGAGCAACCACTACACCTATTTTGAGAATGTGTGGACGAAATTTCATCACCTGCGGTCCACAACGCTGAAAGATTGCGACTCCGCAAAAGAGGCCATCAACCAGGCTCATGCCTTTGCACTGGAGCAAGGCACCTTTGACCAAAAGGTGTTCTATGAGGCGTTTGGTATCTTTGATAACCAGAGCATCGAGAAAAGCCTGGTCAGTGAGAATCCTCTTGTCCGCATCTTCGCCCTCCTGGACCGCAGGCTGGGAAAGCGCCGTCTGCTGGCCTTGGAGGAATCCATGGAACAGGAGCTGGACTGGGTGCGGGCCTTCTATGTGATCCGGATGCAGGCCGAAGGACTGATAGAAGCGAATAACATTTAGGAGGAACTGCTATGTCACAGATCGCATCCTTTTATCTTCTCAAAGACGGCCGGCGGCAGGAACTGTCGGGCGGCGACTGCTCCGGCGCGGTCTATATGGCCATCTGGGACTGGTGTGAGAGCGAGTTGGATCTGGATGTCCGTTTTCCTGCTCCCCAGACGGAGGACACCCTGGACTGCGCCCTGCTGGAGGGAGAGCTGGCAGAGGAGCTGCTGGCGGCGCTGGAGAGCCGTGACCTTCCGGCGCTGGCCACGAAGATTGCCCCGGACTGGGACCTGCCCGCCGGTGCGGTGCAAAGCGGGCTGGAAACACTGCGCTCCCATCTGGAACTGGCGCGGGGCCGCGCCCTGCTGTATGAAATGACTTGACGGGACTATGCCCATGCCAAGGATGCAGGTTAAGGAACGGAGAGAAATACCATGGTGAGAGATGGACTTGTGTTCAAAGACGAGGATGGTCAGGTCATATTCAACCAGTACAGCTTCTGCGAACTGGTGAAGCACCTGCTGGTGGAGCTGGTGGGGATCTCCTATGAGGAAGCCTCTCATATCGTAGACCGCTCACCGCTGGCAGAGCCAGTGACCAATGTCATGGGAGTGGCGATATTCAGCCATGACCTGCCTTATTACTGGGCTATGTTTTTCTACTATGGGAACGGTTATTGGTGGGAAAAGGGTATTCCAGCGCAGCCAGAGGATATGGATGCCTATTTCGCTTTAGAAAATCAAATCATGGAAAAATACCACTTAAAGGAGCCGTTTATATGGACATGAGAGAGGTGTTCACCATCGACGGCCGCCGCTTTTCTAACATGGCCGGGTTTTATAACGAGGTGGAGCGGGTATTTACATTCGGTTTGGACTGGAAGATCGGTCGGAACCTGAACGCCTTTAACGATATCCTGCGGGGCGGTTTCGGGCGGCATGCATATGGCCAGCCTATCCATATCCAGTGGCTGGCCTATGAAAAAAGCGTCCGCGATCTCGGGAAAGAGACTATGGACACCATTGTGGAAATCATTTTGGATACGGACCATTCCGGGCACGATTGTACCCTGGAGCGGCTCTGATCCAACAAAAAGGAGGCATTACCATGGGACTTGACATCTACGCCGGGACGCTGACCCGGTACTACGCTCACAACTGGAAGACCGCTGTCCAGCTGTGGGCGGAGGAAAACGGATATACCTTCAACCGGATCACCCCGGATGGAGAGCCTGCCGATGACGGGGAGGAGCTGTCCCCGGCGGAGGTTCAGGCGGCGGTAGAGAACTGGCGGGACCAGATTCTGGCTGCCATCGCCCAGCCGGGGCAGGAGCCCTACGCCCCCTGGCCGGAGGACAATGAGAGACCCTACTACACCGACAAGCCGGACTGGGACGCCTTCGGCGCCATGCTGCTGGTGGCCGCCTGCCATACATACGGGGAGCCGGTGCCCCCTACTGTGGAGAAAAACTGGGACTTTGGGGAACATCCTCTGATCTCCCGCCTTGCATCCGATGAGGAGCGGGTGTGGTCCCTGTTCCGGGGAGCCACCTGGTGGCTGCCTCTGCCGGATGCCTTTTTCTTTCAGGCCCCTCTGCCCACCAACGACCTGGCGATGATCGCCACCCTGGGCGGTCTGCGGAAGGAGCTGGAGAAGCTGAACCAGCTGGCATGGCAGGCGGATGAGGACACCATCCACGGCTGGGCCGACACCGAGGGCTACCCGGTGGACGGCACCATAGGCTCGGACGGACAGTACAGCAAGGCGGACATCCCGGAGCACACCAAATATGACACGGAATCCCTCGCCAAGTTCGCCTTCTCCATCTTCTGGCGGGCCATGCGGTTTGCCGAGGAACAGCAGGTACCGGTCTTACTGGATTTTTAAGGAGGTTTTTATGGGATACGATGTGAGTTTTCACCCGATTTCACCGGAAGAAATGCGGGAATGGTATTTTACCCCGCTTACCTGGATGCAGCAGGGACAGGAGGAAAAAGTGCTGGCCCTTGCCGCACAGCACGGAATGGATGATTTCTACGCGGAAAAATATCTGGACACCCTACGAGTCGGGGTGGAAACAGAGCCTGATGAGTTATTTGATAAGAGCCATGGCTTTTACATTGCGGTGATTCAAGGCTTCTTCCGGGACTACTATTACACCAGAGGGAGCAGTTTTTCCCTCCTGATGGAGGAGAACCCGGAATATGTCCGGTACTTTACCCCATGGGCGCAGGTGGTGCCAACAGCCTTTCCCAATCCGGCAGAAAATCAGATCATCGAAAACTACTGCTCCGGTGTGTACCTGTCTCGGGATCAGGTCACACAACTCCTCCGGGATCTGGAGCAGGAACCAAAGGTGATGGAAGATCTGGGGGGAGTTTGGAGCGATGGGCAGCTTGCGGTGCTGAAAAAGGCACTTGTAACTGCGGCAGAATTGGGTGTCGGTTTGCTGGAAGCCACTGAGGTGGTGGAACCTAATCCTATCCGCCCCAATGAGAGTACGAGTTATTCCAACTTGTACCACTGCGACCGGGACGGGGTGTATCTCTACATAGACACCGTCAGCAGACAGATCAAAGATGCCATTAGGGAAAGTGAGAAACAAGTATGAGCAATCAAGTGTTCCAGCAAGACCTGGATGATAAAAAAGGCATCACCCCCGGCGGTCCCTATCTCATTCAGATGCTGTTCAAAGAACCGGTGTCTATGCCGGATAAAGCAGCCATGACCGACGTGATGGAAAAGCATATCGGGCCGGTGGAGTGCTTCTGCCACGATAAAAAGACGGCGGGCTTTGCCGCACTGGAGCATATCGCGGAATTTCAGGACGGAAAGTGTCCGGTACAGCTGATGGTGATGAAGTGCGACAAGTTCAAGGGCAAAGGCTTCGATAAGTTTCTCCTGAGCCAGATGTGGGACTGCCAGGAGGACCGGGACCGGATCTTCCGAGAGTGCCAGTATCAGGTGATTGCGACAGATATGCTGGCGGCGGCGCTTCCGGCTCTGGAGCGGGCCAACCTGGACGCCGACTTTCTCGACGCCCTGGCGGAACTGTATCCCACCTGCGAGGCGTTCTATTTCCAGAACTGCGGCAAGCTGTTCTTGGCGGATGATGTGCGTTCCCACCAGATCAATGGACCGGACCGCTTCATCCGCTTTGGCGTCAATGTCCGGTTCTTCACCATTCAGGGCACCGAGGACATGCTCATCGACACGGTGGGCATGAGCACCCTGTTTCTGCCGGATCTCCAGTACCACTTCCACGACATGGACCCCAACTGGGTGGTAAACCACGCCTACAATGTGGCGTCCTACATTCTGGCCAATGACAACCCTATTCAGGATGGGGAAACCATAGACGGCGTGGCGGATGGACAGATACGCCGGGAGATTCAGTGGAAGTGTCAATATGAGGATGCTTTAATTCAGCCACCCAGAGCTGTACTGGATATTTATATGGGGCCTTTTGCTTCTGGCAGGCGCTAATTTTCTCCTTTAATCCTTTCTGGATTATTAAAAGTCTGCATCAAGGCAGACACGGTCAAAGAAAATGACGCGTACTTCATCCGTTCAGGCGGCACAGAGCGTGTATACAAATCAATATCCCAGCTTTTTCTGCATTCTTCCAAAAGCCGCTGCATTTCCTATGTAGCGGCTTCTCAGTCTTGATGAAGCAGCAATTCATTAGCTTGCAGCATTGCAAATGCGGCATGAGTTGGAAACGGAACATCGGCTTTTTTGAGCGTTCCAGCAACATAGTTTTCTGTCTGGAACGTCACCATGTGAATGGAAAGCCCAAGCAACAGCCTGTTGTCCGCTGTAGAGAACTCTCCGACGACGTAGAGCAAACAACGTGAGCGTGGAGTGTGCAAGCAAGTCATCTGGCTATCCATTTAGCCAGAGGATGCTTGTTGGTGCACACCCCAAACCCCATTCAAACGCAGAAGTTCCTTCTGCAGCTGCGCGTTCTGTGAACGCTTCCATACAATTTTGACCACAGTCCGTTCAACGCGGACTGTGGTCTTTTTCACGCCCAGCCTCGGGCATTTCCATGTTCAGCACCCGGTCCACATTGGCCTTGACGGTCAAAAGCTCCCGCATCTCATCCCGGGCGCGGCGGTATTCTGGGTATAGCTTTTTCTTCTGGTTCAGCACTTCTGCATATGCAGCGTTCAGGTCCTTCACCTTGGGCAGCTTCTTCAGGCCCAGCTTATCGAAAGCATCTTTAGCCGCTTTGTGCAGGGCGATCTCTTCCCGGTGGGCTTCCAGAAACTTTTTGCTGTATCCCGCTTTGCGGTAAGCCACATAGGTGTTTCGGGTCTTGGCGTACTGGATGATATGCGTCCGCAGGGTGCCGATCTCCTCCATCCGCTTTTCCGCTGACTTGATCTGCGCCCGCAAATCGTTGTGCCTTTCAGCCGCAGTAGCAGCCTTTGACGCAAGAGCGGCGTAGTCCAGCAGGTCATGCTCTGAAAGATAGGCCATGGTCTGGGCCATCTGCTTGAGGTTGAACACCTTGGCCCAGCGCTCATAACCTTTGCCCTTGCCCGCCTGGAGCTTGGCCTGAATGTCCACCAACAGGTTGACCTTGGGCGCTGCAGGAGCGGCAGCCGGCACTTTGCGGGGCGTGTGCTCTCTGGTCCCGGCCAGAACGGCGGTCAAATCCTCCTGTGTGTAGCCCTTACCCAGACTGCGCAGCCGGACCGGCTTTTTCCAGCCAGGCGCGCAAAGCGTGATGTGCTTGCCCCGGCGTTCCACGATGCAGCCGGACTTTTTCAGTTCCGCCAGCAGAGTGTCCAGGTCGGTGGGCTTTTGCTCCAGCGCCCGATCGATGGCAAGGCGCAGCGTCTCCCGGTGGGAGGGCTTGGCGGCATCGCCCAGCCACTTGTTGTAGCTCTTGCTGTGAGGTTTTGGATTTTCCACAATGGAGTAGCCGTTTTCGATGCAGATGGTATCGCTCAGCCGCCGCACTGCCCGGGTGCTGCCCAGAAAATTGCGGAACTTGCGGTCGCAGTCCAGATTGACCGCATTCCAAATGATGTGGTTATGGACGTGCGCCCTGTCGATGTGGGTACAGACGATAAAGGCGTGGTTGCCCTTTGTGAAACGCCGTGCCAGCTCCTGCCCCAGGCGGTTGGCCTCCTCTGGCGTGATCTCACCCGGCACAAAGGACTGCCGCAGGTGATAAGCGATGATGTCATCCTTCCCGCGTATCCGGCCGGTAGCGGCGATGTACTGCCGCTTGGCCAGCAGGAACTCGGCATCTGCAATCTCGCCGTTGCACTGGTAGCTGGTCACAAGTCGGCCCTCATCGGTCTTTGCCGGGTTCTTCACGTAGTTGATGCTATCCTGAATGGCCCGCCGCACCGACCGGCCCTTGCCGGTGTGCAGCGGCATGATGCTTGTGGTTGCCATGAACGCCTCCTAAACAAAAAAGGGCGGCCCGCTCGCGCAGGCCGCCGTAAGTTTTATGCAGCAAAATATGCACCTAAAGCCATGATCAAAAGAGCCGCCCAAAAGGAAAGACTCGGCATTTCCTGGAAGATCAGCAAAGACAAAAGCACGCCGATGAACGGCGAGATGGCATAATAGGCGCTGGTCTTGGCCGCCCCCAGTTTTCGCTGTGCGTAGACATAGAAGAAAATGCTCAATCCATAGGACACAAAGCCCAGCAACAGCGCACACAAAATCAATCGCAGGGGTGGAAGCTGCTCTCCGACCACAAACGCAATCGCCAGTGAACCAAGTCCGGAACCAAAACCTTTTAGCACCACAATCTCCAGCGGGTCGCTTTGCGACATCATGCGAGTACAGTTGTTTTCAAAACCCCAGCAAATGCAGGCCAGCAGGACGAACAGCGAGCCTGTCGAGAAATGTAAGCTGGAAGCGTCCTCCATGGAAAGGATTGCACTGGAAAGAGTAATCAGTCCGATGGCCAGCCACAGGCGTTTACCGATGGCTTCCTTAAAGACAAGCAGCGCGATCACGGATGTGGCCACGATCTCAAAATTATTGAGCAGAGAAGCGTTGGCCGACGTTGTAGATCTAAGCCCGATCATGAGGCAGATCGGTGCCGCAATATCCAGGACGATCATGCCGACGGCAAAGGGAAAGTCTTTGCGCGTCAATTTCTGTTCATTCTTCCCCATTTTCAGCTGCTGTCGAGTCATCCCGAGCAAAAGCATTCCAATACCCGCGCCCAGATAGAGCATTGCTGCCATCATGGTAGGCGTTGCTTCCTGCAGCAGAAGTTTGGATACCGGCGCATTAACAGCATAAAGCGCTGCAGCCAGTATCGCCCATAAAATGGACAAATGTTTGCTCATATCTCCCTCCTACTTAACAAACTTGTCAATGGCTTCCGACAAGTCCTGCAAGACTTTTGTGTCTCCTGTCTCAATGGACTCCACGACACAATGATTGATATGATCCTGCAAAATCATTTTGCCAACATTGTTGATGGCTCCCCGCACGGCGGCGAGTTGGATCAGCACCTCGCTGCAGTCGCGCCCTTCCTCTACCATTTTCTTTACACTCTCCAAATGTCCAATGGCACGGGAAAGTCTGTCGATCACTTTCTTTGTTTCGGTGTGGGGATGTGCGTGCGTCTTATCCATAAGAAACCTCCTTATCATATCCCCCCTGGGGGGATATGATAAGGATAACACAAGCCGCAGGATTTGGCAATCCCGTATGATTCAATGGCCTCAAAAAATGCTCGCCAGCTGGTTCAGAACTTCACGCACACTTTCCCAGAGCTGTTCCTGGCGCTTTGCAATATCCGCCAGGTCCGCCTCGTAAACCCGCCCGGTAGTGTTGACCCGGCGCGCCAGCTGGTTGAGGTTGCTGCTGTGCCGGCGCAGCAGAGAGAGCAGCTCTTTCAGCTCCGGCAAGTCCAGCCGGACGGCGTATCCATCCAACGCCATTTTTCGCAGATAGGCTTCCCGGTTCAAGATGCCAAGCTGTTCCATCTTACCTTCAATCGCCGCCAGTTCTTCCTCGGAAACGCGGAAATTGAGCTGAACACCGCGCTTTCGCCGGGGCGGCGTCACCGCTCCGGCACCTTCTTTTTGGGCGCAGCCTGCACGGGTGATTTCTTCTCTGCCTTCTCCTGCGCCTGCTTGAGCTGCTCCCGGACAGAGGCGCGGGGCTGACGTTCTGCTTCCCGCCGCGCCTGGCTCACGAACAGGTCGGTCAGGCCGGCGTGGCTGTCCACCACAAACTCACAGTTCCTCTCAAAGCCAAACGAATCCGGGTTGGGCGGGATGTCCACTGTTCTGGCCCAATCCTTGTTATAGGGATGGAAACGCCCGTCCCACCCCTTTTGCTGAATGGTGTAGGCTAGAACATACATCACCCGCTCGGGACCGAACTTCTGCATCACTTTGTCGGCGGTCCCCTTCGCAAGGCGTTTGCCGTCATAGTTTTGGTCAATACTCTGCTCAATGGCCTCCTTGCAGGCGATGTTGGCCTGATGCGAAACGCGGTACTGTTCCAGCTCCCCGTGCTCGCGGGCGTAGGCCGCGTTCTGCCGGTAGACCGGCAGCTCAGCAAAGGCAGCTTCCTTCTTTGCAGAGGCCAGGGCTGCTTGAATCTCCGCATCGCTCACCGCCGCCAGCTCCTGAAAGTCCATGCCTTCCAGCTCGTTCTCGATCAGCTCCTGCAGCGAGCTGTACTGCCGGGTGTCCAGTGGCTTGCCGTCCAGCTCCCGCTCGATCTTGTATCTTTCCAGATCCACATGGACTTGCAGGGGGATATCTTCATCGCCCACCGTAGTGTAGGCGATGTTCACCCTGCTCAAGTCACTGAAATCCGCATGGGAAGCATAATCGTAAGTGCAAAAATCGTCGATCAGGGTTTTGGCGCGGTCCAGTTGTTCATCCAGCACGATATTCGCTCGGTCTACAACGCAGCTCCATACTTCCTCCATGTGGCTGCTTTCTACATAATCCAGTTCTTTATACACATCCGCCAGCGGCGCGGGCGAAGACAGCAGTGCCGCAGCCTGAGCATCGGTCAGGCCGTTGTGCTCCAGCGAGAGCAGAATGTCCTCCCGCATAACATACTCATAGGCATGGTTCAAAATCTCCTGCGGCGGCTGGGTCAGCAGCCAGTCCCGGAACTGCTCCTGTTCCGCAAACATCTGCTTGTAAAGGGTGGTGTTCCATTCCTGATTGGTCATCTCTCGGGTTCCTCCTTCTTCTGGGATTTATCACGGGCAGGCTTCTCAGCTGCGGCGGCTTTCAGCCCGGCCAGCACCGACGGGCGGTGCTCCTCGCTCTGCTCGTCCTGTTCAGCTTCTGGTGTGTCCTGCTCCGGCTCGGGGCGGCTCTCCATGTTCAGCAAGGTGTCCAGTTCGGCCAGACGGGCGGATTTTTCAGCCAGTTCCGCTTCTTTGGGGAAAGGCTTTTCCACTTCCACTTGCGCCGCATCCCGCTGCTGGTACAAAGTTTGCAGCTGGTTCTCGGCGCGGACGATGCGGTCGGGGAAGCTGTCCAGCACGTTGTCCATGCGGGTCAGGTTGCCGCGGGCATCGGTGCCAAGGGGGACAAAGTGGCTGGTCGCACCCCGCAGCACCGCCTGGTACTCGTTGCGGAAGGTATCAAAGCGCAGGTCAAGGCCAAAGCCCCGGTAACTGCCCAGCGTCACCGCCTCGGCGGTGGGCATTTCCTTGCAAGCCAGAAGCAGCCGCTCGCCCGCGGCCGGCTTATCCTCAAAGTGCATCCCCTTGATGCTCATACCGCAGAAGCCGTCCTTCACCTGTGGGTTGGCCTCCGCTGTTTTGACATCCTGCTGCAAAGCAGCGATTTCCGCTTTCTGACACTGGATGCTGGCGGGAAACTCCTTGAGCAGCTTATCCTCCAGCCGGTACTTCTGGCTCTGGTGGTCGGCTTTCAAAACCTTCAGCTTCGCCACCTCCACGTCCAGATTCATCTTTTCCTTGATGAGCGGGTTGCCGGCGCACAGTGCCTTGACCTCGGCATAACTGAGCACTTGCTCGTCCACATCCTCGCAGGAACGAACAGGCGATTTTGAAGTCATGATTTGGCCGATGAAACGCTGCTTATTTTCCAGCGTTTGCCAGAGGTACGCGTCGAATGTCCCTTCCGTGACGTAGTTGTAGATCTGCACTGTCTTGTTCCGGTTGCCCTGCCGGATGATGCGGCCGTTGCGCTGGGTCATGTCGGAGGGCTTCCAACCTACGTCCAGGTGATGCACAGCCACCAGCCGGTCCTGCACGTTGGTGCCGGCTCCCATTTTTGCCGTACTGCCAAGCAAAATGCGCACCTGTCCAGTGCGCACTTTGGAGAACAGCTCCTTCTTTTTTGCCTCGGTGTCGGCGGTGTGGATGAAAGCCACCTCGCTTTCCGGTACGCCTGCTGCCAGCAATTTTTTCTTCACATCATCGTAGACGTTGAACTGCCCGTCGCCTTTTGGCGTGGACAAATCGCAGAACAAGAGCTGGGTCAGTCTATCCGCTTTGCCTTCTTCCCAAATGCGCAGGACATTTCGGACGCAAGCGTTCAGCTTGCTGTTTGGGTCATCGGGCAAAAGAGAGTTCATGAGGCGCTGGTCGAGGCCGATTTTGCGGCCATCATTTGTCACGCACAACATATTGTCCTCGGGAGCATCCACCATCCCGGCGTTGATCTTGCCTGCCCGTTCGGAGAGAGACTGCACCATTTCCTTCTGAATTTCGGAGGGCTTGACCAGCACTGTCTCAAACTTCGCCTCCGGCACCGGCAAGTGGAGCTGGTCCGAGGTCTTGATGTCCGCCACTTCTTTGAACATAGTCATAAGTTCCGGCAGGTTGAAGAACTTGGCAAAGCGGGTCCGCGCCCGGTAGCCGGTGCCTTCGGGAAGCAAGTTGTCAAGAGGTTTTCCGCATTTTTTCTAAATGATCCAAATTGGAGTGTCTGACTTCGTTGAGAATGTCCTGTACACACGCTTCACGAAGTGAGGTTTCAAGCGTTTTTCCGTTGTTTTCTGCCGTTAGAACACGCACAACAAAACGTGTTTTCCCGATTTTCACAGAAAAAGAGCCGCCAGTGATGGCGACTTGACGATCCAGTGTATTGACGGCGGTAGCGCCGTTGAGTTCGATATCGTTCATTCAATTCCTCCTTTTCTTTCCATCTGTTGATTCATGCTCTGCTGATCGCTCATAGGCATCTCCTTTCCATGAGAAAAGCCCTCGTGCTTTGGCGCACAAGGGCTTCCATAATTTTTCTGAACATAAAAGGACACCCAACTCATTGCAGAATTAAGTGCCCCTTTTTAGTGTCTCTTAATAACAAAATCAATATTATATTTTTAGTTTTTTACCTCTGGCTTATTTACTACTTGCACCTTAGAAGCTATATTGTCCAAATCAAAGTATATTTCAACAGAGCGGCTTTCGCTACCGCTGTCATACATCACCAAATAATCCGTAGAAACCCCAAACTCCGGGTAAGCGCAATAATCATTCGGCGCATGGGTCCAGCCCTCTTCGGTCGGGTAATCTTCAAGCAGAATTTCCGGTGTAATACTATTTAGCTCCTTCCCATTGAGTTGAATACTTGTGCGAGTATTATCGTAAAACACTGTAATCGAGGTGACGGTTCCGTTTTCGATTTTTTGGTACGGTTCCGCTTCTTGGTCCTGTGCTAAATTCGTTATCATAACTTCCAAAAGCACGCCATCTTTTTCCAGCAATCGGATGATCGAACCGCCCGGAAGGATTCCTTGGCCATCCTGAGACAACGACCAATCCGTTCGAATCTCGTAATAATCTTCACCGACCATTGGACGCAAAAAATATGGCATCTGATCGCTTATAGTCCAACCATCTGCAATAAACTGCTGCAATGCACTTGGAACAGCGTAGTATGTGCCATTAACTGCAAGTCCCATTTCAACACCATCCTGGGGCATTTCATTTTTGATTTCTGCTTCTCCTAAATTTACAGTTTCCTCAGCCGCCGGCTCTAAGCGGGGAGAGCTTGCTGCAGCATCCGACAAAGCAGCTTCAGATGAATTGACATTTGTGCTATCACACGCCGCCATCGATAAAGAGATCATACAACACAAAACGCACATTAAGAGCTTTTTCATTTTTCTCCCCAACTTTCATCTTAGACTAATTCTCTTTCCATCCATCAGATGCGGTTGAAATTCTCTATCATCAGTTTACCATACTTCACAGTTGCTTTCAACAGTATAGTTTCTAGTTCACACCTCGTTTATCTTTTAAAAGACGGAAATCTTTCGACATTATCGTCGGCTCTTGCGCCTGACAAGCCAAAACAGCATTAAAGAATGATAGCAAAAGGCACCTGACTCGTTTCCGAATCAGGTGCCTTCTGCCAGTGTTCTCAGGTTCTTGTATAAAATGTGGCGCGGCCGCTGCCATGTTTGACAAGGAAACCCTCGTCAACCAGTTTCTTGATGGAGCTTTCCACCGAGGTCTTACTTAAAGTGGGGCACATTTCCATCATGTCCGCTTTGGTGAACTTTCCAAGTTTGCGCTCTGCCGCCTGCCGCACGACTTCCAGTGCCGGGCGTTTGCCCTCCACCAGCTCCATCCGCTCGTCAAATTCTCTGTAAGCGGCCAGGATCACCGCCAGCAAATACTTGATGAAGGGCGTGGGGTCATCGGTGCCTTCATGCCAGCCCCCCTGGCAGGCCTCCAAGGCATCATAGTAAAGATTCTTATTGCGGGCGATCTTGCTTTCCAGTGAAATATATCTTCCCACAAAGTACCCGCTGCGATAAAGCAGCAAGGTGGTCAGCAAGCGGCTCATCCGCCCATTGCCGTCATTGAACGGATGGATGCACAGGAAATCATGGATGAACACCGGAATCAGAATCAGTGGGTCAATTTCCTGCGTGTCCATCACACGGTTATAGCTGTCACAGATTTGGCCGATTGCATCCGGTGTCTCATAGGGCGGCAGCGGCGTAAACAGCACAAAGGTATTACCATTTCCATCCGTTGCGCTGATATAGTTCTGGGTATTCTTGAACTTTCCTCCGATACTTTTTTCCGAGTATTGGTACAAATCCCGGTGCAGCTGCAAAATATAGTTGGAACGCAAAGGAATATATTCATAGTTCTCATGGATGGTATTCAGCACATCCCGATATCCCATGATCTCCTTTTCATCCCGGTTCCGCGGTGTGGTTTTGTCGGCACACAACTGTTTCAGCCGGGTATTCGTGGTGCGGATGCCCTCGATCTCGTTGGAAGCCTCTGTGCTTTGGACCTTGGCGATTTCCACCAGTTTGTCCAGCTCCGCTGCCCTCTGACGCAAAAGCGCCTGTTGTCGTCCCTTATATTCGTGAATCTGTGCCACATACCCCAGAATCTCACTGTCCCAGGATCGGTCTTTCAGCTTTGAATAATCAAATGAACGCATAGGATTTCACCGCCTCGCCTTTTTATATCACAAATTATACCGTAATTTGTGATATAATTCAAGCATCGTGTCATTTTTCGCCCAAACCAGCGCAATAATTATGACCATATCGAAAACTGATTGAGTGGACACTGTTCTTTTCCAGACAGAAAAAGGCACCCGACCGGATGCCTTACCGTTCCATCTTCTGTTCTTGTTCCTCTCGGGATGCCTTGTCCTGTTTTTGGGTTCGCTCACGGGCCTGACGAAGCTGCTCCACTACCGACTGCTTACCTTCGGCATTGTCCAGACTCTCCACCTGTTCCGCTCCCAAAACCTGACTGGCCCAATAGCGGACCTCGTTCAGCGGCTTCAATTCCGCCTGCACCTGTTCCAGTTGCCGGGCAAAGGCTGCGTGATCCGATTGCAGCTTGCTGTACTCTGCCTCCAGGGCATCCAGATTCACATTCAGGTCAATATGCTGCGCTTTCAAATAGCGATAGGCTTTGTTGTAGGCTTTCAGTTCTTCCTGGTGGTTCTCAGCAAAGGCGGCCTGCCGCTTTTTCCAGCCGATCTTCAGATACTTGTCATGGATGGGCTTCTGCTCCTGGCAAACCGCGACCGCGCTCTGAATACCCGCGATATCCTTCATCCGCTTTTCAGCCTTTCGCATACCGGTACTGGCCTGGCTGGCTTTCTGTTTCACGCCGGACAGGACGGTGTTCAGCTGCTCCAGGGTGGAGATCTTATGCTGTTGGAGATAAACAACAGCCCTTGCTACATCCTTCAAGTCCTTCAGGTCGCCTTTCTGCTGACCGGACCAGGACCAATCGCTCCGTTCCGCCTTTCGCCGATTCAGATAGTCGTTGAGGAGAACCCCAAGGTCTGTGCCGGCGGCTTCTTCTTTCAGAAATTCTTTTTCTGCCTGGATCAGTTCTTCAATCCAATCCAGCAGGCCCCGAATGGTTTTGCGAATGGCGGATAGCATCTGGTTGGCGGCCTTGATATCCCGATTGAGATTTCCGATGTTGGTCTGGATACCACGCCGCTCCATCTGGGCCACCGCAGGCCCCATGTGGACGGTGGGAATCACGTCCAGCCCCTGCCGCTCATAGGAGCGCAAGTCTAGCCGCTCTGGCCGATCTGCTGCTTCCAGGTAGCGGTTGACGGTATCGGCCCAGCCCTGCCGCCAGACTTCTGCATACTTCTGGTCGTTCCAGTCAACGGTATCCTCCTTGTGGCTTTTCCAGTTGCCGGAAGGCAAGCGGATGCGTTCACCGTTCTCATCCAGGTCGTACACCTTTCGGCTCTTGGGAAGCCACCTGCCTTGTTCGTCCATGGCTCGAAGGGTCAGCATCACATGGCAGTGAACATTGTGTCCGGGTGGGGCCGGATCATGAATGGCAAAGTCGGCGATCATCCCCTTGGAAACAAACTGCTTCTCGCAGTAGTCCCGTACCATCTGTGGATACTTTTCCGGTGGAACTTCTTTGGGCAGAGCCAGCACGAAGCGCCGGGCCAGCTGGGCATTCCATTGCTTTTCGGCGGCCTCTACCGAGTTCCAGAGGGTTTCCCGGTTAGCGTATTCCGGCGGAGCGTGAGCAGGCAGCATGATTTCGGTGTACAGGATGCCGCGCTTGCCGGAGTAGTTTTTGGTTTTCTGATCGTATTCCGAAAACAGCTTCTCCCCGCTCTGGTAGGCTGCACCTGCCACCGCCGACTGGCCCTTGCTGCGCTGGGTGATGGTGATTTGAAAATGCGGACACGGAATAGGTATCACCTCCTAAACAAAAAGACCGCCCGTCAGGATTTCTCTTGACGAACGGTCTGGAATCATATTCGGTTGTTCGCTCTCTGTCCAGGGATGGAGTGGGGTGCGCTTCGGCCCTGGGCGAGAGCTGCAAAAGGATAGCTGCGGAGCAGCGCAAGGAAAATGCAGTTTTCCTTGGGATGGAATCGGGATGGCGAATGGAACGCCAGCCCGGTTTCATCAAGCCGTCTGCAAGACCGCAATTGCACCGGAACGGTGTATAATTGCGCCCTATTACAATAGGGTTGGAACGTTCCGGGCTTCTTGCAAATCGTGAATCATCTTTGCCAGGGCCAGCGCAACCTCCTGCTGACGAAATGAAAGTTTCAGCAGCTCCATTACCTGGTCATCGGTTAGCTCTCCGGGGCAGATTAGGAAGCTCTCCAGCATCCCGCCGCGGGTGCAGAGACGATGGGTGCGGGCTTTGCGGGTCAGTTCTGGTATCCGGTGCTCCAGCATTTTCTCCTGGTGCTGGTAGTAGCGGAGCTTTTGTTCGGCTTTTTCCTTTTGGTCTTTCATGTGGTCCAGCTTTTCACTCATAAGTTTCCATCTCCTTTATAAAGGATAAAATTGGCAGAATGTTCCACACAATTTTCTATCAAAACGATTTTCATTATGCTGCATTCATTCTGCCGGGCTTATGAAAAGGCAGGCATTTTTCTTGCTTTCATCATCCTGCAAACAGATGATTAAGCACTACTGGGGTATTAATATAAAAAAGTCTTTATTTGAGTTCAGAATTCATTGAAGATCAAAGGATCATTCGGATTGCAATTACTGTATGAATATGCTATGATTACGTTGAAAACCATTTGCGTTTCAACTGATCAAACAGGGAGCGTGTGAACAGCCATGAAGCGTTTGCAGGATATTGCAGATCAAGTTGGTGTAAGCCGGACAACAGTGTCCAATGTGTTGCACGGCAACACCAAAAAAGTTTCCAAGGAGATGATCCGGAAAATTTCGGAAATTCTGAACCAGGAGGGCTATGTCCCGGATACATCTTCCCGTGAGCTGACCCGCAAAGGATCCTGCATCATTGGACTGGTGCTGGGCTACAGCTGTGTCCACGGAATTCCTGCTCTGCGCGATACATTTGTGGCAGAACTTCTGTCTGGTGTAGAAGAGACAGCCCATCGAAACGGATATTACGTCATGCTGATCGATGGCCAGGACAAAAATACGGACCAGGTGGCAGAGATTGCCTCCCGATGGAATGTGGATGGTCTTGTCGTCCTGGGACTTGACGAAAAGAAATACAAGGAGCTGCGCAGGCAGCTCAACAAATATATGGTCTTGATTGACACCTATCCCGAGGCAGAGTATCACTACGTCAATGTGGGGATCGATGATTTCGGCGGCGGCGCCATGGTTGCAAAGTATCTGCTGGACAACGGGTACACCCAGGCCATCTTTGCCGCCGAGTGTGATGTCGGCGGAGACCATTACCGCTGGAAAGGATTTCAGCATCAGATGCACTCTGCCGGGATTGACTGCGGAGAAGAACGCCATATTCTTCTTCCCGAGGATATTTCTCTGCGCCGTGTCATGTACGGCCACTATTTGGATCGCTTTGTCCAGGCCGGAGCTGTAGCCCTGGCCTCTGACTATGATGCGGCAGAAGTGATGAATTATCTGCAGGACCACGGCATACAGGTGCCGGAGCAGGTCTCGGTCACCGGGTTTGACGACTGCATCTATGCAGAACTCCTGCGTCCCCCTCTGACGACAGTGCGTCAGAACGTCCCGGCCAAAGCAGAGGCCGCCGTGGAACTGCTGGTGCGTCTGATTCGGCAGGAACCGGTGGAGTGTAAAAATTACGTTCAGCCTGTTGAACTGATCCGCCGCAACTCGGTGCGCGAATCAACCCCCAACGCCGCGCCCCAGTCAAAAGATCTGCACAAAACATACAAATAATTTTTGTGGTATTTATCAGTTTCGTAGGAAACGTTGCGCAAAACCCTTTTCAAATCCTCTTCGGTTTCGTATAATGAGTTCGTCAAAAAGACACGCTGCGCAGCCTGTCAGAACGAGACATATACAAACTGGAAGGGGATTTGTTTTTTGGGTCCCGGATGGGGCAGACAAAAAACAAATTCCTGAAAATCTGACTGAACGTCGTGGAGGATTCTATCATGAGAAAGATTTCGCGCAGATCGTTTTTGAAGGCTGCCACCGCTGCCTGCGCACTCACCGCACTGACCGCCTGCGGAGGCGGCAATGAATCTGCCGCTGTTTCTGTGGCCAAGGACGAAAACGGAGCCTATGTGGACACCCTGACCATTACCCTGGGCCGTTTTGCAGAACCTTCCGCCGCTGCCCTGTTCCCTGAAGGGCAGACTTTTGAAGACAACGCCTACACCCGTTACATTGAATCCAAGCTCAACGTGGATCTGGTGGACAGCTTTGAAGCATCCGGCGACGCTTACACCAACCAGCTGGCCACCTGCATCGCCTCGGGCGAACTGCCCGACATCCTGACCGTCAACAGCTATGACACCTTCGTCCAGATGGTGGACAACGGCCTGACCTATGACCTGACCGATCTGTATGAGGAATATGCCTCTGATTACATCAAGAGCCTCTATGATTCCTACGACGGCCGCTGCCTGGGCATGGCAACCTTTGACGGCCGGCTGATGGGCATTCCCGGCACCAACCCCGACAACAGCGTCCCTGTCCTGTGCTGGATGCGCAAGGACTGGCTGGACAAGCTGGGCCTCAACCCCGACCCAGACGGCGACCTGTGCGTCACACTGGACGACATCGCCGCTGTAGCCAAGGCCTTTGTGGATGCCAATGCAGGCGGCGGCAACAGCACCGTGGGCATGGCTTTTTCCGGCAATGATATCGGCGATGCCATGTGCATTGCCAACGCTATGGGCGGCTACATCGACCGCTGGATCGAAAACCCCGACGGCACCATGAGCTGGTCCACCCTGGAGCCTGAAGTCAAAGCCGCCTGGGCCAAGATGAACGAGTGGTACGAAGAGGGCATTCTGGATCCCCAGTTCGGCACCCGCACCACCGATGACATCAACGCCATGATGATCAACAACGAGCTGGGCATCGTCTTTGGCGCATGGCACATCCCCGACTGGCGTCTGAGCAACGTCAAGGCCCTGGTGCCGGAGGCCGAGTACATCGCCTATACGGTGGCCGATGACAGCGGCATCGTGCACACCTATCACGAAAACGCCGCCGACCGGTTCCTGGTGGTCAGCAAGGACTGCAAGTATCCCCAGGTGGCACTGGAAATGCTGAACATCCTCTATGACGATCTGGCCCACGCCACCGCGGAAACCGCGCCGGAGGTCATCGCCTACATCAACGCCGGCGGACACAACGAGGGCCGTCCCTATTACATGGAAGTCCTGCCCTCCAACAACCCCTCCATTTACTATACCGAGCACATGGCCGTCATCAACGGCGAAATGACCCCTGAGGAAACCACCATTGCCGAGAACAGAGGCTCTTCCCAGGCCATTCTGGACTACCTGAAGGATCCCCAGAACGTCACCGAGGAAACCCTGGGCGGCTGGCACTTCTATGAGTCCCGCATCATCGGCCTGGGCGCATCCATCGATGCGCTGGAAAAGAACGGCAACGCCGAATGGATCACCCCCAAGTATCCCCCCACCACCCCCACCAGCGAGCAGAAAAAGGCAACCCTGGACAAGACCGAGCTGGAGGCCTATGTGGCAATCGTGACCGGCGCACAGCCCATCGATTATTTTGATACCTTTGCCAGCGAGTGGAAGCGTCTGGGCGGCGACGCAATCGCCCAGGAAGTCCAGGAATACTTTGCACAGTAACAAAGGGGGTGGAACCGGATGAAAAATCAGGTCAAAAAGATCCATGCAAACCAGGCCTATCAACTGTATTACCACGGCATGATGCTCCCTGGCTTCATCTTCCTGATTCTGTTCAACTTTGTTCCGATGTTCGGCGTCATCATGGCCTTTCAGGACTACAAACCCGCCAAAGGTTTTTTCGGTTCTGACTTTGTGGGCCTCAAACATTTCAAATACCTGTTCGAAATGCCGGACAGCTTTGAGCTGTTCCGCAACACCCTGATCATCGCCCTGGGCAAAATCGTCTTTACCACCATCATGTCCATCGCCTTTGCGATTCTGCTCAATGAGGTCAAGAACCGGACCCTGAAAAAGTCGGTTCAGACGGTGGTTTACCTGCCCCACTTCCTGTCCTGGGTTGTGCTGGCTCTGGTCATCAAGAATCTGTTCAGCCTGGACGGCTCCATCAACGCAATGCTGGGCACCTCGCTGAACTGGCTGGGCAGCAACTCCCTGTTCCAGCCCCTGCTGATCCTGACCGACACCTGGAAAGAGTTCGGCTATGGCTCCATCGTCTATCTGGCAGCCATCACTTCCATCGACTCGACCCTTTACGAGGCTGCTTCCATCGACGGCGCCACCTGGTGGAAAAAGGTCTGGCATGTCACCCTGCCCGGCATCCGCACCACCATCGTCCTGATGGCGGTCATGAATCTGGGCAACATCCTGAACGCCGGTTTCGACCAGGTCTATAACCTGTACAGTGCATCGGTCTATGCCACCGGTGATATTCTGGACACCTATGTGTACCGCGTCGGCCTGCAGGGCCTGCAGTACAGCTTCGGCACCGCCGTGGGCCTTTTGAAGTCCGTGATCGCCTTTGTTCTGATGATCGGCGCCAACAAGCTGGCTCAGAAGTACACCGACAGCAAAATTTTCTAAGGAGGTCCGTCCGGCAATGAAAGCTGATAAACTCCGCACTGCCATCATCTACATCATTATTATCCTGCTGGGCCTGATCTGTCTGTTGCCGCTGCTGAACATTATTGCCATCTCCTTCTCCTCCTCTGCAGCAGTGGAAGGCAACATGGTAGGGCTGATCCCGGTGGGATTCAGCACCGCAGCCTATGAGAAGATCCTGGAGGACTCCCAGTTCTGGCACTCCTTCCTGATCTCGGTGGAGCGGGTTGTGCTGGCCCTGATCATCAACTTTGTGCTGATCGTGCTGATGGCTTATCCCCTCTCCAAAACCAACGCACAGTTCCGGGGCCGCAACATCTATGCAAACCTGATGATTTTTGCCATGCTTTTCAACGGCGGCATGATCCCCACCTTCCTGGTTGTCAAATCCTACGGCCTGCTCAATACCGTCTGGGCCCTGGTTTTGCCGGGAGCCGTGCCCATCTTCAATGTCATCCTGGTGATGAACTTCTTTGCTGCCGTTCCCAAAGAGCTTGAGGAAGCCGCCTTCATTGACGGCGCCAACCCGCTCCAGGTTCTGACCAAGATCTTCATCCCCATTTCCAAGCCGGTTCTGGCCACCGTATCCCTGTTCAGCATTGTGGGCAGCTGGAACGACTTCTACAGCGGCCTGATCTACATGTCCAAAGCCACCTATTACCCCCTGATGACCTATATCCAGAGCCTGCAGATCAACGTGGAAGATCTGATCAAGCAGGGCAATCTGTCTGCCGTGGTGGATTCTGCCGCCCTGGGCAATACCAACCTCAATGCAGCCAAGATCGTTGTTGCAGTTATCCCGCTGCTGCTGATCTATCCCCTGCTGCAGCGGTACTTCGTTTCCGGCATTGTGGTGGGCTCGGTCAAGGGCTGATTTGCATCCTTTCAGAGCGCTCCGGAGACGGGGCGCTCTGTCTGACAAAACAACCACTCAGTCACTTTTATTTGGGAGAACGGTATGATTCAAAAGTATCTCTATGGTGTCCCCTTTGACACCGAATCGGTGGTCGCACCAATCCCTGCAAGCCAGGGCGAACCCCCTGTGGGAACGGTCAAAACCAGCGAGACCGGCTTCTGCTTTGCCTGCCCCCTGGCGGAGGGCGACCGGGTCTACGGCCTGGGCGAAGCCAACCGCGGCATCAACAAGCGGGGCTTTGTCTACGTCAGCGACAACGTGGACGACGGCCTCCACACCGAAAACAAGCAGCGAATGTACGCCGCCCACAACTTTATCGTGATCTCAGGCCAGCAGAATCTGGGGCTGTTCTTCGACTATCCCGCCCGGATTCGGTTTGATATCGGCTTCACCCGCAGGGATTGTCTGGAAGTCACCTGTGAGCGGGCCGACCTGGCCCTTTACGTCATCACCGGCGACAGCGCCTGCGATGTGGTCAAGCAGTTCCGGGCCATCATCGGCCGCAGCTACATCCCGCCCAAGTTTGCCTTCGGCTTTGGCCAGAGCCGCTACGGCTACAAGACCCGGGCCGACTTTGAAGAGGTGGTGGCCAAACACCGCCAGGCCCGCATCCCCCTGGACATGGTGTACATGGACATCGACTACATGGACCACTACAAGGATTTCACGGTGAACCCCGAGGAATTCCCCGACTTCCCCGGCTTTGTGGCCGAGATGAAAGAGCAGGGGGTCCGGCTGGTGCCCATCATCGACGCCGGGGTCAAGGAGGAAAAGGGCTACCCCGTTTGCGACGAGGGCAAGGCCAAGGGTTACTTCTGCAAGCGGGCCGACGGCACCGACTTTGAGGCGGTGGTGTGGCCGGGTTGGAGCCACTTCCCCGACGTACTGAACCCCGAGGCCCGGGCCTGGTTCGGCAGCCAGTACAAGGCCCTCACCGACTGCGGCATCGAGGGCTTCTGGAACGACATGAACGAGCCCGCCATCTTCTATTCCCGGGAGGGGCTTGCGGAGCGTCTGGCCGACGCCCCGGTGATGGACCAGGAGGGCCTGGTGGACAACGGCCGCCAGACCCTGGGCTGGCTGCACCTGAGCAACCACCCCGAGGACTACAAGCGCTTTTACCACAAGGTGGGGGGCAAAATGGTCCGCCACGACCAGGTCCACAACCTGTTCGGCTACAACATGACCCGGGCCGCCTCGGAGGGGCTGGCCAGCATTGCCCCGGGCAAGCGGTTTCTGCTGTTCTCCCGGCCCTCCTGCATCGGGATGCACCGGTACGGCGGCGTATGGACTGGGGACAACCACTCCTGGTGGAGCCATCTGCTGCTGAACCTCAAGATGCTGCCCTCGTTGAATATGTGCGGCTTCCTGTATGTGGGGGCGGATCTGGGGGGCTTCAACGCCGACACCACCCGGGATCTGCTGCTGCGGTGGCTGGCCCTGGGGGTCTTTACCCCCCTGATGCGCAACCACTCAGCCTGCGGCACCCGCCGGCAGGAGTTCTACCAGTTTGAGGGCCCCGAGGATTTCCGCAGCGTCATCGAGGCCCGCTACCGGCTGATCCCCTACCTCTACAGCGAATACATGAAGGCGGCGCTGAAGGGTGACATGATGTTCAAGCCCCTGGCCTTCGTCTACCCCGAAGACGAGATCGCCCTCCAGACCGAGGACCAGCTGATGCTGGGGGATCAGGTAATGATCGCCCCGGTCTACACCCAGAACGCCGCCGGCCGGATGGTGTATCTGCCCGAGGAGATGCTGTTTGTCAAGTTCGGCCCCGAGGGCAGCATCACACAGGAAGTCCTCCCCGCCGGGCCCCACTTTGTGAAGGTGGCCCTCAACGAGGTGCCCCTGTTCATCCGCAAGGGCGCCTGCATCCCGGTGGCAGACCCCGCCCAGACGGTGGCGGACATCGACCCCGCCACCATCCAGATGATCGGCTGGCCCGGGGCCAGCTATGACTGCTACGACGACGACGGGGTCACCATCCCCGCAGAATAAGGAGGCTTTGTCATGGACCGCAAATGGTGGAAAGAAAGCGTCGTGTATCAGATTTACCCCAGCAGCTTCCAGGATTCGGACGGGGACGGCATCGGCGATTTGAACGGCATCCGCGCCCGGCTGGACTACCTGAAGGACCTGGGGGTGGACGTGCTGTGGCTGTGCCCCATCATGGACTCCCCCATGGACGACAACGGCTACGACATCTCCAACTACCGGGCCATCAACCCCCGGTTTGGCACCATGGAGGACTTTGACGCCCTGCTGGCCGAGGCCCATCAGCGGGGCATCCGCATTGTGATGGACCTGGTGGTCAACCACACCTCGGACGAGCACCCCTGGTTCATCGAGAGCCGCAAGTCGGTGGATAACCCCTACCGAGACTACTATATCTGGAAGCCGGGCAAAGACGGCCACGAGCCCAACAACTGGGGCGCCTGCTTCGGCGGCTCGGCCTGGAAATACGACCCCCAGACCGATATGTATTACCTGCACCTGTTCTCCCCCAAGCAGCCCGACCTGAACTGGGAGAACCCCAAAGTCCGGAACGAAGTGTTCAACATGATGACCTGGTGGTTTGACAAGGGCATCGACGGGTTCCGGATGGACGTCATCAGTCAGATTTCCAAGGACCAGCGCTTTCCGGATGGCGAGAAACACGGACTGTATGGCAATGGCGGTCCCTACTATGTCAATGGGCCCCGCATCCATGAATTTTTGCAGGAGATGAACCGGCGGGTCCTCTCGAAATACGACATCATGACGGTGGGCGAGACCCCCGGCGCCACGGTGGAAAATGCCCCCCAGTATGCGGGGCTGGACGGCAAGGAGCTGAACATGGTCTTCCAGTTTGAGCACGTCGGCATCGGGGACGGGCCTCTGGGCAAGTGGACCACCCGGCGCTACGACTTTATGCAGCTCAAGAAAATTCTCAGTCACTGGCAGACCGGCCTGGACGGCAAAGCCTGGAACAGCCTGTTCTGGGGCAACCACGATCAGCCCCGGGCTGCATCCCGCTGGGGCGATGACTCGCCCCTCTCCGCCAAGATGCTGGCCACCTGCCTGCTGAGCCTGCAGGGCACCCCCTACATCTATGAGGGCGATGAACTGGGGATGACCAACGCCTATTTCAAGGATCTCAGCCAGTACCGGGACATCGAGAGCCTCAATGCTTACAAAGAGCTCACCGGGGCGGGGCTGATCTCGGAGCAGGAGATGATGGAGTGCCTGGCCCTCCGCAGCCGGGACAACGCCCGCACCCCGGTGCAGTGGGACGACTCCCCCAACGCCGGTTTCACCACCGGCACCCCCTGGATCGGGGTGAACCCCAACTACACCGCCATCAACGCCGCCGCCGAGGCCAAAGACCCGGACTCGGTGCTCAACTACTACAAGAAGATGATCGCCCTGCGCAAAAGCCATCTGGGGCTGGTGTACGGCTCCTTCCAGCTGCTAGCGAAGGCGGATCCCCAGATTTTCGCCTACCGGCGCACCCTGGCCGAGACCGGCGAGGACTACCTGATTGCCTGCAATTTCTCGGATCAGGAAGCGGCCTTTGCCATTCCCGCCGACTTTGCCGGGGCCCGGTGCCTGATCGACAATTACCCCGGCAGCGCCCCCGACGGCGCCGTGACCATGCGCCCCTTCGAGGCCTTTGTGCTCCAGAAGTAAACCAGGTGATACCCTATGAATGACTTTTTCGACCTGGATGCCCCTCTGTTCCGTTTCTTAACCCGGGTTGCGGATATGGTGATTCTCAGTCTGCTGTGGCTAATAGGAAGCCTGCCGCTGTTTACCTTGGGCATTTCCAGCACAGCCCTCTATTATGCAGTGAACAAGTCCCTGATTGAGGACCGGGGAACGGTCAGCGAGGAATTTTTCCGGGCCTACCGCCGGAGCTTCCGACAGGCAACTTTGAGCTTTCTTGCTCTGGCAGTGCCGGAGAGCATCCTGCTGGCTGACTGCTTTATGACCCATTACCTCAAGGGGCAACAGGCAGCGACAGGTAATCTCTGGATCATTTTTACGGTGCTGAGTACCTGTGGGCTGGCCTGGATGATCTACAACGCAGCCTATGCGGCAAGATTCGACGACCCGGTCAAAAAGACGGTGTTGCAGTCCGGTGCCATGGCATTGCTCCATTTTGACAAAAGTCTGCTGCTTTTGGTGGTGCTGGCTGCGTTCGGCCTACTGACAGCATTCTGCCCGCCGCTGATCCTTCTGGCACCTGCCGGATATGCGCTGTTTGCCCGGTGGGTCCTTGAGAAAAAGGTGTTCTATCAATATCTTCCCGATATAGACGATGGCATAGACAAGGAGAACAAAGACTGTTCTCATCAGGATTGACTTTTCCCCCAATTTGACCATTCTTTTCTACCAAAGGCAGGGGGCCTGACAGATAATCTGTCAGGCCCCCTGCCAATTATTGATGGGGCCAAAAGTTGTATACCGGGCAACTCACCCTGTGGTGCCCATTTTCTTCATTTGCTCCATCGCTTCCTGGGGAAATGCCGAGGATATAAAGCCGTATGTAGACCCGGTGTTTGAAAACAACGTCATTCTGACCCAGACCGAACGGCTGATGATGAGCAGCCGCCCGAAGCAGCCAAAGTACGCAAGGAATAAAAATATCCTTGTAATCGGCGGTTCCGGCTCCGGCAAGACAAGGTTTTTTGTGAAGCCGAACCTTATGCAAATGCACAGCTCCTATGTTGTCACAGACCCGAAAGGAACCGTATTAGTCGAGTGCGGGAAGCTCCTGCAACGGGGCGGCTACAAGATAAAAGTGCTGAATACCATAAACTTCAAGAAAAGTATGCACTATAACCCGTTCGCCTATATACGCAGCGAGAAAGACATTCTGAAACTGGTAAATACCATAATCGCCAACACCAAAGGCGACGGGGAAAAATCCGGGGAGGATTTCTGGGTAAAGTCCGAACGGCTCTTTTACTGCGCCCTTATCGGCTATATCTGGTATGAAGCCCCGGAGGACGAGAAGAACTTCACGACGCTGCTTGAAATGATAAATGCGTCGGAAGCCCGCGAGGACGACCCGGATTTTCAGTCCCCGGTTGACCTCATGTTTGAACGTCTGGAAGAAAAAGACCCGGAACATTTTGCCGTAAGGCAGTATAAGAAATTCCTGTTAAGCGCGGGCAAGACACGTTCCTCAATCCTTATTTCCTGCGGGGCGCGGCTTGCCCCCTTTGACATACGGGAGCTGCGGGAGCTTCTGGAAACCGACGAAATGGAGCTTGACACACTGGGCGACCGGAAAACGGCACTGTTCGTTATCATCAGCGACACCGACGACACCTTTAACTTTGTCGTATCTATCCTTTACACGCAGCTTTTCAACCTGTTGTGCGACAAAGCCGACGACGTGTACGGCGGGCGGCTGCCCGTCCATGTGCGCTGCCTGCTAGACGAGTTTGCCAATATCGGGCAGATACCGAAGTTTGAAAAGCTGATTGCCACCATAAGGAGCCGGGAAATCTCCGCTTCTATCATCTTGCAGTCCCAGTCACAGCTAAAGGCAATCTATAAGGACAACGCCGATACTATTGTCGGCAACTGCGACACCACCCTTTTCCTTGGGGGCAAGGAGAAAACGACCCTCAAAGAAATATCGGAAATCTTGGGGAAAGAAACCATTGACAGCTTCAACACTTCCGAAACCAGAGGGCGGGAGCTGTCCCACGGGCTGAACTACCAGAAGTTAGGCAAGGAGCTTATGACACAGGACGAAATCGCCGTCATGGACGGCGGGAAATGTATCTTGCAGCTACGGGGTGTGCGCCCGTTCTTTTCCGACAAGTACGACATAACGAAGCACCCGAAATACAGGTACCTTTCCGACTACGATAAGAAGAACGCTTTTGATGTGGAGCGGTACATGAAACGCCGCCCTGCAATCGTGAAGCCGGAGGAACCCTTTGACTGTTATGAAATCAGCGAAACAGATTTGCAGGAGGGCACAGGGAATGAAGAAACGTATCAGGAAGAAAACAGACAGTAAACAGCTTGAAGTGTTTTTTTCGCAGATAGCGGAAAAAGCAGACACCGCCATGTGGGAGTACCAACAGGAACGGGGAGGGGAACACCTTCTTTACGTTACCGAGTATATCCGGCACAGGAGTTATCTTTTGGAATAATACAGGACAGAACAGAAAGGAGGAATTACAGCAACCGACTACATAAACATTGGCTACATGATACGCGCACCCACTGGAAAATCCATGTTCCCCACGCTTACAACTGAATACCGCTGCGCCGCAGGATTTCAAGCGGCGCGGGGACTTATGACCGCGGCAGTTACCAAAACTGACCGCCGTTTTTTATGCCCTTTTTCGGGCAGCCGCAAAACGCGGCAGGAAAGGAGAATTTCATGGAATTTTTCAACAGCGCAGTAGATGTATTGCAGACCCTTGTTATCGCACTGGGAGCCGGACTTGGTATCTGGGGCGTAATTAACCTCTTGGAGGGTTACGGAAACGACAATCCAGGTGCAAAAAGCCAGGGCATGAAGCAGCTCATGGCGGGCGGCGGCGTTGCCCTTATCGGTATGCTCCTTGTACCGCAGCTTACCGGGCTTTTCGGATAAGCCGCAGGAGTAGCCGCCTATGCAGAGCATACTTGACGCGATTAACGAATGGATAAAGGGTATCTTAATCGGAGCCATTAACGGTAATCTGTCAACTATGTTCGGGGACGTAAACGAAAAGGTAGGCACTATCGCAAACGAGGTAGGCAAGACCCCGCAGGGGTGGAACGCGAATATCTTCTCCATGATACAGAACCTTTCGGAGAATGTAATCGTCCCCATTGCGGGGCTTGTCATTACCTACGTCCTATGCGTGGAGCTTATCAGCATGGTAACGGAAAAGAACAATCTGCATGACGTTGACACTTTTATGTTTTTCAAGTGGTTTTTCAAAGCGTTCGTTGCCGTCTTTCTGGTAACGCATACCTTTGACATTACTATGGCAGTCTTTGACATGGCGCAGCACATTGTTTCCGGTGCGGCAGGGGTTATCGGCAGCGATACGGCTATCGACGCTGCCGAAGCCCTTGCTTCCATGCAGGAGGGGCTTGAAGAAATGGAAATCCCCGAACTACTCTTGCTCATGCTTGAAACAAGCCTTGTGAGCTTGTGCATGAAAATCATGTCCGTACTGATAACGGTTATCCTCTACGGCAGAATGATTGAAATTTACCGCGCGTCCAGAAGCGCCGCTTTTCATTCAAAGGCGGTGTGCGGGCATTTTGGGA
>ERZ1090878.38-NODE-38-length-63328-cov-8.489403_pt1 | contig 63328 bp, 63 predicted proteins | sample MGYA00478473_ERZ1090878 | MGnify/ENA primary metagenome ERZ1090878 (study PRJEB33644, sample SAMEA5815720) | chicken gut metagenome | biome: Chicken; feature: Gastrointestinal Tract; material: Caecum | place: Ireland | collected 2019-01-01 | study: A study of the... | reverse complement strand
AAAATGGCCGGTGCTTTTTAGAAAAGTATAATCTATCAATTGACCGATTTGATAATCACTCTACATGGCGCATCAGAATGCGCTCAATCAAGTGTAGGAACATGGCGAACATGCTCAGCGCCGCGCAGAACAACGGGATCAGAATGAGAAGCATCGGGGCGGTCAGCGCAACGATATGAAAATATCTTCCAAAGAAAATCAGTGCCAGCAGGAAGGCAATACACATGGCAGAAAACAAGACAACGTGTTTGATATTAAAGGGCATGCAGACGCGGAACAGGATCATCAGAAGCGTAAAGCCCGTCACGATCACCGCCATGGTGGAGACTTGCTCGAGCGGCAGCCCAACGAAAAAGTTAATTGCTTCCAAGAACAGCACATTGAGCACCATGGTTAGGGCGCCGGGGATTGCCTTTTTAATGATATTCAGCAGGAATTTTCCGCGGATTCGCTCCCGGTTCGGCTCCAAAGCGAGCACGAAAGAGGGGAAACCGACGGTTAGCGCATTGAGAAGCGTAAATTGAATCGGCTGGAACGGATAGGAACTTTGTAAGAAAACAAAGCATACCGCAACGATTGTGCTGAAGAAGGCTTTCACCAGGTACAGGGAAGAGGAACGTTGCAGGTTGTTGATGGAACGACGCCCTTCCGCCACGATGTGCGGCATAGAAGCAAAGTCGGAATTGAGCAGGACAATCTGTGAAACCGTGCGCGCGGCATCGCTGCCGGAAGCCATTGCAATGCTGCAATCGCTCTCCTTGAGCGCGAGCACGTCGTTGACGCCGTCGCCCGTCATGGCGACAGTGTGTTTTTGCGCTTTGAGCGCTTTGACGATCTGCAACTTTTGTTGTGGCGTCACGCGCCCGAAAACCGCATATTTCTGCACGGCTTCCTGGATGTCTTCGTCAGTGTGCAGGGTGGTCGCATCCACCCACTGGTTGGCGTTTTCCAGTCCAGCTCGCTCAGCGATATTGGCGACCGTGATGGCGTTGTCACCGGAGATGACCTTAATGTCTACGCCCTGGTCGGAAAAATATTGCAGCGTCTCCCGCGCGTTTTTGCGGATTTTATCGCTGATAAACAGCATGGCCACTGGTGTGATGTCCGGCGGCAATGCTTTGCCATCTCCGCCAAAAGGCTGGGCGCTATGTGCCAGAACCAGCACGCGCTGCCCCTTTTTTGCAGCGGCATCTGCCTGGGCGCGCAGCTTTCCGGTAAACGCATCGCCCAGCACGAATTCGCCGGCGCCGATGACATACGTGCCTTTCTCGGAAAATGAGACGCCGCTCCATTTGCGTGCCGAGGAAAAAGGCACGGTCCCAGATGCGGTCCACTGCGGCGGTTGTGGGCAAAAATCTTTCATCGCAAGTGAGGTCGGGTTGTCGTCATTGAGGGTATGGACGACTGCTGCGATGGCGGTTTTCAGGGTTTCTTCATTTTGGTCAGCCAGTGGCAGCAGTTCATCGACCTGCATTGTGCCTTCGGTGATGGTGCCCGTTTTATCCAGGCAGAGCGTGTCCACACGCGCCAACGTTTCAATCGAATAGAGCTCCTGCACCAGCGCTTTTCGTGTGGCCAGACGCACCACGCTGACCGCCAGCACGCCGCTGGTCAGCAGTACGAGTCCTTCCGGGACCATCCCGACCAGGGCCGCCACACTGCTGATAATGGCCTGCCGGAACTCGGTGTGCGTAAAGAAAATCTCCTTGCAAAACAGACAGGCGCCTACCGGCACCAGGATGATGCCGATAATCTTAATCAGTTTGTTGATGGCCGCCATAATTTCGCTGGCGTTTTTCTTGACATATTTGGCACTGCCTGTGATTTTGGAGGCATAGTTATCTTTGCCTACGTGTTCGACTTGCGCCCGGCAGGTCCCCGACACCACAAAACTGCCGGACAGTACATGATCGCCGGGATTTTTGACGACCGGATCGGATTCGCCGGTGATCAGGGATTCGTTGACCTCGCAGGAACCCTCAACGACGACTGCGTCGGCGCAGATCTGGTTGCCGGCACTCAGATGCAGCAGGTCGTCCATCACGATCTTGGAAACCCCTACATCCCATAACTTCCCCTCACGGATGATGTGTGCCTTTGGGGTGGCGATCAAAGAAAGCTTATCGATTGTCTTTTTGGCGGCAATTTCCTGCAAAGATCCCACAACCGTGTTGCACAGGGCGACGCCCAAGAACATCATGTTTTCCCATGAGCCAACCATGGCGATCAATGCGCCTAAAATTACATTTAATAAGTTAAAGGGGGTCAATACGTTTTTGCGGATAATTTGTCCGACCGTCAGCGTGCCGATGTCTTCTTCGGCATTGATAAGCCCCTGCTGGATACGTTCCCGGACTTCTGGGCGTGATAACCCCTGCCTTTTGTCTGTTGCATGTTCTTCCATGCATTGCACTCCTTACCGGACTTTAAGATAGTCCCGCCCGCCACTTTTCCAAAACGGACGTTCCATTTTTTCTTTCATATCTTTCTTATACTTTTCTATTATACTATAGAAAGGCAAGAAAGTCTTACGGAAATGTGAAAAATTTTTCACCACTCGCCGTTAGCGTGCAAGTCCAGAAGAGTTGCGAGTCGCTTCACACAGGTACAAGGATTTGCGTGTTTTCACTTGCCAGCAGACGGAGAAGTGGTATAATGGTTCCGATATTATAGTGCATAATAGTGCTTAAGCGCTGTAAACCGTCTACGCAGGCGGTGTTGAATAGAGAAAGAGGAGTTGATTCATATTCATATTGGATTCGATCTAGGCGAAGTGCAGAACCGAGCGCTTTCAAAAGCGGAAGTGCGGGACCAGGCTCTGGTCATGCTGGTGGCCGGTTCTCTCTTTTTGCCTTGGGTGGTTTCGATCGTCACAATCTGGTTTGCCGCCATTTATGTGATGGTGGATTACCGGCGGCGGGCTGCGGCAACGCGTTCCCCCTTCATGAAGGTGCTGCTTGGAATGCTGCTTTTTAACTTTTTTGTGGCGGCTTATTATCGAAACTATATGGGCGTCATCATGGTGCTGGGATTTCTGGCCATGGTTATGTATGGCAGCTATGTACGTACCATTATGACACGCCCACTGTTGCACCGTATGGCAGACTTTGCCTGCTTGATGAGTCTGGCTGGGATTTTGGTTGCCGTTGTCCAGAAGATCGCCATGTTTCCGTCTAGTCATTCTTACCGGCCTACGTCCTTTTATTTCAATGCCAATTATTTTGGCATGATGATTGAATTTACGGTCCTAATCGCCATCTATCGCGCTTACACCAACCGCAAAGCACGGCCGTTCTATGCAATCGTGGTACTGGCGAATTTGGTCGGCATGTATTTGTGTGGCTCGATGTCGGGACTGATGGTCATGGTCTGCGGCGTGTTGCTGTTTTTGCTGCTGAAACGGCGGTATATGGTGTGCGGCCTTTTTGTGTTGGTCATGCTTCTGTTTCTGGTGGCCAGCAAAGGGGTGCCGGAGCTTCTGCCACGGGAAGGCGACGTGGACACCACCATGGCGCAGCGATTGTCCATTTGGCATGGCGCGCTGCAGGGAATTGCACAGCAGCCGCTGTTTGGGCACGGCATGATGGCCTATTCGATGATGAACCACGAGTTTGGCACTTACCCGACCTACCATTGCCATGACTTGTACCTGGATGTGCTTTTGAATTTCGGAATTTTGGGTGCGGTTGTGTTTACAGTGGTTTTTGCTTCGCAAATCACTCGCATTATCCGTCAGATGCGTGCTGGAGCCAGTGGCAATGCGTCGCTGTTGGTTATCGTGATGACAGCGATGGTTCTTCTCCACGGCGTTACAGATGTCACAGTCATCTGGACGCAGACAGGCATGCTGTATTTGCTGATATTTGCAGCTTCCGGCATCCGGGCAAACCGCACCTATGCCTGGCACCTGCTGGCCGCCCCACAGAAGCCGTTGCCTGTACGCCATGCAGCCGGCGATTAAACAAAAAGGGTTTACCACAAAATCAATATAGGATAGGCGCGCTTCATCCGGAATGGAGCGCGCTTTTTGTATCCAAACTACGGCGTTGGGACAACAACCGCTGCTGGCCTTAGATGTTTTGATGACTGTATGGGATAGAAATCGGACAATAAGTTATCTTAAACTAACGAATTTTCTATCCGCTTTCGCGCACAATGAAAAAGAATCGAAAAATGCCCGCCACCGGGCATGGAAGGAGCGATCGTATGCGAACAATCATTCAAAATGTTTATGGCCGGGAGATTCTGGACTCGCGTGGAAATCCAACTGTGGAGGCGGTCGTGACGCTGGAGGATGGCACATCGGGCACTGCGGCGGTGCCAAGCGGTGCGTCTACGGGAGAATTTGAAGCCCTGGAATTGCGAGACGGCGACCCGGCGCGCTATGGCGGAAAAGGCGTTCAGAGGGCCGTCAATAACGTCAATACGGAACTTTGCAACGCACTGATCGGACAGGATGCATCTTGCACGGCGGAGTTGGATCGACGGATGATCTGTTTGGACGGTACACCGGACAAATCAAGACTGGGCGCCAACGCCATTTTGGCTGTATCCTTGGCGAGCGCGCGTGCGGCCGCCACCGCGATGCAGCTCCCGCTTTATCGATTCTTGGGCGGCGCTGCGGCGGATACTTTGCCAGTGCCAATGATGAACGTGCTCAATGGCGGCGCACATGCGGCCAACAATATCGACATTCAGGAATTTATGATTATGCCGGTTGGTGCGCCCAATTTCCGGGAAGGATTACGCATGTGTGCAGAGGTTTTCCATTCACTGGCGGCAATTCTCAAAAAGGAGGGACTCTCCACGGCGGTCGGCGACGAGGGCGGTTATGCTCCGAACCTTGCCGATGACGAGGAGGCCATTCAATATCTGTTGCGTGCTATTGAGCAGGCCGGCTACCGCGCCTATGACGACTTTGTGCTGGCCATTGATGCCGCATCCAGTGAGTGGGCTTCTGACAGCGGTTATTTGCTGCCCAAGCATCAGAAGCGCTATACAGCAGATGAATTGATTGCCTATTGGGAAACCCTTGTCAACCAGTACCCGATCCGTTCCATTGAGGATGCGCTCGGCGAGGAAGATTGGGATGGATGGAAAAAACTCACGGCTGCCTTAGGAGATCGCGTACAACTGGTTGGAGACGATCTTTTTGTGACGAATACCCAGCGTCTGCAAAAAGGGATCGATCAGTCCTGTGGCAATTCAATTTTGATTAAACTCAATCAGATCGGCACCCTGACCGAGACGATGAATGCCATTAAAATGGCACACCGAGCAGGTTATACTGCAATCGTTTCCCATCGCTCCGGCGAGACGGAGGACACGACGATTGCCGATCTGGCGGTCGCGCTCAACGCGGGCCAGATCAAGACGGGAGCCCCCAGCCGCACGGAGCGTGTCGCCAAATACAACCGGCTGCTCCGTATTGAGGAGGATTTGGGGGAGAACGCACAGTATCGGAAGCATAACTGTTTTTAATAGATTTCATGTTTTTCCTTTTGCGAAAACAGGTACAAAACAGCCGTTCGCTTTTGCGGACGGCTGTTTTGCAAGTAAGTTGCTTTACAAACCATATTATAAATTTTAACTTGCCTGTTTTTCAAATAAATTTCCTTGCTTTTTTGAGGAGCAGACCTTTACAAATCCAAAAACACTATGTTATATCAGAAAAAATCAGATGTATTTGTCAAGTGAAAATCTTTCGTAAAATAAAAAAGCTGGAATATATCGATTTTAAGGCTTGACCAATATACCTTTAGAAAAGGGATTACCTTTACATAGTTGTTTTTCATCAAGATCGGATGTCAAGATATATGGCGGCGCTGATCCATAACAAAATAGAATGAATAGGCGGAATATAGCCCGGCGAATACGCGCCTTTTGCAAGGGCAGACATTCTTTTGATTTTGCGATTAAATAAAAAAATTCTCGCATACACTAGACAACAGGGAAACATTTGGAGGTGTGAAAATGCGATATAAACAAGTTGTTGCTGCCTTTCTGGCAGCGGCCTGTGTATTGGGGGTGTCTTCCGTGCGGGCGTCCGCACTGGATGATGCTTCTGTGAAAGCGCCGGCAGCTGTCCTGATGGAAGCGCAGACAGGAAAGGTCCTTTATCAGAAAGAGCCGCATGCGCAGCGCCCGTGCGCATCCGTCACCAAAGTGATGACGCTTTTGCTTGTCATGGAAGCGTTGGACAATGGCTCACTGTCCCTGACTGAGTCCGTGCCTGCCAGCGCACACGCCGCCTCGATGGGAGGTTCGGATATCTGGCTGAAGGAAGGGGAGACCATGTCTGTCGACAATCTCATTAAGGCGACCGCGGTGGCAAGCGCCAACGATGCGGCAGTCGTTTTGGCGGAACGGGTGGCGGGCAGTGAAGAGGCCTTTGTGCAGAAAATGAATGAAAAGGCAAAGGCATTGGGCATGCACGACACGGTCTTTAAAAACTGTAACGGACTAGACGAGGACGGCCATGTGACCAGCGCCTATGATGTGGCGTTGATGAGCCGCGCCCTGATGCAGCATAAGGCGATTTTTCGTTATACTACAATCTGGATGGACAGCGTACGCGACGGCGCGACGCAACTTGTCAATACCAATAAATTGCTCAAATCGTATCAGGGTATCACAGGACTCAAGACAGGCACTACCAGCAAAGCAGGCAGCTGTATTTCTGCTACAGCTGAACGCAACGGCATGTCGCTCATCGCAGTGGTGCTGGGGGCTGCCAACACAAACGACCGCTTTTCAACGGCGCGCACGTTGCTGGACTACGGATTTGCCGGATGGGCGATGGCAGATTTGCCGCAGCCGGAGCAGGCGTTGGCTGCAGTCCCTGTGACCAATGGCATGCTTCCACAGGTTTCGGTACGTGCGGACCTAAACGGCAAGGTACTTGTGCCCAAAGGAAAGGAAAAGAACATCGCCTGTAAGGTTGAAATGCAGCCCAGTGTTGCGGCTCCGGTCAAGGCGGGACAGGAATTGGGCAAAATCACCTATTCTCTCAACGATGAGGTCCTCTGTACGCGACCGGTCACAGCAGGCGAAAGTGTTGAATCGGTTTCCCTTTCCCGCATTCTGCGGCTTCTGGCGTATAATCTTTTCTATATTTAATATTGCCGGCTGGCGAGCCCTCCGTGGCAATGTGCCATTGCCAGTCCCGCATTTAGGCGGAAATTTATAAAACAAATATAAATTCTGGCGCGTTCTCTTGCAAATCACCATGAGATATTGTAAAATATACACAAACACAAATGACGTGGGAACAGTGTCAAGGAGGGAATGCTATGTCCATTGCGTTGGAGACCCAATATCTTCATGGATTCGTAGAGCCAGAGGAATTTGCGTCGGTTGCTCCCCAGGTCAAGCTTGCTCATGAGCTGCTGCATACGGGAACAGGCGCCGGAAACGATTTTATTGGCTGGATGAATCTTCCAACGGATTATGACAAGGCGGAGTTTGCACGTATCAAAGTAGCCGCAGAGCGCATCAAGCACAATTCAGATGTGTTTGTGGTAATTGGGATCGGTGGTTCGTACCTCGGCGCCCGTGCGGCGATTGAATATCTCAAATCCAATCGTTACAATGTATTGAAAAAAGACACCCCCGATATTTACTTTATCGGCAACAGCATCAGCTCGACTGCGCTGGCAGAAGTCATTGAGCTCTGTGAAGGCCGGGACGTATCGATCAATATGATCAGCAAGTCCGGCACCACCACAGAGCCTGCCATTGCATTTCGTGTGCTGCGGGAGATGCTGGAAAAGAAGTATGGAAAGGACGGCGCCCGCGAACGCATTTTCTGCACTACGGACAAGGAGAAGGGCACCCTGAAACACTTGGCAGACCAGGAAGGCTATGAAACTTTTGTTGTGCCGGATGACGTCGGCGGTCGCTACAGTGTTTTGACCGCGGTAGGCCTGCTTCCGATTGCTGTGGCCGGCGCAGATATCGACGCATTGATGGCTGGCGCTGCAAAGGCACAGGCCGCCTATCAGAATCCCGACCTGGCGTCTAACCCGTGCTACCAGTATGCTGCAGCCCGCAACATCTTGTATCGAAAGGGCAAGGCCATCGAAATTCTCGTCAGCTATGAGCCGTGCTTTGCTATGATGAACGAGTGGTGGAAGCAGCTGTATGGCGAGAGTGAGGGTAAGAATAATAAGGGCCTGTTCCCGGCTTCTGTTGTGTTTTCCACAGACCTGCACTCCATGGGACAGTATATTCAGCAGGGCCGCCGCACGATGTTTGAGACGACTGTGCTGTTTGACAAGCCGAAGAAAGAAATTGTCATTGGCAACGATCCGCAAAATGTAGATGGGCTGAACTTTCTGGAAGGCAAAACCATGGCCTATGTCAATCAGAAAGCGTTTGAGGGCACCGTGCTCGCGCATACAGACGGCGGTGTGCCGAACATCGCCATCCGGGTGCCGGATTTCAGCGAGGATTCCCTGGGCCAGTTGATCTATTTCTTTGAAAAGGCTTGCGCGATTTCCGGCTATATGATGGGCGTGAATCCGTTTGACCAGCCTGGCGTGGAGAGTTATAAGAAGAATATGTTTGCGCTGCTGGGTAAGCCTGGCTATGAGTCGCAAAAAGATGCGCTGGAGGCAAGGCTGAAAAAATAAGACGCTTTGAGTGCATTGCAATTCACAAAAATGAAGGGGATAGAAAAATGATTACATTTATCATTGGAAAAAAAGGTTCGGGGAAAACGAAAAAACTGATCGAGCGTGCCAATGCTGCTGTTGCTGCTTCCAAAGGCAATGTCGTCGTGATTGAAAAAGGATTGAAGCTTACTTATGATGTCGACCATGCGGCGCGTTTGGTGGACATTGAGGCCTATGGCATCAAAGGTGCGGAGGCGCTGTTTGGCTTTATCAGCGGTATTTGCGCGGGCAATTACGATGTGACGGACATCCTGGTCGATTCTACGCTGAAGATTATTGGACCGGACCTGAACCAATTGGTACCCTTCGCAGAAAAGATGAGCGCCTTGGCCGCCATGGCAAACACGCGACTGACTTTCCTGATCTCTGCAGATGCTTCCGAGCTGCCGGAGTCGCTGCATGAATTTGTCACCGAAGTCTAAGCGGTTTATTTTCTGAATTCAATTTGCTGCCGTGGGGAGCGATTGCCCTATCTGATGTGGGGCAATGCTGCCTTCGGTAGCATTTCTTGTGTTTGAATGCGTTTTGCTTCGATTTTTCTTGACAAATAAAAATACAGGTATTATAATGAACAAATGTAGCGCCGAGGTGGATTATGCTTCTCGATATCAAAAAATGGTTGCAGGAAGGCAAGACAGCGCTTCCGATTGCCTATCAGTTTGACCTTTCCGCGTTGGAGTTGGATGCCACGCATCCGTTTGTCAAGCCAATTGACGTGACGGGTGGAGTGCGGGCGAAAGACGGGTTCGCGCAGATGAATGTGCAGGTTGACTTTGACTTTTGCATTCCGTGCGACCGCTGTGCAGCGCAGATCGACCGGCATTATACCTATCGGTTTTCGCACGTTTTGGTTGAGACGCTTTCCAATGAGCAGGACGCAGGCGATGGCTATTACATTGTGTTGAAAGACGGCACTGTGGATTTGGATGCGCTTTTGCAGGAGGATATCCTGCTGGAGCTGCCGACAAAATTCCTGTGCAAAGAGGACTGCAAGGGGCTGTGCCCGATCTGCGGAAAGAATTTGAACGAAGGCCCGTGCGATTGCAGCAAACATCAGATCGACCCTCGCCTTGAGGTGTTGAAGCAACTGATTAATTGACACAGAGTGATATAAGGAGGTGCTAGCGATGGCAGTGCCAAAGAGGAAACAATCGAGTGCAAGGCAGAACAAAAGACGTTCCAATGTTTGGAAGATTAGCGCTCCTGCTCTGATGAGATGCCCCAAATGCGGCGAGTACAAGGTCGCGCATCAGGTATGCGGCAATTGCGGCTATTACAATGGCAGGCAGGTTATCAAAAAGGATATCTGAGAACGAATGTCCGGCTGGTTTTCCGAAAACCCAGGGGTTGTCTGACCGTGCGGAGCACTGGCTCCGTAGGAGGCAAACCCCTGTTTTTTATTTTTGGCTTGACGAACCACAAGGAACATGCCATAATTTTTGAGGGCTTTGCAAAGTCTATTTTGGCGGGTGGTTTCGGACTGCTCATGAGAATTGGGAGGGAAGGCTATGTCAAAGCCGGTTGTGGCGGTCGTTGGCCGGCCAAACGTGGGCAAATCGACTCTGTTTAATAAATTGGTCGGGCAAAGGCTTTCGATTGTTGATGATACGCCGGGAGTTACGCGGGATCGCATCTATGGAGACTGCGAGTGGCGTGGCCGCAAATTTACGCTGGTGGACACAGGCGGTATTGAACCTAAAACAAATGATATTCTGCTGGTCCAAATGCGCGCGCAGGCGCAGCTGGCGATTGAGGCGGCAGATGCGATCCTCTTTGTCACGGATTTGCGTACGGGCGTGACGGCGGCAGATATTGAAATTGCGTCTATGTTGCAAAAAAGTGGACGGCCAGTGGTTTTGTGCGTGAATAAGTGCGATTCACTCGGCGATCCGCCGGCAGAATTTTATGAATTTTACAATCTGGGCCTTGGAGATCCGATTGCTGTTTCCTCGGTGCACGGGCATGGGACCGGCGATCTGTTGGATGCGGTGTTTGACCATTTGGCGCCTGAAGAAGCGGAGGAGGACACGGAGGATGCGATCCGTGTGGCCATCATCGGCAAACCCAACGTGGGCAAGTCATCACTGGTCAATTATATCGTTGGGGAAAAACGCTGTATTGTTTCGAATATTGCCGGCACAACCCGCGACGCCATCGACACTGAAGTTGAGAACGAATATGGCCGCTTTGTGCTGATCGATACGGCTGGCCTGCGCCGCAAAAGTAAAGTGACAGACCAGATCGAACGCTATAGCGTCCTGCGCGCGCAGATGGCGATCGAACGCGCAGATGTGTGCGCCATTATGATTGATGCAACAGAAGGCTTTACAGAACAGGATTCGAAGGTCGCCGGCCTGGCACATGAGGCGGGAAAAGCGAGTATTGTCCTTGTGAACAAATGGGATGCCGTGCCAAAAGAAACCCACACCATGGATTCTATGCGCAAGAGCCTGGAAAAAAGCTTTTCGTTCATGAATTATGTGCCGATCCTGTTTCTATCGGCCAAAACGGGCCAGCGGGTCGAGGCGCTGTTCAATATGGTCAAGCAGGTGGCGGCCAACAATGCAATGCGCATTTCGACGGGCGTGCTCAACGACGTATTGGCCCAGGCAACTGCCCGCGTGCAGCCGCCTACTGACAAAGGCAGGCGCCTGAAAATTTATTATATGACCCAGGCCAGCACAAAACCGCCGACGTTCGTCTGCTTTGTAAATTCCGCGGAATTGTTCCATTTCTCCTATCAGCGGTATCTGGAGAACCAGATTCGGGAGACCTTTGGGCTTACCGGAACGCCAGTGCGTTTCCTGATTCGGGAGCGCGGCGATAAAAAATAGGATACGAAAATTTTGGCGTACACAATTGGGAGGGAATTGTTATGCAGGAGCCAGCACGCCTGGTTTTGGCAATTGCTTTGGCGGTGATCGTCGCTTATCTGATCGGCAGCATCAGCTTTTCCATTATTTTTACCGAGTTGTTTGACAAAAAAGATATCCGGGAAATGGGCAGCGGGAATGCAGGCATGACCAATGTCCTGCGCTCTGCGGGAATGAAGCCCGGCGTTCTGACCACGATTTGCGATTTTGGCAAAGGAATTGTCGCGTGCCTGCTAGGCGCCGTCATTTTCTCCGCCGTCCTCGGCGGCTCCGATGGCTTGGCCATTTGGGGCTGGGGGACAGAGCCGTACCGCTACGGCACATATGTGGCGGGCATCGGCTGCATCCTTGGTCATATGTTCCCGATCTTCTTTGGCTTCCGCGGCGGCAAGGGCGTTCTAACGACAGCGGCCGTTCTTCTAATGATCTATCCGCCCATCCTGGCCGTGGATTTTTCGCTGTTTCTGATTTTAGCGTTGGCAACGAAATATGTGTCGCTTGGCTCTATCATGGCGGCAGCGACGTTTCCCCTGTGGGGATGGCTGTTCAATTATTTTGTCTTCTATAAAGCTGGGGCGGTCTCGCTGCAATATATGGTCATCTCCACACTGCTTTTGGCCGTCATGGGCGCGTGCGTTGTGGCAAAACATCATGCGAACATCGGCCGCTTAATTCATCACACGGAAAAGAAATTTACCTTGCATCATGATTGAGTGCTATAAAAAAGGAAGCAAGCAAAGGCAACGGAATGCCTTTTCCTGCTTCCTTTTTGATTTGCGGTGGATCGAAAAAACAAAAGAGAAGGCGCATGGGCCTTCTCGCTTTTGCTTTTTAGGACTCAGACGGCCCGCGTGACCTTGCCGGAACGCAGGCAACGGGTGCAGGCGTAAATACGCTTGGGGGAACCGTTCACAATTGCCTTAACACGGCGGATATTGGGCTTCCAGGTCCGATTGGAACGACGATGGGAATGGGAAACCCGGATACCGAAGGCAATCTCCTTGCCGCAGATGTCGCACTTTGCCATGAGTCTGCACCTCCTTCAAAAAGGACTAATCGCACATACGTAACAGAATTATTATACAAGGATCTTTTCAAAAAAGCAAGTCCTTTTTTCAGAAGAATCTAAAAAGAAACGTCACAACACGGTACCTTGTCTTTTATCTGGTTTTGTATTATAATACTAGAAATTAATGGGGGTTGAACTTGACTGTGCAGCACTTCTATAACACCGAGAAGAGACGCCCGCAATATCCCAAAAGATAGGAGACGCTGATTCTATGCTTTATGATATGCTGCGTAGCATTTTTTCAGGCCAAGGCGTGGATATGGGCGCTTTGATTGCCCAAATTCTCGCCTGTCTCATCATTATTTTTTTGATCCTGCCCTTTCATGAATTTGCCCATGGCTGGGCCGCCAAGAAGCTGGGCGACCCGACTGCCCAATATGCGGGTCGATTGACGTTTAATCCACTAGCCAGTGTGGACCTGTTTGGCGCCATCTTCCTGTTGCTGTTTGGCTTTGGCTGGGCAAAGCCTGTGCCTGTGGACCCGCGGTACTTCAAAAAGCCCAAACGCGACATGGCGCTGACAGCCTTGGCGGGGCCTTTGGCAAACGTGGTGGCCTCCTTGGCGGGCGCAATTATCCTAAACCTGATTTTCATTCTGACGCGTGGGAACATGCCGGATTTCCTGCAATATTTCCTGGGGGCCTACATCACTATCAATATTTCCATTGCAGTATTTAACTTGATCCCACTGCCGCCGCTGGACGGCTCCCGCATCCTGGCGGCGTTCTTGAGCAACCGGGCGACGATGGCCTACTACCGGTATCAGAATATCATCATACTGCTGTTATTCTTGTTGCTGTTTACAGGCGTGCTCAGCGTTCCGCTTGGACTTCTGCAAAGCGCTTTGACACGCGGCGTGATGTTCCTTGCTGATCTTCCGTTCCTGCTGTTTTTGCGCTGATCGCGTGTATTTACAAAAAAGATGGAAAAGATAACCTACAGACTGGAAAATTTCGAAGGTCCGCTCGATCTGTTGCTGCATCTGATCCGAAAAAACAAGTTGAACATCTGCGATATTCCGATTGTCGAGGTCCTGGATCAGTATATGGAACAGATCCACGCGGCGCAAGAAGCGGATATGGATGTTTCCAGCGAATTTTTAGAGATGGCGGCCCGCCTTGTCTATATCAAGACTGTGTCCTTGCTGCCGAAACACGAGGAAGCCGATTCCCTGCGTGCAGAGTTGTCTGGCCAGCTGCTCGAATACGAAGAATGCAAGCGGGTGGCGGGTCTGCTCGGCGAACAGATTGCCATGGACACCTTCACACGAACGCCACAAGAAGTGGAGCCGGATGTGCGCTATCGCCGTCCCATTGATCCGAAGCGGCTGCTGCAGGCCTATCGGGACGCTGTGGGCCGGCATGTGACGCCGCCGCCGGATGCCGCCTCTTTTTCCGGGATTGTCACGCACCGCATTGTGTCTGTGGCCTCTCAGATTATTTATGTGCTGCGGCGCCTGTGGAAGTGCAGCGGCGTTCATTACCGGTCGCTATTTGCACGAAAGCGGGATCGATCTGAAATTGTCGCTACGTTTTTGGCAATACTCGAACTTGTCAAAGGCAAGCGGGTACGCATTGAGGGAGAAGGGCCGGATCCGACGGTGAAACTCTTGAAAGCAGGTGAGAAGCATGGAACCCAAGGCATTGAAGGGCGCTCTTGAGGCATTGCTGTTTGCCGGTGGGGATCCTTTGCCGGTGGAACGCATTGCCGAGGTGCTCGGACTTTCCAGCAAAGAAGCCGTGACACTGGCGGAAGAGACGATGACTGCTTTCAATGCAGCAAATGATGGGGTGCAGATCACCCGCCTGGAAAATAGTTACCAGATGTGCAGTGCACCTGTCTATGCGCAGCAGGTGCGTGCGCTGCTCGAAATCCGGCACAATGCGCCGCTGTCTTCGGCAGCACTTGAGGTCTTGGCCATCATCGCGTATAATCAGCCTGTAACAAAAGCATTTATCGAACAGATTCGTGGCGTGGATTCCGCAGGCGTGGTGGGCAGTTTGTGCCAAAAGGGCCTGGTCGAGGAACGCGGGCGATTGGAGCTGCCCGGCCGGCCGTTGCTTTATGGGACAACTCTCAATTTTTTGCGCTGTATGGGCATCACCACACTGGAAGACTTGCCGCCCTTGCGCAGGGGAGCAGCAGAGCCAGCGGATACAGAGACGGCTCCAGCGCCGGCGGAGGTCGCGCGATGAGGGTACTATTGGGTATCGTCCTTGTGGTGGCCTTTCTGTTGCTGTGCTCTGTCCGCATCCGCGCCACTTACCGGGAATTTTTCTCCCTGAAACTTTCTTATCTGTTCTTTTCTTATACGGTGTTTCCCCAAAAGGAGAAAAAAACGGCCCGAAAAAGAAAGACGCGCCGGAAAAAGCAGACACAGAAAAAGCCAGAAGAGAACATTTTCAAGCGGGCCTACCGGGAAAAGGGGCTAGTGGGTTTCTTGCGGCTGCTACAGGGCTTGGCGAAGGCTGCGAGCACCGCCCTGCGATAGATTCTACCACATGTGCGGCTGCGGCGTTTGTCCGTCAATGTTGTGGTCGCAACGGCCGATGCAGCGGATACGGCGATCACGTATGGGCTGACCTGTTCGGTCGTCTATCCGGCGGTTGCGGTTCTGGTCGCATCGACGCGCTGCCGCCGATATGATGTTGCGGTGACTGCGGATTTCGATGCAGAAGAATCCCGCATAGACGCGGCGGCAGACATCAAAGTTCGCGTCCTCTTTGTGATTGTAGCAGCGCTTTACGCACTGTTTCAATACATGAAAGCCAGAAAATCGGCCACAATAAATACTGAGGTTCAGACAAACGAGAGAAAAGGCGGTGCTGAAACATGAGTGATCATCCGATTGAGGGGCTGATGAATACAACCCTTGACAAAATCAAGCAGATGGTGGATGTCAATACCATTGTCGGCGAGCCGATTACGGCGCCGGATGGAACGATCATCATCCCGATTTCCAAAATTAGCTATGGGTTTACATCCGGCGGATCTGACTTCGCCTGCAAGTCGCAACCCACGAAAGACTTTTTCGGCGGTGGCGCAGGGGCGGGCGTCACGATCAACCCCGTTGCTTTCCTGACGATTGCAAACGGCAACGTGCGCATGCTGCAGATTGATCCGTACAATTCTTCTGTGGACCGGATTGTCGGCATGGTTCCGGATATTGTGGACAAAGTCAAGGAGATCATCGCGAACAGCAAGCATAAGAAAGCGGCGGCCAAAGCGGCCTCACAGGAATGCGCGTCCGAGGACGCTGCGCCAGCCGAATAATTTTTTCCTAACCGCCTGCATACTCTTTATCGGCAGGTGGTTATTTTGTTTATGAAAAAAATGCACCAGTGGATGCGGCTGCTTGTTTTTCAGCGTGGCGTGTTGTGGGGGCTTGTCCTCTCGATTTTTTGTGTGGGAATTCTGTGTATGCCGCTGCCCGCGCATGCAGATACCCTTTCTGTGTCGGCCAAATCGGCCGTTTTGATGAATGCCGCCGACGGGACGCTTTTGTGGGAAAAGAATGCAGAGGAAAAGCTGCCGATGGCCAGCACGACCAAAATCATGACGGCGTTGTTGACCTTGGAAGCTGCATCCGTAGAGGACCGCGTTATCGACATCACAGATGCCATGGTGCGTGTCGAGGGATCTTCTATGGGTTTGCAGGCGGGCGACAAGGTTACGCTGAGTGCCCTGGCAAAGGGGATGTTGTGCGTATCCGGAAACGACGCGGCCAATGCTGCCGCCTATGCGTTGGATGGCAGTTTGCAGGCCTTCGCTGCGCATATGAATAGGCGAGCTGCCGAACTTGGCCTGCAAAACACGCATTTTGTCACGCCCTCCGGATTGGATGACGACGCGCATTACACAACCGCGTCGGATTTGGCAAAGCTGGCCCGCGCAGCGATGCAGAATCCAGCGTTTGCAGCGATCACGTCGCAGAGGACGATCGAGATTCCCTATGTTTCGCCCAATGTGCGCCGTTCATTTACGAATCACAATAAGCTTTTGGCGCAATATCCGGGGTGCATTGGGGTCAAGACGGGCTTTACCAAAAAGGCTGGCCGGTGCCTCGTTTCATGTGCGGAACGAAACGGCGTCCGTCTGATTGCTGTCACGCTGAATGCGCCGGACGATTGGGCCGACCACAAGACGATGCTTGATTATGGATTTGCGCAACTGCACAGCGTGCAGTTGGATGACAGCAGCTTTACACAATCGCTGCCGGTGGTGGGTGCTGCGCAGCAGACGGTGTCCGTGCATGGAGCAAAAGGCCCGGCGGTGGTGGTGCCGACAAATGCCGTGGTGCAAAGGGAAGTACAACTACCCCGCTTTGTCTATGCACCGTTGGAAGATGGGCGCGTCGTCGGACGGGTCCTTTACCGTGTGGGCAGCCAGGTAGTGGGGGAGACCGCGTTGACGGCGGATGCTGTACCGCAGCAGGAGCCCCCCAAAAAGTCGTTTTGGGAATCGTTTCTCGCTTTTTTGAAAGGAAGCAGCGGATAAACATAAAGGGGAAAACTATGTCAGAAAAAATAAGATTGCAAAAAGTTCTGGCGGACGCCGGAGTCGCCTCCCGCCGGAAGGCGGAGACGCTGATCGAAGGCGGGAATGTCAAGGTAAACGGCCGTATTGCGCAAATCGGCGACAAAGCTGACCCGCAGCGAGACCGCATTACCGTACATGGCAAGCCGTTGGATACACATACAGAAGCGTGCTACGTCATGCTGCATAAGCCCCGGGGCTTTATCACAACAATGTCCGATGAGCGGTCGCGCAAATGTGTGGCAGAACTGGTTGCCGACGTTCCAGCGCGTGTGTATCCGGTTGGACGGCTCGACCGTGAAAGCGAGGGGATGCTTCTTTTGACCAACGATGGAGACTTTGCCAATGCAATGACCCATCCCACACATCATGTATCGAAAACGTACCGGGTGACCGTCAGGCCAGGGGTTACAGAGGATCAACTGACTGCGCTATCGGCCGGCGTTTTAATCGATGGACGCCGCACTGCCCCGGCACAAGTCCGGGTGCTCACGCAGGAACCAGGACGCGTGGTACTTGAGATTGTTCTACACGAGGGCAGAAACCGTCAGATTCGCAAAATGTGCGAACAGGTCGGCTTGGAAGTGGCCCGTTTGAAACGTACCGCAGTGGGGCCGCTCCGTCTGGGCATGTTGCAGCCTGGCCAGTGGCGCTATTTAACAGCAGAGGAGGTTCGCCGCCTCAAGGCAGCGGCTAAACCCAGAGAAGGCAGACAAGCATCTGGTGCAATTCGATCGGGCAGCCGCAAATTTTCAAAAACACATTGAATGCTATTCAGTCTCTGAAAAACGCATTGTCCTCTTGCAAAAAAATCTGTGATCTTTTATAATTTTATTAATATCCAGTTCAAAAATCTAGTTCGTTTTTTATTCTATGCAAACGGAGGAGTCAACCATGAGGAATTCCGGCGCGGCTGAATCGTTGCAAAAAGCCTGTGAGGCGATCAAGGAAACCACAGGAAACAAACGCTTAGCCGCTCTCTTCGATGAGGGCAGCTTGGTTACCATTGATTCGTATGCAAAATCAGAGAGCGGCTTCGCCGAGGCTGCCGCAGGATATGGCACGGTGGAAGGGTGCCCTGTCTATGCCTTTGCGCAGAGCAGTGACCTGGATGGAGGCGCTGTCAGCAAAGCGCAATCCCAGAAAATCAGGAAGGTTTTTTCTCTGGCCGCGAAGACCGGGACACCTGTGGTCGGCATCTATGACTCCATTGGCGGCCGGTTGAAGGAGGGAGCTGATCTGCTGACCGCTTACGGCGAAATCCTCTTTGAGGCCAACCGCATTTCCGGCGTGGTGCCGCAGATTGCCTTGGTGCTGGGACCTTGTGTAGGCACATCCGCGATGATTGCCGCGTGTGCGGATTTCGTGGTGATGTCCCCAAAAGGCGAGCTGACAATCGCCCCCAACGGTGAGGGTGGTTCCGCGATGCAGGCAGCGCGGGCAGGCGACGCCGCTTTGGTGGCCGATACGGAAGCGGCGGCCATTGCAGCGGTGCGCACGCTGGTCGCCAAGTTGCCGTCTAATAACCTGGAGGCAGTCGGCTTTACCGACGAAAGGGAGGCAAGCGGCGTTCCAGTTGTCGGCATTTCCGCCAAAGAAGCGGCACAAGCGGCCGCCAGCGCTGGGTCTTTGCTGGAGCTCTCCGCGGCATTCGGAAAGAACGCTTATACGGCGTTTGGCAGCATGGGCACAGGCGCAACCGTGGGGCTCGTCGCCTATGACGGGACTTTGGATGCAGATGCCTGCGCAAAAGCCGCTCGTTTTATCCGTTTCTGCGATGCTTATAATTTGCCGATTGTCAGCTTTGTAAATGCGGACCGCTTCATTTCCCTGCGCGCAGCCTCCATGCTCTCGGATGCATATGCAGAAGCCACAACAGCAAAGGTCTCTGTTCTGACGGGAAATGCATATGGCCCTGTGTATATTGCCGTAGCTGGCCGCGGCGCGAATGCCGACTACACCATGGCCTGGCCGGATGCGATTGTTTCCGCGCTGGCGCCGGAGACGGGCGCCGTGTTTCTCTGGAATGACCGTCTAGCTGGCGTTGATGACCCGGTTGCAGCGCGCAAGCAGCTCTTTGCCGAATATGCCAGGACCGAAGGCAACCCGATGCAGGCGGCGGCACAAGGGCTGATTGAAGACGTCATTGCACCGGAACAGACCCGCGAACGTGTGGCCCGGGTTTTGGACATGCTGTCGTCTAAGCGCGTTTCCACCTTGCCGAAAAAACACAGCAACATCCAGCTTTGATGGGTCGGAAAGCGGCCTTTGCATGTTAGGAGGAACTGAAAATGAAACATTTGAAAATCACGGTAAATGGCGTCCCATATGATGTGCAGGTTGAAGAGGCGGACGCGGCTAATGCTGCATCTGCTGCGGCCGCGGCTCCGGCTCCAAAGGCGGCTGCGTCGACGCCGGCCGAAAAACCGGCAGCTGCGCCGTCTGCCGGCACAGAATCGATCACCAGCCCCATGCCCGGCACGATCCTGGATATCAAGGTGCAGGCAGGCCAGAAAGTCAAATCAGGTGATGTGCTGTTGATTTTGGAGGCCATGAAAATGGAAAACGAGATCCTGGCGCCGCACGACGCAGTGGTTGACAGTGTGCTGGTGAGCAAGGGACAAAGCGTGGAGTCCGGCACGCCTCTTGTCTCCCTGCGCTAAAAGGAGGTGTGCGTATGGCCAAGCAGATCAAAATCACAGAGGTCGCCTTGCGTGACGCCCCACAGTCTTTGATCGCGACGCGCATGCCGCTTTCCGATATGCTCCCGATTTTGGGAAAGCTCGACGAAGTCGGCTATTATTCGCTGGAATGCTGGGGCGGCGCGACATTTGACGCTTGCCTACGGTTTTTAAATGAAGACCCTTGGGAACGCCTGCGGGTCCTGCGCAAAAACTGTCCAAAAACAAAGCTGCAAATGCTTTTCCGCGGACAGAATATGCTGGGCTACCGGCATTATGCAGACGATGTGCTGGAATATTTTGTTCAGAAGAGCGTGGCAAATGGAATCGACATCATTCGCATTTTTGATGCGCTCAACGACATCAAAAATTTGCAGACCGCCATTAAGGCAGCTAAGAAAGAGGGCGCTCACGCCCAGGTTGCCATTTCCTATACCACGGGACCGGTTTTCACGACAGCGTATTTCGTGGACTACGCCAAGCGTATCCGCGATGCGGGCGCAGACTCCATTTGCATTAAGGATATGGCTGCCCTGCTGACGCCGTATCGGACGGCAGAATTGACGGCAGCAATCAAAGAGGCAGTGGATCTGCCGGTGCAGTTGCACACGCATTACACCTCCGGGTTAGCGTCTATGTGCCTACTTAAGGGCATCGAAGCCGGTGCAGACATTATCGACACGGCCATTTCGCCGCTGGCGCTCGGTACGTCCCACGCGCCGACGGAGTCGATGGTGGCGGCGCTGCAGGGAACAGAATACGACACAGGGCTTGACCTGAAACTGCTCAACGAAATCCGCGAGTATTTCATGGGATTGCGCAAAAAGTATATCGACTCCGGCCTGCTCGACCAGAGTATGTTGGCGACCAACACCAAGGCGCTGGTTTATCAGGTGCCAGGCGGCATGCTGTCAAATCTTTTGTCGCAGCTGAAGCAGGCGGGCAAACAGGACCAGCTGGAAGATGTCCTGCAAGAAGTCCCGCGCGTCCGTGAGGAGGCCGGTTATCCGCCGCTGGTGACGCCGACTTCTCAGATCGTCGGTACGCAGGCGGTGCTGAATGTCATTACTGGCGAGCGGTATAAGATGTGTACGAATGAGTTTAAGGATCTGGTAGCGGGCAAATATGGCGCCACCCCCATGCCCATTGATCCGGCTTTCCGCAAACGGATCATCGGCGACCAGGAAGTGGTGACCTGCCGCCCGGCCGACCTGCTTAAACCCGAGCTCGATACGCTGCGCAAGGAGTGCGCTGAGTGGATCGAGCAGGATGAGGATGTTCTTTCCTATGCAATGTTCCCGAAGGTTGCGGTGGACTTTTTCAAAAAGCGCGCTGCACAAAAGTACGGTGTGGATGCAAAGCACGCCGATGCCGCTGCACAAATCCATCCTGTTTAATGTTCCAATATAGAAAATCAGCCCCGGCGGGCTGATTTTTTTGCGTGGTTGACAACCGGCTTATAAACCTGATAAAATAAGAACGCATATAGATTTTAAACGATTGCATGCTGGAAAACGAGATGGTTTTTTGATCAAAAGTATGACGGGGTTTGGCAGACAGGAAGAGGTGACCAGCGGCCGCAGCATCCTGGTGGAGATCAAATCCGTAAATCACAGATTTTTTGAATTTTCCTGCCGGGCCGGTCACGGATATGGTTTCCTGGAAGAAAAACTCAAGTCTTATTTGCAGCAGCGCCTGGCGCGCGGCAAGGTGGATGTCTATGTTTCCGTTGAAACATTGGAAGATCATGACGTCCAGATTGCGGTCAATCACGGGATGGCAGCGGGGTATGTCGCTGCATTGCGGGAATTGTGTCGGACATACCAACTGCAAGAGGACATTTCCGTTTCCACCTTGGCGCGCTTTGGCGACATCTTTTCTGTTCAGCGCGCTCCGGAGGATGAAGACGCGCTATGGGAAGATGTACGGGCGGTGACGGACAAGGCGCTGGATTCCCTACTGCAGATGCGGGCGGCCGAAGGGGAAAAACTCTGCGTGAGCCTGCGGGAGCACGCGGCGGCCATCTTACAGTTGGTTGAACAGATAGAGGCCCGCTCTCCAGAAACTGTGCAGGCATATCAGGCACGGCTGCGTGCGCGCCTGCAAGAGGTGCTGCAAGATCAGGCAATTGATGAGCAGCGCATTGTCACCGAGGCAGCTATTTTTGCGGACAAGGTGGCGGTGGAGGAAGAAACGGTCCGGCTGCGCAGCCATGTTGCGCAGTTTTTAACCATGCTGGAATCGCAAGAACCGGTTGGACGCAAGCTCGATTTTCTGGTGCAGGAGATGAATCGTGAGGCCAACACGATCGGCTCCAAATGTGCGGATTCTCAGATTGCCTATGCGGTTGTGGAGCTCAAGGCCGAAATCGAAAAAATCCGCGAGCAGATTCAGAATATCGAATAATCAAGGAAGGAAAGGCAGTATGAAGCTCATCAATATTGGCTTTGGCAACATGGTGTCTGCAAACCGCCTGATTGCCATTGTCAGCCCTGAGTCAGCCCCAATCAAACGCATCATCCAGGATGCCAAGGAACGCGGCAGTTTGATTGATGCGACGTATGGACGCCGCACACGCGCTGTAATCATTATGGACAGCGAACACGTGGTCCTTTCGGCTGTACAGCCGGAAACGGTGGCAAACCGCCTGAATGACAAAGGGGATAGCTTGGAAGACGAGGAGTTGGAGGATCATGACGAATAAAGGAATTTTGGTTGTATTTTCCGGCCCTTCAGGAACAGGGAAGGGGACTGTGCTCAAAGAATATTTTGCACACCACCCGGAAGCCCGGCTGTCGATTTCCGCCACCACGCGCGCGCCGCGTCCTGGTGAGGAAAACGGCCGCGAATACTATTTTGTCTCACGGGAAAAATTTGAGCAAATGCGCCAAAATGGCGAATTGCTGGAGAGCGCCGAATACTGCGGCAATTATTATGGCACGCCGCGTGCCCCTATTGCCAACTGGCTCAACGAGGGGCACGATGTGTTCCTCGAGATTGAGATTCAGGGCGGCGCCCAGGTGCAGCAGCTGGAACCGGACAGCGTGGGAATTTTTGTCCTGCCACCATCCCTTGCGGAGCTGGAGCGCCGCCTGCGCGGCCGAGGCACTGAAACAGAGGAAGTCATTCAAAGCCGGTTGAAAGTTGCCAAAGATGAGCTGCACGTGGTCAATCGCTATACGTATGCTGTGATCAATGATACGGTCGAAAACGCCGCAGAGCGGATTGACTGCATTCTTTCAGCTGAAAAATGTAGAGTCAGCCGTGAAACGGATTGGATAGAAAGGGTGCTTACAAATGATTAAACCGATTGCTGATTTGTTGACTGAACCCGGCCAGAGCCGGTATGCGCTGTGCGTTGGGGTCGCCAAGCGTGCACGGGAAATCCAGGAAGAAGCGGAAAATGCCCACGCAATTTTGGACGAAAAGCCGGTTGAGCTGGCTGTCGATGAACTACTGGAGCATCAGTACCGCATACAGGAAACGGACCGCAACGAGGACGAAGAGGCGGATGAGGAAAAAGAGGCCAAGCAGGCTGAAGCTTTAGCTGCCGAGATGGAGAACAACGAAAAAGAGGATGAGATCGACTGATCCTTGATGACAAAGTGAGGGAAGACGGATGCTGGCAGCCGAAGTAGCGGTGGAACACACCGTCTATCATTTTGACAAAGGATTCGATTACCGCATACCGACTCCTCTTGTTGCTCAGGCGCAGCCCGGATGCCGTGTGCTGGTTCCTTTTGGCAGCGGTGACCGAAAGCGCCAGGGGATGCTTTTGTCCCTGCATGAAGTGCCAGAGCAAACCAACTTAAAATCGTTGCAGGCGGTGCTCGATGCAGCACCGCTTCTTTCGCATGAAGCGCTTTTGATGGTGCCGTGGATGAAGACGCACTATTTTTGCACGCTATATGATGCGGTGCGGCTGCTTCTGCCAGTCGGCATTACCTATCGGATGCAGGCGTTTTATCGTTTGACCAAAGCGGTGGACGAAGCGTTTCTGCATACCCTGCCGCAGGAAGTGCAGGAAGTGGTGCGTTATGTGGAGACACACTCCGGCGTTGCACAACGGGATTTGTGGAAGGCGCTTGCATTGCCGGAGGATTCGCCAATTGTGGAGATGCTCTGCCGCAGGGGCATCCTAACATACGAGGTGAACCCGGTGCGCCGCATGCAGGACGCTTCCATGCGCATGGTTCGGCTGTGTGATCCGCTTCCAGATACGTACAAATTGACGGCGCGCCAGAAAGAAGTTTTTCAGGTTTTACAGGATGTGGGCTGTGCCTCTGTCAAAGAGCTTTGCTACTTTACAGGGGTCACGCCGGTTGTCATCAAAAACATGGCGACCCACGGCATTTGCGAACTGTATGAACAGGAGGTCTACCGCACGCCCTTTCGGGAAAATCAGAAAGCGCAGGCCAGCCAGACGCCCATTCACCTTTCGGATGATCAGGCGCGCGCATTTGCTTATCTTTCTGATTTATGCCGCCAGCCGCAAGTCCAGACGGCTCTGCTTTATGGAGTGACAGGGAGCGGCAAAACAAGTGTCTATCTGTGCCTGATCGACCAGGTTTATAAAGCGGGGAAGGGCGTCCTTTTTATGGTGCCGGAAATTTCTCTGACACCGCAGATGGTGGAGATTTTTCGCAGGCGTTATGGGGAGGCTGTGGCGCTGTTCCACAGCGGCCTTTCGATGGGCGAGCGCATGGATGAATGGAAGCGCGTCCAACGGGGGGAAGCCAAAATTGTTGTGGGAACGCGTTCCGCGGTGTTTGCGCCGTTGCAGTCGATCGGCCTGATTATCCTCGATGAGGAGCAGGAATCCTCCTATCAATCGGAGCAGGGGCCGCGCTATCATGCGGCGGAGGTCGCCTCTTTTCGGGCACGCTACCACAAAGCGCTGCTGCTTCTGGCGTCGGCAACCCCGCGTGTGGAGACGTATTATGCGGCGCAGCAGGGGCGGATTCGCTTTGCGGAGTTGCCCAAGCGTTATGGCGGCGCGCGTCTGCCGGAAGTCCAGATCTGCGATATGAACGAGGAATTTCATAGAGGAAATCTCTCCATTCTCTCCGCCCAACTGTTGAAAGCCTTGCAGGAGAATCTGAACTGTGGCCAGCAGTCGATTTTGCTGTTGAACCGGCGTGGTTATCAGACCTTTGTCAGTTGTCGGGACTGCGGCCATGTGATGACTTGCCCGCAGTGCAGCATCTCCCTGACCTATCATGCAGCAAACCGTCGGCTCATGTGCCATTACTGCGGCTATTCCATCCCATTCACGGATGAATGCCCGGCCTGTCACGGCCATCACATGCAGTATGCCGGCACAGGCACACAGAAGGCGGAGCAACAGCTTGCCGAACTGTTGCCGGGGGCGCGCATTCTTCGCCTGGACACCGATGCGACGATGAGCCGCCTTTCCTATGAGACAAAGCTGCACCAATTTGCGCAGCGGGAATACGATATAATCGTCGGTACACAGATGGTGGCAAAAGGGCTGGATTTTGAAAACGTCACGTTGGTCGGCGTCCTCAATGCGGATCAGTCGCTTTATCAGGAAGATTTCCGCAGCTTTGAGCAGACCTTTGATCTGCTGACACAGGTGGTCGGGCGTGCAGGTCGCGGCCGGTTTACGGGCAGGGCATTCATTCAAACCCAGACACCGGAAAATCCTGTTTTTCATCTGGCCGCTCGCCAGGATTATCCCGCTTTTTATGCTGCGGAGCTTCCGGCGCGCCAGATGATGCTATATCCGCCCTTTGCGGACATTTGCGTGGTGGGATTTGTGGGGATTCAGGAGCAGGACGTGGCGAAAGCGTCACAGCGCTTTTTCGAACAAACCACCGCGCTGGCGCGCGCAGAGTATACCCGGCTGCCGCTGCGGATTCTGCGCCCTTCCCCGGCGCGGATTGCCCGCGTCGGCGGGAAGTACCGTTATAAAATACTGATCAAATGCCGCAACGGCAGGGCTTTCCGCCAGATGTTGGATCGTCTGCTGGTTGCATTTGGACAGGACCGCAAAAACCGCGGCGTGTCTGCTTTTGCAGATATCAATCCCGATGCGGTCTGGTAAATCAAACTTGTGCTTTACAGGAGGTCTTTTGAAATGGCAATTCGCAATATCCGTATGAATGACGACCCTTGCCTGCGGGTAGTCTGCCGCCCGGTCGACAAATTTGACGATCGGTTGGCGCAGCTGCTCGACGACATGTATGATACCATGAAGCAAGCAGAAGGCGCTGGCATCGCGGCCCCGCAGGTGGGCATCCGCCGCCGCGCTGTGGTAATCGATGTCGGCGATGGCCCGATTGAACTGGTGAACCCTGTGTTTACGTTGCAGGAGGGCACACAGGAATGCGTGGAGGGCTGTCTGTCCTTTCCGGGCCGGTGGGCCCAGACCAAGCGTCCGCAGCATGTGAAAATTCGCGCGCAAAAGCGGGATGGCTCCACATTTGAGCTGGACGCAGAGGGCTTTTTGGCCCAGGCCTGCTGCCATGAGTTGGACCATCTGGATGGCGTCGTATTTTTGTCGCGCGCAGAACGGATGCTCACACCGGAAGATCTGGAAAAAATGAAACATGCATAAAGGCGGCTGCTTTGCAATAAACTGGTTACAGGAATGGTGGTATCATGAGAATCGTTTTTATGGGCACGCCCGATTTCGCAGTGCCGTGTTTGCAGGCCGTTCTAGATGCGGGGCATACGGTCTGCGGTGTCTTTACACAGCCGGATAAACCGAAAGGACGCAGCTATAAAATGACACCGCCACCGGTAAAGACGTTGGCGGAAAAATACGGGCTACCGGTTTTTCAGCCAAAGTCGTTGCGTACGCCCGAAGTACTGACGCAGCTGCAGCAGCTTGCCCCGGATGTAGCAGTTGTGGTGGCCTATGGGAAAATTTTGCCGAAATCTGTGCTGGACGTACCCGCCAAAGGTTGCATCAATGTGCATGCCTCCTTGCTGCCCGCCTATCGCGGTGCAGCGCCGATCCAGTGGGCGGTGCTCAATGGAGATAAAGAGACCGGCGTCACAACTATGTATATGGCCGAAGGACTGGATACCGGCGATATCCTTTTGCAGCAGAAAACTGCCATCGGCCCGGACGAAACGGCCGGAGAACTGCACGACCGCCTTTCCGTTCTGGGGGCCTCTCTGTTGGTGGAGACGCTTGCAAAACTGGATACGCTGACGCCCCGTCCACAGGGGGAGTCAACCACGCCGTATGCATCGATGTTGGATAAATCCATGTGCCCAATTGACTGGACACGCCCTGCGCAGGAGATTCACAATCAGATCCGCGGCCTTTCCCCATGGCCGGTTGCGACGACGACCTTTTCTGGTAAGCCGCTGAAGATCCATGCCAGCGTTTTGGCTGAACCGAAAAACGGCGTTCCGGGAAGTGTGCATGAGGGGTTTGTGGTGACTTGTGGAAACAATACGGCGATCAAGCTGTGCCGGGTGCAGCCGGCGGGGAAGCGGCCGATGGATGGCGAGGCTTTTTTGTGCGGACATGCTATGAAGGATGCGGTCCTGCCATTTTAAAGGAGGGATCCGGAGTGGGATTCTACTTTTTCGACTACCGATATTTTTTGTGGATGCTGCCAGCGATCATATTCACGATGATTGCGCAGGTCAAGGTCCAGAGCGCCTACCATAAATATGCCGGGATTCGGAGCATACAGGGATATACAGGAGCACAGGCGGCCGAGACAGTGGCGCGTTTTGGAGGTGTTTATAACCTTGGCCTACGGCAGATCGGCGGTACACTGTCGGACAACTTTGATCCGCGGACCAATGTCATCAGCCTTTCGCGAGACATCTATGCAGGCACGTCCATTGCGTCAATCAGTGTCGCCGCCCATGAGGCGGGGCACAGCATCCAGCATGCGCAGAAATACTGGCCCAATCAGCTCCGGGGGTTTCTGGTGCCGATCACCCAGTTTGCTTCGCGACTGGCGTTTCCGCTGATTCTGATCGGCCTGATTTTGCCGGTGCAATACAGCATTGTGGTGAATATCGGAATCGCTTTTTACGCGTTTGCAGTCCTGTTCCAGCTGGTTACGTTGCCGGTGGAATTTAATGCCAGCAGCCGCGCCTTGCGCGCCATACGGGAAACGAGCCTGCTGCTTCCGGAAGAAATGGATGGTGCCAAGTCCATGCTGCGGGCTGCGGCGATGACCTATTTGGCCGCTACCTTTACGGCGTTGGTGCAACTGTTCCGTCTGCTTGCAATTGCAGGACGGAGGAATGGCCGATGACCGGCGCGCGTGCGACAGCATTGACGGCCTTGCTGAAAGTGGAGGTCGACGCCGGATATTCCAACTTGGTGTTGGACAAGGCGCTCGCTGCAAGCAAGTTGTCCAGTCGGGATAAAAATCTGGCGTCCGCACTATTTTATGGCGTTCTGGAGCGTCAAATAACGCTGGATGCCGTTCTGGCGCCGCTGTCGAAACGTCCGCTTGCCAAATTGGATCCTGCAGTGCGCATAGCATGCCGGATGGGTGCCTATCAGGTTTATTATATGGACCGCGTGCCGGATTCCGCTGCGGTGAATGAATCGGTGGAGTTGGTGCGAGCCGCCGGAAAGGCGAAGGCGGCGGGATTTGTCAATGGCGTACTGCGCAATCTGCTTCGGCAGAAGGACAGTCGGCCGTTCCCACCCACAGGCAAGACCCCGCTGGAAACGCGGGCGATCCGTTATTCCTGTCCAGCGTGGATTATTGAGCGATGGGACAACGCATATGGACAGTTATTAACCGACCGGATGCTCGAAAGCCTGTTTGCACGTCCGCCGCTGTATGCGCGGGTAAATACCACCCGCACGACGCAAAAGGCGTTATTGGAAGCCTTGCATGCGGAAGGCGTGGAGGCATCCGCTGTGCCGTGGCTTCCGAATGCAGTGACGCTGTCACATACCGGAGCTGTTGCAGAAAGGGCCTGCTTTCGGGAAGGACTATTTCACATCCAGGACCTTTCCAGCCAGTTATGCTGCTTTTTGCTGGGTGCGCAGCCGGGCGAGTTGGTTTATGATGTCTGTGCTGCTCCTGGCGGGAAAACCTGTACGATTGCGGAAATCATGCAGGGGAAAGGGCGTGTCCGGGCGTTTGACCTTTATAAAGGGAAAGTCCGCCTCATCCAGAAAGCGGCGCAGCGGTTGGGGCTTTCCAATATCGAGGCGGCGCAGCGGGACGCAGCGGAAGGGATGCCGTTACCGCCTGCGGACCGCGTGCTATGCGATGCGCCGTGCTCTGGGCTGGGAATTCTGCGACGAAAGCCGGAAATCCGCTATAAAACTGCGGAAAGTATTGACAGTTTGCCGGATTTGCAGTACCGTATTCTGTGTAAGTCTGCGTCTCTGGTCCGGCCAGGCGGGGTGCTGGTGTATTCAACCTGCACGCTGCATCCGCCGGAAAATGGCGCGGTGGCGGCGCGCTTTTTGCGGGAGAACGCGTTTTCTCCACTGCCGCTGGATTTGCCCAAAGGCGTCCGGCGGCTGATTCAGGAGCCAGAAAACCAGCTGACACTGTTTCCACCGGCCTACAATACAGATGGATTCTTTATCAGTGCATTTCAGAAAGACGAGGTCTGATGAGTTTACAGCTACAAGATATTCGGTCTCTGACGCTGCCGGAATTGCAGGAAGTTGTGGCCGCCATGGGGCAGCCATCCTATCGGGCCAAACAGATATTTCACTGGCTACAGGCAGTGGGCGTTACCTCTTTTGAAGAGATGACCGACCAGAGTAAGGCGTTTCGCGCCGCGCTCGCACAACGGTATTACATAGCGAATGCCGAGATTGCGCAGCGGCTGATTTCTAAACTGGACGGCACACGAAAATATCTTTTTCAACTGCACGATGGCGAGTGCGTGGAGTCGGTTTTGATGGATTACCATCATGGGCGCAGCAACTGTATCTCCACACAGGTAGGATGCAAGATGGGCTGCACCTTCTGCGCGACCGGGCGCAGCGGCTTTTCCCGCAATCTGACGGCTGGGGAAATGCTGGCTCAGGTGCAGACAGCGCAGCGGGATGGCGGAAAACGCATATCGAATATCGTTTTGATGGGAATGGGCGAGCCGCTGGACAATTATGAAAATGTGCTGCGGTTTTTGGATCTGGTCTCTGCGCCGGATGGCATGCAGATTGGTATGCGACACATTTCGCTTTCTACCTGTGGTTTGGTGGACAGGATTTATGATTTGGCAGAACGCGGGTATCAGTTGACGCTGTCGGTGTCTTTGCATGCGCCAAATGATGCGATCCGCCGTCGGACGATGCCGGTGGCACGCAAATATTCAATGGAAGAACTGCTCAAAGCGTGCCGCCATTATGCACAGGTGACGGGCCGCCGCATTTCCTACGAATATGCCATGATCCGGGGCGTCAATGACACCGAGGCTTGCGCTCGGGAATTGGCCCGCCGTCTGGAAGGAACTTTGTGCCACGTGAACCTGATCCCTGTCAACAGTGTTTCCGGCACAGGTTATCAAAAAAGTCCAGTTGAAGTCCAACAGCGGTTTATCCGCATTTTGGAGCAGCATGGGATTGCCGCCACAGTGCGGCGGACCTTGGGCTCTGACATAAACGCTTCCTGCGGCCAGCTGCGCCGTAGGAAATTGGAGGAGGCGCCCCATGTTTAAGGTGTGTCACAAAACAGATATCGGTTTAGTTCGCGACTCGAATCAGGATGCCTGCGACAGCGGGTTGACGCCGGATGGGACGGCATGGGCGGTTGTATGCGACGGCATGGGTGGTGTCCATGGCGGTAATGTCGCCAGCAGCGTGGCTGTGGAGACTCTGATCCGGCAATATCGCGCATTTTTCAAAAGTTCCACTGTGCGCAGTGACAATGCCCTCCGCAACCTGATGACATCGGCGGTTTATAATGCGAATTCAGCGGTCTACGAGCGCGCCTGTGCCGATCCAGAGCTCAGCGGCATGGGGACGACGGTAGTCTCTGCCATCGTGGCTGGCGAGGTTGTCCATGTTGCGCACGCCGGGGACAGCCGCGCGTATCTGGTCACGCCCGAAGGTGCGCGCCAGCTGACAACGGATCACTCGATGGTACAAGAATTGGTGGACAGCGGCGACCTGACAGAGCAGCAGGCGCGCACGCATCCGCAGAAAAATATTATCACCCGCGCATTGGGCGTGGAGCCTTCTGTTTTGGTGGATTATGGGGAATTTACGTTTGCGGGCCGCAGCTTGCTGGTTTTGTGTACAGACGGCCTTTCCAATTACGTCGAGGCGGAAACGATTTATGCGCTTTCCCAGCAATATACTGGCCATGAATTGGCAGAACAGTTGATTGACGAGGCCAAAAAAGGCGGTGGCGGGGACAATATCACCGTAGCCATCATTGAAAATTGACGGGCGGGGAGGTTCCAATATGGACAAGTACACCGGAAAGCGGCTGGATGGCCGCTATGAAATCCACGAGCTGGTCGGTGTCGGCGGCATGGCTCTGGTCTATCGGGCATACGATTTACTGGATCAGCGTATCGTCGCCATTAAGATCCTGAAGGATGAATTTCTGCATAATGCGGAGTTTATTCGCCGCTTTAAAAATGAGAGCAAGGCCATTGCGCTGCTGTCGCATCCGTACATTATCCAGGTTTACGATGTCAGCTTTGGCGATCAGATTCAATACATTGTCGAGGAATTTATCGACGGCATCACCCTGCGCCAATATCTGGACCAGCAAACAGAGGTCAATCTGCAGGAAGCCATCCATTTTACAGTGGAGATTCTACAGGCGCTCCAGCATGCACATGAGCGTGGCATTGTTCATCGGGACATTAAACCGCAGAATATTATGGTATTGCCCAATGGGCATATCAAGGTGACAGATTTTGGCATCGCCCGTTTTGCGCGCAGCGAGACACGCACGATTACCGATAAAGCCATCGGCTCGGTGCATTACATTGCACCGGAACAGGCGCGCGGCGATCTGACGGATGAAAAAGCAGACATCTACTCGGTCGGCGTCATGTTGTACGAGATGACGACCGGGCAACTTCCGTTTGAAGCTGAAAACGCGGTTTCTGTCGCGATCATGCAATTGCAAAATGATCCGCGCCCACCGCGCGACATTAACCCCTCCATTCCGCGCGGACTGGAAGAGATCACCCTGCGCGCCATGCAGAAAGATCCGGCGCAGCGGTATCAGTCTGCAGCGGATATGCTGCACGACCTTGCAGAGTTGTCACAGGATCCGTCCACGGTTTTTAATTACGAGTATTTTGTAGATGATACGCCCACCCGCTATATCGACACAGGCACCTCTGACGTCTATGGAGATGAAAACAGGTATGGCGACGACTACGGATATACCGATGAGGGCGAAACACCGGCGAAAACTACCAAAACCAAAGCAAAAACCCGCAGCAAAGTGCCGTTTATTATCACAGGAATTGCTGCGGCTTTTGTGGTGGTCTGTGTGATTCTGGCGCTGACGGGCGTGCTGAAAAGCTGCAGCACTGAAAAAATGGTTACTCTGGATAATTTTGCAGGGAAAATGTTGACAGATGTAGAGGCAAACAACCCCAACCAGTTTCAATTTGAAATTGTCGCGGACACTACCAGTACACAGCCGGAAGGCACCATTACTGACCAGGACCCGAAAGCAGGTCAGCAGGTCAGGACCGGTTCCAAGGTTACTCTAAAGGTGGCGCAATCAGCCGGGCAGGTGCAGGTTCCGGACGTCTTGGGCCAAACGAGGGATCAGGCATCGTTGAGCCTCCAGCAAAGCGGTTTAACCGCGAACTTTCAGGAAGCGCCCAGTGACACTGTTGAAATAGGCCATGTTATCTCTACGGCGCCGGCAGCAGGCGCAATGATCGAGAAAGGAAAGTCTGTCACCGTAGTAATCAGCACGGGACCGGACAGCATTTCAGTGCCAAATGTCGTTGGAGATACCATTTCAACGGCAACGCAGACTTTGCAGGCAGCAGGATTCCAGGTGAATAGTCAAGCGCAGGACAATACCGGTAAGGATGCCGATATCGTCGTTTCGACAAATCCGGGCGCCGGTGCCAGCGCGAAGAAGGGCGATACCATCACCGTGGTTTACAGCTCCGGCAAAAACGAAAAGAGCATTCAGGTCGTTGTCTCTTTGCCCTCCAATGTATCCCATGATGTGGATTTGCGGTATTATCTAAATGGAGAACAGGCGGGTACTGCGACCGTGAAGCCTTCCTATAACAATACTTGGACGCACGAGTTCACGGGCAGCGGTGTGCAGAGCCTGACTGTCGAGCTGGATGGCCAGCAATATGCGACGTACCAGATCGACTTTAATACAGGCAAATACAGCCTGGTGTCGCAGGGAACTTATCAGGATCCGAGCGCTTCGTCTTCGTCTGAGCCGGAAAGTCAGCAGCCGCCGCAAACTACCTCGGAGCCGGAGTCATCGTCGAGCACGCCGCCGCCGGCATCCTCGTCCTCTGCTGCGCCCGTTTCCAGTGACGAGGGACAGGACTGATGGCTATGTCAAGGGTAGTCGGTACGATTCTCAAAAGCTTGAGCGGATTTTATTATGTGGAAGTAGCGGATACCGCACAGGTGGTGGAGTGCCGCGCCTGTGGACGCTTCCGGAAAACCGGAGAAAAACCGCTCTCGGGAGATCATGTCGAAATACGCATAGAGGGGGACAGCGGCTATATTGAACAGATTTTGCCGCGAATGAACCAGCTTACTCGTCCGCCAGTAGCCAATATCGATCAGCTGTTGCTGATTGTCTCCATGCGCGACCCTGCCCCAAGCACCTTGGTGATTGACAAATTGCTGGCCATTGCGGAAAGCCAGCAGATTGCGCCGGCAATCGCCTTTTCTAAGACCGACCTAGCCGATGCGCAGGCGCTTTACCGCCTCTATACGGATGCGGGTTTTCCCTGCTTTATGCTTTCCTCCAAAACAGGAGAAGGCGTGGATGCGCTTTACCCGTATTTGGAAGGAAAGGTGACGGTTTTGACTGGCAATACAGGTGCGGGGAAATCCTCCCTTTTGAATGCGTTGTATCCGAAACTGCGCCTGGCGACAGGGGAGGTCAGCCAAAAATTGGGACGTGGACGCCACACAACCCGACAGGTCGAGTTTTTACACCTGCCGCATGGAGGTTTGGTGGCGGATACGCCCGGTTTTTCTTCCATTACGCCTGGTCGCTATGATTTGTTCGACGCGGCGCAGCTGCCGCATTATTTTCGAGAATTTGTCCCGTATTTGGGACAATGCCGGTTTCAGGGCTGCGCGCATACCTGCGAAAAGGGATGCGCTGTTTTGCAGGCAGTACAGGATGGAAAGATCGCCCCATCCCGGCATGCAAGTTATCTGGCGATGCTGGCTGAGATCAAAGAGACAAAGGAGTGGGATAGAAGATGAAGCAATGCATTATAATTGGTTCTGCGCCCGTTGAGGATCTTTCTGTTTTCCAGGAGTTTGATGCGCAAAATGCTTTTATCATTTGCGCAGATGGCGGCCTCGATACAGCGCTGGCGGCCAAACTCAAACCCAACGTCGTGATCGGCGACTTTGATTCTGCAAAGGCAGCGCCGCCGGCCAATACGGAAACCATCCGCCTGCTGCGCGAAAAGGATGACACCGACATGCTCTCGGCTGTCAAAGAAGGATTTCACCGCGGTTACACGGACTTTGTCCTGATCGGCTCCATTGGCGGCCGCTTTGACCATACGTATGCCAATATTTGTACCCTCCAGTATATTCTGTCCATGGGTGGCCACGGCCTGATGGCCAATGCCAAAGAGAAAATTTTCCTGATGCCAGGTGGCCGGCTGCACCTGCGCGGTATGCGCGGAGACACCGCTTCGGTCTACCCTTTTGGCGCCGCGAATGCGGCCGTGACTTATACGGGAATGAAGTACCCGCTCAATGAAAGCGTCCTCACGACGGCGGAACCGCGCGGCACCAGCAACATCATCGACAGCGATGACGCGACGGTCACGGTGCTGTCCGGACAGGTTGTCATCTATGTTCTGCGTGCGGACGCCGTTAAATAATTCTGCACCGTTTTTTCCCTTCGTGTATATACTGGATTATCAACCAGTAAAGGCGGTGAACCGATGCACGGAACAATGCAGCGATGCAGGGAGAGCATGCGAGGAAAGGGCGTCCCTTGCGCCGTCGCCTTTGGCCTCGGTCTTGCGGTTTCCTGTTTTTGTCCCACCGGGGTGATTTTATTCATTGTTGCGGTCATCCTGGTGTGCCTAGGCGTGTCGTTTCTCCGCCGCTGAGCCTTAGGAGGGAACTTTCATGAAAGTTGTTGTCGTACACAGCCCGAAGTTTTTGGGCTTCTTCTTGCGCAAGTTTTTCCATATTCAAAAGATTGAGCCACAACCGCCGCAGTAAATGCAGCGGCCAAAGCGCTGCCCAATCAGACGTTTGGTCTGGTTCGGGCAGCGCTTTTTCTATTGCAGGAGGTATTTTTTAACCCCCCAATTCATAATTTGAGGTGTACAAGAATACCAATGAGATAGAAACAAAAAAGGAGAGATTTTCATTATGCTTAATCGAGAGGTGCTTTCCGCCAGCGAAGCCGTCTATGACGGATGTCAGGAGCAGCCAATCGACCTGGACATCAGCTTGCCGGATTATTGCCCGGATATCCAACGGATTCTCAAATGCCAGGTGACGCCCTGCATCGCCTCCCGCAATGTGTCGGGCGACCGGCTGGAAATTGAGGGTTCCTATGTGGTTCGGGTCTATTACCTGGACCCCAGCGGCAGCAGTGTGCGCTGCTATGCCACAGAAGGGTCGTATTTGTCCACTGTGACACTGAATCAGCCCGTCGAGCAGGCGCGCGTGTATGCAACCACCCGCCTGGAATACATTAATTGTCGTCCGACGAGCCCACGCAGGTTGGACATCCACGGCGCCTTTTCTGTATGTGCCCGTGTCTACGGGCGCTCGGATACGGAGATCGTCACTTCTCTGGACAGTGACAGCATGGAGCAACAGTGCGGCGAGCTGCAATGCAACACCTGCGCAGGCTTTTCGCAGCAGCCCTTCACAGTGGAGGACACGCTGCAGCTGCCGTCCGGCAAGTTGCCAGCTGAGACGATTTTGCGGACTGAGGCGGCTGTCGTCCTCAAGACGATCAATCCGATGCAGGGGCAGGTCATGGCAGTCGGGGAAATCCGACTGGGGATTCTGTATGCGCCCAGTGAGGAGGGGGCCAACCCAGAACGGATGGACTATGAGCTGCCGTTCACCCAGTTGCTTGATTGTGATGGCATGACCGAACAATCACAGTGCCGGGTGCAAATCACAGTTTCCAATGTGGAAACGCAGGTGCATTCGGATTTTTCGGGAGAAACTACAACCTTTGAGACGCACGTACGGCTTTTGGCGTCGGTGACCGCCTTTGCGGAAAAGCGCATGCAGATTCTGACAGACGCATATTCACGTCGGTTTGAGGTGCACATCACATGCAAGCAGAAAAACCTGGATAGCCTGCAGGCAATCCTGAGCGATACATATATGCACCGCTTCACGGTAGCATGCGACAGCAGCCTGAGCAAGGTATTGGATTTGTGGTGCGAGCCCTATACCGTGACGGCGAATGTGGAAAACGGCCAAGTGCAGTTTCGTGGCAAACTGACGATCTGTGTGCTGGCATTGAATCAGGAAAATACGCCGTTTTATTTTGAGCGGACTTCGGAATTTACCTGTGCAAAGCCCCTGGAGACGGTGGGGGAGACGCGCTGCTTTGCCGATGCCGTGCTTTTGAGCCTGAGTTACCATTTGACCGGCAGCGAGATTGAGATCGGCGCGGAGATGCAATTGACCGCTGAGGTCTATACCGTGCAGCCTTGTAAATTCATCACGAATGTTGAGGAGGATGAGTCGCACCCGCGCACGCCAGACCCAAATGCAGTCCTGTGTATTTATTTTGCCGTGGAAGGAGAAAAACTGTGGGATATCGCCCGGCAGTATTGTACCAGTGTAGAGGCAATCCGCGAGGAAAACGGACTGGAAGGTGACCAGGTGGAGAGCCGTGGGATGCTGTTGATTCCCATGTGAACGTGAGGCAAGTGGATACACAATGAATGCAGGAGGGAAGAAAATGGAAGAACATAGCATTTATCAGGATATTGCCGAACGTACAAACGGCGATATTTATATTGGCGTAGTCGGACCGGTGCGAACGGGCAAGTCCACCTTTATTAAGAAATTCATGGATACTGTCGTGATCCCCAACATCGAGGAGGACGCCAAGAAAGATCGCGCCGTCGATGAGTTGCCGCAGTCTGCTGCTGGCCGCACCATCATGACGACGGAGCCGAAGTTTATTCCGGAACAAGCCGTCAAGGTCACCATTGGCGATACAGCTTCATTTTCCGTACGGCTGATTGACTGCGTCGGCTACATTGTACCCAGTGCGCTGGGTTACATTGAGGACGATGCCCCGCGCATGGTGATGACGCCCTGGTTTGATGATCCGGTGCCATTTAATATGGCTGCTGAAATTGGAACCAAAAAGGTCATCACTGAGCACAGCACCATCGGCTTGGTCGTCACTACCGACGGCACTATCAGCGATATTCCGCGTGAGGAATACGAGGAGGCGGAGGAGCGCGTCATTAACGAACTCAAGGAGATCCAAAAGCCGTTTATCGTGTTGCTCAATTCCGCCGATCCAGCTGCACCCGAAACACAGGCGCTTGCAGAAAAGCTGGAACAGCAATATGCGGTTTCGGTTATGCCGGTCAACTGCCTGGAACTTACCGAGCAGGAGATTCGAGAGATTCTTTCCAAAGTCCTGTTTGAGTTCCCCGTGCAGGAAATCCGTGTGGAAATGCCGCATTGGATCACTTCCTTGGAAAAAGAGCACTGGCTGCGCGCAGCGGTCTACGGTGCCATCCGGGAAAGCGCAGCCAACGTGACGCGTATCCGGGAGATTGCCGCGATGACTGAAAAAATTGCAGCCTGCGAATATGTGGAGAACGCTGGGGCCACCACCATTGACCTCGGTACCGGCAAGGCGCGGATCCGCGTCAACTTGCAGCATACGTTGTTTTATCAGGTGCTGGGGGAAAAGACGGGGCTTACCATTGCCGACGAAGGCGATCTGCTCGACTGTATGCTGCGCTTTTCGGCAATGCAGAAGGAATATGACAAGATCCGGGATGCCTACCACAGCGTGCAGGAAACTGGCTATGGCATTGTGATGCCCGGCGTTGATGAGCTGACGCTGGAGGAGCCGAAGATTATCCGCCAGAGTGGGAAATACGGCATCCGGCTCAAGGCACGCGCCCCGTCCATTCATATGATGAAAACACAAATCACCACCGAGATTACGCCAATCGTCGGTTCAGAGGCGCAAAGCGAAGAGCTGGTCGGCTATCTGCTCAAGGAATTTGAGGAGGACCCGGCGAAAATTTGGGAATCGAATATCTTTGGCAAGAGTCTGCATGAGCTTGTCAATGAGGGCATGCACAATAAACTCTACCGCATGCCGCAGGATGCCCGCGAAAAAGTGCGGGAGACCATCGAACGAATTATCAACGACGGCTGCAACGGCCTGATTTGCATTATTCTTTAAAAGTAAACGACATAAGAACAGCAGCGTTTTTCGGGCGTCTGGGCAGAAATTGCACGGACGTCCGATTTTTCTTGCATTTCCCCCAAAAACCAGATATAATTGCTTTATTATGTGTTGGGCGGCAGAGCACGCCTTGCTTGCCATTTTATCAGTGAAACTATTGGATTGGAGCGTATTTTCATGTATAAGATCGTTGAAAAACGCAAACTGAATGACTCCATGACGCTGATGGTTGTGGATGCGCCGTTTATTGCCAAAAAGGCACAGGCCGGCCAGTTTATCATTTTGCGCGTGGACGAAGTCGGCGAGCGCATTCCGCTGACCGTGGCGGATTACGACCGGGAAAAGGGAACCGTGACCATTATCTATCAGATTGTCGGCCAGACAACCATGAAGCTTGACCAGCTGCAGGTTGGGGATTCGATCCTCGACTTCATTGGCCCGCTGGGCAAACCCAGCCAGCTGGAGGGGTATCATCGCGCGGCAGTGATCGGCGGCGGCGCGGGTTGTGCCATTGCATGGCCTCAGGCAAAGGCACTGCGCAACCTGGGCTGCAAGGTCGATATGATTGCGGGCTTCCGCAACAAAGACCTCATCATACTCGAGGACGAGATGCGTGCGGCGAGCGACCATCTCTATCTGATGACGGATGACGGCAGCAACGGGAACAAGGGCTTTACCACGACGGCGCTGCAGGAGAATCTCGACAATGGCGCCGGTTATGATCTGGTGGTGGCGATTGGACCGCTGGTGATGATGCGCGCTGTTGTGGGCGTGACAAAGCCCCTGGGGATCAAGACAATCGTCAGCATGAATCCGATCATGATAGATGGTACGGGCATGTGCGGTGGATGCCGCCTGACGGTCGGAGGCAAAACGAAGTTTGCCTGCGTGGACGGGCCGGATTTTGACGGCTTTGAGGTGGACTTCGATGAGGCTATCAAACGTGGCCGGACATATTTTGATCAGGAACGCGCCGCAGCGAGAGAAGAAAGCTGCCGGCTGATGGAGGGTGCTAAAAATGCCTAATATGCAGAAAGAAAAGACGCCGATGCCTGCACAGGCGCCGGAGGTCCGCAATCATAATTTTGAGGAAGTGGCGCTGGGATATACTGCTGAGATGGCGAAAAATGAGGCGGCGCGCTGCCTGAATTGCAAAAATAGGCCTTGTATGGAAGGCTGCCCGGTCGGCGTGCACATTCCGGAATTCATCGGACATGTTGCCAAGGGCGAATTTGACGAGGCGTTCAAAACCATCAAGCTGACCAATTCTTTGCCGGCTGTCTGCGGGCGCGTCTGCCCGCAGGAGAAGCAGTGCGAAAGCCGGTGCGTGCGTGGTATCAAGGGCGAGCCGGTCGGCATTGGCCGTTTGGAGCGTTTTGTCGCGGATTGGCACATGCAGCATGGCGGGGACACGGCGGCAAAAGTACCTTCCAATGGCCATAAAGTCGCGATCGTTGGCGCTGGCCCGGCCGGCTTGACCTGTGCCGGCGACCTCGCGGCAAAAGGATACGACGTGACGGTGTTTGAAGCGCTGCATGTGGCGGGCGGCGTTTTGATGTATGGCATCCCGCAGTTCCGTCTCCCCAAGGAAATTGTACAGAAGGAGATTGATGCACTGAAAGCACAGGGCGTCACAATCAACACTGACATGGTGATCGGCAAAGTGCTTGAAATTGACGAGCTGTTTGATATGGGTTATGAGGCGATTTTTGTCGGTACAGGCGCGGGACTGCCAAACTTTATGAATATTCCCGGCGAAGGCCTGGTCGGCACCTATTCGGCCAACGAGTTTCTAACCCGCGTTAATCTGATGAAAGCGTATAAGCCTGAGTACGATACGCCGATTTTGAAGGTGAATAAGGTCGCGGTTGTGGGCGGCGGCAACGTCACGATGGACGCCGCGCGTACGGCGTTGCGGCTTGGCGCGGAGGAAGTCCATGTGGTTTACCGCCGCTCGGAGGAAGAGATGCCCGCACGCCGCGAAGAAGTGGAGCACGCCAAGGAAGAGGGTGTCATTTTTGACCTGCTGACCAATCCGGTCTGTATCCATGGCGACGAAAATGGCCGCGTCAACGCGATCGAATGTGTTAAGATGCAGCTCGGCGAGCCGGATGTCTCCGGCCGCCGCCGCCCGATAGCGATCGAGGGAAGCAATTTCCAGATGCCGGTGGATTGTGTGGTTATGGCCATTGGCAACAGCCCCAATCCGTTGATCCGCAGCACAACCAAAGGTCTGGAAGCCAACCGCAAGGGCTGCATTGTTGTCGATGAGGAGACGATGCAGACGACTCGCAAGGGGGTTTACGCTGCTGGTGACGCAGTTTCCGGCGCTGCGACGGTCATTCTGGCCATGGGCGGCGGCAAGAAGGCCGCGGCCTCCATTGATGCTTATATTCAAAGTCAGCAATAATCAGCAATCAAACAAATTTTCTTTTCCATTTTCCGGTCCCCGGCTTTCATCAGCCGGGGATTTTTTCATTCGGTGCTAAAGAAATCCTGTTGCTGCATAAAATTGATCATGGAAGTTTTGGAGAGGATGTGTTGATAGATGGAACAGCAAGATTGGAAGGCACCGGCGAATCCAGAAGAGAAATCCCCGGAAACGGAAAAGCCCTATCTCTGGCGTGTGCGGTGGATTATCTGTGCAGTAGTGCTGGCGGCGGCGTTGCTGCTGCGCTTTACTTTTGGTGGTACGATCTATGAACAGGTGCACGCCTGGTATACTGACCAGATACAGCATGTGGTGTTGCCACAGTCGTCTATTGACGGTATCCAGGAGAAAATTATTGAATTGTTTCCGGTCAGCAGTGCACCGCAGGCCAGCAGCAAGCCATGAAGCTACGCTGCGGCCACTGCCAGGTGCAGATGACAGTTCCTTTTTTTGCACTGGTTGCCTTCCTGTTGTTGGCAGATCCTTCCGGAACAGCGGCCTGTGGAATCCTTGCAGCCCTGTTGCACGAACTGGGGCATCTATGCGCGATGCATCTGGAGCGCCGCCCTGTCCAAGCGGTGCGCCTGACTGCCTTTGGCGCCGAAATCCGCGCGCAGGCGTGTGAAGGCGCTTATTGGCGGGATGCCTGCGTGTTTTTGGCGGGACCTGCGGTGAATTTCATTTTGTTTGCACTCCTTTCCATGCACGCCAGGGCTTTCGCGCAGCCGCAGATGCTCCACGTGTTTACGGTTGCAAATGGCCTGTTGGGCGCCTGCAATCTGTTGCCCGTCGAACCCCTGGATGGCGGCCAGGCGCTGCTTTGCGCGTTGCAAGAAAAGCTGCCGCGTGCAAAGGCAGTCCGTGTCGTGCAGATTACCTCCTTTTTGACGATTGTGCCACTGGCAGTGCTGGGGTTGCTGACGCTGTTTCGTTCCCGCTGGAATTTTACGTTGTTGCTGATGGCTGTCTATCTGCTGTTTTTGCTGATGTGCAAGCCGAACCGCGCTTGAAAAGAAAGCCAAAACAGAGTATAATAAGCTAATTTGAAATGCAGGAGGGCTTGCCATCAAAGCGGAAATCGAAGCGCTGCTGCCGCATGTGCAGAAGCCGGGACGTTATGTGGGAAAAGAATTAAATAGTATTGAAAAAAACTTGCAGGATGTGGAGGTCAGATTCGCATTTTGCTTTCCAGATACCTATGAAGTGGGGATGTCCCACTTGGGCATGAAGATTTTATACGGGGCGCTGAATGCCGAACCCTGGCTGTGGTGTGAACGCGTTTTTGCGCCCTGGTTTGATATGGAGGAGGCGCTGCGCAAAGCAGGCCTGCCGCTGTATGCATTGGAAAGTGGCGACAGTGTAGGGGATTTTGATATCATCGGATTTACGCTGCAATATGAGCTGTCCTATACCAATGTGCTCAATATGCTGGATCTGGCGGGGGTGCCACTGCTTTCGAAGGACCGCAAAGCCCTGAAAAATCTGGTGGTGGCGGGCGGCCCCTGCGTCTGCAATTGTGAGCCCCTGGCGGATTTTGTGGATCTGTTTTTCCTCGGTGAGGGGGAAGAGGTCGATTTGGAGGTCTGCAAGCTTTACCGAGACTGCAAACGGGCGGGCGTTTCCAAAGAACAATTCTTGGAGCGGGCGGTGCAGATCCCCGGCGTCTATGTGCCCGCCTTTTACGATGTATCCTACCATCCGGACGGAACGGTTGCCGCCATCACCCCGACGCATGGCGCACCCGCGCGCGTCAAAAAGCGCGTGATCATGGATTTGGACAAGGCCTATTATCCGGACCGTTTTGTGGTGCCCTATATTGAAATTGTCCACGACCGTGCGGTGCAGGAAGTGTTCCGCGGGTGCATCCGCGGATGCCGGTTCTGTCAAGCAGGGTTTCTGTACCGCCCAGTGCGTGAAAAATCGCCGGAGGTCATTAACCGCCAGTGCCGCGCTCTGTGTGAGAATACCGGATATGACGAGGTCTCCCTCTCTTCGTTGAGCACCAGCGATTATAGCCAGCTCAATCCGCTGTTGGACGAGCTGCTGACCTGGTCCAAGCCGGAAAAGACAAGTATTTCTCTGCCGAGCCTTCGCGTGGATGGCTTCCAAAGCGAGGTGCTCGACAAGATCAAAACCGTCCGGCGCAGCGGCCTGACCTTTGCTCCGGAAGCGGGAACGCAGCGGCTGCGTAATGTCATTAATAAAAATGTCACAGAAGCACAACTGCGCGAGACGGTCACCAAAGCGTTTCAGGGCGGCTGGACGACGGTCAAGCTCTATTTTATGATCGGCCTGCCGACGGAGACACTCGAAGATGTCCGCGGCATTGCAGAATTGGGCCAGATGGTGGTGGACACCTACTATGCTTGTAAGGACAAGCCGCGCGGCAAGGGTTTGAAGGTTACGTTGAGCGCCTCAGCGTTTATTCCCAAACCGTTTACGCCGTTTCAGTGGGAACCACAGGACACCATGGAGCAGATGCGCGCAAAACAGATGGCCCTGGTGCATGCGGTGAAAACCCGGAAGATTTCGGTCAATTGGCACGACGCCTCTACCAGTTTTGTGGAAGCGGTTTTCGCCCGCGGCGACCGCCGCCTGGGAAAGGCCCTTCTGGAGGCGCACTGCCGCGGCTGCAAAATGGATGGTTGGGCGGATGGATTTTCACTGGAAAAGTGGCTGTCCGTTTTTCGTGACTGTGGCATTGACCCGGCGTTTTATGCGAACCGCCGCCGTTCCTTTGACGAGATTTTGCCATGGGACCACATGGATTATGGCGTCAGCAAGGCATTTTTCATCCGGGAATGCAAGCGGGCTTATGAAGCCCAAACGACGCCCAACTGCCGCGAAGCGTGTTCTGCCTGCGGGGCAGCGCAGTTCGGAGGGGGAATCTGCTATGCGCAGCGTTAGGATCTGGTTCTCGAAAACCGGAAGCGCACGGTATATCTCTCATCTGGATCTGATGCGCTGCATGACGCGCGCAGCGCGGCGCGCAGGCCTGCCAATGTGGTATACGCAAGGGTTTAATTCCCGCGCCTATATGACGTTCGCGCTGCCGCTGAGTCTGGGCGTCAGTGGTCTGCGGGAAAGCATGGACCTGCGCCTGGAAGAAGCCCTGTCGAATGAGGAGGTCTGCCGTCGCCTGGATGCGGCGCTGCCCGCGGATATCCATGTCTTTGATGCGACAGACCCGGTCATGAAACCAGGCGCCATCGCTTACGCAACCTATATTCTCCGAATCCCCACAAAGCATCCACAAGCCCTGGCGCAGGCAATCCGGGAATTATTTGCCCGCGACCCGCTGCCGGTCGAAAAGAGATCCAAACATGGGCCGTTGGAGATGAACCTGCACCCGGAACTTGACCAGACGACCGTGGCGGCTGAGCCGGAAGCAGTGCGCGTGGATGCGATGCTTGCGGCTGGCGGAGATTTTAATCTCAATCCCACGCTGTTGGTCGACTGCATCACCCGGTATTTGGGTGAGCTGCCCACAGTTTCGATCACACGTACGGGCCTGTGGACTGCCGATCAAAAGCCGTTTGCCTGATTGAAAAACCGAATGCAAAAAACACTTGCCTTTCAGTCGCGATTGTGATAAAATAGATAAGCATTTGAAATCCGCCGGCTCCCGGTGGGCGTCAATGCCCGGTCAACCGAGACATTGAAGCGGGCAGTCCTCTGCTGATGCATGAATGCCTAAAATTAGGAGGAAAAACATGGACGCATTGAAGTTGATTGCACAGGATTCGATCAAAGAAGAGAAGCCACAGCTGGAAATTGGCGACACTGTCAAGGTCAGCGTGAATATCCGCGAAGGCGACCGCGAACGTATTCAGATGTTCGAGGGCACCGTCATTGCCCGCAAGGGCTCCGGCGTGAGCGAGACCTTTACGGTCCGCCGCGTATCTTATGGCGTTGGTGTGGAGCGTGTATTTCCGATTCATTCTCCCAACGTGAAAAAGGTCGAGGTTGTGCGCAAGGGCCATACCCGCCGCGCAAAGCTCTATTATCTGCGTGACCGCGTCGGTAAGGCTGCAAAGCTGCGCGAAGTTGTGAAATAAGGCAACAGAATACGTGCAGGAAAGGGACATGCAGGATGTCCCTTTTTTGTTATCCATAAGATAAAAATGGACTTGATGGCCTTTGGGGGCCGCAGACGTCGGAAAACGGAGGAAGCGATGAGCGAAGCACAATCTATCCAGTGGTTTCCGGGACATATGACCCGTACGAAACGGCAAATTGAAAAATATCTTTGCCAGATCGACGCCGTTGCCGAAATTGTGGACGCACGCATCCCGGTCAGCAGCCGTAATCCCGATCTGGACCGTCTGACGCGCAACAAACCGCGCGTTATTTTGCTGAATAAATCAGATATGGCCGACATGGCAGCCACGAAGGCTTGGTGTGCGGTTTTGCAGGGGCATGGCAAACTGGCCATTGCGGTCGATTGCAAAACAGGGCGAGGACTGCAGCGTTTCCAGCCCGCTGTGAAGAAAGTCCTCGCGCCACAGATCGCTGTATGGCAACGCAAGGGCATGGTTGGGCGAACGATCCGCGTGATGGTGGTCGGCGTGCCTAATGTCGGCAAGTCTTCGCTGATCAATAAGCTTTCCCGTGGCAGCCGCGCAGCTGTGGAGGATCGGCCGGGGGTTACCCGCAGCAATCAGTGGTTCCCGATTGGAAAGGGGTTTGACCTGCTGGATACACCGGGTGTTTTGTGGCCGAAATTTGACGATCCGGTGGTGGGAGAGCACCTCGCCTTTACAGGTGCGATCAAGGACGAGGTCGTCGACACAGAGCATTTGGCAGCACGATTGCTGGAATTACTCAGTCGGGCGTATTTGCAGGCGCTGTGCGCTCGGTATAAACTGGAACCCGCGACGCTTTCCGGTTTGGAGGGATGGCAGATTTTGGAGATGATCGGCCGCAAACGCGGCATGCTGATCTCTGGTGGAGAAATCGATACGGAGCGCGCTTCTATCATGGTGCTGGATGAATTCCGTGCCGGAAAGATAGGCCGCATCACGCTGGAGTGGCCGGAGGGAAAACGATGAGTGTCCGTACTTCTGAACCGGTGGATTGGCTGCGTTATGAGCGGGAAGCCATTCAAGAGGGATATGCGCTGGTGTGCGGGATCGACGAGGCGGGGCGTGGCCCTCTGGCTGGACCGGTTTTTGCAGGCGCTGTGATCATGCCGCAAGGATGCATTATTGAAGGTGTGCGGGATTCCAAGCGGATTTCTGAAAAGAAGCGTGAATTGCTGTTTGATGTCATCAAAGAAAAAGCAGCGGCGTGGGGCATTGGTTTTGCAACGGAACAGGAAATTGACGAATTGAATATTTTGCAGGCGACTTTTCTGGCGATGCGCCGCGCTGTGGAATCATTGACGCCACAGCCCCTGCTTGCGCTGGTAGACGGAAATCAGGCGCCGCCGTTGCCGATGAAAGTGCGTACGATTGTCAAAGGTGATGCCTGCTGTGAAAGCATTGCGGCGGCTTCCATCCTGGCAAAGGTCAGTCGTGACCGCCTGATGCGCCAGATTGATACAATATATCCCGAATATGGCTTTGCCAAACATAAGGGATATGGCACAGCTGCGCACCGTGCAGCGCTGCAAAAATTTGGCCCTTGCCCCGTACACCGCAGAACATTTCTAAAGAAAATTCTGGGGCGATCAGATGGATGAGGCACGGGCCCGCGATGCCGGAAAGCGCGGGGAGACGATCGCATGTACCTATCTGATACAACACGGTTGTCGCATTCTGGCGCGTAATTGGCATTCCCGCTACGGGGAGATCGATGTGATTGCCGCCAATGAACGCCACCTGATTTTTCTGGAAGTCAAGACGCGCGCGCCAAATGCTTTGGTCGGTCCTCTGGAGGCCGTGACACCAGCTAAACAACGTCGCCTCATTCAAACGGCTCAGCTTTATTTGCTCGCACACCCTACCAATCTGCAACCGCGGTTTGACGTGATGGGCATTGTCCTTTCACGTGACGGGCGGACATTTCTGCATTTTATGTACGTAAAAAACGCTTTTTCAGCCGAAAAAGCAACTTTCTTTTGACAAGTGCCGGAAAGTATACTAAAATGGTAACGCAATAAACGGAAAATGGCGTAGCCGGACGCTTTTATCTTGAAGGAGGCCATTCCATGCAGTATCGATCTACCCGCAACTTTGCCACAACAGTTTCTTCTGCCCAAGCGATTGCGCAGGGAATCTGCGAGGATGGCGGCTTATTTGTACCAGAACAGTTTCCGCAGCTTTCCTGGCAGGACTTACAGGCATTGTGTAGCTGCTCTTATGTGGAGCGTGCTCAGAAAATTTTGTCACTGTTTTTGACAGATTTTTCGGAAGAAGAGATTCATAGCTGTGTTATGCAGGCTTATACAGCAGAGAAATTTCCCGGCGGCCCAGCACAGATGTCGCTTTTGCAGGTTGGTGGCGCTAAGCTGTATTTGCTGGAGCTTTGGCATGGGCCGACCTGTGCCTTTAAAGATATGGCGTTACAACTGCTGCCTCATTTGCTGACAGCCAGCTTGCGGAAGATCCATTCCGACAAGGAGGCAGTCATTCTGGTGGCCACTTCCGGCGATACGGGAAAGGCAGCGCTGGAAGGTTTTCGAGATGTTCCGGGCACGAAGATTGTCGTTTTCTACCCAGAAGATGGTGTCAGCCCGATGCAAAAGCGTCAGATGGTGACACAGGAGGGCGCCAACGTGTCAGTGTGTGCGATCAAAGGAAATTTCGATGACGCACAGACTGGTGTCAAAAAGATCTTCACGGATGCCTCAGTATGCGAAGCGCTGGCAAAACACGGCATGATGTTTTCAAGCGCCAATTCCATCAATTTGGGCCGCTTGCTCCCGCAGATCGTGTATTATATTTCTGCATATTGCGACTTGATGAAAAACGGTGAAATTGACCGGCCAGGCAAGCCGGTGAATATCGCTGTACCGACTGGAAACTTTGGAAACATTCTGGCGGCCTATTATGCCAAACGCATGGGCCTGCCCGTCAAAAAGCTGATTTGCGCCAGCAATTCCAATAACGTGCTTACTGATTTCTTGCGCACTGGGGTTTATAACCGCAATCGGCCGTTCTATACAACGATCTCGCCATCCATGGATATTCTGATTTCCAGCAATCTGGAGCGGCTGCTCAGCGACCTGACCGGTTCGGACACGGTGGTGCGTACCTTGATGCGGACCCTGAGGGAGACCGGCAGCTACTGCGTGGATACAGAAACGCTGCGACAGATTCAAAACCTGTTCTGGGCGGGATTCTGCGACGATCAACAAACGCGTACAGAAATTCATGATTTGTATCAGTCAGAAAACTATCTGTGCGATACACATTCTGCGGTCGCCGTTCAGGTTTACCAGCAGTATGTGGCAGAAACCGGCGATCAGGACACGCCTGCAGTGATTGCTTCGACTGCCAGCCCATATAAATTTGCCGACAGCGTCCTGGCGGCTGTTTCCGGCACGGCACCGGAGGGCGACGATTTTGAGAAGATCGCGGCGCTTTCCGCATTGACGCATACGACGGTACCGGCGCCCATTGCCGCCTTGCGCAGCAAACAGCCCAGATTTACGGAGAGCTGCACGCCGGAGCAGATGCCACAGACGGTTTTGCGGATCGTCGGAGCAGCTGAGTGCTGACGGTCCAGACCGCACGAAAGGGAAACGTATGGCGCTATTTGCAATCGCGGACCTGCACCTCTCCTTTGGAACGGATAAGCCGATGGATGTATTTCATGGCTGGGAAGGGTACACGGATAAGTTGGAAAAAAACTGGAATGCCTGCGTCAAACCAGAAGACACTGTCGTGATTGCTGGAGACATCAGCTGGGCGATGAAGTTGCCGGAGGCGGAAGCGGATTTCCGTTATATCGACCGCCTGCCGGGGCATAAACTGATCTTAAAGGGAAACCACGATTTGTGGTGGCCTACGCGCAGAAAGCTGGATGCTTTTTTGGAAGAGCACGGCTTTTCTACGATTTCCGTGGTCCACAATTCCGCGGTACGGGTCGGTGAGTTCGCGGTCTGCGGCAGTCGCGGATGGCTTTATAATGCGCAGTCCGAGGAGGATCAGAAGATCGTCCGCCGCGAGGTGGGGCGGCTTGAGACATCTTTACGCATGGGAGAGAAACTTGGCGGCCATCCAGTGGTGTTTTTGCATTACCCGCCGGCTTATGACCACGACGTCTGTGAGGAGATCCTGGAAGTATTGCTCGAGCATGGCATATCCGACTGTTACTTCGGCCATATTCACGGAAGTCAGGCGGCCAAGCGGGCGGTGATGGGGCAATACCGCGGTATCCGCATGCATCTGATTTCGTGCGATTACCTGTCGTTTTGTCCATTGTTGGTGCGTCCGGAAAAAACTTTGTGACGCAAATTTAAATTCTCGCGCATTCTATAGAAAATCATGGATTAATATGCTATACTTACTAAGATAATTTGCTATTTTGCAGGAGGAAATTGAAAATGAGTCTGAAATCATCCAATAAGGTCGCAACAAACCGCTGGCAGCTCGAAGTTTCTGTGGACGCAGATGCGTTTAACACGGCGGTGGACCATGCCTATAAAAAGCAGAAGAACCGCATTATGATCCCCGGCTTCCGCAAGGGAAAAGCACCGCGCGCTTTTATTGAAAAGTTCTATGGCGCCGATGTGTTTTATGATGACGCAATTAATGAAGTCTATCCGGAAGCTCTGGAGTCGGCAGTCAAAGAGTCCGGCCTGGACATGATTCAGGATAAGGTGGACTTTGACCTGGTGTCTGCGAGCAAGGATGACGGCCTGGTGTTTAAGGCGACGATTACGGTGAAGCCGGAAGTCTCTATCAAGGATTACAAGGGCATTCCAGCTACCCGTAAGTCCAGCGAGGTGACGGATGAAGAAGTCGCCGCGGAGCTGGCCAAGGCCCAGGACCGCAATTCCCGTATGGTTACGGTTGAGGATCGTCCTGCCGAGAACGGCGACGTGGTGGACATCGATTTTGAAGGATTTTTGGACGGAGAGCCGTTTGAAGGCGGCAAGGGCGAAAATTTCAGCCTGCAACTGGGGTTGGGTCAGTTTATCCCGGGCTTTGAGGAGCAGGTGGTCGGCCACAATACAAATGATGAGTTCGATGTCAATGTGACTTTCCCAGAGGACTACCATGCGGAAGAATTGCGCAATCAATCCGTCCTCTTTAAAGTGAAGATTCATGAAATCAAGAAAAAGGAGCTCCCTGCGCTGGATGATGACTTTGCCAAGGATGTCAGTGATTTTGACACGCTTGACGAATATAAGGCAGATCTGAAGAAGCACCTGGAAGAGCGCAAGAAGGAGCAGGCGGACGATGATGTTGACAATCAGCTGATCGATAAGCTGGTGGAGCTGCTGGAAGGCGAAATCCCGGAGGCCATGTATCGAAATAAGGCCAATGATGATCTGCGCGACTTTAGCTACCGCCTGCAGAGCCAGGGAATGGACCTGCAAACCTACATGAAGTATACGGGTCAAAACATGGACGCAATGCGCGAGGGCTTTATGCCGCAGGCAGAGCGCCAGGTCAAGTTGCGCCTTGCACTGGAAAAGATTGCAGAACTGGAGCAGCTGAAGGCTTCGGATGATGAAGTTGAGGAAGAATATAAAAAGCTGGCTGAAAACTACCACATGGAGCCTGAAAGGGTCAAGGCTCTCGTTGCCGCCCAGGATCTGGCGAAGGACGTTGCTGTGGAAAAGGCCATTTCCTTTGTCCGTGACAATGCCGTTGTCACAGATGCTCCCGCTGAAGAGCCGGAAGCCAAAGAAGCGGAGAAGGCTGAATAAGGTCGGAATTCGCCTACTTGAACAGGGAAATTGAAAGTATGGTAAAAGTAGCATAAATGGTTCCCATTTGGTCAATACTGAATCAGTCGGCGGTTGAACAGGAGGTTCGTCATGAGCAATTTGGTCCCATATGTTATCGAACAGACAAACCGCGGAGAACGTCAATATGATATTTTTTCGCGCTTGTTGAATGACCGTATTATTTTGCTGAACGATCAAGTGACCGACACGAGCGCAAGTCTGATTGTCGCTCAGCTCCTTTATCTGGAAGGACAGGATCCGGAAAAGGACATCAGCTTTTATATCAACAGCCCCGGCGGTTCTGTCACGGCGGGCATGGCGATCTATGATACGATGCAATATATCAAATGCGACGTCTCAACAATCTGCATGGGTTTGGCCGCCAGCATGGGCGCATTTCTGTTGGCAGCAGGAACGAAGGGAAAGCGCCTTTCCCTGCCGCATACCGACATCCTGATTCATCAGCCCAGCGCCGGTGTGCCGCAGTCACAGGTCTCTGACGTGATGATTCACGCAGATTACCTTTCTAAAAAGAAAGAACTGCTCAACAAAATCCTGGCAGAGCGCACCGGACAGCCCATTGAGAAAATTGCACGGGATACAGACCGCGATAATTTTATGACCCCAGAGGAAGCCCTGGAGTATGGCTTAATCGATAAAATTATTACAAACAGATAAAGCAGGTGATTGCATGGCCAATACCAACGAACGGGAAATCTGCTGTTCCTTCTGCGGAAAACCGCAAAGCGAAGCCCGCCGCTTGATTGCGGGCCCGGGCGTTTATATCTGTGATGCGTGCGTGGAGCTCTGCAAGTCGATTCTGGATGACGAAACCAACCTGTCGACACGCAGGCCGGACTACTCGGCGTCAAACGCAATGGAGTTGCCGAAACCGCACGAAATTAAAAAGCAGCTGGATGAATATGTGATTGGGCAGGACGATGCCAAAGTCGCACTTTCGGTTGCGGTGTATAACCACTATAAGCGGATCTTTTATGGTGAGGATGACAATGTGACACTCGCCAAGAGCAATGTGCTTTTGCTGGGTCCGACAGGTGTTGGCAAGACATTGCTGGCTCAGACGCTGGCCAAAATTTTGGATGTGCCGTTTGCCATTGCAGATGCCACCACATTAACCGAAGCGGGTTATGTCGGCGAAGATGTGGAGAATATCCTGTTGCGGTTGATTCAGGCGGCTGATTTTGACATTGAGCGCGCAGAACGTGGCATTATCTATATTGATGAGATTGACAAAATTGCGCGGAAGTCAGAAAATCCGTCGATCACGCGTGATGTCAGCGGTGAAGGCGTACAGCAGGCCCTGCTGAAAATTCTGGAGGGTACGGTTTCCAATGTACCCCCGCAGGGCGGTCGAAAACATCCACAGCAGGAGTTTTTGCAGATCGATACCTCCAATATCCTGTTTATCTGCGGCGGGGCGTTCGATGGCTTGGAGAAAGTTGTCCAACAGCGCACAGCGTCTACGTCCCTTGGGTTTGGCGGTGAAGTGCACAGCAAGGCGGAACTGGATGAGACTGACTGGATGAAAGAAGTTGGCCCGCATGATCTGGTCAAGTATGGACTCATCCCAGAACTGGTTGGCCGTCTGCCGGTCATTACGGCGCTCAGCGGACTGGATGAGCGTGCGCTGATCCGGATTTTGACAGAGCCGAAAAACAGCCTTGTCAGCCAGTATAAACGCCTGTTTGAATTGGACAAGGTGGATTTGGAATTTACAGACGAGGCGTTGCAGGCAATTGCCCAAAAAACCTTGGAGAGGCACACGGGCGCCCGTGGCTTACGTTCTGTGATGGAAAATTTGCTGACAAAGCTGATGTATGACGTGCCAACTGATTACCAGATTGAGCGTGTTACGATTACAGAAGATACTGTGAAAAACAGTGCGAAACCGGAATTGGTCTATAATCCGGATCGGGAACCCGTCAAGATCAAGATGACACTTCCTGCAACGGCTTCTGCCAAGAAAAAGAATCGCCGCGATACCGCATAAACATGAAATGGGCAAAGGCCGCTGCGCATAGCAAGAGGATTTCTGCTTGCTTGCGGCGGCCTTTTTGTAATAAGGAGAAAAGCGATGGAGCAAGAGAATCAAACATTGGCTTTGCAGCCTGATGTGCCGGTTAAACTGCCGACAATGGCACTGCGTGGCTTGGTTATTTTTCCCGGAATGACGCTTCAATTTGATGTGGGGCGCAAAAAGTCCATTTTGGCTTTGGCCAATGCAATGGAAGAAAACCAGCTTGTCTTTCTGGTGACACAAAAAGATCTGGAGGAAGGAGATCCAACCGAAAAGGATCTTTATAAAATGGGCGTGATTGCGCGCATCCGTCAGGTGGTGCGCCGGTCAGACGATGGCATCCACATGTTTGCAGAGGGCATTTGCCGCGCCAAATTGCTGTCTATGTCAAGTGAGAAGCCGTTCCTAATTGCGGAGGTTTCCCCAATTGAGGAGCACAAAAGACGCACAACGGCGAATGCAGAGGCGCTAATCCGCTATACGCAATCGTTATTTGAGGATTATATTCAGAATTTCACCCATGTGCCGCCCGATATCATTATGGGGGTCATTAAACAGAAGGATTGCGGGGAACTGGCGGACTACATCGCCATGAATATTTCCATGGATTACAGCAAAAAGCAGGAAATCCTGGAAGAGCTGCATTCTTACCGCCGTCTGCAAAAGCTCAGCACTATGCTGAAAAGCGAGTTGGAAATTCTGAAGATCGAGGCAAAGATTTCTGAAAAAGCGAAAAGCCAGATCGATGAAAACCAGCGCGATTATTATTTGCGCGAGCAGATGCGTGCAATTGCGGACGAACTGGGAGAGGATGACAATCCGCTGGCGGAGGCCGATCAGTTGCGGGACCGCATCCAGAAAGCAGGTCTGCCGGATCTGCAGCGCGAGAAATTGCTCAAAGAGTGCGACCGCCTTGCAAAGATGCCGGAAGGCTCTCATGAAGGCAGCGTAATTGTCTCCTATGTGGAGACCTGTCTGTCTCTGCCATGGAGCAAAGCGTCTAAGGACGTCTTTGACCTGCAAAAAGCACGGCGCATATTGGACCGCGATCATTATGGCTTGGAGAAGGTCAAGGACCGCATTGTGGAGACGCTGGCCGTTAAAAAATTGAATCCGAATGCCAAGGGGCAGATTCTTTGCCTGGTCGGCCCGCCAGGCGTCGGCAAAACAAGCATTGCACATTCGATTGCAGAGGCTGTTGGCCGCAAATATGTGCGGGTCAGTTTGGGTGGCGTGCGCGATGAATCCGACATCCGGGGCCACCGCCGCACCTATATCGGCGCAATGCCCGGGCGCATCATCAATGCAATCAGGCAGGCGGGCACCAACAATCCGGTTTTGCTGCTTGATGAGATCGATAAACTCGGCAACGATTTCCGCGGCGATCCATCTTCAGCTTTGCTGGAGGTCCTGGACCCGGAGCAGAATAACACGTTTGTGGATCACTACATTGATATGCCATTTGATTTGAGCAAGGTGTTTTTCATCACGACGGCGAATGATGCGAGTGCGATTCCGGAGCCACTGTATGACCGTATGGATGTGATCCCGCTTGGCAGCTATACGGTAGAGGAAAAGTACCACATTGCGACGAAGCATCTGATCCCCAAGCAATTGAAGGAACACGGCATTAGCGCAAAGAATCTTCGGTTCACTTCACCGGCCGTGCGTGCAATTATCGAGGGCTATACCCGTGAAGCGGGCGTACGTGGTTTGGAACGGCAGATTGCGAAAATTTGTCGCAAAAGCGCCATCAAGATTGTGGATGACCCGGAAGTCCAACTGCGCATCACACCCAAGAGCCTGGCGGATCTGCTGGGGCCGCGCAAGTTCCACAACGACGAGCTGAACAAGAAGGATATGGTCGGCCTTGTCAACGGTCTGGCATGGACCAGTGTTGGCGGTGAAATGCTTCCCATCGAAGTGGCCGTCATGACGGGTACCGGAAAGATCGAACTGACCGGTTCCCTCGGCGATGTAATGAAGGAGTCGGCGCGTACTGCCATCAGCTGTATCCGGACACGTGCAGATCGTCTTGGAATCCAGCAGGACTTTTATAACAAATATGATATCCATATCCATGCGCCAGAGGGCGCAGTGCCGAAAGATGGACCGAGTGCGGGCGCAGCCATGGCTACGGCCATTACCAGTGCCCTGACGGATATCCCAATTCGCCACGACCTGGCAATGACCGGCGAGATTACCCTTTTGGGCCGCATTTTGCCCATCGGTGGCCTGCGGGAAAAGACGATGGCTGCCTATCGGGCGGGCATCAAAGTGGTCGTCATTCCATCAGAAAATGTACCGGACTTGGCAGAAGTCGATAAAGTGGTCAAGGATAAAGTGGAATTTTTGCCGGTTGAACAGATTGATCAGGTGTTGGATATTGCGCTGACGCGCCATCCGGAACCGCGCAAGCAGGAGAATGCACATGAAAATTGAGACGGCCCGGTTTGAATTTTCTGCGGGGACGCTAGCGCAAATTCCGCCGGGTGACCTTCCTGAAATTGTCTTTTCGGGGAAATCCAATGTTGGAAAATCGACGTTGATCAATAAGTTGCTCAATCGAAAATCGCTGGCACGTGTGAGCGCGAAACCGGGCAAGACGGCGACAATCAATTCCTATCTGCTGGACACCTGCCGCTTGATTGACCTTCCAGGATATGGATACGCCAAGGTTTCCAGAGCTGAAAAACAACGCTGGGCGCAGCTGGTGAACGGGTATCTGGAATCGGACCGTCCGATTGCGCTGGTGGTGCAGATTATTGATATTCGCCATGACCCGACGCAGGATGATCGGCAGATGATTCAGTATTTGCTGGATCGCGCAATGCCATTTGTGGTGGTTGCCACCAAAAGCGACAAACTCAATGCCACGCAGCGCCGGGAGCGATTGGCGGCGCTGGAGGAATTGTTTGCAGGCGCAGGCATTGTATTTTTTCCATTTTCGGCTGTGAAAGGGGAAGGCGTGGAAACGCTGCGAGAACGGATTGACAGCCTTTGCACGCCCGATTAAACATATTACGCTTACGAGAATCCGACGAGGTTTTGGGCGGCCGCATGATGTCACGCGACCCTTTACTTTAGCAGTTTCACAGTGTAAAATGGTTGTGTGATTAATTCATAAGGAGTTGTCAATTGTGAATTCCAAAATTAAAGATGAAAGCGTGGACTTTTTATTTCAGGCGATTTTATCTCTGAAAACGCAGGAAGAATGCTACGCATTTTTCGAGGATCTCTGTACGGTCCCGGAGATTAAGGCGATGTCTCAGCGCCTGCTGGTGGCCCATATGCTGAGCACAAAGCGTGTTTACAGCGACATTGTGGCCCAGACGGGTGCCTCTACCGCAACCATCAGCCGTGTGAACCGTTCCCTGAATTATGGATGCGATGGATATAAATTGGTTTTTGACCGCTTGGACGCTGATAAGCAACAGGGGCAAACCAAATCTGAATCCAAATGAGTTACGACGTATTTGCCAGGTACTATGATGCCTTGACCCAGAATGTCGGCTATGCAGAGCGCGCAGACTATCTCTGTGCGCTCTTAGACCGTTATCACCATCCGGCGGGCGAGACGCTCGATCTGGCCTGCGGGACCGGCAGTCTGACGCTGGCTTTGAAGCAACGCGGGCTTGATATTTATGGGGTGGATGGCAGTGTGGAGATGCTCGCGCAGGCGCAGGCCAAAGCGGCAGAAGCCGGGGAACAAATTCTCTTTCTGCACCAGAAAATGCAGGCGCTGGACCTCTATGGCTCCGTCAATACGGTGTTTTGTACCCTGGATAGCCTGAATCATCTGCCCACAGAGCGGGATTTGCAGGCCACATTTGCGTGTGTGGCACGCTTCCTCGAATCGGACGGCCTGTTTGTATTCGATATGAACACGCCCTATAAACACAAGGAAGTGCTGGGGAACAACACCTTTGTATATGATACGGATACGGTATACTGCGTTTGGCAAAATCATTATTTTCCAGCAGGATGCCGGGTGGCAATTGAACTTGATTTTTTTGCGCGTGAGGGAATGCTTTACCGACGCAAGAGCGAACGCTTTTTTGAGCGGGCCTATGAGATTCCACGTATCCGGCAGAATTTGCAGCGGGCGGGCCTAAATTTGCTCGATACCTTTGCAGAGCAGAGCTTTTCAACGCCTGTTGCAAACACACAGCGTGTGGTTTTTGTCGCGCGCAAACCGGAGCACGCATAAACGAAGGGGAGTAGCATGGATAGATTGATTCGCTGTATTACCAAGTCCGGAGGCTTGATGGCCTGCGCCGCTGACACAACTTATCTGGTTGCGACCGCGCAACAGATTCACGGGCTGCATGCAGTGGGCACAGCGGCGTTTGGCCGCCTGTTGACAGGTGCTTCCATGATGGGGTCCCTGCTAAAGGGAGAATGCGCCACGGTGCAGCTCAAAGTCGATGGCGGCGGTCCTTTGGGTCCGATGATTGCGCTTGCAGACAGCCACGGCAATTGTAGGGGCACTGTGCGCAATCCGGCAGTTGATTTGCCGCTTAAGCCCAACGGGAAACTGGATGTCGGGGCTGCCGTGGGCAGTGACGGCCTTTTGGGCGTTATGCGGGACGATGGGGAGGGCCACACTTATACTGGCCAGGTGAAGTTGCTGTCGGGGGAAATTGCGGAGGACATTGCCTCTTACTTTGCGGTCAGCGAACAGGTGCCCGCTGTCTGCGCACTGGGCGTCCTGGTCGGCAAGGAGGATCCAACCCAACTCTTGGCCGGCGGCCTGTTGATCCAGGTGATGCCGGGGGCTACTCAGACGGAAATTGACCGGCTCGAGCGCAATGCACAGACGCTTTCTCCAGTAACCCACATGCTGGCACAAGGCATGTCCATCGAAGATATGTGTGCATGCGCGTTGGAAGGGCTGCCCTTTGAGGAGCTTGCCAGCAGCCGAATTGCTTATACATGCGATTGTTCCCGCGCGCGTGTCGAGCGCGCTTTTTCCTCTTTGCGGCCGGATGAAATCCGCTCCCTTGCAGATGAAACAGGCTTTGCAGAGGCAAAGTGTCAATATTGCGGCCGCACATATCGCTTTTCCAAAGAAGAGTTGGATAGTATTGCCAAACGAGTGGAAGGCAGGTGCTAAAAAATTTGACTTTTTTTAAAAATAGGTGTTGACATTCCGAATCAAGCGTTATATAATAATAGACGTCGCTGAAACACATAAGCGAATCGGGAGCATAGCTCAGCTGGTTAGAGCACCTGCCTTACAAGCAGGGGGTCATAGGTTCGAGTCCTATTGTTCCCACCATCAGTGGCTCGGTAGTTCAGCTGGTTAGAACGCTAGCCTGTCACGCTAGAGGTCGACGGTTCGATCCCGTTCCGAGTCGCCACTTGCCTCTGTAGCTCAGTCGGTAGAGCAGGGGACTGAAAATCCCCGTGTCGGTGGTTCGATTCCGCCCGGAGGCACCATTTTGCGAACGTAGCTCATCTGGTAGAGCGCCACCTTGCCAAGGTGGAGGTAGCGAGTTCGAGCCTCGTCGTTCGCTCCAATTTTGGCGTCATAGCCAAGTGGTAAGGCATGGGTCTGCAAAACCCTGATGCCCCAGTTCGAATCTGGGTGACGCCTCCAAATTGAGAAAGGACAGAGGACTTTGGTCTTCTGTCCTTTTTTGCGATTGTGAGGAGGGGAGCTGCTTTGCCTTTATTGGAAACCGTGGTTCATCCACTGAAACCGGTTTTTGCGTCAGATGCGCGTGTCCTGATTTTAGGGACGATGCCATCTCCCAAATCCCGTGAGGTACGCTTTTATTATGGGCATCCGCAAAACCGTTTTTGGCGGGTAATGACGGCTGTTTTGGGGGAGCCGGCGCTTCCTCTGACCAATGCGGACAAGGCCGCCATGATGCAGCGCCACCGCATCGCCTTGTGGGATGTGCTCCACAGTTGCAAAATTGCGGGCGCTTCAGACGCCAGCATCCGGGAGCCAGTGGCAAATCCGATTGCCGGGCTCATACAATGCACTGCGATTCGTACAGTTTTTACAACCGGAAAGCGGGCGCACAGCCTGTATGAGAAACTGGTGTACCCGGAGACAGGATTGCACGCCACAGCGCTGCCTTCTACCAGCCCGGCCAACTGTCGAATATCGCTGCAAGAATTGGTTGCGGCCTATCAATGCGTGCGAGATGCATCGGAACGGCCTGGCTTTGGGCAAGGCCACAGTTATTGAAAGAGCTTCTGTGCTGTCCGTCTGAGCGGGCGGCATTTTTGTGTTTTACGACGCATATGCTGTCGCAGAGGTGGTGCGCATGAAAGCGTCCTATAAAAATCTGCTGACTGTTGCCGCACTGGTCGTTTGCTGTCTGGTGTTTCTCGCATTGACCTATTTTGCATATACGCACACTGCTCGCACTGCGGCTGCCCAGGCGGTCGTACAGCCCCAGGTGCTGCTGGATGCCGGACATGGGGGCGAGGATGGAGGCACCGTCGGCCGCTCGGCTATGCCGGAAAAGGATATCAATTTAGACATTGCCAAAAGGCTGGAACAAAAGTTGACAGAGCAGGGATGCCAGGTATTCATGACGCGCAATGAGGATGTGATGCTGGGGGATAGCAGCCTGTCAACAATTCGAGAACGGAAGGTTTCTGATTTACACAAACGGCTTGAAATTTTGCAGGCACATCCGGATGCTTTGTTTATCAGTATCCATCAAAATCATTTTTCTGACGGTGTCTACAGCGGCGCCCAGGTTTTTTATTCGCAAAACAATCCAGAAAGCTTGTCGCTTGCAGAATCCGTACGTTCGGCGATTGTCACGTTTATACAGCCGGAAAATAAACGTCAGAATAAACCGGCCGGTAAGTCCATCTATTTGCTTTGGAACGCACAGACGCCGGCTGTGCTGGTGGAATGCGGCTTTCTCTCCAATGCCTCAGAGGCAGCCTTGTTGAATCAAGAGGCTTACCGTCAAAAAATGGCGGATGCCATCGCTTCTGGCACGTTGTCCTATATTCAGGAGAAACGCGGGCAGAATGGAGAGGGGACATAAATGCTTGTATTCCCGTACAGGGTTCGGTATAATGAATAAAGTACCATAAAAAATGCAACCCCGCCATGTGGGTTGGCGGAAGAAGAGGTTGATTGTGCGTGGCAAGCAGGGCGAAAAGCGTCTATCAATGTAGTGAATGTGGGTACGAATCTGCCAAGTGGTACGGAAAGTGCCCTGGCTGTGGCGCCTGGAATACCATGCAGGAGGTGCTTCGTGAGCCAACGCCGTCACCTTCCACAGCTGCACGCCGCAGTGGTGGCAGCAGCCAGAGCATGGCGCGCCCGCTGTCCATCCGCGAGATCCGGATGGATGATGAGGTACGCTATCAAACGGGGGTTTCGGAGTTGGATCGCGTGCTCGGCGGCGGCATTGTCAAGGGTTCCCTGATTTTGATCAGCGGCGAGCCGGGCATCGGAAAATCGACCATCCTGCTGCAAATATGCCAGTATCTTGGCCAAACCCTGCGCATTCTGTATGTATCCGGCGAGGAATCGGCGCGCCAGCTTCGTTTGCGCGCTGACCGTTTAGGAGTGGATTCCCAAAATCTGCTGGTATTGACAGAAACGGACATCCAGTCAGTTCTGGAACAGGTGCGGGAGATAAAGCCGGATTTATTGATGATCGATTCCATTCAAACGATGAATTTTGCGGAGCTGAATTCCTCTCCCGGCAGTGTGACGCAGGTCCGGGAGTGTACGAATGCGATTATGCATGTGGCCAAAGATCTAGAAATTCCGGCAATTCTGGTTGGACATGTCAATAAGGATGGCGCCATCGCAGGCCCAAAAGTATTGGAGCATATCGTGGATGCTGTACTGTATTTTGAGGGCGACCGCCAGATGAGCTATCGAATTTTGCGTGCCGTAAAAAACCGATACGGTTCCACCAATGAAATTGGCGTGTTTGATATGGGCGAAAATGGCCTGCACCAGGTCAGCAACCCCTCTCAGGCGATGTTGGAGGGGCGGCCGGAAAATGTCTCAGGGACCTGCGTCACGTGCGTAATTGAGGGCAGCCGTCCGATTCTGGCGGAGATTCAAGGCCTGGCGACAACTTCAGGATTTGGCAATCCTCGCCGTATGTCCACTGGTTTTGATAACAACCGCATGAACCTGTTGCTGGCTGTTTTGGAAAAGAGAGCAGGGTATTATTTCTCCAATCTGGATGCTTATTTAAATGTGGTAGGCGGCCTGCGTTTGGACGACCCTGCTTGTGACTTGGCGGTTGCGATGGCCATGGTGTCCAGTCTGAAGGACATACCGGTTGCAGAGGACGCGGTCGTGTTTGGGGAGGTCGGTTTAGCCGGAGAGATCCGATCTGTTCAGCATATCGAGATGCGTATTAGTGAAGCACAGCGGATGGGCTTTTGCAAATGTATCCTGCCGTGGCACAGTTTGCGCCAGGTCAGCGGCTCCCGCAAGGGCATGACGCTGATTGGCGTCAAAAATGTGCGGGAGGCTTTTGCGGCGGTTCAGGCGTAAGCGGGACGCCATTTTCGTAGTCCGCTCTGGACAGTACCTGCATGCAGCGCACACAGCCGTTTGGCTCATAGCGAGCGATTGGAGAGGGCGGTTCCACGGTACAGTATCCATTCTTTTGAAACATACAGTCTTGATCGCAATGGATCAGCATCATAATCACCTCACAACGATAGTGTTGGAGGAATGACAGGGGATTATACGCATGGCAGAAAAATGGATTGAACGACCGAACCTGCCGGCGAGCAGAGTGACCCTGGTTGCCGTTGCCCAGACCGCCGCAACAGTCCAGCAGGCTTTGCAGCAGCGCGGCATACGGGTATTGCCAGTGCCACCTAGCCACGCCTTGGCTGCGCCGGTCGCTGCCCATGCGGACATGCTGCTTTTGCCTTTGCGTGCCGGGTTTTGGTTTTGCGGGTCCAGGGCGGTGGAGTCCCAGGTTGCCCAATTGGTTCCAACTGCTTGCAGAACTTATGTTCACGTAAAAAGCCCATATCCATCAGAATGCGGTTTAAATGTGGCCTGCGTTGGAAAATGGATTTTCGCCAATTCCAACTGTTTGGATGCACGGGTTCTGACGTATCTGCAAACGATGGGTGAACTGGTTCCGGTCCGACAGGGCTATACGAAATGCAATGTGGCGGTTGTGACAGAACGCGCGATTATGACGGAAGATCCTGGAATTGCAAAAGCTGTGGCACATGTTGGTTTGGACGTTTTACATCTAAAACCGGGTGCGGTCCGGTTGCCGGGATATTCGTATGGGTTTCTGGGGGGCGCCTGCGGGAAGTTGTCGGCGTCTGAGTTAGCGTTTACTGGCAGTTTGGACAAGCATCCGCAGGCATCACAAATTCGGCTGTTTTTGCAGCAGCATGATGTCCATCCGGTGGAACTGTGCACAGGCGCTTTGTTGGATATCGGAGGGATCATACCGTTGCTAGAAAGACTTGTGTGACAAGCTAAAAGGGTGTATAATAAAAGCACAAATCTAATTATACAAAATGAATATTTTGTATAATTAAGGGAGAAGGAGACAATGAAACAAAAGTATATGGATGAAGCACCTGAAGTGCTCAAGCGATTTGTCGGATATATGCAGACAGTCAAAGGCAAGTCCGAAAAAACAGTTGAGGAATATTATTTGGACCTGCGCACTTTTTTTCGATATCTTAAATTGAAACGGGGTTTGGTTCCTGCTGATACGCCGTTTACAAAGATTAAGATACAGGATATTGATGTTGACTTTTTGAAGACCATCGATCTGACACAGGTTTACGAATTCATGAATTACCTGATGAATGAACGCCACAATGGCGCCGCTGCGCGCGCGCGTAAATCGTGCAGCCTGCGTGTCTTTTTTCAATATGCGACATTAAAGGTCCATCTGTTGCAGGACAATCCTGTCAAGGAACTGGAGTCTCCTAAGGTCAAAAAGAGCCTGCCAAAATATTTGACGTTTAATCAAAGCGTCGATCTGCTCAAACAGGTCAAAGGGCCTTATCGTCAACGCGATTATTGTATGTTAATTCTGTTTTTAAACTGTGGCTTGCGCTTATCAGAACTGGTGGGTCTGAATGTGTCCGATATTCGGCCGGGTACCAAGACGTTGCGTGTGGTTGGCAAAGGCAATAAAGAACGCATCGTTTATTTAAATGAGGCTTGCCAGTTTGCAATTAGCGAATACCTGGCCGTTCGGCCGAAAGACAATCTTCAAGATCGCAATGCGCTGTTTATCAGTAAGCGGCGCAAGCGGATCAGTCCGAAAACGGTGCAATACTTGGTCAAAAAGTATTTAACGGGAATCGATTTGGGCGGGCCTGGCTATAGTGTTCATAAACTGCGCCATACAGCTGCCACATTGATGTATCAATATGGCCACGTGGATATCCGCGTGCTTAAAGACCTGCTCGGTCACGAGAATCTCGGCACTACCGAAATCTATACGCATTTGTCGGACGAGCAGCTGGAAAAAGCAGCCCAGGCGAATCCCCTATCCCATATCAAGCAGGATACATTGGACCAAGCGAAAGATCCCGCTGCTGCCAGAAAGAAATGATGCCTCTTCCCTTTTGGATAAGGTACAATAAGTTTCGCAAATTAAAAAGCAAAAAGAGAGACATGGTT
>ERZ1090878.32-NODE-32-length-64679-cov-9.367511_pt1 | contig 64679 bp, 54 predicted proteins | sample MGYA00478473_ERZ1090878 | MGnify/ENA primary metagenome ERZ1090878 (study PRJEB33644, sample SAMEA5815720) | chicken gut metagenome | biome: Chicken; feature: Gastrointestinal Tract; material: Caecum | place: Ireland | collected 2019-01-01 | study: A study of the... | reverse complement strand
TACGACATCGCTCAGTGTCTCGTGGGCTCGGAGATGTGTATAAGAGACAGCGGGTACGTTTGCACTTTATTTTCCCGCTTCTGCAAAGCTTTGTAAAAAATTATCAAAAAAGTTCTTGACAAGTCGTTTGCGTTCGTTTATTATATATACCCAAATTAAAATGGCATTGTGTACGCAAAAGGCAATTTTCAGCATTTTTTCGTACACAAAAAATTCACACAGCGTGCGCCGCAAACGGCGTGGTTTTGCGGATTTTTGCCTTTTTTGGAGTTTGGATCAAGACAAGGAGTGAAATCTTTATGGTGAATGTGAAGGACGTGCAGCTGGGCACAACAACCAGAAAGAGCTTTGCAAAGATCAATGAGGTCATGAAAATGCCGAACCTTATTGAAGTGCAGAAAAAGTCCTACCAGTGGTTTCTGGACGAGGGCCTTGCGGAAGTGTTTCGCGACATCGGCTCCATCACGGACTACACGGGCGACCTGGTGCTCGATTTTGTAGACTATTCGATGGATGACGAGCCGAAGTACACGATCGAACAGTGCAAGGCGCGCGACGTGACTTACGCAAAGCCCCTTAAGGTCAAAGCCCGCCTGCAGAACAAAAAGACCGGCGAGGTCAAGGAAAACGTCATTTTCATGGGCGATTTCCCGCTGATGACCGACAGCGGCACTTTTGTGATCAACGGTGCGGAGCGCTGCATCGTTTCACAGCTGGTGCGTTCGCCGGGCGTTTACTACGGCATGACGCACGACAAAACGGGTAAAGAGCTGTTTACGAACACCATTATCCCGAACCGCGGCGCCTGGCTCGAGTACGAGACCGACGTGAACGACGTGTTCTATGTGCGCATCGACAAGAACAGAAAAATCTATATTACCACGTTCCTGCGCGCGCTCGGCCTGTCGAGCGACACGCAGCTGCGCGAATTCTTCGGCGAGGATGAGCGCATCGAGGCGACGATCGAAAAAGACACCACCAAAAACGCGGAAGAAGCACTCCTTGAAGTCTATAAAAAGCTGCGCCCCGGCGAGCCGCCGACGCTCGACACGGCGCAGGCACACCTGAACGGCCTGTTCTTTGACTCGCGCCGCTACGACCTGAGCCGCGTTGGCCGTTATAAATACAATAAAAAGCTCGGCATGGCGAACCGCCTGGCCGGCCAGCGTTTGGCAAGACCCGTCATTTCGCCGATGGGCGAATTCCTGGCCGACGCCGGCGAGGTGATCTCCAAGGCGCAGGCGCTCGACATCGAAAACGCCGGTGTGATGGAAGCTTATGTGGATGTGGACGGCCGCGAGATCAAGATCTGCTCGAACGGCATGGTCGACATCAAGAAATATGTAAACTTTGACTGCAAGCCGCTCGGCATCCGCGAGAACGTGTCGTACCGCGTGCTCAGCGAGATCCTGGAAAAGTGCGGCGACGATGAAGAGGCGCTCAAAGCCGAGATCGAGTTGCGCCAGGACGACCTGGTGCCGAAGCACATCGTGATCGACGACATTTTTGCCTCTGTCTCCTATCTGATCAATCTGGCGTTCGGCGTCGGCACCACCGACGACATCGACCACCTCGGCAACCGCCGCATCCGCTCTGTCGGCGAGCTGCTGCAAAACCAGTTCCGCATCGGCTTCACCAGAATGGAACGTGTGATCCATGAGCGCATGACCCTGCAGGCGCAGGACGATGAAGAGATGATCACGCCCCAGGCGCTCATCAACATCCGTCCGGTCGTGGCGGCCATCCGCGAGTTCTTCGGCTCTTCGCCGCTGTCCCAGTTCATGGACCAGAACAATCCGCTGGCCGAGCTGACCCATAAAAGAAGACTTTCCGCCCTGGGCCCCGGCGGTCTTTCGCGTGACCGCGCAGGCTTCGAGGTGCGCGACGTACACTACACCCATTACGGCCGCATGTGCCCGATCGAGACGCCCGAAGGTCCGAACATCGGTTTGATCTCTTATCTGGCCTGCTACAGCCGCATCAACGAATATGGCTTTATTGAGGCGCCGTACCGCCGTGTGGACAAGGAGACCGGCGTCGTCACCGACGAGGTCGTTTATATGACGGCCGACGTGGAAGACGAGTATGTGGTTGCCCAGGCCAACGAACCGCTTGACGAAAACGGCCGCTTTGCAAGCAGCAAGGTCACCTGCCGCCACCGCGACGAGTTCATCACCACTTCGCCCGACCGTGTCGATTACATGGACGTGTCGCCGAAGATGGTCGTCTCCGTCGCAACGGCCATGATCCCGTTCCTGGAAAACGACGACGCGAACCGCGCCCTGATGGGTGCGAACATGCAGCGCCAGGCCGTGCCGCTTCTGAAAACAGAGGCTCCGGTCGTCGGCACAGGCATGGAATACAAGGCTGCCTATGACTCCGGTGTTGTGGTCATTGCCAAAAACAGCGGCACCGTTGTGCGCCTGGATGCTGACCATATCGAGATCCGCACGAAAGACGGCTCGATCGACAAGTATGAGCTGATCAAGTTCAGCGGCTCCAACCAGGGCACCTGCATCAACCAGCGCCCGATCGTTTCCCTGCACCAGGAAGTGGAGGCCGGCCAGGTGATCGCCGACGGCCCCGCCACCAGCAACGGCGAAGTTTCCCTTGGTAAAAACGCGCTGATCGGCTTTATGACCTGGGAAGGCTACAACTACGAAGACGCCGTTTTGATCAATGAAAAGCTCGTGCGCGAAGATGTGTATACATCCATTCATATCGTAGAGCATGAATCTGAGGCCAGAGACACGAAGCTCGGCCCGGAAGAGATCACAAGAGACATCCCGAACATCAGCGACGACGCGCTGAAAGACCTGGATGAGGACGGCATCGTGCGCATCGGCGCCGAGGTGCACTCCGGCGACATCCTGGTCGGCAAGGTCACCCCGAAGGGCGAGACCGAGCTGACGGCGGAAGAGCGCCTGCTGCGCGCCATTTTCGGTGAAAAATCGCGCGAGGTGCGCGACACCTCCATGCGCGTGCCGCACGGCGAGTCCGGTATCGTTGTGGACGTGAAGGTGTTCACCCGCGCCAACAGCGACGAGCTCAGCCCCGGCGTCAACAAAGTTGTTCGTGTCTATATTGCACAAAAGAGAAAGATCCAGGTCGGCGACAAAATGGCCGGCCGCCACGGCAACAAGGGCGTTGTTTCCCGCATTTTGCCGCAGGAGGATATGCCGTTTCTGCCCGACGGCCGCCCGCTCGACATCGTGCTGAACCCCCTGGGTGTTCCGTCGCGTATGAACATCGGGCAGGTGCTTGAGGTGCATCTCGGCTACGCCGCCATGGCGCTCGGCTGGAAGATGATGACCCCGGTCTTTGACGGCGCGCATGAAGATGACATCCGCGAGTGCCTGAAACTGGCCGGCAAGAGGGAAGACGGTAAAACGATTTTGACCGACGGGCGCACCGGCGAGAAGTTCGACAACCCCGTCACCGTCGGCTACATGTATTACCTGAAGCTGCACCACCTGGTAGACGATAAGATCCATGCCCGTTCGACCGGCCCCTACAGCCTGGTCACGCAGCAGCCGCTCGGCGGTAAAGCGCAGTTCGGCGGCCAGCGTTTCGGTGAAATGGAAGTTTGGGCGCTCGAGGCTTACGGCGCTGCCTATACCCTGCAGGAGATCATGACCGTCAAGTCAGACGATGTGGTCGGCCGTGTCAAGACGTATGAGGCCATCGTTAAGGGTGAAAACATCCCGAAGGCCGGCACGCCGGAATCCTTTAAGGTGCTGTTCAAAGAACTGCAGGCGCTCGGCCTTGACTGCCGTGTGTATGACCGCGACGGCGAAGAGGTCGAACTTAAGCAGGATCTGGACGACGGCCTGCCTGTGCAGAACGTTGTAGACGACAAAGCATTTACCACTGTCAACGATTTTGGTGAAGAGACCGAGGGCTTCGGCATCCAGGACGCAGACAGTGATCTGGAAGCAGATCAGCAGGAAGAACCGCTTTTCGGTGACTTTGGTTCCGATTCTTACGACGAGGACTGACTGCTGAACGAAACAAATAAACGATTGTGAAATTGTATAGATAAGGAGATGCTTCCATGGCAGATATTGAATTTTCTTCCATTAAAATCGGTCTTGCTTCGCCGGAACAGATCCGTTCCTGGTCTTACGGCGAGGTCACCAAGCCGGAAACCATCAACTACAGAACGCTGAAGCCCGAAAAGGACGGCCTGTTCTGTGAGCGCATCTTTGGCCCGACCAAGGACTGGGAGTGCCACTGCGGCAAGTACAAAAGGGTGCGTTATAAAGGCAAGATCTGCGAACGCTGCGGCGTAGAAGTCACGCGCGCCAAAGTGCGCCGCGAGCGCATGGGCCATATCGAGCTGGCTGCCCCGGTGTCGCACATCTGGTACTTCAAGGGCATTCCGAGCCGCCTTGGCCTGGTGCTCGACATCAGCCCCAGGAACCTGGAAAAAGTGCTGTATTTTGCGCTTTATATCGTAACAGATCCGGGCGACACACCGCTTGAAAAAATGCAGACGCTCACCGAAGACGAGTACCGCGAAATGCGCGAGCGTTATGAGGATGATTTTGACGCCGGCATGGGCGCCGAAGCCATCAAAAAGCTGCTGCAGGACATTGATGCGCATGAGCTGCAGGCGCAGCTGCGCGAGGAGCTGGAAACAGCGACCGGCCAAAAGCGCGTGCGCTTGCTCAAAAGGCTTGACGTGGTCGACGCGTTCTGCACCAGCGGCAATAAGTTGGAGTGGATGATTTTGGACGTGATCCCCGTGATCCCGCCCGACATCCGCCCGATGGTCCAGCTCGACGGCGGCCGTTTCGCTACGTCCGACCTGAACGACCTGTACCGCCGCGTCATCAACCGCAACAACCGCCTGAAAAGGCTTCTCGAACTGCACGCCCCCGAGATCATCGTGCGCAACGAAAAGCGCATGCTGCAGGAATCGGTCGACGCCCTGATCGACAACGGCCGCCGCGGCCGTCCGGTCACCGGGCCGAACAACCGCCCGCTCAAGTCGCTTTCCGACATGCTCAAGGGCAAGCAGGGCCGTTTCCGCCAGAACCTGCTCGGTAAGCGCGTGGACTACTCCGGCCGTTCCGTTATCGTTGTCGGCCCGGAACTGAAAATGTACCAGTGCGGTCTGCCGAAGGAAATGGCGATCGAACTGTTCAAGCCGTTCGTCATGAAACGTCTTGTGGAGACCGGCGTGGCCTCCAACATCAAGTCCGCCAGAAAAATGGTGGAAAAAGCCAGCGACCCCAAGGTTTGGGACGCACTCGAAGTCGTGATCCAGGATCATCCGGTCATGCTCAACCGTGCCCCCACGCTGCACCGTCTGGGCATCCAGGCGTTCCAGCCCGTTCTGGTCGAGGGCCGCGCGATCAAGCTGCACCCGCTGGCCTGTACGGCGTTCAACGCTGACTTCGACGGCGACCAGATGGCTGTGCATGTGCCGCTGTCGGCTGAGGCGCAGGCTGAGGCCAGAATCCTGATGCTGGCGGCGAACAACCTGCTCAAGCCGGCGGACGGCAAGCCCGTTACCGTGCCGACGCAGGACATGGTCATCGGTTCTTACTACCTGACTATGATCAAAGACGGTGAGCCCGGCGAACCGTATACCGAAACGGTAGACGGGGAGGAGATCACCCACTACAACTGCTACCGCGACAAGGACGAGGCGCTGATGGCGTACCAGGAGGGCTCGATCGGCCTGCACTCCCTGTGCCGCATCCGCTTTGAAAAAGAGATCGACGGCAAGCGTGTCTCCAAAGTCGTGACCACCACGGTCGGCCGTGTCATCTTCAACTCGGCCATTCCGCAGGACCTTGGCTTTGTGGACCGCAGCGACCCGGATAAACTGTTTGAGCCCGAAGTGTCGTTCGTCGTCAAAAAGAAACAGCTCGGCCAGATCGTGGACCGCTGCATCAAGGTGCACGGCGTTTCGGTCTCGTCCCGCGTGCTCGACAATCTGAAAGCCCAGGGCTATAAATATTCCACGATCTCCGGCACCACGGTGGCCGTTATCGACGCCCTGATCCCGGAAAAGAAAAAGGAATTCATCGAAGAGGCTGAAAAGCAGATCGATGTGATCACCCATAACTATAACTACGGTCTTATCTCGAACACCGAGCGTTCCGCGCAGGTCGTCAAGACCTGGGAGGACTGCACCAACAAGGTGTCGAACGAACTGACCCAGAACTTTGACGGCTCCCACAACCCGATCCACATGATGGTGGACTCCGGTGCGCGTGGTAGTATCGCACAGCTGCGTCAGCTGGCCGGTATGCGCGGTCTGATCGCGAACACGGCCGGTAAAACGATCGAAGTACCGATCAAGGCCAACTACCGTGAAGGCCTGAACATCCTGGAGTACTTCATCTCCTCGCGCGGTGCGCGTAAAGGCCTTGCCGACACGGCGCTGCGTACCGCTGACTCCGGTTACCTGACCCGCCGCCTGGTCGACGTTTCGCAGGATGTTATCATCCATGACGACGACTGCGGCTGCACCGAGGGCATTGAGGTTTCCCGTATCATGGACGGCAACCGTGAGCTGGAGAGCCTGAAAGAGCGCCTGATTGGCCGTTACCTGTCTGAACCCGTCGTTGTAGACGGCGAAACGATCATGGATACGGATCGCATGATGACCGAAGAGGATGCAGACCGCATCTGTGCCGCAGGCGTGGAGACCGTTAAGATCCGCTCGCTCATCACCTGTAAATCCCGCTACGGCGTCTGCCGCAAGTGCTACGGCGCGAACCTGGCCACCAATGAACCGGTGCAGGTCGGCGAGGCGGTCGGCATTATCGCTGCACAGTCGATCGGTGAACCCGGTACCCAGCTGACGATGCGTACGTTCCACACGGGCGGCGTTGCCGGCGGCGCCGACATCACCCAGGGTCTGCCGCGTGTTGAGGAACTGTTCGAGGCCAGAAAGCCGAAGCAGCTGGCCATCCTTTCCGAAATTTCCGGTACCGTTTCGTTTGAAACGGTCAAGAAGAGCCGCCACGTCGTCATCACCTCGGATGAGGACGGCGAGGTCAAGAAGTATCTGATCCCGTACGGCGCACGCCTGAACGAAAACATCGTGGAGGGCGCGCATGTGGAAAAGGGCGCCGAGCTGACGATGGGTGCTGTAAATCCGCACGACGTACTGGCCATCTGCGGCACAAGCGCCGTGTACAATTACCTGATCAAGGAAGTGCAGTTTGCCTACCGTACCCAGGGTGTTGACATCAGCGATAAGCACATCGAAGTCATCGTCCGCCAGATGCTTAAGAAGTGCGAGGTCAAGGACGCCGGCGACACGAACCTGATCCCCGGCACCATGACGGATGTGACCGAGGTCGAGGCTGCCAACCGCGAAATCAGAAAGCGTGTGGCCGCCGGCGAAGTCACGTTGAAAGAGGCCGAGTACCAGCCGCTGCTGATGGGTATCACGAAGGCCGCGCTGGCCACTGATTCGTTCCTGTCCGCCGCCTCCTTCCAGGAGACGACGCGCGTGCTGACCGACGCGGCCATCAAGGGCAAGAGCGACAAGTTGCTTGGCCTGAAAGAAAACGTCATCATCGGTAAACTCGTACCTGCCGGCACCGGTATGGATGCGTTTAAGGATGTGGACGTTGTGCCCAGCTATTTCAGCACCGACAGCACCAGCGAAATTTTAAACCTGGAACAGCTGCAGGAACTCTTGACAAACAGCACGGCACAATGATATAATGCTTAATTGTGTGAGTGGGATTTGTCTATTTTAACCAAAATTCACACTGAAAATTTGTGAAAAAGCACAAAATCTTGGGGCAAAGTATGGCTTTGCCCCAAGATGTGTGCATATCCGACGGCTAAAAAAGTTTTAACCGCCGGCTGTGCACATATCGCACATATATTTTTATTGGAGGTGAAAGAATGCCAACCTTTAACCAGCTTGTCAGAACTGGCCGTAAATCCCTTGTGAAAAAGGACAAGGCTCCGGCACTGCTGCACGGACTGAACACCAAGAAAAACGTTGTAACGAACAATGCGTCTCCGTTTAAAAGAGGTGTCTGCACCGCTGTGAAAACCGCTACGCCGAAAAAACCGAACTCCGCACTCAGAAAGATCGCCAGAGTCCGTCTGACGAACGGTATCGAAGTGACCGCTTACATCCCCGGCGTCGGCCACAACCTGCAGGAGCACTCTGTGGTCATGGTCAGAGGCGGCCGTGTCAAGGATCTGCCTGGTGTACGTTACCACATCATCCGCGGCACACTGGATACGCAGGGCGTGAACGGCAGAATGCAGTCCCGTTCCAAGTACGGCGCAAAGCGTCCGAAGGCTTCTAAAAAGTAAGCTTTCAACCACTCTAAAGAGCAAATCTTCTTGTTTGGAATCCCAACAATGAGTTTATATAGACAGCTGTCTTCTCTCTTGTTGGCGCCACGGGAAATTTTGTCACGAGTACCTATGATATCATCATTATGAAGGAGGGAAGCGAAGTGCCAAGAAGAGGCAAGATCGCGAAACGTGACGTGCTGCCGGATCCGCTTTACAACTCAAAGCTTGTGACCCGACTGATCAACAACGTCATGTATGATGGAAAAAAGGGTGTCGCGCAGAAGATCGTTTACGATGCGTTTGACATCATTCAGCAGAAAACGGGCAGAGACCCGCTCGAGGCATTTGAAGAGGCAATGGAAAACGTTATGCCTCAGCTGGAGGTAAAGGCTCGCCGCGTCGGCGGTGCTACCTACCAGGTGCCGATCGAGGTGCGCCCGGACAGACGCCGTACGCTCGGTCTCAGATGGATCGTGCTGTACAGCCGTCAGCGTTCCGAAAGAACGATGAAGGAAAGGCTTGCGTCCGAGATCATGGACGCCGTCAACAAGACCGGCGGCGCCGTGAAGAAGTGCGACGATACGCATAAGATGGCCGAGGCCAACAAGGCGTTTGCGCATTTCAGATATTGATCTTTGTTTGATTATTAGGAGGATATTATGCCAAGAAAAGTATCTCTTGAAATGACAAGAAATATTGGTATTATGGCGCATATCGACGCAGGCAAAACAACGACGACCGAGCGTATACTCTTCTACACGGGTGTTAACCACAAAATCGGTGAGACCCACGAAGGTACCGCTACGATGGACTGGATGGCGCAGGAGCAGGAGAGAGGTATCACCATCACCTCCGCTGCGACCACATGCTTCTGGAAGGACCATCGCATCAACATCATCGACACGCCCGGTCACGTCGATTTTACTGTAGAAGTGCAGCGCTCCCTGCGCGTGCTGGACGGTTCTGTGACCGTGCTGTGCGCCAAGGGCGGCGTGGAGCCGCAGTCTGAAACCGTTTGGCGTCAGGCTGACGAATACCATGTACCCAGAATGATCTATGTCAATAAGATGGACATCATGGGCGCAGATTTCTTCAACGTGCTGGACATGGTCAAGGACCGTTTTAAGTGCAACGCCCTGCCGATCCAGCTGCCGATCGGCAAGGAGGATTCCTTCCGCGGCATCGTTGACCTTGTGAACATGGACGCCGAAATTTATTACGACGACCTTGGCAAGGACGTGCGCCGTGAACCCATCCCGGAAGACATGATGGAGCTTGCCCAGCAGTACCGCACCGAACTGATCGAGCACGTTGCCGAGCAGGACGAGGCGCTGATGGAAAAGTACTTTGAAGAGGGCGAAGAAGCCATCACCGTTGACGAGATCAAAAAAGTCATCCGTAAGTCTACGATCGCCGGCACCATGGTGCCGATCACCTGCGGCACATCTTACCGCAACAAGGGCGTTCAGCCGCTGCTCGACGCCATCGTAGACTATATGCCGTCGCCGGTCGACGTGCCGTCCATCAAGGGCGTCAACCCCGAGACCGACGAGGAGGAAGAGCGTCACTCTTCCGATACAGAGCCGTTTGCAGCCCTGGCGTTCAAGATCGCGACCGACCCGTTCGTCGGTAAGATCTGCTACTTCCGCGTTTACAGCGGCATGGTGCACGCCGGCACAACGGTTTACAACTCCGTTAAGGACAACAAGGAACGCATCGGCCGTATCCTGCAGATGCACGCCAACCACCGTGAAGACATCGAGACCTGCTACGCCGGCGACATCGCCGCCGCAGTCGGCCTGAAAAACACGACGACCGGCGACACGCTCTGCGACGAAAAGGCGCCGATCATTCTGGAATCCATGAACTTCCCGGATCCGGTTATTCGCGTGGCGATCGAGCCCAAGACGAAGGCCGGCCAGGAGAAGATGGGTATTGCCCTTGCCAAGCTTGCTGAAGAAGACCCGACTTTCAAGGCTTATACAGATGAGGAAACGGGCCAGACGATCATCGCCGGTATGGGCGAGCTGCATCTGGAGATCATCGTGGACCGTCTGCTGCGTGAATTTAAGGTAGAGGCCAACGTCGGCGCACCGCAGGTCGCTTACAAAGAGACGATCCGTCAGGAATCGCAGACCGACATGAAGTATTCGCGTCAGTCCGGTGGTAAAGGTCAGTACGGTCACGTTAAGATCCGCATTGAACCGAATATCGATCCCGAAACGGGCGTTGGCGCCGGCTACGAGTTCGTCAACGAGATCGTCGGCGGTGCTATCCCGAAGGAATATATCCCGGCAGTTGACGCCGGTATTCAGGGCGCTATGAAGAGCGGCATCCTGGCCGGTTACCCGGTCGTGGACGTCAAGGTCACGCTTTATGATGGTTCTTACCACGAGGTCGACTCCTCTGAAATGGCGTTCAAGATCGCTGGTTCCATGGCGTTCAAGGATGCTGCCAAGCGCGCCAACCCGATCATTCTGGAACCGATGATGAAAGTTGTCGTTATCGTGCCCGAGGAATATATGGGCGACGTTATCGGCGATTTGAACTCCCGCCGCGGCATGATCAAGAGCTTTGAGGACCGCAGCGGTGCCAAGCAGATCAATGCCCGCGTGCCGCTTTCTGAAATGTTCGGTTACGCGACCGACCTGCGCTCCAAGACGCAGGGCCGCGGCCAGTACACCATGGAACCGGACGGTTACGAGCCGGTGCCGAAGAACATTTCCGAGTCGATCATCAGCGACCGCGCTAAAAAAGATTAATTTTTAAAAAACCCTTGAAATTGCATACTTTTTTTGATAAAATAGCGTTGCAAATTTAAACTTTAATTTTATTAGGAGGAAATTCCAAATGGCAAAAGCACATTTTGAAAGAAACAAGCCGCATGTCAACATTGGTACCATCGGTCACGTTGACCACGGCAAAACTACGCTGACTGCTGCGATCACCAAGTACCTTTCTCTGAAAGGCCTTGCCAGCTTCGAAGACTATGCCGACATCGACAAAGCTCCCGAAGAAAAAGAGCGCGGCATCACAATCAACACTGCTCACGTTGAGTACGAGACCGACAAGCGTCACTATGCCCACGTTGACTGCCCCGGCCATGCTGACTACATCAAAAACATGATCACCGGTGCTGCGCAGATGGACGGCGCTATCCTGGTTATCGCTGCAACAGACGGCCCGATGGCCCAGACCAGAGAGCACCTTCTGCTTGCCCGTCAGGTTGGCGTGCCCTACATCATCGTTTTCATGAACAAGGTTGACCAGGTCGACGACGAAGAGCTGCTTGAGCTTGTTGAAATGGAAATCCGTGAAACGCTCGACGAGTATGAATTCCCGGGCGACGACACCCCGATCATCAAGGGTTCCGCTCTGAAAGCTCTTGAAGCTGACGACGTGAACGATCCGGCTTTCGCCTGCATCCAGGAACTCATGGACGCTGTCGATGAATATATCCCGACGCCCGACCGTAAGGCCGACCTGCCTTTCCTTATGCCTGTTGAAGACGTGTTCACGATCACCGGTCGTGGTACCGTTGCTACCGGCCGTGTGGAAAGAGGCCAGCTGAGAACCGGCGAGGAAGTGGAAATCGTTGGTCTGAAAGACGAAAAGAAGAAGACGGTCTGCACCGGTATCGAAATGTTCAGAAAGATCCTGGACTATGCTGAGGCCGGCGACAACATCGGTTGCCTGCTTCGTGGTATCCAGAGAAACGAGATCGAAAGAGGTCAGGTTCTTGCAAAACCCGGCACCATTCATCCGCACACCAAGTTCCAGGGTCAGGTTTACGTTCTGACCAAGGACGAAGGCGGCCGTCATACCCCGTTCTTCAACAACTATCGCCCGCAGTTCTATTTCAGAACGACCGACGTTACCGGCGTTATCACGCTGCCCGAAGGCACCGAGATGTGCATGCCCGGCGACAACGTTGTTATGGATGTTGAACTGATCACCCCGATCGCGATCGAAGAAGGTCTTCGTTTCGCTATCCGCGAAGGCGGCAGAACCGTTGGTTCCGGCGTTGTTACGAAGATTAACGAATAATTGATTTTTAGAAAAGACAGGCAGTTTTGCTGCCTGTTTTTTTTGTTGCGTGCGGCGTGCATGCCGCTTTCGGCATTTTGAAAGGATGTTTTTTGTGGTTTTTACGGTAGAGAGAAAACGGGTAGAGGTCTTTCCGGCCGCTGTGCCCGGCTGCCCCGTTTTGTATCTGCACACAGTGGAGGACGACGGCGGCGCCGTTTATGAGGCGGTGCAGGCGCGTACCGGTATGGATTTTTCGCTGGTTGCCGTCAGCCATTTGGACTGGAATGCGGACCTTTCCCCGTGGGCGGCGCCGGCTGTTTTTGCAAAGGGTGCGCCGTTTTCCGGCGGCGCCGGTGCTTATTTGTCGCTTTTGCTTGAAAAGATCGTGCCGCAGGCTGAGTCACTGCTGCCGCCTGTGTCATGGCGCGGCATTGCCGGCTATTCATTGGCGGGGCTCTTCGCCGTATATGCGCTTTATCATACCGATTTTTTTGAAAGTGCGGCTTCTGTATCTGGCTCGCTTTGGTTTCCCGGTATTCAGGACTATATCTTTTCGCACGGATTTTTGCAAAAACCGCGTCGGCTTTACTTTTCGCTTGGCAATAAAGAGAGCGAAACGCATAATCCCTATATGCAGTGCGTACAGGAAAACACACAGGCTATTGAAGCGTTTTGCCGCAGCCAGGGCATAGATACCGTCTTTCGGCTGAATCCCGGCAATCATTTCCAAAACGCCGTTTCACGGTGCGCTGACGGTATTTGCTGGCTTTTGAAATGACCCGGACATACCGGTATGTGCCGTTCAATGTGACTGGGGGAAAATACTTAAAGGACCTATTTTAACACCCGCGCCAAAATGCAGCCGGATTTTGGCTGTTTATAATTGTATCGGCACATATTTGAAAAAATGCCCTCTTGGCGCGAAAACTGTCCCGTTGTCTAATCGACGGCGCGTCGATTATTTTTTCAAATCTATTCCGCGAAAAAATGCCTTTGTAAAATCTGTGTAATGTTTTTTCATATTCACGCAAATTGTTCGTAAGTTGTTTGAATATTGCCTTGCTTTTTTTCCCCTTCGTGCTATGATATAACGCGAACGGAGAGAGTGGTATGAAAGAAAAGTTCAAGGCTTTTATTGATAAGCATAAAGAGATCTGGAAGTTTATAAAATTTACATTTACGGGAGCAAGCACATCCATACTCGAAATGGCCGTTTATGCCGTTTGCCTGTACTGGATCTTTGCTCCCCTTAATAATGTCGCTGTGGCCGACAGCCCGGTGCTGGAATTCCTTGGCATCCGCTATGTCGGTTACATGTATTCCTACTTTATCTCGGCCGTGATCGGTTATGCAGCGGCGTTCGTCATGAACCGCAAGCTGACCTTCCAGGCCGATGCAAATCCTGTTCTTTCCACGATTTTGTATATCATCATGGTCGTTTGCACGATCGCTTTCAACACCTGGTTCGGTTCTTTCCTGGGCACACAGATGAAAGAGGCAGGACTCGACAACGTGTTCTTTGAAATGCTGCAAAAGCTGGTCGTTATGACGGTGCCCACCATCTGGACCTATCCGCTGCAGCGCTTTGTGATCCACAGAAAGAAAAAAACAACCGACGCGCCGTCTGTGCAGGGCGGTGCGGCGGATTACAATAAAAAAATCCAAAATATGCAGGAAGAGGCTTAAGACATGGCAATTCGTTTGGTAGCACTGGATGTAGACGGCACGCTGTTGCACAGCGACGGTCAACTGCCGGAAAACAACATTTACGCCGTTCGCGAGGCGGCTGCGCAGGGCGTGTACATGGCTATCAATTCCGGCCGCACGTTTACGGAACTGCCGCAGCAGGTGCGTGACGACAGCAGCTACGCTTATTATATTTATTCAAACGGCGCGGCGATCGCCGATGCACAGGGCGATCTGCTCTACACACAGTATATTCGGCAAAAAGCTGCAGAAAATGTCTTTTCTCTTCTGTTTCATTGTGATACAATAATAGAGGTATATGCCCACGGCGTACCGCACACGCAAAAGGATCAGCTGACACCTGCTGCACTCGATGCTTACAGCGTGCAAAACAGCTACCGCCCGGTCGTGCTGGAAACACGCCGCGGCGTGGAACAGATCGACCGTTTCTTTGTCCAAAATGCCGGCGAAGTCGAAATGTTCAATGTTTTCTTTAAACATCCCGCGCAGCGTCTGCTGTGCTTTGAGGTGTTTTCCGGCATGCCCGGCATTAAGGTCACCACCTCCATGCCGAACAATTTGGAGATTTTTTCTGACCGTGCCGACAAGGGCAGCGCGCTGCGCTTTTTGGCAAATTACCTTGGTCTGGACCGCAGCGAACTGATGGCGGTCGGCGACAGCCGCAATGACTTGCCGATGGTTCGTTTTGCCGGCACCGGCGTGGCCGTTGGCAATGCCTGTGATGCGCTGAAGACGGCTGCCGATTTGGTTCTGCCGGTCACGAACGATGCGGATGCCGTTGCCTCTGTTATAGAAACTTCTGTGCTTACTAGCCGCGTATTTGCGTAAGATAGAGGTCTGCTATGTCTGTTACGGAAATGAAAGATAGGATCCATTTTTTAAACACCGGCCATTCCGATTGCATCATTTTGGAAAGCGCCGGTCATTTTGCCATGGTCGATGCAGCGGAGGATACCGACTTTCCGCCCGAAAAGCCGTCCCTGAACCTGCCCGGATATGAGGATGTGGTCGTGGACTACCTGCTTACCCACTGCAAAGGGGCAGACGGGCGCGTGCACCTGGATTTTGTGCTTGGCACGCATGCGCATTCCGACCATATCGGCGGGTTCGATACGGTGATCGATCACCCCGAAATCGACGTGGCGCGCGCGTATCTGAAGCGCTACGACCCGAAAACGATCTTTTTCGGCGAGGTTCGCTATTGGGACAATACCGAGGTTTACACCCAAATGCTCGATGCCTGCCGCCGCAGCGGGGTAGAGGTCGTGCAGCAGATGGATGACACGCCGTTCATGCTGGGCAATTTCCAGATCACCCTTTTGAATACGGCCTACAAAAAACGCCGTTTCAAATACGGTGAGAACATCAACAGCGTTGTTATGCTGGTGGAAAAGGCCGGCACAAAGGTGCTTTTGGCCGGCGATCTGAATTATAAAGACGGCGACGAACGGCGGGTCGCTGACCGTGTGGGGCATGTCGATCTGCTGAAAGTCGGCCACCACGGGTATGTGGGCTCCACTTCTTTCTACTTTGCCAAAAAACTGACGCCGCGCTGGGCGGTCATTACGAATACCTATAAGGCAGTTTACCCGGATGTGCGCCTGAAACTGAAAAAGGTTGCCAAGTCCGAAGTGCTGTGCACGGCCGATCTGAACGGCGTGCTGGCCACTGTTGGCCCGAACGGTCAGATCGGGTTTACGACCGATATTATGCAGCGGTGAAGCGTATGCGCGAACGAATCCAAGAAAAGAGCGGGGGCGTGAAAAACAAAATGGCATATGTGTTTCTGGCTCTGGCCATTGTGTTTGAACTGATCGCCACAACGCTTTTAAAATATTCCGAGGGCTTCAAAAGGCCGGTGCCGACCATTGCCTGTATCGCCCTTTATATCGTCTGTTACTTTTTCCTGGCCCGTGCATTAAACGACATTAATCTTGGCGTTGCCTACGCTACCTGGAGCGGCGTCGGTATTGTCGTAACGGCGCTGATTTCCTATTTCCTGTTCAAACAGCAGCTCAGTCTTGTTACGGTGCTTGGCATGGTTCTGGTCATTGCCGGCTGCATTATGATCAACCTGACTTCTGCGGCGCATTAGGGCACGGAAAAGACAAAAAATTTTTACACAAAAGACGTGTTTTGCGTCTTTTGTGTTTTTTTTGTTTCTTATTTGTCGTTTTTCCATAAAATATGCTTGAACATTTATGAAGTTTTGTGCTATAATTGACAAAATGCGTTATTGACGAATTGTACCGCAAGGTGCAGAATAAGGGGATGAATTTTATGGCAATCGACCTGCGTGCGGCCGAGCGTGTGCTGGCAAATTATTCACACGACCGCGCCAACCTGATCCCGATCATGCAGGACATGCAGGCAGAGTATAAGTACCTGCCGCGTGAAGTGCTGGAGCGGATCGCCCAGCATCTGGGGGTCAGCATTTCCAAAATTTACGGCGTAGCCACGTTTTATGAGAATTTTTCTCTGGAGGCCAAGGGCAAGTATGTGCTTCGCGTGTGCGACGGCACGGCGTGCCACGTCCGCAAATCTACGGAAATTTTAAAAGAAATTTACAGTGAGCTTGGCCTGAGCGAGAAAAAACACACGACTGACGACCGGCTGTTTACGCTGGAAACGGTGTCGTGCCTTGGCGCCTGCGGCCTGGCGCCGGTCATGGTCGTGAACGACGAGGTGCACCCGTCCATGACGGTGGAAAAGGTGCGTGCCCTTTTAAAAACACTGAAGGAGGACAGCCATGACTGAGATCCGCGATGAAAAAACACTGGCGCGTGTGCATGAACTGGCCACGGCGTCCCTGCAGGCACAACAAAAAAGGGTGCTTGTCTGCTGCGGGACCGGCTGCGTCTCCGGCGGCTCCATTTTTATTTATAACCGCTTAAAGCAGCTTTGCGAGGAAAACGGCCTTTCGGTCGGCGTAGAGCTTTCGATGGACCCTGAAAAAAAGGACGTCGGTTTTAAAAAGAGCGGCTGCCACGGCTTTTGCGAAATGGGACCGCTTGTGCGCATTGAACCGCTTGACGTGCTTTATACCAAGGTGAAGCTCGAAGACTGTGACGAAATTTTTGCCAAGTCCATTCAGGGCGACGAAGTCGTGGAACGGCTGCTTTATTCGCTGAACGGCAAAAAGTATCAGCAGCAGGACGAGATACCGTTTTATAAAATGCAAACGCGCCTGGTGCTGGAAAACTGCGGCCGTACCGATGCAGAAGATATTTATGAGTACATAGCCCACGGCGGTTACAGCGCGCTTTGTAAGGCGCTCTTTACCATGACGCCCGAACAGGTCTGCGACGAGGTGGAAGAAAGCCGCCTGCGTGGCCGCGGCGGCGGCGGTTTCCCGACCGGACGCAAGTGGAAGTCGGTGCTGCGCCAGAAAGAGCCGAAGCACTATGTGGTCTGCAACGGCGACGAGGGTGACCCCGGCGCGTTTATGGACCGCTCGATCATGGAGGGCGACCCGCATAAGATGATCGAGGGCATGATGATCGCCGGCTATGCCGCCAAGGCGGATGAGGGCTACATCTATGTGCGCGCGGAATATCCGCTCGCGGTGGAGCGTCTGCAAAAGGCCATTGAAAAGGCCAAGGCAGTCGGCCTGCTGGGTGACAACATTCTCGGCTCCGGCTTCAGCTTTCGTTTGCATATCAATAAGGGCGCCGGGGCGTTCGTCTGCGGCGAGGGTTCGGCCCTGACCGCATCGATCGAGGGCAACCGCGGCATGCCGCGTGTCAAACCGCCCCGCACGGTCGAACATGGTCTGTTTGACAAGCCCACAGTCCTCAACAATGTGGAAACATATGCCAATGTGCCGAAGATCATTGCAAACGGCGCGGCCTGGTACCGCACGATCGGTACCGAAAGCAGCCCCGGTACGAAGGCCTTTGCCCTGACCGGCAACGTCAACAATACGGGCCTCATTGAAGTGCCGATGGGCACCAATTTGAAAAAAATCATCTTTGAGATCGGCGGCGGTATCCGCGGCGGCAAAAATTTCAAAGGCGTGCAGATCGGCGGCCCGTCCGGCGGCTGTCTGTGCCTGCCGAAAGAGCATCTGGATCTGCCGCTCGACTTTGACTCCCTGAAAAAGGTCGGCGCCATGATCGGCTCCGGCGGTCTTGTCGTTATGGATGAAAGCACCTGCATGGTCGAAGTGTCGCGCTTTTTCATGAACTTTACGCAAAACGAATCCTGCGGCAAGTGCGTGCCGTGCCGTGAGGGCACCAAGCGCATGCTGGAGATCCTGGAAAAGATCGTGGACGGCAAGGGCACGGTGGAGGATGTGGATATGCTCGAAGAGCTGGCCGACACCGTTACCAACACGGCGCTGTGCGGGCTCGGTAAGTCGGCGGCGTCGCCGGTCGTCTCTACGCTTAAATATTTCAGGGACGAATACCTTGCTCATGTGGTGGACAAAAAGTGTCCGGCCGGCGTCTGCCAGGCGTTTAAAAAGTATGTGATCGATCCTGACAAGTGCAAGGGCTGCACCAAGTGCGCCCGCAACTGCCCCGTGTCGGCCATTTCCGGCACGGTGCGCCAGGCGCATGTGATCGACACCGACAAGTGCATCAAGTGCGGTGCATGTATTGCAAACTGCGCGTTCGGCGCGATCGAGGAGGTGTGACGATGGGCGGAACGATGATCATCGACGGCAGAAAAGTCGAATTTACAGATGAAAAAAATGTACTGGCCGTGATCCGCAAGGCCGGCATCACGATGCCCACGCTGTGCTATTACAGCGAACTGTCCACCTACGGCGCATGCCGTATGTGCGTGGTGGAGGATGAGCGCGGCAAGATCGACGCCTCCTGCTCCATGCAGCCGCGCGACGGGCTGGTCATCCGCACCAATACCGCGCGCCTGCTCAAGTACCGAAAGGTCATTATTGAACTGCTGCTTGCGGCGCACGACTGCAACTGCACCGTCTGCGGCAAAAGCGGTTCGTGCGAGCTGCAGAACCTGGCTTTCCGCTACGGCGTGCGCAACGTGCGTTTTGAAGACACGCGCGAACAGCTGCCTGAGGATACGTCCTCGCCCTGCATCGTGCGCAATCCCAACAAGTGTATTCTGTGCGGCGACTGTGTGCGCATGTGTGACGAGATCCTGGGTATGAGCATTTTGGACTTTGTAAACCGTGGTTCCGAACTGCGCGTAACACCGGCGTTCAATGCGCCGCTGGCCGAGACCAAGTGCATCGGCTGCGGCCAGTGTGCGGCAGTCTGTCCGACCGGCGCCATCCGCGTGAAAAAGAGCATTTCCGAGGTGTGGGACGCGCTGTTTGACAAAAACAAGCGCGTGGTCTGCCAGATCGCGCCGGCTGTGCGCGTGGCGCTGGGCGAAGAGTTCGGCCTGCCGAAGGGTACGAACACGATCGGCAAGATCGTTTCGGCGCTGAAGCTGCTTGGCTTTGACCATATTACAGATACGACGCTCGGCGCAGACTTCACCGTGGTGGAAGAGGCGCAGGAGTTTATGCAGCGCCTGAAAAACGGCGGCAAGTTCCCCATGTTCACCTCTTGCTGCCCGGCTTGGGTGAAATATGTGGAAAACACCCGCCCCGACCTGCTCGACAACATCTCCAGCTGTAAATCGCCGATGCAGATGTTCTCTAAGGTCATCAAAAAGTATTATGCCCAGGCAGAGCCGGACGGCCGTGAGACCGTTTGTGTAGCCATTATGCCCTGCACAGCCAAAAAGGCCGAGGCGGCGCGCGACGAGTTCAAAACGAACGGCGTGCCCGACACGGACTATGTGCTGACGACACAGGAAATCGCGCAGATGATCAAGGAAGCCGGCATCAATTTTGATTCGGAAGAGGATTTTGCGCCCTGTATGCCGCTGGGTCTTGGTTCCGGCGCCGGCGTCATTTTCGGCACCACGGGCGGCGTGGCCGAGGCGGTCATCCGCTACTGCTGCGATGAAAAGAAATATGAAACACTGGGCGAGATCGAAATGTGCGGCGTGCGCGGCTTTGAAAATGTGAAAGAAGCAACGGTCAAAGTCGGCGACACCGATGTGAAGATTGCCGTTGTACACGGCCTGAAGGACGCGCAGCGCCTGATCGAAAAGATGGACAAAGGCGAGCTTTTCTACCATCTGGTAGAGGTCATGAGCTGTAAGGGCGGCTGCGTGGGCGGCGCCGGACAGCCGGTCGCCAATTCCGAGGTGAAAAAGATCCGGGCCCAGGGTCTTTATAATGCCGACAACATGACCGGCATCAAGCGCAGTGAGGAAAACCCGATGGTCGACTACCTTTATAAAACGGTCGTGGGCGACCAGGCGCATGAAATGTTCCATGTGCATTATAAAAAGGCGTAACGCGTTTGGTTACGCCCGAAAAAAGACATAAGAAAGGGAGCACAGATTTTTGTCTGTGCTCCCTTTTTTGTGTGCCGGCTTTGTTTGACCGGGCGGTATTTTACTCGATCTTGTTGATGCTGGGGTAGTAGCGGAACAGCACTTTGCCAATGATCTTGTCGCGCGCAACATACTTGTTTTCCCAAAAACGGGAATCCTTGCTGTCGTTGCGGTTATCACCCATCATAAAGTAGCAGTCCTCGGGGATCTCGTACGGTCCGTAGTCGCCGGTCGGCTCCTCTACGGTGACAAAGCTGTCGTCGAGCTGCAAAGTCTGGCCGTCTGTCGTTTGCACGAACACCTTGCCGTCCTCGACCCACAGGGTTTCGCCCGGCAGGCCGACAATGCGCTTGACATAGATCATCGACTCATCGTCGGGATAGTAGAAGATGGCAATGTCGTAACGCTGCGGATCGTCGAATCTGTATGTCAGCTTAGATGCAATGACGCGGTCGCCCAGCTGGATCGTGTTGAGCATGGAGCCGGTGGGCACAACGGCGTTGGCAAACACAAACATCTTCAGCAGCATGGCGATCACAACGGCAATGACGATGGGCACGCAGAAATCGACCACGTCTTTAAACGAGTTGCGCTTTTTCTTGACGTGTTTTTTCTTCTGCTCCAGCTGTTCCACCTGCATGGTCAGCTTCATCTCTTCGTGGGAATTCAGGTCGAAGAAGGTGGCGCCGCAGTTTGCGCAGCGCAGCCAGTCCCCATCGCGGATGAAGATGTCACAGCCGCATTTTTTACATTTTCTTTCACTCATTTAAAAATCAGACTCCGATTATAATTTGAACCATTTTTTAGGCTGCGCTTTTTCATCCTGCGGAATCTCGTCGTAGGCGAGCGCTTTGTTCTGCAGGGTAAACAGGGGGCTGTCGGCAAAGTCGGTGCTGACAGCATCTTTTGCGTTTGTGTTGCACACGGCACTGTCCAGCTGACCGGCAATATAGATTTTGATGCATTTGTTGCGTTCACGCACCAGAAATGCGTCTTTGCCGATCACCGTCTCGCTGCTTGAACACAGCGTCGTGCCGTCTACCGTAAACAAAATGCTGCCGTCGTCGATCTGCACGCGGACGTCCTCGTTTTCGCAGATGGTGCAGTTGTCTTCGTTGCAGGTAAATGAAATGGTAAACGTGTTGACCGGCGGCATGCCTTTGTAACGGGGGTCTGTTTTGCCGAATTGGTACAGCTTGAATTCAAACGGCAGCAGCGTTACCTCCATTTTCTGGTTATAGGAAAACGTCTTTTCCGTCTCGGGTGCGTAGTCGTCGTAAATGGCCCAGCGCTTTGCGTCCTGCAGCGTCTCCGGTACGCCCATCAGCTTGTTGAGCGTTACGGTCACTTCGGCCGCTTCGCCGCTGGGGTTTCTGAGCGCCACAATGCCTTCGCCGTCCTCTGTCCAGGCCGTGTATTCGTACACATTGTTTTCGGCCGGGTCGCCGCCCAGGAAATGCGCGTGCTTTAAAATGTGGTGGTTTTCGCGCGCCCAGGTCAGCACCTTGGCAAGCGCCGTCCATTTCGCCTCGTTCAGCATGTTGTAGGAAAGGTACAGCTCATTAAACGCCTGCCCGCGCACGGCGTTTGAAAACAGGTATTTTTCAAACTCACGGTCGGTGTAGGAAATTTTGGCGGTGTTGCCGTAGATCGGCTCATGGTTGTAAAGGCGCGACGGCGGGAACTGCAGCGCACGCTTGCACAGGAAATCCCAGTAGCGGTTGTCGCGGTAGGTGATCTCTGCCTCCACCTTGCGCTGGCCCTGCTCATTGTCGGCAAAGCCGATGTCGCCGCTGTTTTGGATCCACAGGCAGTCCACATATTTGAGCCACCAGGGCGACGGCGTTACATAGCTCGTCATGTTCAGGTAGATGCCGGGCCGCGCCTTTTTCAGGTGCACAAACACATTGATCCAGCGGCTCCACATTTCGGTGATGTAGTACATCTCTTTGTAGCCGCCGGTGATGTGGTCGTGCGTCGGGTCCTTGCATGGCTTTAAGCAGAAACCGTCGAGCTTCCAGTAATCGATCTCATAGTCCAGCGTGTTTTGTATCAGGAAATCCTCGGCGTTTTTCACATACTTTTCAGAGCCGATGCAGATGTCCTTCGACTCTTTGTTAAAGTAGCCGTTGCCGCCTTTTTCGATCCTTTTGGCAAAGCCCGTCTGTGCCGAGTAGCCGCCGCGCGGGCCGAACCAAAGGCCGAAGCGCGAACCGAGCGACCGGCTGATGCGGGTGTATTCAAAAAGCCCGTCTTCAAACTTGCGGTTCATCGTCCAGAAATCGCTGCGGTAGTCGTTCCACCCGTCGTCGATGACGTAGGCGTCCAGCGTGGGCACACCGTGGCGGGTCAGACCTTTTTCGATCTCAAAAAACGACTTGCGGATGTTGGCCGGCGTAATGTCCAGCATGTGGTCATACCATGAATTGTACTGCACGCGGTAGGGCGCTTTCGTCGAAATGCTGTCGATGTAGGCAAAAAAAGCTGTCTGCAGCGACGTCATGTCGCTGGCTTTGGCCGCGCCCAGGATCGTGATCGGGAATTTGAAGATCTTGCCCGGGGCGATCGTTTTGCCCAGGTAGTATTTTACATAGCCGAGCCCGTGCTTGATCTTGTTGCTGGTGGCCGGGAATTCGCAGCCGTAGAAAAACGAGTCAATGTAAAACGGCTGACCCAAAGAGTAGTAATAGCCGTCAAAATAAAACTCGTCCTGGTCTTCGGCACGGACGGTGAAGTGCGACTTGGAGTTGATGATGCCCACGTTTTCAAGCAGCACGTAGTCGATCGGCTTGTTTGCGCTTTGCGAAAGCATCACGCGTTTTTTGATGTATTTGCCGTCGGCCGATGACTGAAACGCCACGCGCACCGTTGTGGCGCACCGCTCTTCAAACGTAAAGATCGTGCCGTCTTTTTCCTGGCGGATGTCGGTCAGCGGCACCGATTTGGACGAGATCTCCTCGCCGTCTGTAAAGCGTACCGTAAATTCGGAACCGTTGCCGTCGGGCACAAACACGTCGCCCGACAGCTTGTTTTCCACCGGGCCGCTGATCAGGTGGTTTTGCTGAATGCGAAATTCGCGCCTGACCGTTTTGTTTTCAATAAAGTATTCCATGCTCAGCTCTCCTGAATGATTTGTTTGAGCGCCTGCGCCAGCTGGTCGGGGCACGAGGTGCCTTTGCCGCGGCAGTCAATGCCCTCAAGCCGGTTTACAAGTTCTTCGGGGGTCTGGCCCACAGCCAGTGCGCTGATGCCTTGCAGGTTGCCGTGGCAGCCGCCCAGGAATTTCAGCGCGGCGATTTTGCCGCTGTCGTCCAGTGTGATGGTGATTTGGCGTGAGCATACGCCGTGGGGTGTGTATTCATATTGTTTCATATTAGGATGCCTCTTATTTATTTAATATAGTTCTTATTATACACAACAAAAATATCGAATGCAACTTTTGGCATCAAAATTCACACTTAAAAAAACAATCCATCACAATTCCGTCACACTTGCGCCGCCGCTGCGGCCGTCGTTATTCAATTTTCATGTTTTTTGTGTTTTTTGCTGAAATATTTTATTGAATTTGCAATAAAACTGTGCTAGTATTATCCTTGTACAGCACTTTTGCAGTGCAGGGGAATGAATTTTTGTCAAAGGAGCAAACTGTATGGAAAAGATCAAAGTCGGTATCATCGGCGCCGGGCGCATCGGTCAGGTGCATGCGCGTTCGCTGACCTACCACATCCCGCAGGCGGAGCTTGCGGCCGTGTCCGATGTTTATGCACCGGCCGCGCAAAAGCTTGCAGCCGAACTCGGCATACCGAACTGTTATGACGATTATCATGAAATTTTAAACGACCCGTCCATTACGGCGGTGCTCATCTGCTCATCCACAGACACGCACGCAGACATTGCGGTGGAGGCGGCCAAGGCCGGCAAGCACATTTTCTGCGAAAAGCCGGTCGACCTGACTGTGGAAAAGATCAAGTCGGTCATCTCGGCGGTGGACGAGGCCGGTGTGAAGCTGCAGATCGGCTTCAACCGCCGCTATGACCACAATTTTGCCCGCATCAAAGAGCTGGCGCAATCCGGCGCACTCGGCGATCTGGAGATCATCAAGATCACCTCACGCGACCCGGAACCACCGTCACCGGCCTATGTGGCCGTTTCGGGCGGCATCTTTCTGGATATGACCGTGCATGATTTCGACATGGCGCGTTTTATCGGCGGTGAAGTGGAAGAGGTGTTTGTAAACGCCGCTGTTCTGGTGGACCCGGAGATCGGCAAAGCCGGCGATGTGGACACGGCGCTTGTCAGCTTAAAGTTCAAAAGCGGCGCCATCGGCATGATCGACAACTGCCGCCGCGCGGCCTACGGCTATGACCAGCGGCTCGAGGTGTTCGGCGCCAGGGGGCAGGCCTCTGCCGCCAACGACACGCCCACCAATGTGACCGTGCTCGGCGAGAACGGCGCACTGGCCGACAAGCCGCTTTATTTCTTCCTGGAACGTTATATGCAGTCGTTTACCGACGAAATGGTGCAGTTCATCGACTGCATTCAAAACGACAAACCGACGCAGACCACGGTGCAGGACGGTCTGCAGGCGCTTGTGCTCGGTCTTGCCGCGAAAAAATCGCTTGCTGAGCACCGCCCGGTAAAGCTTTCAGAAATCGAGGTTTAAGCTATGTCCAGAGAAAGATTGACCATGTCGCAGGCGCTTGTCAAGTTCCTCGACAACCAGTACATAGAGTGTGACGGGATAGAAAGCAAGTTCGTCACCGGTATGTTCGGCATCTTCGGCCACGGCTGCGTGGTCGGCGTCGGTCAGGCGCTGGAACAGGGCGGCCACAACTTGAAATTTTACCAGGGGAAAAACGAGCAGAACATGGCGCTTGCCGCCGTGGCTTATGCCAAGCAGATGGACCGCAAGGCCATCATCCCCTGCGTTTCGTCCATCGGCCCCGGCGCCACCAATATGGTCACGGCCTGCGGCTGCGCCACGGCCAACCGCATCCCGCTTTTGGTGCTGCCCGGCGACACGTTTGCCTGCCGTCAGCCCGATCCGGTTTTGCAGCAGGCGGAGTTCTTTGACAATTACGGCCGCACGATAACAGATGCTTTTAAGGGCGTTTGTCACTATTTTGACCGCATCGTCCGCCCGGAGCAGCTGATGACCGCGTGCCTGAATGCCATGCGTGTGCTGACCGACCCGGCCGACACCGGCGCTGTCTGCCTGGCCATGCCGCAGGATGTGGAGGGTGAGGCCTATGATTACCCTGATCATTTCCTGCAAAAGCGCGTTTGGCACCTGGACCGCAGGCCGATCACATCGTCGCAGCTGGAGCGTGCGGCCAAACTGATCGAATCGGCCGAGAAGCCGGTGTTCATCTGCGGCGGCGGCGTGCGCTACAGCGGCGCTTACGACGTGCTGCGCAAGCTGGCCGAACAGTGCAACATCCCGATCACGGAGACGCAGGCCGGCAAGGGCTGCATCGACTGGCGCCATCCGCTGAATCTTGGCGGCATCGGCGTGACCGGCGGCAAGGCAGCCAATGTCATCGCCCGCGACGCCGATCTGATCATCGGCGTGGGCACGCGCTTTACAGACTTTACCACGTCATCCAAGTGGCTGTTCAACAAGGACCGCAAGGTGCTTGCCATCAATATTTGCCCGTTTGATGCGTATAAGATGGACGCTGAGGCGATCGTGGCCGACGCGCGCGAAGCGCTCACGGCGCTGCTCGGCCGCCTTGCCGGCTACCGTTCGGCCTATAAAGACGAGGTCGCCCGCGCCCGCAGCGAGTGGAACGCCATTGTGGACAAATATTATTCGACCGAGCTGCCCGGCGGCCTGAACCAGACCTTGGCGCTCGGCATCATCAACGAATTTATGGATGCGTCTGACATCGCGGTCGGTTCGGCCGGTTCCCTGCCGGGCGACATGCAGCGCCTGTGGCGTGCCGGCGATCCGGAAACCTACCACATGGAATACGGCTATTCCAACATGGCGTATGAGATCAACGGCGCACTCGGCGTGAAAATGGCAAAGCCCGACGCAGAAGTGTACGCTTTTTGCGGTGACGGCAGCTTTTTGATGGGCCACAGCGAGCTTTACACCTCTTTGCAGGAGGGGCTGAAGATCAACGTGTGCCTGTTTGACAATCTCGGCTGGGGCTGCATCGAAAATCTGCAGAACAACCAGGGCACCGACACGTTCGGCACGGTTTTCCGCGCCAGGAACCCCGAAACCGGTCTTTTGGACGGCGGTGAGATACCGGTCGATTTTGCCAAGATCGCTGAGGGCTACGGCGCCAAGGGCTATACGATCCGCACGTCTGACGAATTGCGCGCCGCACTGGCCGATGCGAAGAACCAGACCTGCAGCGTGCTGTTTGATATTAAAGTGCTGCCGCAGACGATGACGCCCGGTTTTGAAAGCTGGTGGCGTGTCGGCGTGGCCGAGGTCTCCAAAAGCGAGCGCGTTGCCAAGGCGTATGCAGACATGCAGGCGCATATCCGCGACACGTTTGACTACTGATCCATTTGAAAGGAACAAAACAATGCTCAGCAAAGAAAAAGTGCGTCTGGCCATCGCCCCGATCGGCTGGACCAATGACGATATGCCCGACCTGGGCGCCGAAAACACATTTGAACAGTGCATTTCCGAAATGGCGCTGGCCGGTTTTGCCGGCTGCGAGATCGGCAATAAATACCCAAGCGACGTTGCCGTGCTCAAGCATTATCTGGATGTGCGCGGCCTGCAGGTGTGCAACGCCTGGTTTTCCACTTTGTTCACAAGCCGCCCGTTTGACGAAACGGTGCAGGCGTTCATTGCCCACCGCGACAAGCTGCATGCGCTCGGCGCAAAAGTCATCGGCGTGTCGGAACAGGGCAATTCCATCCAGGGCAAGCCGGTGCCGATTTTAGGCGATGACAAGCCGGTCTATACGGAGGAACAGTGGCAAACGGTCACGCGCGGGTTCAATGAACTCGGCCGCCTGGCCCGTGAAAAGGGCATGTACCTTGCCGTGCACCACCATATGGGCACCGGCGTGCAGACCGAGGCAGAGATCGACCGCCTGATGCGCGAAACGGATCCCGAGCTCGTCTACCTGCTGTTTGACAGCGGCCACCTTTCGTTTGCCGGCATCGATCCCGTGCCGGTGCTGAAAAAGTACATTGACCGCGTCAAGCATGTGCACCTGAAAGATATGAGAAACGATGTGTACCGCCGTGTTGCGCCGGAGGGCATGAGCTTTTTGGACGCGGTGCGTGCCGGCGTGTTTACCGTGCCGGGCGACGGCGACGTGGACTTTGCGCCGATTTTTGACGTGCTGGCCGAAAACGATTATGCCGGCTGGGTCGTTGTGGAGGCAGAACAGGATCCGGCTAAGGCCAATCCGTTTGAATACGCCAAGATGGCGCGCGCCTACATTGCGGAAAAGACCGGTCTGTAAGCCGTGTATTTCACCAAAAACCCGTTCTTTTTGGGAACGGGTTTTGTTTTTTTTGCCGTTGCATTCCAAATGGACAGATGGTACAATAATTTTGATAAAATCTGTGCCGTGCACCGGGTGCGCCGGCCTGCACGGGAGAGGAGTTTTTTTATGCACTACAGCCAGATGAACGCGGCGCAGCTTGCCGCTGAAAAAGAAGCGTTGCAAAAGCAGTATGCCGCATTCCAGGCGCAGAACCTGCAGCTCGACATGAGCCGCGGCAAGCCCTGCAAAGAGCAGCTTGATCTTTCTATGGACATGGTGAACACGCCGGTCGACTATACCGAAAACGGCACCGACCTGCGCAACTACGGCCTGATGGACGGCATCATGAGCTGCAAAAAGCTTTTTGCCGAAATTTTGGATGTTCAGCCCGAAAATGTGATCGTCGGCGGTTCTGCCAGCCTGAACCTGATGTTTGACTACATTGCCCAGTGCTACACGAAGGGCGCTGCGGGCTGTACGCCCTGGTGCAAGCTTGACAAGGTCAAGTTCCTTTGCCCCGTACCCGGCTACGACCGCCATTTCACCATTTGCGAGCATTTTGGCATTGAAATGGTCAATGTGCCGATGACGGCTGCCGGCCCGGATATGGATGTGATCCGCGACCTTGTAAAGGACGAAAGCGTAAAAGGCATGTTCTGCGTGCCGAAGTACTCCAACCCGCAGGGCATCACCTATTCGGACGATACGGTCCGTGCAATCGCTGCCCTGAAGCCGGCTGCTAAGGACTTTCGCATTATCTGGGACAACGCTTACTGCGTGCACGATCTGGACACAGAGCACCCCGATCATCTTTTGAACATTTTTGACGTGCTCGGCGACTACGGCAATGAAGACATGGTCATTGAAGTGGCCTCCACTGCCAAAATCACGTTCCCCGGCGCCGGCGTGTCCTGCCTGACGGCCAGCCCGGCCAACCTGGCGGAGATCCGCGAGCGCCTGACCTGCGAAACGATCAGCTACGATAAAATGAACCAAAAGCGCCACAGCGCATTCTTTAAGGATGCCGCCGCCGTGCGTGAACACATGAAAAAGCATGCAGCCATCATCCGCCCCAAGTTTGAAATCGTTTTGCAGCACCTGGAAACACAGCTTGCCCCGGCCGGCATTGCCCACTGGGAAAAGCCGAACGGCGGCTATTTCATCAGCCTGGATGTTCTGCCCGGCACAGCCAAACGCACCGGTGAACTGTGCAAAGCGGCCGGTGTTGTGCTGACTTCGGTCGGCGCTACTTACCCCTACGGCAAGGACCCACAGGACAAGAACATCCGCATTGCGCCGACCTACCCGAGCGTGCAGGAGATCGGCCAGGCGGCAGAACTGCTGTGCATCTGCGCCAAGCTTGCCGCGATCGAAAAGCTGGAATCCAAATGATTGCCGGTGCTTCCACTTCCTGCTTCTATCCGCTTGAAACGGAAAAGGCGCTCGATCTGATCGGCCGCGCCTGGTTTCGCAAGGCCGAGGTGTTTTTCAACGCCGCCTGCGAGCTGGAGGAACCGTTTATTGCCGAGCTGAACGCAATCCGCCGCCGCTACGGCATGGAGATCGTTTCCATCCATCCCTACAGCTCCTTTATGGAAACGCAGTGCATTTTCGGCGACTATGAACGCCGCTTTCACGACATTTTGCCGCTTTATGAGCGCTATTTTGAAGTCTGCGCCGAGCTTGGCGGCAAATACGTTGTGCTGCACGGCGCGCTGAAAAAAACAAAAATGCCGATTCCGGACGAACGTTATTTTGAGCGTTTCAACTACCTGGCCGACCTGGCGAAAAAGCACGGCGTGGTGCTGGCGCAGGAAAATGTAAATCTTTTCAAGAGCGAAAGCATTGATTTTTTAAAACGCATGCGTGAGGCGGTGCGCAGCAATTTTAAGCTGGTGTTCGATGTTAAGCAGGCCATCCGCGCCGGGCAGGATGTGTTTGAATTTGTGAACACGTTTTCGTCCGACATCTGCCATGTGCACTTAAGCGACAACACACCGGAAAAAGACTGCCTGCCGCCGGGGCGCGGCACGTTCGACATCAAGCAACTCAAAAGCAAGCTCTTGATGGGGGGCTATACCGGCGACTATATTATTGAGATCTATTCGCCCGGTTTTGATGTGGAGCGTGAACTGGTGCGCAGCCGCATCTTTCTGGAAGGCATTTGATCTAAATAAGCGAAATAAGCGAAAAAAACGCGGGCTTTTGCCCGCGTTTTTGCGCTTTTTAAAGGTCGTCTGCATCCTGCACAGGTACTTCGTCCTCGCCGTCGTAAAACTGTTCTTCCGGCACGCCGGTATAGCTGCCGAGCACGTCGGTTTCTACAATGTCGGGGTCCATGTAAGAGGTCAGGTCAATGACGTCCTTTTTCTTTTTTTTCTGGTTGGCTTTGCTTTTGTCGTTATTTTGCTTTTGCAAATCGATCACCTCGGTATCATTGTGCCCGTGGCAGTCGGTATTATTTAAAAGCAATCAAATTTTTTCCACCATCAGTTCGGAAATGATTTCCAGCAGGCGCTGCGGCGTGATGACGGTGCCCATGTCAAAAAACTCGTCCATATCCAGGGTGAAGTTGTTGATGTAAACGGGCGTTTCCTTGTATTCCACATCAATGTGGATACGCTGCGCGTCCAGGCGGATCGTCTGCGGGTCGTAGTTGTGGATGTCGTAAAACTTCTGTGCCTGTATTTTGTCGCCTTGAATATACTGCAGCACGATGTTGCGCATCGTGCGCGAGAGCGAAATGTACTGTTCGTCTTTGGAAAGCGCCTGTCCCATTGTGGCGTGTGCCACGGCCTTGCCGACGCCGCTGTGCAGAAAAAACTCGTTTAAAAAAATGGATTCCAGGCGGCTCGTGTCGTCCGGTACGATCAGAGCGATCACATATTTGGAAATGCGCTTGCCGTAAAGCGATTTGATGAAGTTGCAAAACATGTTCTGGTTTTTTTGAATTTCGTTTGCAAACTGGTGGTAAAACGGAATGTTCGGCTGTTCGTGCAGTGCGGGAATGTAAAACTCTTTAAAGTTGTCGGTCTCGCCGTCTTTTACCAGGATGGTGCTGTTGGTCACCAGCACCGGAATGGATTTTGCCATAATACCACCTCTTTGCGTATTGTACTATATTTTCCAAATGTTTGCAAGTCAGTTACAAGTTTGAAAACTTTGTAATAAATAGTGAAAAGCGATCCTATTTATGGTAGAATGTAGCTGTGTAATTCAGAAAAGGGGAGAGAAAGATGCGCGAGGATGAAAACACGTCTGCAAAAACACCGGCAGACGAAGAGAAAGACGAGATCGGTGAAATTTTAAACGAGGTCCGGCAGCGCCAGGCGCGTGAATCCGGCCGGGAGCCGTCTGTAAAAGAAAATACTGCGCCGGTGCAAAACGCACCGGCAAAGGCGCCTGAGCAGACGACTAAACCCGGGCAGGATGCGCATGTGCCGCAGCCGGAAAGTCAGCCGCAGCCGGGCACGGTGCAGCAAAATGAAACTGCGCCGCAGTCTGCCGCAGACGGACAGCAGGCCTATTTTACAGTCGGCCAGCCGCAGTCCGACGCCGGCGAACCGGTTCGGGATTTTGCCGAAGCGCGTGAAGAAGAGGATCTGTACCCGGAGGAAAGACCAATGCACTCAAACAAGAAAAAGAAAATCATTATTATCTGTGCCTGCGTCGTGGCCGTTGCCGCTATTGCCGTGGGGCTGTTTTTCGGCCTGCGCGCCATGCGTGAACCGGAGACAACGGCGCCGACTGTTACGCAGACCCAGCCGGTCACCGAGGCACCGGTGCTCAACCCCCTGACCGGCGAAGAAGGCTACAATGCCGCAGCCGTCGGCAAGCGGCCGGTCGCCTGTGTAATTGAAAATTCAAAAAGTGCCAGACCGCAGTGGGGTATCACCACGCCGGACATGATCGTGGAAGGCGAGGTGGAAGGCGGCGCCACGCGTATGCTGTGGTTCTACTCCGATTTTACCGCACTGCCCGATCAAATCGGGCCGGTGCGCAGTGCGCGCCCGTCATTTGTGGAATTCTCCGAGCTGTTCGATGCCGTTTTCGTTCACTGGGGCGGCAGCCACAGCCGTGAAAATTACACCGGCGGCTATGAAACGATCGAGGCGGATGATGTGGACAATCTGGACGGCATCAGCAGCAGCGGCGCGTTTGGCCGCGACCGTTCGCGCGGCGGCGCCGTGGAGCACAGCGGTGTGCTTTACGGCAGCAAGCTGGTCGATGCGATCGAGTCCAAAGACTACCGCACGGACCTGGACAAATCTGCTTATTCGCAGTTTTCGTTCCGTACCGAGCCGGCAGCCGTCGGCACCGATCCCTGCAATACGCTGACGATCGAGATTTCTTCAAATTGCGCAGAGGATAAGGTTCTGCAGTACGATGCGGATTCTGCCCGCTACATCAATACCGGCAGCTACGGCACACAGGTTTCGTTTAAAAACGTGCTGGTGCTTTATATGGACACAACTTATAAGACCGTTTCTTATAAGGGCGGCACCGAAACGTATGTGGATTACGATGTCGCCGGTACCGGTTCCGGTCAGTATGCGTCCGAGGGCACAATCACCACGATCCAGTGGGCAGTCGAAGACGGCAAGCTGGAACTGCTCGATGCACAGGGCAACGCCCTGCAGCTTAACCCGGGCGATATCTATTTGGCGCTCGCCTCTGCCAATCACGGCGGCGAAGCCACTACGGCCTAATAATTATCAAAAAGAAAAATGCCGCACGTTTTGTGCGGCATTTTTTGGGATCCGGCAGATCTCTGCCGGATTTTTTGTTTATGCACTTTTGAGCGACAGCTTCAGCTTGTCGGTGATCATGGCAATGAATTCCGAATTGGTGGGCTTGCCGCGCTGGGATTGGATCGTGTAGCCAAAGTACGAGGATAAAACGTCTACATCGCCGCGGTCCCACGCCACTTCAATGGCGTGGCGGATCGCGCGTTCCACGCGCGACGAAGTCGTGTCGTATTTTTTGGCAATGGAGGGGTAAAGGACTTTGGTTACGCTGGACAGCATGCTGCCGTCCTCTACGCAGGAAATGATGGCTGTGCGCAGATACTGGTAACCTTTAATGTGAGCAGGCACGCCGATCTCGTGCAGGATCTCTGTGACCAGCAGTTCGATTTCGTTTTCACTTGGGTGATTTAAAACGGCAAGCTTTTTGTCGCCGCGCCAAGTCAGCAGCTGGCGGATCCTGGAAGCAACAGCCTGTGCGGAAACAGGCTTAATGAAATAATAATCTGCGCCCAGACCGATCATCTGGCTTTCAAAGGACGGGTTGTCTACGCCCGAGATCAGGATCACCAGCGGCTTTTGTGCACCGCTTTCCCGCAGGCGTTCCAGCACGCCTATGGCGTCGGTCTGGGGCATGAATACGTCCATAACGATCACATCAAAATGATTGGCCTGTGCCAGTGTGACCACGCGTTCGCCGTCCTTTTTGCAGAGGATCGTTTCGTAACCGTCGTTTTTCAGCAACTGTGCGCATGCCATGCCAAAAGATGGTGTGTCGTCAGCGATCAGAATTTTTGCTTTGTTATTCATTGTTGTAACCTCCTGTGAACTTTTATCACATATTACCATACATTCACAGAAAAATCAACAATTAGTTTCAAAAAAATGTGAAGAAATTTTCCAAAATAATCTCAAATGTTTGCTTATCCCTGTTTTGTTTGTGCAAAACAGGGCGTTTTAAGGATTTTTGCGCTTTGGGCAAGTTTATTTTGTCGCGCGTTTCCAGGCCAGCAGCGTGGCTGCCGCCGCTTCTGCGCGTAAAAAATGAAATTGCAAAAACCGGGCGCGGGCGCGTTCGCTGCGGTGCAGCCGGGCGGGGTCGAACCTGCGGGGCACGTCCATGGGTCTGTTTTGCAGGTAGTGCAGCGTCCTGCGGTAAACGGCCTGCGCTTTGGCGCCCCGGCGCCGTTCATTCGCCGCCCAGCTTTCGGCGGCGTGCAGCAGAAAGCTGTAAAGCATTGTGTCCCAGTCGGCGCCGTGCAGCCGTGTTTTCTCCAGCAGCAATGCGCGGTATTCATGCATCTGCAGTGTAAGCAGGTCTGGTTTTGCGCTTCGCACGGCAGACGGCGCACCGGTGCAGTGCACATACCAGCAGGCGTCGGCAAATTCGGTTTTGGGTGCTGTTTCAAAAAAGCGCATCAAAAAAATGCAGTCTTCTCCAATCGGCATGTCCGGCGGGAAAAGCACGCCGCTTTGCAGCAGCTTTTCGCGTAAAAACAGCTTGCCCCACACGGCTCGAAACATTTCGCCGCAAAAACGGCTGTTTTGCAGGCCGTACAGATCTTCACACAGCTGTACGGCCAAATGTTCCGGCACGCAGAACTGCCTGGGCGCAATGCTTTGCCCGGGGCGGAGCGTTCGGTTTTCAAACAGGCAGTTGAAGCACAGCAGATCGGCTTTCAAACGGTCTGCATAGGTCAAGATCTGACGGACGGCGCCGGGCACAAAGCGGTCGTCAGCGTCCGCAAACAGCACCCATTTGCCTTTTGCCTGCATCACGCCTTCGTTGCGCGCGGCCGAAACGCCGCGGTTTTGGCTGTGAAAAATGCAGCGGATGCGCCGGTCGTTTTGCGCCAGTTTTCGGCACAGTGCCGCGCTGTTGTCGGCCGAGGCATCCTCGATCAGCAGAATTTCCAGCCCCTCTTCGGCGCCGATGCTTTCAACCGCCGGGCCCAGTGTGGCAGCGGCGTTGTAAACCGGTATGATAATGCTTAATTTTGGCATGGCATTCGTCCCTTTTGCACAGCTTTTTCTGTATGGGCCCGGTCGTGCAGCTCTGTTTTAGCCTGCGGTGCACGCAGCACCGGCAGCAGCACCGGAAACAGCAGGTAGGCGTTCAGCGCGTTGACTTCTGTAAAACCGTAAAATGCCCATAAAATGAAAAACGGCAGGGCCTTTTTCGGCCCGCGCAGGCCAAGCCAAAGCGCGCCGATCAGCAAAATTATCAGCCAGATGCTGCCCAGGTTGATCCCCAGAAAGGCATAGGCATTGTCGAATGTGTGGGCGTTCAGTCGCCAAACGGGGTCCCACTGTACGGTGCGGCCGGTCAGGTCCTGCCCAAACATGGTTACACCGTAGTGGCTGTAAGCGTAGGCAGCCAGCTTGATCCGCCCGCTCAGCCAGTTGTCTAATTGTACAAATATACTGCTTTTTGCGTAAAGCGCGGCGGCTGCGGCCGTCAGCAGGCAGAGCGCAATGGGTAAAATGGCCGCTGTGGCGGAAAGCACGCGGCTCTTTTTGCTTTTTTTCTGCCAGATCAGCAGCAGCACAAAAAGCGTTTCGGCAATCAGTGCCGTTCTGGTTTTCGTAAATAAAAAAATCGTGCCGGCCGCCAGCATCACCAGCGCGTAGTGCTTCAGGGTCAGGCGCGCGTAGTTTTGGTAGCACCAAATCAAAATCAGGTTGCATAAAAAAAGCGACAGCAGGTTCGGGTGCGTAAATCCGAAAGTGTAGCGTATGCCGCTGCCTAAAAAGCTGCGCCCCAGAAGAAAATCTGAGGTCACGGCCAGCAGGCAGGCCGCACCCAGCTGGATCACCAGGAATGCAAGCTCGGTTTTAAATAGAATGTCCAGCATGCTTTCGGGTTCTTCGCGGTACATAGCAAGCCCCGACAGTACCGTGATCAAAATCGTAAAGTTCTTGGCGCTCCAGGCGGTGTAAAGCGCTGTCAAAAGCAATGCTGCGTGCACAAACGCCGCTTTCGGTGTGTAATGTCTGGTGCACAGCGCCAGCAGCAGGCAGGCCGCACCGCAGACAGACAGCAGATTGTCGGCTGCAGCGCCGGGGTAGAAGATGGTGCTGCAGCTCAGGCAGACCTTGATGCACAGCAGAAAAATACCGATCCTGGACAGTGTGTTCAGCTTAGGCAGATAGATCTTCAAGGCTGCGTCTCCTCCAGAAGTGCATCGTAAAGTGCCGCGGTTTTTCCGGCGATTTTTTCCCAACTGTAGCGGCTCTTGATTTGCTGCAGGCTTTTTGTTTTGCAGGTTTGGCGCAGCGTCTCATCGTCGCACAGCCGCTGCATGCACGCGGCCAGCGCTTTGGTGTCTTTGCATGGGTAGAGCAGGCCGCAGTCACCGGCCACTTCGCGGATCTCTTCAATGTCTGAACCGATCACGGCGCAGCCGTAGGCCATGGCTTCGAGCAGGCTCAGCGGCATGCCCTCCACACTGGAGGCCAGGATAAACGCAAAGGCGTTGCTGTAAAGCTCTTCCAGCAGCTCGCCGCTGAGAAAACCGGTAAAAAGTATAGAGGTGTCGCCGCCGGCTTTCTGCTGCAGCTGCTGCACATAATCACCCGATGCACCCGGTCCTCCGGCGATCACCAGTTTTTTGCCGGTTTTGGCCATTTTGTGCGCTTCGATCAGGTCGTCCAGCCCTTTTTCGGGCGTCAGGCGGCATACGGTGCAAAAGTATGTGTCCTTTTGCAGGCCGAAGCGTTCCTGGATCTGTTTGCATGGGCGCGGTGTCATGCAGTCGGCGCCGTTTGGGATCCATATCGTTTCCCGGTTATAGGTGGTTTGAAAATAGCGTTTCGCGGACTGGCTCAGCACAATGACCGCGTCGGCCTTGGCCGCCAGCAGTTTTTCTCCGAAGCGGATGTATTTGGCGGCAAATCCGTTTTGCCATTTTTCACGCATCCAGTCCAGTCCGTGCACGGTCACCACGCATTTTTTGCCGAAAAGCTTGGCCGCCCAAAGCATGGCGGCCGGTCCTTCGGCGTGGTAGTGTAAAATCTTGCTGCCGCAAAAACAAGCGCGCAGGGTGGCCAAAAACGAATACAGTGCGGTCCCGGTTCCGTTTTTTAATGTGAAAACGTCTTTTAAGCGCACGCCCCGGTATTCTCGGGCATGAAACGGCGCATAGCCGCTGTGCGGTTCGCCGCGGCGGTTGTAACAGGCGACCTGAAAGCCGCGCGCTGCCAGCAGCGGACACAGGCGTGTCAACACCTGTTCAATGCCTCCGCTGCGGGAAGGCACGGTTTTTTGGCCGATCATGGCAATTTTTGGCTTGTTTTGGCGCATGGTTTCCCTCTTATCTGGCGCCCTGTCGTTTAAAAAGCACAAGAATGGTTTTAAAAATCAGCTGCAGGTCCAGCGCAACCGACCAGTTGTCGATATACTGCAGATCCAGCTGCACGACCTCTTCAAAGTCGGTAATGTCGCTTCGGCCGCTTGTCTGCCACATGCCGGTCAGGCCGGTCGGCATGGAAAGGCGGCGCTTGTGGCGGCTTTCATATTGCTGAAATTCGTCCAGTGTCGGCGGGCGCGTGCCGACCAGGCTCATGTCGCCTTTTAGGATGTTCAAAAACTGCGGCAGCTCGTCAATGCTGGTCCGGCGCAGAAAGCGCCCCACCTTCGTCACACGCGGGTCGTTTTCCATTTTGAACATCAGGCCCTGCATTTCGTTTTGTGCCAGCAGCTGCGCTTTGCGCGCTTCTGCATCGGTGTACATCGTGCGCAGTTTATAGATTTTAAATGTCCTTCCGTTTTTTCCGACGCGTGTTTGTGCAAAAAACAACGGCCCTTTGGATTCCAGTTTCAGCGGTACGGCGACCAGTGCGATGACCGGCGCCGCTGCCAGGCAGCCGAGCAGGCCGAACACAATGTCGAACGCGCGCTTCAGGCGCAGGTGCGCCGGCTTGTGCACCGCCGCCGCAAAAGCGGACAGGCGCTGGCCGAAACGCACCTGTTCGCTATGCGGCTGCATTTTCCGGGGGTTGGCAAGGTGTGTGCTTATATACACCTGCACGCCCATGCTGACCAGTTCCTGCACCAGCGCGTCGGCGCTGTGCTGCGGCAGGCTGCCCTGCGGCAGCACGATGTAAACGGCATCTACAGCGCGGCTGCGCACCCACTGCACCAGTTCTTTTTCACTGCCGCAAAACGGTTTTTTGCATGCAAAAGGTCCTGGTTTGCCCGGCAGCTTTTGGGCACTGTGTTTTTTGATTTGTGCAGTTTTGCTCATTTTCGTTTGCAGCAAAAAAACGCCGCAAACGTTTTGCCATACAGATCCCTCCAGCTCCTGCACGATGCCGTCTGCCGTTTCGGCGCTGCACAGCACGGCTGTGCGCACGGCAAGCCGGCTTTGCTTCAGCCGGTAGAAAGCCTGCCGCCTTGCGGCAAACGCCATCAGGCAGTTGAGCAGGGAATTCAGTATGTATATAAAAAACAGCAGGCCGTGCAGTTCCAGCAGGGCGCTTCTGGTCAGGCGCAGCAGCACGGCCATACCGGTCACCAGGGCGGCGTTGCAAAACAGAATGTGCAGCACTTGTTTCAGCCGCAGTCTGGGGTAGGGTTCAGAAGGTTTGTAAAAGCAGTAAAATGCCGCACAAAACGAGACGGCGCCGGCGGCGCAGAAAAAAATCAGACTGCGCAGGGTATATGGCGGCAGCATGTGCAGGCGGCGTGTGATGATAAGCGCAGCCGCCATGCTGATGGCGAGCGACAGAAAGTCCAGGCCGCCGAGCAGCCAAAACAGCTGCCGCTCTTCGGTGTTCATTTTTTTCAATTTTCATCCCTCATTTCTCTTTGTGTCCGGTTGGCGTAATGAGAGTAGCCGTATTTGTAATGCGCCCCGTAGGCACTGTTTTGGGGCGTCACGTTGTTTAGAATAAAACCCAGGATGACTGCATCCACCTGGCCCAGCAGGTTCAGCGCTGTGCGCACCTCTGCCTTAACAGTGCTGCCGGCTTTAACGATCAAAATGTAGCCGGTCACAGCCGTGCCCAGGAGGGTGGCGTCCGTGACGATGTTGACCGGCGGCGTGTCAATGAAAACGCAGTCAAACCGGTTGCGCACGCGTTCGATCAGCCGGCGGGCCTGCGCGCCGGCCAGAAGCTCGGCCGGGTTCGGCGGCGCAGCGCCGGCCGGTAAAATATAGAGATCTTCCCGGTCTGTTTCCAGCGGCGTGATCTCGCTTTGCAGGCCGGCCAGAAATTCTGACAGGCCGTTTTTGCCGGGCAGGTGAAACATTTTGTGTACAGTGGGGTTTCGCATGTCTGCGTCGATCAGAAGCGTTTTTTTGCCCATCTGGGCGTAGGCCACCGCCAGGTTGACGCTGTTCAGCGTTTTGCCGTTGTTGGCCGTCGGGCTGGTAACGGCAAATACGGGGCATTTTTCGCCCCTTTGCGAAAAGAGCAGATTGGTGCGGATGGCGTTGTACGCTTCGCGCTCCTGAAACGGCGCGTCAGGCGACAGGATCTTTCGGGCGTCCTCCTGGCGGAACAGGCCGGTTGAAGCTTGCTTTTGTCTGCGCATTTATATCCCTCCTGTCTGTTTGCGGCTTTGCCGCGCCGTTGTGTGCGGTGTCAGCGCCGGAATGATGCCAAGCATCGGCAGTCCGAATTCACCGGTCAGGTCTTCTTCACTGCGGATGGTCGTGTCAAACAGTTCCTTCAGGAAGAAAAAGGCAAACGACAGCACCAAACCGGCCAATGCACCGAGCAGTGTGTTTTGCAGCCGGTTCGGTGAAACGGGCGACTGCGGCACCTTTGCCCGGTCAATGATCTCCACGCCGCCGGCGCCCACCACATCCATAATGCGCTGCGGCGCAACGTCGGCGATCGTGTTGGCAATGGCGGCTGAAAGCGCGGCGTCATCGGTCGTTACGCGCACACGAAAGGCGGCAGAATCGTCGATCGCGCTGATCTGCAGACGCCGGCGGATCTCTTCCGGCTGTATCGGCGTCTGCAGTTGTGCGGCCACTTCGTCCAGCACGGTGTCGCTTTCGAGCACCACAATGTAGGTGCCGATCAGTGATTCGGAGGCGGCGATTTCCCCGGCGGTGATCGTGCCGGTGTCGGTGCGGTCGGTGCTTGCAAAAACATACATTTTGACTTCGGCGGCATACTGCGGTGTGATGAAAAATACGGTGACGGCTGCGGCCAGAACGGCGCCAAACAGCGTGCACAGCGCAATTGGCAAAATGCGCTTTTTCATCATAAGTGCAATTTTTTTCAGGTCGATCTCCATGTCATTTTTGTGCTCCAAAATTATCCTCCGCAGGGCAGAATTGTCATTTTTTTGTGAAAATTCTTCGATTTTTGCCGATAGTAATATATCATAGCCGTTTTATAGTGTCAACGGCTGCAGCGCATTTTAAAACGTGTAATTAATGGAAAAAGCGCCGCCTTGACGGCAGCGCTTTTTGAAAACGGATTCGTATTTAATCTTCCAGCATGTAATCGACGGAAATGCTGGCGCTTTGCACGGCGTGCATATGTTTTTTTACGACCCCACAGTGGTATGGGTCGTTTTGGTAAGCGTCAAGCGCATCCCTGTCCTGCAGTTTGACCTGCAAAATGATGTCGTAAGAACGCGGCGAGTGCAGAAAGTCTGCGCCGACTTCTATGTCCAGCACCTGCGGCACGCGGCCTTTCATGCTTAAAAGGATCTCTTTTGTCTTTTGGCAGACTTCTTCGCTGTTGTCCTTCAGCTTAAAGCATACGATGTGTCTGATCATGGCAGTTCCTTTCTGAAGAGGTAAATTTTGCAATATAAAAGCCGGGCGTAAAACACCCGGCTTTGCGGTTTATTTGGCGATCGCAGAAGCTCTGCTCTCGCGGATAAGGTTGATTTTGATCTGGCCGGGATATTCCATCTCTTCCTCCACGCGCTTCACGATCTCGTGGGCGATGTAAGGCATTTTTTCATCTGAGATGACTTCGGGTTTGACCATAATGCGGATCTCGCGGCCAGCCTGCAGCGCATAGCTCTTTTCTACGCCGGGGAAGCTGTTGGCGATCGATTCCAGCTGTTCCAAACGCTTGATGTAGTTTTCCACATTTTCGCGTCTGGCGCCGGGGCGCGAGGCAGAAACAGCGTCGGCCGCCTGCACCAGGCAGGCCACAACGGTTTTGCACTCCACATCACCGTGGTGCGCCTGGATGGCGTGTACAACGGCTTCGGATTCTCTGTATTTTTTGGCGGCTTCCACACCAAGGGCAATGTGCGAACCCTCGCGTTCGTGGTCAAGCGCTTTGCCGATGTCGTGCAAAAGGCCTGCACGGCGTGCCTGCTTTTCGTCGGCGCCAAGCTCCGCCGCCATCATGCCGGCTATGTACGACACTTCCAGGCTGTGCTTGAGCACGCTCTGGCCGTAGGACGTGCGGTATTTCAGCTTGCCGAGCAGTTTTACAAGCTCCGGATGGATCGAGCCGATATTGGCGTCAAGCACGGCTTTTTCACCTTCCGCCTTGATCGTTGCGTCCACTTCGCGTTTGGCCTTTTCATACATCTCTTCGATTCTGGAGGGGTGAATGCGGCCGTCCTGGATCAGGCGTTCCAGCGTTTGGCGCGCGATCTCGCGGCGCACCGGGTCAAAGCTGGAAACGGTGATGGCTTCCGGCGTGTCGTCAATAATGAATTCGGCACCGGTGATGGTTTCGAGCGAACGGATGTTGCGCCCTTCGCGGCCGATGATACGGCCTTTCATTTCGTCGTTCGGCAGGGCCACGACAGAAACGGTCGTTTCGGCCGTATGGTCCGCCGCACAGCGCTGAATGGCTGTGGCGATGATCTCGCGGGCGATCACGCTGCTCTGGTCTTTGACCATTTGCTCGTATTCCAGAATTTTTTTCGATTTTTCGTGGTCGAGTTCAGACTCAAGTCCGGTGAGCAGCTCCTGCTTTGCCTCTTCCTGTGAGAGGCCGGAAATCCGTTCCAGCATGTCAAACTGGCTTTTCTTGATGCCATCGATTTCGAGTAGTTTGTCGTCAGCTTCTTTGAGCTTTTGGGTAAGGGCTTCATTTTTTGCCTCGAGCGAGTCAGACTTTTTGTCCAAATAATCCTCTCGCTGAGACAGTCTGTTTTCCTGTTTTTGAATTTCACTTCTGCGCTCGCGGATCTCTTTGTCCGCGTCGCTGCGCAGCTTGTGCAGTTCGTCTTTGGCTTCGACAAGGCTGGCTTTTTTGGCCGCCTCTGCTTCGGTAAGCGCATTGTTGATGATGCGTGTCGCTTCCTGTGTGGCGGAGCCGATCTCTTTTTCAGCGGTCGTTTTGCGGTAAAGGTTGCCAAGCACAAAACCGACCACGGCAAAAATCACGGCGCACACCACGGCAATAACCACAACGATTGGTGTACTCATAAAATCAATAGCACCTCCTTCTGTTCGTATTTTTCCATAAAATCGTCATCAGAAAAGGTACAGTTCAAAATGCAAAAAAATTCCAAATAATGCCGGCTGCGCAGAGCCGGCGCACCCGGCATTTCTTAAGAATTTATTACTTATTATATACCGAACAGAAAAACTTGTCAAGGAAGTGCACAGAAAATAAAGTCGAAAGCGCCGAGCTTTTCGATGTAAAGCCCGGCGCTTGGATAGGTGGCGCTGCGGCGTTTTGCAGCGTGTATTTTTACACAGTTGGAAAATAATGTTCATTTGTTGTAAAGAATTTTCCTTTACAAATACAAAAGAGCGGTTATATCTTTCGGAAAACGGCAGCCATGTTTCGTGTGCATGGGCGTTTGGCGCGGTGCGTTGTGAAGCGCATGATCCTTCCTAAATCGTTTCAATGGGGCAAAAACAGTCCGTATTTGCGGCAGTATTCGCTATAAAGCAGCCGCTTTCTTTGGCAAGCCATTTGGCGGCCGACACCGTTCAGCAAAATCGGCACAAGGCTGAAAACGGCATTTTTGTAAAGCTGTAATACTTGTCATTCGCAAAAAGCTTTGTAAAGAAAATAACTTTACATTCCCTGAATGCAAAAACAAGGCTGTGTTTTTTTATTATTCTTTAAAGTCTGGAAATTTTCTGAAATGCGGTGCTGCACGGCATCCTTTGCGGCCTGCAACGGATACAAAATCGTTAAAAAGCGGTTGACACCGGCAAAAAGCTGTGCTATCATCAAGATAAATCGAGGAAGGGGACAACATCCTTTTGCAAAACCGCTTGCAGAGAGCGCCCGTTTGGTGCGAGGGCGCAGCGGCGCAGACGGATGACCACCCCGGAGAGTCCGCAGGCAATGGCGGAACGTGGGCGCGCGTTAAGCGCAAAATGAGCGGCGCTTTTGCGCAAGCCGGGTGGAACCGTGGAATGCAGTGCATTTCACCCCAGTAGATGGGGTGAAGTGCTTATTTTTTTGCCCCGCAGAGCATACTGAAAAATGAAGGAGGATTTTTTATGCAGATCACATTAAAAGGCGGCGAGGTGCGTTCTTTCGAAAACGGCCTTACAGCGGCGGAAATTGCCAAACAGATCTCCGGCGGCCTTTACAGGGCGGCCTGTGTCTGCCGCATTGACGGCCAGGTGAAAGACCTGCGCACCGTGATCGACCGGGACTGTGCGCTTGAAATTTTGACGTTTGACAGTGAAGAGGGCAAGCATGCGTTCTGGCACACGGCGTCGCACATCATGGCACAGGCGGTCAAGCGCCTGTACCCGCAGGTCAAGCTGACGATCGGCCCGTCGATCGAAAACGGTTTTTATTACGATTTTGACTGCGGCGACAAGCCTTTTTCGCCGGACGACCTGGAAAAGATCGAAGCAGAAATGAAAAAAATCGTCAAAGAGGGCCTTGTGCTGGAGCGCTTTGAGATGAGCAGTGACGAGGCTGCACGTCTGATGCGTGAAAAGGACGAGCCCTATAAGGTCGAGCTCATCGCCGAGCATGCCGAAAAAGGCGAAGCCATCAGCTTTTACAAGCAGGGTGAGTTTACGGAGCTGTGCGCCGGCCCGCACCTGATGAGCGTGTCGCCGGTGAAGGCGTTTAAGCTGACGCAGACGACCGGTGCTTACTGGCGCGCGGATGCAAATAATAAAATGCTTTGCCGTGTGTACGGCATCGCTTTCCCGAAAGCGTCCATGCTGGAGGAATACCTGCAAATGCTGGAGGAGGCCAAAAAACGCGACCACCGCAAGCTCGGCAAAGACCTGGAACTGTTTACGCTGCTCGAGGAGGGCCCCGGTTTTCCGTTCTTCCTGCCGAAGGGCATGGTGCTTAAAAACTTGCTGATCGACTACTGGCGCCAGATCCATACAAAGGCCGGCTATCAGGAGATCCAGACCCCGATCATCCTCAGCCGTTCGCTGTGGGAGCGCAGCGGCCACTGGGATCACTATAAGCAGAACATGTATACGACAGAGATTGACGGCGAAGATTACGCCATCAAACCGATGAACTGCCCCGGCGGCATCCTGGTCTATAAAACGAAAATGCACTCTTACAAAGACCTGCCGCTGCGCATGGGCGAGCTCGGCATCGTGCACCGCCACGAGCTTTCGGGTGCGCTGCACGGCCTGATGCGTGTGCGCAACTTCACGCAGGACGATGCGCATATCTTTATGACGCGTGAGCAGATCAAGGACGAGATCAAGGGCGTTGTGCAGCTGATCGACAGCGTTTACAAAACGTTCGGTTTTGAATACCATATTGAGATCTCTACCCAGCCCGAGGATTCGATGGGCTCCAAAGAGGATTGGGACATTGCAACGGCCGCCCTGCGCGATGCCGTGACCGAGCTCGGCTATGATTACGAGGTCAACGAGGGCGACGGCGCTTTCTACGGCCCGAAACTTGACTTCCACCTGAAAGACTGCCTGGGCAGAACGTGGCAGTGCGGCACGATCCAGCTGGACTTCCAGCTGCCTGAGCGCTTTGAGCTGGAGTACACGGGTGCAGACGGTGAAAAGCACCGCCCGATCATGATCCACCGCGTGGTGTTTGGCAGCATTGAACGCTTCATTGCCATTTTGACCGAGCATTTTGCCGGTGCGTTCCCGATGTGGCTGGCTCCGGTACAGGTCAAGCTTTTGCCGATCGCTGACCGCCATCTGGAATATCTGGAGCAGGTCAAGGAAAAGCTGGAGGCTGCCGGACTGCGCTGCGAGATCGATGCGCGTTCTGAAAAGATCGGCTTCAAGATCCGTGCTGCGCAGCTGGAAAAGGTGCCCTATATGCTGATTGCCGGCGATAAGGACGTGGAAAACGGCATCGTGTCCGTGCGCGCCAGAAAAGCGGGCGACGAGGGTGCAACTACAGTGGATGCGTTTATTGCAAAAGCTTTGGAAGAGGTCAAAACAAAAGCTTACGAGCTGTAAAGCACCGCTTATGAAAAAACGGTACAGACGGTTGTCTGTACCGTTTTATTTTTGCTGTAAAATGCGCAGACTTCCGGTTCTGCGCGGCATGTGCCGCCCCGCGTGGAGTATTCGCTGAGCGAGCTTGGTGAGTCGATGCGCCCCATCATTCAGGCAATGGAAACCTGGGGCAAAAAATTATCAGAAAAACGGCAAAACCCCGCCGGTTCAGTCATGAACCCGGCGGGGTTTTCGTTTCATTAGTTGTATTATTCGGGTTTGTTTTCACTTAGGATGACCATTTGTTCCTGTTGCGTAAAGCCATAAAGGGCAAACACCATTTCATCCAGTGTGCGACGGTCGCTTGGCGTAAATGCTTTCTGGCCGTTTATAAATGGTTCGGCCCATGCGGCAAGCTTTTTTTGTGCCGCCTCATCTGCCTTGGCGATCGGCAGACTTTCCAGATGCGCGCGCAGCAGCTTCAGCGAAGCAAAGCGCTTTTGCAGGTAAAACGCCGTAAAGGAACTGTTCAGCACCGCCAGCAGGTATGCCGTGTCTATGCCGTCCAGCTTCGGCAGCAGAATGTTGCAGCTGTTGAGCGTCAGGCGTTTTTCGCGGTCCAGCGCAAAGCGAACATATTGGCCGATAAAGTTGTAAACGATTTTTTCCGGCGCGCGGTAAACCGCCTCCGGCGCCGTCTGCTGAAAGCGCTGCGGGGCAAAGTGCAGCCAGCGCTTCGGGGCAGAGCAGGTAAACGGCGCAATGTCGCTGCCGCGCAGCACGGGCTCGGCGCCGTCTTCCGGGTGGTCCAGTACCAAACGGCGGTTGTCGCCGGTCACAATGCCCAGTGCAAATGTGCAGCCCTCTTTCAGGTACACGCAGGGCACGCTTTCACTCTTTTCCAAAACAGCGCATTCTTCATCTGTACAGTGCAGCAAAAAGGCAAAGCGCTGCGGCCGTGGGCCAATGGTATATTTTTTTTCACCGTGTTCACAGCGGCAGGGCAGGGCAGAATTTTTGCTTTTTTGCAGTGTCAGCAGCACGCAGGGGCAGGTGACGCCGCAAAAGGCTTTGTCCAAGTATACGGCCTGCCGAACGCTGCAGCAGTCGTATAAAAATGTGCGCAGCCGGCTGTGCGCCTCCACTGTTAAAACGGCCTGCGGCAGCACAAAGGCCAGTGTGCCGTTCGGGCGCAGCACGCGTACGGCTTTTTCGGTAAACAGGTCACAGGCGTCTGCACCGGCTTTTTCGGCGCAGACAAAACGGTTTGCCAGGGCATTGCGCTCCTTGGCGGAAAAGGTGCTGCCCCATGGCGGGTTGCCCACGATGATGTCAAAATGTGCACCGTCTTTTTGCTTTAAAAAGTCGGCGCAGACAATGTTTTTTTGAATGCATTGCACCGTTTCTTCGGAGCAGGGCCAGGCTGCAAGCGCCAGATTGAAGCGTGCGGCCGCAATGCACAGCACGTCGGTATCTGAACCGTGCAGGTCGTTTATCTGCGCGCCGCGCTGCAGTGCTTTAAGCAGAAAATTGCCGCTGCCGCAGCACGGGTCGCACAGCGTTTGTCCGGCGATCTCATCCGGCAGGCTGTCCAGCAGCTTGTCCGCAGCGGCAGAAGGGGTGAAGTACATGCCCTTTGCCTTGCGTTCCGCCACATTTTTAAGCGATACATATAAAAAGCCTAAAAGGTCCTCATATGCATGGAACTCCACCGGCAGAGAAAGGCAGAAATCTACTTTTTCGCGGCTGAAGATCTCACTGGCTTCACCGGCGATCTGTGCGACCAGCGGTGCATAGACAAGGTCTGTTTCTTTAGGGTTCAGCACGTCGTCGGTCGTAATGGCGCTTTCGGGCTCCCCGGCGCGGCAGCGCAGCAGCTTCATGGCAAACCCCGCCAGGATCAGGCGTATTTCTGTTTCAGAAAAAAAGCTGTACTGTGCCAGGATCGTTTCGGCGGTGCGCGTGTTTACCTCTGAATTTTCAATATAGCCGGCGGCAAGCAGCGTGCCGGTTTTTTTTGTTTTGTTGCGGCGCGCTTTTAAAAGAGAAGAGTGCTCGGAAAAGTCGGCGACCACGTCTGCAAAAAAATAGGGCCGGCCGTTTTCGGTGATGTATTCAATTTTTCCGAGCCGCACCCAGTTGCGCAGGGTGGCGGCGGAGATGGAAAGCGCCTTTTGCGCCTCGTCAAATGTCATCAGGTTTTTCATGGCGTTCACGTCTAAAAAGAAACAGCCGTGCACACTGCACGGCTGTTATCGGTTACAGTTCGGCGATCAGTTCCACTTCGCACAGCACGTTTTTCGGCAGTGTTTTTACAGCTACACAGGAGCGTGCCGGTTTGGAGGTGAAGTATTTGCCGTACACCTCGTTGAATGCGGCAAAGTCGTTCATGTCGGCCAAAAAGCAGGTCGTTTTTACAACTTTGTCCATTGTGGTGCCGGCAGCTTCCACAACGGCTTTCAGGTTTTGGCACACCTGTTCGGCCTGCGCCTCGATCGTTTGCGCCTGCACGGTGTTTGTGGCCGGATCAAGCGGGATCTGGCCGCTGGTGAACAGCAAACCGCTGCTTTTTACGGCCTGGGTGTAGGGGCCGATCGCGTCGGGCGCGTTTTTTGTAGATACTTTTTCAGACATTGTAGGTCTCTCCTTTTTCAGTTTCAGTCGCAGACTTCAAAGCCGGCGTCAAGCAGCGCTTTTTTGATCGCGACAATGTGGTCGAAATCTCTTGTTTCCACGGCAATGCGCAGATAGCAGTCGGTGATGTTCATGTCCAAGTCGGTGCTGTCATAATTGACGCTGACCACGTTGGCGCCCAGGTCGGCCACAATGGCCGATACGCCGGCCAGCTGGCCCGGCTTGTCGGACAGGGCGATCGTGATGTTGGCGGTGCGCCCGCCCATTTTCAGGCCGCGTTCGATCACGCGCGACAAAATCGTAACGTCAATGTTGCCGCCGCTGACCAGGCAGCACACGTTTTTGCCGGTGATGTCCTCGGGCAGCTTGTCAAACAGCACGGCGGCAACCGGCACGGCGCCGGCGCCCTCGGCAATCAGCTTCTGCTGCTCCAGCAGGGTCAAAATGGCGGCGCTGATCTCGTCGTCTGTTACGGTCACGACACCGTCTACATAGTTTCTGCAAATGTCATATGTATTGTCGCCCGGGGTTTTTACGGCAATGCCGTCGGCGATCGTCTGTACCTTGGTGAGCGTTTCGATCTGGCCGTCCATCAGGCTGTTGGCCATGGAGGGCGCACCCGCCGCCTGCACGCCGTAGACCTTGCAGTTCGGGTTGATCTGCTTGATCGTGTAGGCCACGCCGGAGATGAGTCCGCCGCCGCCGATTGGCACCACGACCACATCGGCGTTTGGCAGCTGTTCCATGATCTCCAGGCCGATCGTGCCCTGACCGGCGATCACGTCTTCGTCGTCAAACGGGTGAATGAACGTGTAGCCTTTTTCTTCTTTCAGTTCAATGGCTTTTTGGTAGGCATCGTCATACACACCTTTTACCATGCACACCTCGGCGCCGAAGCGCTTGGTGGCCTCCACCTTGGAGATGGGCGCGCCGGCCGGCAGGCAGATCAGCGATTTGATACCGTTTTTCGTTGCAGCCAGGGCAACGCCCTGCGCGTGATTACCGGCCGAGCAGGCAATCACGCCGTGCGCCTTTTCCTCGTCACTGAGCTGTGAAATTTTAAAGTAGGAGCCGCGTATTTTAAAAGAACCGGTTACCTGCAGGTTTTCCGTTTTCAGGTAAACGTTTGCTTTCGGGCTGATGTTTGGCGCCAGGATCATATCGGTTTCGCGGATCACGTCTTTAAGAACACGCGATGCGCGGTAGACCTTGTCAAGTGTAAGCACGTTTTTCCCTCTTTCCGTTTTTGTCATGTTGGCTTTTACCGCATTAATACATTTATTTTAATACTGATTTTATGGTTTGTCAATGGCGCATACACGTTAGAGCGGATAAAATCCGTACAGCTTTTGCGCGGTGGGCGCACCGGCGGATTTGCTATTGACTTTAAAACGCATTATGCGTTATTATAAGTTTGTAGTATTTTTTGTACTGGAGAAGGAGAGACTGTTCATGAAAAAGTTTACAAAACTGATGGCCGTGCTGCTTTGCGCGGCGCTGATCGCCGTTTGTTTTGCCGGCTGTTCCGGCAGCGGGGATGACAAGGCGGAAAATCCTCTGATCGTCGGTTACTATGCCGGGGACGATGCTTATTTCGCACTGGATGGCGAGGGTAAGGCAACCGGTGTGTTTGGCGAGATCGTCAATTATGCTTATGAAAATTATCTGTCGGGTACATATGATGCGCTGCAGTTTGTGGAAATGACGGACGACACGGTGCTCGGCGGCGACAAGCAGCCGCTTCTTGCCGTTGGCAAACTGCAGAAACACCAGGATGCGAACGACCGTCTTTACGGCTGGACGCAGACGATTTTGGAAAACCGCGTGATCGCCGTTGCGCCGGCCGGCAGCAATGCCAGCAGTTTTAACGATTTAAGCGGCAGAAGCGTTATGACGGTGGGCGATGTGGCTGCTGCGGCCATGGCAAACAACAGTGCGGTTGCCAATCTGCCGGCGTCTGTCACAACGGCACAGCTGGACGCGGCGCTTTCTGCGCTGCGCGGCGGCACCACCGACTTTGTGCTGGTGGATGAAATGACGTTCTACACCTCTGACCAGAGCGACAGCTTCACGGTGCTGGAGCCTGTGCTCGATACGCAGGAATTTGCGATTCAGGTGGCCGACGACGAGTGGGATCTGCTGCAAACGCTCAACGAAGCGGTGCATGACATGCTGACCAATACCGACAACGGCGATACCCTGACCCCGGCTGTGGAAAAAGCATTCGGTTATGATGCGGTGTCTGACGCGATCCGCGACTATGTCGTACTGGTGGAAAACTAATGCCTGGGCAAAGAATCACAGCGGCTGCTTTTGCAGCCGCTGTTTTTTTGTGGTTTGTGGTTGACAAAAAGAGCTAAATCCAGTATAATCTTTGTTGCGAATGGAAGCGTATCGAAGTGGTCATAACGGGCCTGACTCGAAATCTTGCGGGGAGCTGTCCGTTTCGTCCACCAAAAACCTTGTAACCGTGCGGGTTTTACCCGGTTCGAAAATTGAATAAGTTTGCTGTTCTTTCCGTCAGTTCTTTCCAAAGCCCTTTTTCGTCGGAAAAAGGCTGAGAAAAATGGCGGGCTGACATATACGGAGACGTATCGAAGTGGTCATAACGAGAACGACTCGAAATCGTTTTGGCGTGATGAGCGCCACGTGGGTTCGAATCCCACCGTCTCCGCCACAAAAATCCAGTAACCATGCGGGTTTGCTGGATTTTTTCTTTTTTGTGTCCGCTCCAAAAATCACCCGGTTTTGGGCTGTTCTTTCCATAAATTTGGAAAGAACAGCTTTTTGCTTTATTCCCCGCTTTTTTCTGCGTTTTGCTCCCATCTGCTGCCGAAATCTCCCGCTTCGGGAAGCGGCATTCCGATCACCATCGCCTGCGCTGAGGAGAGTTTCGAACTGTAATCCAGATGGGCGTAAATGTTTGCCGTGGTGGAAAAATCTGAGTGCCCCAGCCAGTCCTGAATCTGCTTGAGGGGTACGCCGTTGGCAAGCAAGAGAGATGCGCAGCTATGCCTGAGATCGTGGAAGCGCATCTTCTTCATGCCGTGCCGCTGGATAAATGCAGGGAATTGGGAAGTCAGGTAATCTGGTCTCATCCGTTCTCCCAGCTCGTCTACGAATACAAAGCCATCGTATTCATAGTTGTAGCAGTTGCCGCAGACCTGCTTGTTCAGCTCCTGCGCCGCCTTGACCTCTTTAAAATATTCGGCGAAGCTGCCCACAAGCGGCAGGGTGCGCATACTGGACTTGGTCTTGGCGGAGTCCTGCGCATACATTTTCGTTTTGCCGTCCACCTGTATGGAAGTGACCGTGTGTTTGATAGTAATGGTGCCACGATCAAAGTCGATGGCGTCCCATTTCAGCCCGCAAACCTCGCCACGCCGCAAACCGTAAAAAGCGGCGACCAGAACGGGTAATTCCAGCCTCGTTCCCTTGACCACTTGAAACAGGCGCTGAAGCTCCTCGGCGTCCAGAAATACCGGCTGATAGTCGTTTCGTTTGGGGCGGTCCACCTTCATCGCCACATTTTGCGTCACAAGGTCGGTTTTCATGGCGTACTTCAGCGCCTGATGAATGACGGCGTGATAGTGGATCACCGAACTGGGCTTGACGGTTTTCAGCTTCTCCGTATAAAATTGCTGGATGTGCCTTGCCTCCAGCCCCTGAAGGGTGTACCCTTTTTTGCGGAAGTACGGCTCAAGGGTGGATTTGACCATCGCCTCATAAGAGCTGTAGGTCGTCGCTTTCACACGCACCTTGACGATGTCCAGCCACTCTAAAAGATACTCCGCAAATGGCATGTTGGAAGCAAGCTCTCCCACCTCCTGCGGCGGCTCAAACTCGCTACGGACACGGGCAAGCGCCGCCTCCGCTTTTCGCTTGTTTCCCTTTTCGGGAAGTCCCGTGGACACATACTTGACGTGCCGCTTATTTCGGTTATCGTAGTAGCTGAGTACCACATAGTAGTATCCTTTCTTGATCTGTAGATGTCCTGATACCATATTGTTGCATTTACCTCCTTCATTTCTTGGCATACACAGGACAGAGCAACACCGGCATGGTCATTGTACCCTGCCGGTGCTGTTCTTTCCATTGTGCGATTTGGTTGTTTGCAAACATTTGTTAGTTCGAATCTGCTTTACTTTTTCAAAAAGACACGGACGGACTTGCCCTGCGCCTTGCAGTGCTCGATGACAAATTTTGTCCCTCTCGATTGTCCGTCCCAAAACGCCAGCACGCAGTCGGCGTAGTCGATGATCTGCAAATTCCGCTTGAGCGGCGCTCCTCTCCCGTATAGGTTATATTCCGGCAGAAACTCGGTGAGCTTTAGCCCTTTTGCGAGAGCATATTCTCTTGCGCAGGTGTCCACGCCCTTCGCCCCGCCGGACACGATCTCCGTGGTTCCTTCGGGCAGATACTGTTCCAAATTTTCTACCGTTAAATTTCTTGAGCCGATGACCGCAACTTTCATAACGCTTCCCCCAATTAACTATATTGAGTTAATTATAAAAATATTCAAACCTTAATTCAACTCAATTGAGGTAATCTTATCAACTCAAAATGGTTAGACTAAATTCATAGAATGAAAATGGAGAGGTTCTATGAATATTGGAGAAGCGGTAAAAGCACGCATTTTGGAATTATGTTCTGAGCGGAACATCACAATAAATAAGCTGGGCACCATAAGCGGCGTCACGCAGTCTACCATCAACAACATTGTCAGCGGTCGGAACAACAGCACAACAATAGCAACTATTAAGAAGCTGTGCGATGGTCTGGATATTACGGTTGTCGAGTTCTTTACATCGGATGTTTTCAATCATTTGGAACAAGAAATCAAATAGAGATTTGAGAAGGGTTACCCGCAACGGTAACCCTTCTTTTTATCTTGCGTCCCTGTCCCGTTCCCGTTTTCTTTGCCATTGTTCCAACAGCTTTAAAACGGTATCGTAAACCTGCTTGTCCGTGTAGCTTTTGGGGAAATACTTTCGGATTTCCTCCCGCTTGAACTTATACTGTTCCTGCTGGTTGGGCTTTTGCTCGGCAAGCGTCTCGTAAATGGTCTGATCGCTCAACACACCCTCTTGGGAAAACTTCTTTAATCGGATTGCCTGTGCGTGGGACGGCGTGCAGTCGTTTTGCTCCATAGCGTCCAGCAGAACACGCTGTTCGGACTTATCTAAGTACGAAATTTCAACGGCAGGGTTGAAAGCGATTTTATTTTCGTCTACCATTTCTAATAGTTCGGGAATTAAGTAGGTTAGCCGTATATATCTATGGATTTGCCGCTCGCTTTCATTATTGTCCTTGCTTATCTGAGTTACACTCAGCAACTTCTGCCCAACTTGGGCAGAAGTGACACCCTGATGTTTGATAGCGTCCAGCTTCATCTTGTAGGCAAACGCCTTTTCGCTGGGCAGAATCGTCTCTCGTTGTAGGTTGGCGTCCACCATTGCAATGATTGCTTCATCGTCAGTCATCTCTCGAACGATGACCGGCATGGTTTCCAGTTCCAGCACCTGACACGCCGCCAATCTCCTGTGCCCGGAGATCAACTCATACCCGCCCTCCGGCAAAGGGCGGGCAAGCGCCGGCGTGATCGTCCCGAATTTTTTGATACTCTCGATCAGCCGCTTCATTTCCTCGTTGTTCTGGATTTTAAATGGGTGATCCTTGAACGGGTGCAGATCATAAAGCGGAATTTCTTTCACTCGCTCCAGCTTTGCGTCGTCCCGTTCTTCCTGCGAGGAGAACAGTTCGTCCAGCGAAGTTGTCGGCAAAGTAAAATCGGATTTTCGTTTTGTCATTGTGTTCATCTCCTTACTGCCATTTCAAATTGCTCTGTCCCGGACGGAGAAACACCGCTTCGATGTCCGCCTGAAACCTGTGCCAGCGTACCGCTTCAGTTTTCAGCATCTGCGTATCAACAAAGCCGAGTGCATTTGCTTTGAGTGCAAGCTGGTTTATGTTGTTGCCGATGGCAGAAAGCTGGCGCATGGCTTCATAAAATCTTGCGTCCGGTTTTTCCTTCGGCTCGTAGCTCTTGAGCAGCAGCCTTATCACGGTGGATTTTGGCAAGCCCGTCATTTTCGCCTTGCGGTTCAGTTCGGCGTTCTCCGATTTGCTGAGCCAAACCCGAATGGGGATATTTCTTTTTCGATTCTCTGTTTTCATATCAATTTTCCTTTCATTTGTCTGATTTTCTCATGGAGGTTTTAGGACACTTCCTAACGAGATTTACTGTTTGCGGCCTTTTGGGGTCACAAACAGTCTGCTCGCTAAGCCAACGCAGTCCCATTCGCCCTATCTCAATTCCTGCAAAATCTCGTCAATTCTGCGGGCAATTTCACTCGTTTCAAGCTGTTCGCAATCCGCTTTTAACTGTTTTAGCTTCCGAAAAACACGGTATTCCTTTTCTCGAATAGTCGCCTCAACCTCCTTGCCGAGTCCCAGCCGCCGCAGATATTCTGAAAGAGAAAGCGCACAGTAATCGGCATTCTTCAAAAGCTTTTCTTTCTCCTCCGGCGTTACCCGCACGTTGATTCCAAGTGTTTTGCTTCTCATGCTTCCGTCTCCCCAAGTACGATTTTCAAGGCATCCAACAGCTTCTGCGCTTCCTCCCGCTTCAGTGAAATTCCCTTTGAGGCAATGTCTCCCTGCCAGCGGCGGATGTCGATCATCGGATCATAAACGCCCCATTTCACGATGTTGATTTCCTTGGTTACGCCGTCCGGCTTGCCGCCGATCACGGCGATTTTCTTTACGATTTCATAGTTTGCCATTGCTTTTTCTCCTTTTCTCAATTACTGTTTGTGACAGCTATGACAGCCGTGACGCACTTTTCGCTATATATCGTTTGCCCCGTCATTTGCGTCACCGCCGTCATGCCGGATGAACTTAATCAGTCTGCTTTGCCCTGTCCGTTTGGTGTGGTACTCGATTCCGGCAGGCTCCAGCACTTCATAGTAAAACTGTCCTAAATACTTGGTTACCACATTGGGCGTGGTTTCGGTTTCCGCCATATCTGCAATCAAATCGGTGGCAGTTCCTACCCATTCGGTGCGGGATTTCATAAATTCCGCTACCCGAAAAAGAAATTGCGGGATTTCCGCTTTGCGGATTTCTTCTGTGTTTTTGTGCTCCACAAGCTCCCATTTCAGGTCTTGAAACCGCAGGGTCAGCTCCTGATATTCCACATCCCGCCCGCAGGCAAGAAGGGTGGCGTCCCTGCTGCTTCGCTTGCGCTTGAGCACATAATTGGTGTCCGCCGCTCCGGTGATGCCGGTAGAGCCGGATACCTCGTTGAACGGATCGTCCCCGTCCTTCAGCTTTCGCAGATGGTGGACGAGAATAATGGAAATATCGTGCTCATCTGCGATCCGCTTAATGGAGGAAATGTCGTCGTAATCGTTGCCGTACATCCCCGTTTTCCCGGTGCTTCCCTTGGAATCCCGCACCTTTTGGAGCGTGTCGATAATTACCAGCTTTGTCTTCGGGAAGTCCTCCAAGAAGTTAATGATTTCTTCTTCCAGCCCGTTCCCAATCAAGCCGCAGGTTACGGCCAAGTGGAAGCTTCGGGTTGAATCATCCGTCAAATCGAACAGCCTGTCTTTGATTCGTTTGAGCGTATCCTCCAAGCAGAGATACAGCACGTCGCAGTGCATGGTCGGGATTCCCCAAACGGGTAGTCCTTGAGACACTTGCAATCCAAGCCACAACATCAGCCAGCTTTTGCCGATTTTGGCGGCTCCGCTCAGGACATTCACCCCCTGCGGGATCAGCCCATCGACAATAAACATGGTCTTGCTCATCGGTGTGGCCAGCAGAGTTTCTGCGTCCACGGTCACTAATTTTCTTTTCATAAGTACAGTACATTCCTTTCATTTTTGTTTTTCGGACAGTTAGAATGCCGAAATCGAGGGGGTTGGTATGATTCCTTTATGCACCCCGGTTCGGCGTCAAAAAGCCCTTGAAAGCAGGGCGTTTTTAGGTCCCTAATTGTCCATTTTGCGCTTTCTTGCGCTCTCGTTTTTCTGCCTGCGGTGCACCTTTTTGCTGCACGACTGGCAGTATTTTTGCCGGTTGGAGTTTGGCACAAATACCGCACCGCATTCTACGCAGTGATAAGTACGCTGTCTGAAAATGTCCGCATACAGTTCTTTTTCGGCTGGTAAAACCGCATTTCGGAAATACATGCACAGCAGCGAATAGGAAATGGTCTGCGGGCAAACGCAGGGCTCGCCGTCGTCCAGCAACAGGCAGTTGCCATCGTCATAATTGGCGCACAGCCTTTTGATCAGGCGGTTGCACCGTGAGCGCTGGGACGGGGTAAGCCGCAGGATTTCAGGCACTTGATTTCGCCTCCTTTTGTTCTTCGGTCACGAAGTTTATGACGCTGACTTTCGGGATTTTGAAACTGTTGCCGATTTTGATTGCCTGCAATTCACCATCGTTGATGAGATCGTAGGCAAGCTGACGGCTGATGCCCAGCATTTCCCGAAGCTGCTGGACGGTCACGATGTCCGGATATTCCGGAAACATCATCTGATAAAGCTCTTTGAGTTCCGATTTTTTCATAGCGCTTCAATCCTCCTTTTTTATGGCTATGTAAGGCAGATATCGGCGTGAGGATCATAGTGCCATCCGATATCTGTTGCGTTTTTCCGAATGTCGTTTTCTATCCCTGCCCCGTCAAGCGGCGTCGCCGTGCTCGCTTCTTTCAGAAGGTCGTGGCACAGTCATATCCCATTCGGATTATTATTTAATTTTCAAGGTACAGTAAGAAGGGTTTCACTTATTCCCACTGAGAAGCGGCAAGTGGCAAGTCTAAATCAGAAAAATATTTGAGAATTTGAAAAGTCCTTTCACTTGTTCCCACTGGGGAGAGCAAAATTATCGGGTGTTTTTTAAAAAATTTTTTGTTTTGCAAAAGACCCCTTCACTCATTTGGACAAAGGGGGCCGAAATGCACACCCATTTCCGGACTTTTTCTCGAAAATTTTTTGAAAAAAATTCACCCTTCACTTATTCCCACTGCGAGAAGCTAAATGCACACCCTATCTCAAAAAATTTATCCCTTCACTTATTTGGAATTGGGAAGTCGAAACGCACCCTGTTTTTAAGAAAAAATTTTGAAAAATATTTTTTGTTCGGTTGTGGGACGGCTTATTTTACTTACCTAAAAAGTCCTTTCACTTATTTGGAATTTGAGTGCAAAAACGCAACCTGTCTTTCAGAAAAAACAGAAAAAATTTTTTTGAAAAGATCATTTGTATTAAAAACATACCCTCACTTGTTCCCACTGGGAGAGGGTGTTTGGGGACAGTAATTTTGAAAAAAGCAAAAAAATTTGCCCACCGAAAGCGGTGGGCAGTTGTGCGTTTATAGAAAATAACGATTCGGATTGTCTGTTGTGAATTGGGATATCTTAGAATTTCCAGCCCTCAACTTCACATAGCTTTGTTATGTTCATTGCCTGCAATCCGTATTTTTTGCATATTTGAGGTATCTTGGTAGGTTTGTCCGGATTTTCTTCTGTTATTACAGCAAGGCCATATTTCATTGCCGTAGCAATAAGAAATGCATCACCAGAAGATGTTCCACTTTTTCCAGTAAATTCAATCATTTTCGGATTATCCGTAACTATTCTTCTTACATTCATTTGAACTTCATCGTCAATATCGAGCACATCACAATGCTGTATATTTAACCAGCTGATAATATCTCTATCTTTGATTTCATCAACAATCTCAGAACAGGTGACAATTACTTTTTCTTTCATACAATGCTCAATATTTTCCCACTGACTTTTATAAACAAGTCTTGTATGAGGTTCTCCCGGCTTTTGAGATAAAATTGACGAAGTGTCCATTATATATTTATATGGTGTTGCAAACAATGTTAATTGTTCCATTTAGCCACCTCCATCAAAAATTTGTTTATATGTTTCTGATCGATGTTAAGGTGACGAGCAATATCTTGTTTGCTATATATTTCCTCGCCGTATCCACGATAGAGCGCCTTACTTACAGCAGGACTTGTGCGATCAATTGCCTCGCGGCTAATATTTCGTGGAATACTGTTATTGATACCATTTTTTCTATCTGTTCTTTGTTTTTCACGCTCATAATCTATTTCTTGTCTGAACATATCAGCGTAAGTGTCATATTCAATCTTGCTAATTTTGTTTAAGTCAAGTAGCCTTCTAATGATAACTTCACGGCTTACCGAAAAGCGATCGGCAATCCGTTTTAAATCCTCTTTTGAATATGGTGTAGAATAATTATTGTTGTTTAGAACAATGTTGATTGCATTTTGTGGAACAAGCAGTTCACCCGCTACAGCGTTGCAGAACACCTCCTCTTCTTTAGTTGCAACAGAATTATTCATATCGTTGCACAGGGAAGATTCTCGCTTAAATAAGTGCACTAACTCATGAATAATGGAAAAGGATTTTGCCGGTGGACGATCCTCATCATTAATTCCAATAATCGGCAAGTCTGCATAATAAATTGCAAACCCGCGTGCAGTATCTATAGGAACATCAGTAAAGCAGTGAATAAACACGCCTTCAGATTCTATTTTTTCTCGCAAATATAAATAAAACTGTCGTGCAGAGTTACACTTATATTGCTGTTCGAGGCTAATGGAAAATTGTTCTCGAATTGCATTTGCCCAAATCTGAGGATCATTTTCTTCAGGTACAACAGGCAAAAAAGTTTTTGTAGTTAGCCCCAATTCATCGTTTGCGTTCAAAAGAAAATCTCGTTCAAGGAGAACATCAATCATTGCGACATTAAGGGCACTATCGTCAGAACTACTTGTTCCCAGCATTGTTCGCATATTCCGAACATTAGGAATTTTCTTCAAAGGAATATCAATGGAATTCATATAAAGCCCTGCAAAAGGAATATGTAGACAGCTTGCTAATTTTTTGGCCTGCTTTATAGTCGGAAGAGCTGAATCGGTAGGAGTGAGCCATAACGCCAACTTTGTAGCACTTATTTTAGTTTTATTAGCAATGAAGTCGCCAGAAACACCCTTTTCCCGGCAAATGTAAGCCAAGGTATCCTTGTTGATAAGTGCATATACATAAGCCATCCTTGTTCACCCTCCCGAATGATTTCGTGTAAAAAATATCAACTCTTTCTCATCTCTCGATATACCACATCTGCCAATGCACTCATAATTGCATTGTATTTATTCTGATCTTCGAACAGAGAAGTATAAGTGTCCTGAGATTCCATATAGCTATCCTGTGCTGCATCTCCAAAAGCTTTGGGGAAGATACTTTCCGCAAAAATTTGCGGATCAGAACTGCGTGCCATTTTTGTCAGTTTTTTGTCTGCCATCAATTTAGTATGCAAAGCATTCAGTAAGACTTTATCTCCCTCGGTGAATGCGCCTTTAAACTTTTCATTGATTTTCTCAATGATTTCGTCAAGAGGTTCCTTGCTATCGCCACCCATAGCACCTTTATGTTTGGCGGGCTCGTAAACGCCCTTTGTCTCCTGCAATTCTATGGAGCCTTCAAAGGTTTTCTGCAACTTATAGTATTCCAGCTTTAACTTGCCTTCAAGGTCAATCATAGAAACCGCCTCTGGCGGCAGCAAATTAAGCAAATAGGAGCAGAACACATATTCCTTGTGTAAGTCTTTATCGAACATACGCAAAATTTGGGAGATGTATCCGTACCACTTAATCAGATTACGAACTTGGCGGCGGAACTGGTAACGTTCTTCGGTAGATTTCTTGTTATACCGGTCTGCAACAGGCTTTAATATGCTGGTCATTCTTCCCATTGCACGAGCGTCCTGTTTTCCTGTATTAAAATACTCTTTCGCAAAGGCTTCAACATCAGTATCACTATAAATAGCAAAGCCCCGCAGTTCTTTCTGCGTTTGGTAAATCAAATCGGCATTAACTTCCTGTGAAAGCGTTGTTTCCTGATAAAACGGCTGAAACGCTTCCAGAATATCCTCTTTTTTGTTGATGAAATCCAATATGAAGGTGTCATTTTTTCCCGCACAAGTTCTATTCAGGCGAGATAGCGTTTGTACGGCTTTTACGCCTTTCAGCTTCTTATCTACGATCATCGTATGCAACAATGGTTCGTCAAAGCCGGTTTGATATTTTTCTGCCACGATAAGCACATTAAAATTATCGTGAAACTCTGCTTTGGTCTGCGTTTCCGCTATATGGCTGCCATCAGCACGGACATTTAATTTAGGCTCCGTATATTCGGTATCTCCATCTTGAACAGCACCGGAAAAAGCAATAAGTATTTGAACATCATTATACTTCTGCTCCTCTATATAGCGTTTAACTTCGTGAAAATAACGCACCGCAGCAAGCCGAGAAGAGGTAACCACCATCATTTTAGCTCTGCCGCCGATTTTATGGCGTGTTGTTTCACGGAATGTTTCAACAATAATCTGTGATTTCTGCGAAATATTATATGGATGTAATTCTTGATACCGGCGGATCACCTTTGCTGCTCGGCTTGCAGGAACATCAGGATTATCTTCCGTAGTTTTGGCTATTTTAAAGCAGGTGTCATAGGTCATATAATTTTGAAGAACATTGAGAATAAAGCCTTCTTCAATGGCCTGTCTCATGCTGTAAATATGAAATGGGTGGAAAGAACCATCCTCGTATTCCGTTCCGAAAAGCTCTAAAGTTTTATCTTTTGGCGTAGCAGTAAAAGCAAAGAAAGACAGATTTTTATGCTTGCCGTGAACAAGCATTTCTTTCATAAGCCTGTCATCAGGATCAAGCTCTTCTTCGTTCTTACCTTCGATTTCCGCATACTCTCGCAAAGCATCTTCCGTATTGGCAAGAGCCGCTTTCAATTTCAAGGCTGAATTACCTGTTTGCGAAGAATGTGCTTCATCTACAATAACCGCAAAATTTCGTCCTGCCACCTTATCAACCTCCTGATAGATAACAGGAAATTTTTGCAATGTGGTAACAATGATACGGACTCCATTATTAATAGCATCTCGCAAATCTTTTGAATTTTTGTCTTCTCCAATCGTTTCTACAGCACCAAGCGTATGATCAAAGCCGGAGATCGTTTCTTGTAACTGTGCATCTAAAACCGTGCGATCTGTTACAACAATAACGCTTGAGAATACAGGCTTGTTATCCGCATTGAAAAGGGAAGCCAAACGATAGGCTGTCCAAGCAATAGAATTCGACTTGCCGCTGCCTGCGCTATGCTGTATCAGATAGTTGTGTCCTGAACCGTTCTTTCTGACATCGGCCAGCAATTTACGAACAACGTCCAGCTGGTGATAACGGGGGAAAATCAGGGTTTTCCCTTCCTGCAAGTTCATAAATTTCTGGATAATATCCATCATACTATCTTTTTGGAAAACATTTTCCCAAAGATACGCAGTAGGGTATCCATCCGGATTCGCAGGATTTCCTTTGCCGCCATCGTTACCGGCACCGTTAGAGCCTTGATTAAATGGCAAAAAATATGTATTTTTACCGGACAATTTCGTTGTCATCCAAACTTCCGTGTGGTCAACGCAGAAAAATGCCAAGATCCGCCGATTAAACTGAAAACAGATCTCACGGGGATCACGGTCATACATCCATTGCTGCTTTGCGTTATCAACGGTTTGACCGGTATATTGATTTTTCAGCTCAAAGGCAAACACAGGAATGCCATTGAGCACCAAAACCATATCCACGCTCTTTTTGCTGTCGGCAGAATAATACCATTGCCGGTAACATTCAACTTTATTATGCGCCCATAATGCAGCCGCTGTTTGATTAAGGGCAGATTCCGGTTTAAAATAACACACCCGAAAACGGATACCCCTATGCTTAAATCCATGACGCAGGACTGAAAGAACGCCTTCTGCATCACAAGCTGAAGCAAACGCAAGGCAAAATTTGCGCACGGGATCAACCTGATTTGCATTTTCAAAGCGTGCCCATTCTTTAGGCTGGGTGCGCTGCACAAAGTCAATAAGGGTATTAACATATAGACCGAGCTTGGCGTCGTATGTATCGGTACCTTTTGTATATCCACCTGCCGGAGCAAGGAAGAAAGATTCTATATCTTCTTCAAATCGTTTTTCGGTTGTAACAGCAATAGACATTTAGTTTTCACCTTTCCTGCCAGAACGTTGTAATGTGCGCTCTATAGAACATCTTTTTATAATGTCATAAGCCCTTTAGCAAGCTTTTTAATTATTGCTAATAAAGCATATGCATCGTTTTCTTTTACCACCAATCTCTGACCTATAACATAGGAATGATCGCCAGATTTATCAACATATTTCTGATCGACCATGCCGTTGTTATGTTCAATCAGGTGTCTGCGTTGAAAAAGCATATTCATATCATGCAGTTCCTGATCAGATAACCATTCTTCGTAACCTTTTCCAGCTGCATCTTTGAAGAGTTGGCTTCCTTTCTCAATGATTTGAAAATCATTTACTCTGGATATTTCTCCCGTTAGCTTATCATAATGGCAAGATGCGAACTTCTGAAACGCTGAAACAATATCACCGAGAGAGCTTTCCAAAAGTCCACGACACATGGTTTCTGCTTTATCCCTACCATACGATTCAGTTAACAATTGCTTCATCTCTGGAAGAGATTTCAGCATTTTCTCAATGCTGTCTGTAGACTCGTTAAAAGCACTGACTGCGGAATTATGGCCACAACAGGGGCAAAAATAAGCTGAACCGATAACACTATATCGAGTGCCACATTTTTCGCATGTAATATCGGTTTCCCATTCTTCACTCTGACCGATAGGGTTGTTTTGAAAAGTAATCTTTCTGCTGGGCTTATAGGTTATTTTCAAAAATTTATTATTCCGTGTAGAACGGGCCAGTTTACCAAAAGCTTTATCTAACTCTTTGGTAATCATTGACATGGCATAGCTTGCTGCAATTTCTTGCATAGATTCCAATTGTTCCTGTGTCCACCACTTATCGGCAGTATCAATATGACCGCACATTGGGCAGTGCACTTCGTCATCGGAAACTTTTTCTTTCCAATCCTGCATATTGATTTTGAAAGTATAAAGGCAATTTTCATTTGGGCATTCTCTATCGAAATATCCTTTTTCGTCTGAATGAATGGTGATAGGTATCTCCATTTACTGCATCTCCTTCATAACAGTATGCTTTCCATATCCCTTAGGAATAATATGGTTTTTTCGGATCTCGTTCATTGCACGAAGCCAAACTTGTCTTGGAAAACGTCTTTTGCTTTCATGCCAATTATTTAGCACATCATCAACGATGTCATCATCGGTAAACTGCTTTTTATCAATGATAGCATCATTCCAAGCAGCAAATAACGTAGCAATTATTTCTGCTTGTTCAGTTGTGTAATTTCTGAAAACATCAATGATGCGTTCAATTTCGGAATTATACTCAGAAAAATACTTCGCATAATACTTCTTGTATTTATCCACATCATTGGTAGGAGCATATGAGACGCCATAACTTGAAGTTTTCATACTGAACCACTTATTACGGCGAGTTATGATTTTCTCACACTCATAAATCGAAGCATCAAGGGGACCAGCCGCTTCTCTAAGATACTCTGTGTCAAAATTGAATCCAATGTGATTTTCGATAGTAAATAATGTTTTCTCAAGTTTGACACGGCCCATTCCTTTGCTGCTTTCTTCAAGTATTTTGCTCATTAAAACGGCCTGAGCAAAACGCGCACTGGAAGCATGCACCGGAGCGGGGAAATATGGATAAGCATTAGAAACGTCCTCATTCTGAACCATTGCAGGACATTCCTTCTTGCCCGTCACATACTCGTAAATGAGTGATTTTTTATAATTTTCGATTTCGGAGATGTATTGCTCTTTCTTCGAAATCAAGTTGTCAATTTCGGCACATTTAGCGTCAAGGTAGTCGGCGATTTCTTGCTGTTCATCCTTTGATGGAACGACGATAGAAAAATTCAAAAATTTATCTGCTTGCAATCTCCAACGTCCCATTCCACTAACGCCTTGACCTAAACCATAAAAAATGCGATTGGAATAACACATTTGCATTAGATAAAGATAGAAAGATCGGTTATTGCTTTCCAAATCATCTAAAACAAAAACTCTATAATCAGGACTGGTAACGCCAGTATATTTCGAAATATCTACCCATCCTGTAAGTAAGTCCATATGATTCATTGCGTAATCACCTGGATTGACAAGTTGATAGTGGCTATAGCTTTCTGCTAATTGTCCTTCGTTTTTTGATAGATCTTTTGGCATAATACCCTTTTGCGTTATTGAAAGCACTGTATAACCTTCTTGCCCTGCGATATCTTTTTTTATATGAAAAAGATACTTAATTTTTTTCATATCCCAATCAACAGGAATATTTCCAAACCAAATACTCCCGCTGTCTTTCATTGGTCTGTCGCCACGGATGCCTTTGGTAACAGCCTGCGTAATAACAGATTGCTTCAATTTTTTATATTCATCAATCGAGGCACGGCTCTTTTCCAGAACAGCCTCTATCTCAGTGCATTTGTCATTGAGATAGTCCACAATCTTTTTTTGTTCAGTAATGGGCGGATATATAAACGGTGTATTCAATAAATCTGATGCGTTTAAAGAGCTTCTTACACCATCGTCTCCCAAATGATTAAATACTTCTCTTTGCCACATTGATAAAAAATAATATTCTGCAAACTTCTGACAAAAATCTGTTTTAGGAGATAATATTATATATGCTGGTGATACTATTCCTTTATATGGCGATAGACCAACTCTGCTTGTACTTATATTAGCAAGATCTATTAGCTTAAACACCAACTCATTACTTCTTAAAATTTGATATCCATTAAATGCTTCAGGCTGTAGACCAACGCTGTCGTCTTTAGATCTTTTTACAACTCCATTAAGTGTTAATGCCAATCTGTCATATACATCTGATTTTTCGCCAACAATATCCTTATGAGTGTAGTAAAAATTTTTAACTCTGCACACACTCCACCCTTTGGGAATTTTACCAATCCATTCAATCCCGCTATCTTTCATTTCACGCATTGTTTTCACCACCTTTTCGGGTATAACGAACAATCAGACAAACAATTGCAGCTGTCACCAGAATGCCGCCAAGGATACTTACAATAAGTATCCAATGTGCAAAAATAAG